>Ga0209343_10008943_pt1 | contig 11552 bp, 13 predicted proteins | sample RifCSPlowO2_02_FD_184026 | JGI IMG/M metagenome (GOLD analysis project Ga0209343, IMG submission 184026) | Groundwater microbial communities from Rifle, Colorado - Rifle CSP2_plank lowO2_0.2 (SPAdes) (version 2) | ecosystem: Environmental > Aquatic > Deep subsurface > Groundwater | place... | reverse complement strand
ATGAGGCATTTTCAGTCTCAATACTTGCTGTAATAAGAGAACTTGCTTTAGATGAGGGTAGATTGAATATCCACGGTGGGGCAATAGCAATAGGGCATCCTATTGGTGCAAGTGGTGCAAGGATTCTTACGACACTACTTTATGCAATGAAAAGGAAAAAGGCAAAGAGGGGGATTGCCGCTATCTGCATTGGCGGTGGTGAGGCAGTGGCAATGCTGGTGGAGAGGGTGGAAGAATAAAAACCTTATTCTCCGTTGCAAAAGTCCGAAGGGTTTGGATGTCAGTCTTTTATGTGAAGTTACATCCCCATCTTTTAACTCATAATGTTTTTTGTTCTTGTAGTTTTTCTTGAACCCAAAGATTAATCAATGTATCAGCGGTAACTCCTCTCTTTTGTGCAATAGCCTGAATCTTTTCAGAAAGTATTTTGTCAACAGCGTAATAGGTTATCTCTGATTCAATATCAACCTCAAAAGATGCCTCCTTTGTTTTATCCCAGAAATCTGATAAATCATGTGTGTCCCAGAATTCCCCTATCTCTTTGTAGGATATTGCCCCCGATACTGAACTTTTATGTCTTCTCATATAGTCTCCTTTCAGCTTTTGTCATATCACGAGCCGATAAAATTAAGGCTCGCTTATCAGTTTTATAAACAAAGAACACAATCAGATAACGACCGCCTTCAGTTTGCCCCATTGCTGCATAGACATTCTCGCCTAATCTATGACCTTTCTCAACAAACCTGAAATGGGGGTCATTATCCATAACCTCTCTTACTTCATCTTGATGGACATTATGTTTTCTGATAAGTTTTTCAATAATATCTTCAAACCAAATAAGTCCATTAATTTTCAAATCATTGCCTCCACAATTATCATGCCGGGTATTTCATTTTAGGCTTCTTTTTTTGTTTTTATATTATAACATCTGTTTAAAGGTTCTGCTATCATTTGGGTAGACTCAAAAAGTTGAGTACTTGAGAATGGCGAAGCATTTGGATATAAATCTCAAACACTCTGTTATCTGCTGGTAGAGGGCAGTTTTCCAAAAGCCATATTTCAAGACCTATCCCTTTTCCTTTTATATCTTATATCTTCGGTTGAAGGGATTTTTGCAACAGACTCTACTATTGATTCTAAAAATTTTCCCACACCCGGAAAATTTTTACTATCCTCGCTAAGTATGTACAATTCTTCGCGTTTGATAAGGGTATTTATATCGCTTTTAAATTTCTCATGGAAACTTCTCGGAGGTAAACTCAAGCTCAAATAGTAATACCTGAAATGCTTAAAATTCTTTTGTCTATGATGATAGATTATTTTTTCTTCATTCCGAAATTTCTCAAAACCATCTTCAAAATTTGTCTTTACTTCCACAGCATAATACAACTTCTTTGTTTTGATGTTCTTTATCGCAATATCAAGATTAACCTGTTTGTTGCCTTTCTTCTTCCATTTGAAAGATATAGGATGCCGATTAATAACACATGCGGTTTTGTCTTTCTCAGTAACAGACAATCCTGCCTTTAGAAAATGAAATATAGTCCATTCTTGTATTGTTCCAGCTATTGAAGAATAGTTGAGTTTATTTTCCTTGCAAAAATTAATAAATACTTTCCTTGGGGCATATAAAAGAGCTAAGAAATCACTGCATCTATATTCTTTCTTTATGAGACAATTACTCCAGTATTTTTAAAAAGCTTTTTCTATAATTCTATGATATTCCATGAGATTCAATTTCAGTTTATTGTCTATTCTGTTCATATCGTTCACCCGAAGCAGGTTGGCATTTCGCCAAACTTGTTCATAAAAAAATTACTTCGCTTTTTGTCCAATTTTTTAGATTATAGGCAAATATTTATTGTGCTAATTATAGGCTCACGAAAAATTACTGTCAATTGCAATTTGGGAGGCGAGAGGAAAAATATGAGGACATTTCCCATATTTTCAGTCATATTTCTTTAAAAGATAAAAGGTGACAAATTTATTTCTTTTGTGCTAACACCTTCTGCAATTCAATCCACAAGCATCTCTTTAATAACATACTTAACCTTTTCTATCTCGCTTCTGGTTATGCGGCCTAATCTCTTGACAAGTCGTCTTTTATCAACTGTCCTTATCTGGTCAAGGACAATCCAGCCGCTTTTACTCTGAAACTTCACTTTGACCCTTGTCGGGTAATCATGTGATTTTGTGGTCATCGGGGCAATGATGACAGTCTGGATATTTAGGTTCATTTCATCAGGTGAGATGACTACGCAGGGTCGCGTCTTTTTTATCTCATGACCTATGGTTGGGTCGAGATTTATAAGGAAAACCTCGTATTGCCCTATTTCCATTCCCAACCTTCCATCTCAAAATCTGTCTTTTCATCAATAAACAATGCATCATCTTTCCTTTCATGCATCATTTTAAATACCCTGTCCCACCCTTCTCTTGGCTTGCCTTTAATGGGTTTTATGACAATCCCTTCATCTTCAACCTTAATCTCTACATGGTTATGGATATCAAGCTGTTTTAACATTGCCTTAGGTATGCGGATGCCTTTGGAATTGCCTACCGATACAATATTTGCCTTCATGTATTCCTCCAAAAAAATAAATATAATGTAATTATAATGTAGGCACATTATGCTGTCAATAATAAAAAAGCACAATACTGAATAAGGTATTGATTATGTAAATCAATTGCCATATACTTTGCTTGAAAATTCATTTTTATAATTTGATATATGGATATTAAAACTATTGGTATTATTGGTGCCGGGAGGATGGGGGCGGGGATTGCACAGGTAATGGCAGCATCCGGATTTGAGATAATCCTGATGGATATTAAGGATGAGTTTATCAGGAGAGGTATAGACAATATAAAAAAGGGGCTTGCAAAGGCACTTGAAAAGGGGAAAATAACACCTGAAGAAAAAGAGAAAGCCATTACAAAGATTCGCACTACAAAAAGGTTTGAAGATATGGAAGAGGCAGATTTTATCATTGAGGCTGTGCCTGAGATAGCGGAATTAAAAATTGATATTTTTAAAAGACTCGAAGCAATCTGCCATAAGGAAGTCATCCTCTCTACAAACACATCCTCCATACCCATCAGCAAAATTGCCTCTGTAACAAAGAGACAGGATAAGGTCATTGGGATGCACTTTATGAACCCTGCACCTGTAATGGAGCTTGTGGAAGTAGTAAGGGGGATTAATACATCGGATGAAACTTTTTTAATAGTAAAAAATCTTGCAGAAAATATTGGCAAGATACCTGTGGAATCAAAAGACTCTCCCGGCTTTATTGTGAATAGAGTCCTCATGCCGATGATAAACGAGGCTGTCTTTGCACTGATGGAGGGGGTTGCAACTGCTGAGGATATTGATAAGGCAATGACACTTGGTGTAAATTTGCCAATGGGTCCTCTATCTCTATCTGATTTGATAGGTCTTGATACAGTTCTTTCAATTATGGAGAGTATATATAAGGAGACAAAGAATCCAAAACATATGCCCTGCCCGTTAATTAAAAGATATGTGGATGAAGGGCACCTTGGAAAGAAGACAGGAAGGGGGTTTTACAAATATGAATTTTGAGCTTACTGAAGAACAGAAGATGATAAGAGATACGGTGAGGAAGTTTGCAGAGGAGGAGATTGTGCCTGTTGCAAGGGAGAATGATGTAAATGAGCATTTCCCCCTTGAGATAATAAAAAAGATGGCACCTCTCGGTCTTCTTGGTGGTCCTATTCCAGAGGAATACGGCGGTGCAGGGCTGGACTTTATTAGTGATGCAATTATTTTTGAAGAGATTGGGAAGGCAGATTCCTCAATAAGGACAACACTTTCTGTTCAGGTTCATCTGGTAGGGCTTGCTATTCTGAACTGGGGGAGTGAGGAACAAAAGGAGAAATATCTCCCTCGGTTATGTAAAGGTGAAATACTCGGCTGTTTTGCTTTGACAGAGCCAGGGGCGGGGAGTGATGCTGCAAACCAGTCAACAACTGCAGTTCTTACTAACAAAGGATGGGTGCTTAACGGGACAAAGACATGGATAAGTAATGGTAGTATAGCTGATATTTCAATTGTCTTTGCACAAACGGAAATAAGTAAGGGGCATAAGGGTATTGCAGCGTTTATTGTGGAAAAGGGGATGCATGGATTTACAACGAAGGAGATAAAGGGGAAACTGGGCTTAAGGTCATCTGATACAGCAGAGCTTATCTTTGAAGACTGCATAATTCCAAAGGATGCCCTTCTGGATAAGGTAGGGGATGGCTTTAAGGTGGCTATGTCTGCCCTTGATAATGGGAGATATGGTGTTGCCTCTGGATGTGTTGGAATTATTCAGGGATGTATAGATGTATGTGTAAAATATGCAAAAGAGAGGCATCAGTTTGGAAAGCCTATAGGCAGTTTTCAGTTGATACAGGAAAAGATAGCGAGGATGGTTGTAGATTGTGATGCATCAAGACTACTCGTATACAGGGCAGGGGATTTAAAAAATAAAGGAATAAAAAATACACTTGAGACATCAATTGCAAAATACTTTGCGAGTGAGGCGGCGGTAAGGGCTGCTACAGAGGCGGTTCAGATATTCGGTGCCTATGGCTATTCCAATGAATATCCAGTTGAGAGATATTTAAGGGATGCAAAGGTTGCTACTATTTATGAGGGGACATCGGAGATACAGAAATTAATTATAGGTCATAACACCATCGGCATAAAGGCATTTAGTTAGCCACGAATTGACACGAATTTTTACTCTCTTATACCCGTGACCTATCCTTATCGTCTCTAAATCTATTTTTCTCCCTTCACAATGCATTATAGTAATTTGATATCTTTCTGCCAAGGTTAACTGATTGTATTGTTTTGCCATAGACACTTAGGATAGCATTTCTCTTTTCTGCTTCCCAAGTGTTGCACTTCATTATTTAACTGGTGTTATCATTAAAAAGCTAAAGTCTGATATTTTTTGTCTGACCCCTTGAACCTTTATCTGGTGAGTATGTTATAATTTCTTGTGCATGATAAGAAAGCAGTAGTTCTTTCAAGTGGTGGGATAGATTCTACAACTGCGATGGCAATTGCAAAGGCAGAAGGGTATAAAATCTATTCCCTGAGCTTTAATTATGGACAGAGGCACTCTTTTGAATTAAAAAAAGCTTCTGAGGTTGCAAAATTTTTTAATGCAAAAGCACATCTTATAATTAATGTAGATTTAAGAAAAATCGGCGGCTCTGCCCTGACTTCCGATATTAATGTCCCGCAATCTTCAATCTTCAATCTTCAATCTTCAATCCCTATCACCTATGTCCCTGCAAGAAATACAATTTTTTTATCTCTTGCGCTTGCATGGGCTGAAGTGCTTGAGGCTGAGGATATTTTTATAGGTGTTAATGCAATTGATTACAGCGGCTATCCTGACTGCAGACCTGAATATATAAATGCCTTTGAAAAGATGGCAAATCTCGCAACGAAGGCTGGTGTGGAAGGAAAGAGTCATATAAAAATCCATACCCCTTTAATTAATCTTACAAAAGGTGAAATAATAAAAAAGGGAATATTGCTCGGAGTTGATTATAGTCTAACATCTTCCTGTTACAGTCCGGATAAAGATGGGAATCCCTGTGGTCTCTGTGATAGCTGTCAGTTCAGATTGAAGGGTTTTAAAGAGGCCGGCATAAAAGACCCCCTTAATTATTGACTATTGAAAACTGAAGATTTGAGGAATATTACTTTTTTCAATCTTCAATCTTCAATTTCTTTTCTTATGAAATTAAAAGAGATTTTAGAAAAGCTCCCTGTTAAGCCTGGTGTTTATATCATGAAGGATGATGGGGGTGCTATCATCTATATCGGTAAGGCGAATAATCTAAGGTCAAGAGTAAGGTCATATTTTAGAGAATCTGCCTCACTTTCTCAAAGGATAAGGAGCATGGTTTCAGTTGTTGCTGATGTAGATTATTTTGTAACAAAAAATGAGGTAGAAGCACTGATATTAGAAAGTAATTTAGTAAAGAAACATAAACCTAAATATAATGTAATTTTGCGGGATGACAAACACTACCCATACTTAAGACTTGCAACAGAGGAGATGTATCCATATCTTTCAATTGTCAGAAGGGTTAAGAAGGATAAGGGGATGTATTTTGGTCCCTATGCATCTCCAAAATCACTCCGTAAGACCTTAAAACTCATACACAGCATATTTCAACTTCGCCAGAGCAGAGACCCTTTGGATGGCAGACCTAAAAGGAGACCATGTCTTAATTATCAAATGGGGAGATGTCTGGCACCATGCGCAGGATATCTGAAAAAAGAGGACTACGGCAAGATGGTGAGAGATGTTATCTTATTCCTTAAAGGGAGAAATGATGAACTCCTTAATAATCTAAAGGGAAAAATGGATGAGTTATCAGAAAATCTGAGATTTGAAGAGGCAGGGAGGGTAAGAGACCAGATTTCAGCAATAGAAACGACAATGGAGAGGCAGAATATCATATCAATTTCCCTTGAAGACGAGGATGTAATAGCCATTTACAGAGATGGTGGAAAGGCAAATATCCAGCTTTTATTTATAAGGGGAGGGAAGTTCATAGGAGATAAAAACCTTATATTTACACATACTGAAGATATAGATGATACAGAAATCCTCTCATCCCTTGTAAGACAGTATTACAGTGGTGATGTGTTTATTCCAGAGGAGATTATATTAGAAAAAGAGATAGATGAGATGGAAATTGCAAAAGAGTGGCTTTCTGAGAAAAGGGGCGAAAAGGTTGAGATAGTCATTCCTCACAGGGGAAGAAAGAGAGAGCTTATTCACATGGCAAAGGAAAATGCAGCAATCTCTCTTAAAATAACACTTGATTCAGCAGATTTAAGAATGGCTGCACTAAAAGATTTAAAGACAAGACTAAATTTAAACAGATTGCCATTAAGGATTGAGGCATTTGATATTTCAACTATCATGGGGGCATCGGCAGTAGGCTCAATGGTTATATTTATTGACGGAGAGCCTGCAAAAAATGAATATAAACGATTCAGGATAAAGACAGTAGCTGGAATGGATGACTATGGAATGATGAGAGAAATACTTTATAGAAGATACAGTAAATTAAAAGAGGGGTTAAGGGGTCAGGGATTCAAGGGGTCAAGTGAAAAATCATTTACCCAAATCCTCGAACCCTCGAACCCTCGAACCCTTTCAGTATTGCCTGATTTAATAATAGTTGATGGTGGAAAGGGGCAGCTTAATACCCTGAACAATGTATTGAAGGAGCTTTCAATTTCTGATGCGGATGCAATAGGAATTGCAAAGGGTGAGGACAGAAACAATCCAGAAACAGATACTATATATTTAACTCCGAACTCCAAACTCCGAACTCCGAACTCAATAAGGCTTCCATCAGATTCTTCAGGCAGACATCTGATTCAAAGAATAAGGGATGAGGCACATCGTTTTGCCATTAAATATCACAGAGAATTGAGGGATAGGGAAGGAATAATGTCTGAACTTGATGAAATCCCTGGTATCGGCTTGAAGAGAAAGAGGACACTATTAAAACATTTTGGTAGTTTGAAAAAGATAAAAGAGGCATCTGTTAAAGAACTATCAGTTATCCTGCATATAAGTGAAAAATCAGCTTTGGAACTCCATGAAAGACTTCTTTAAACCCTTCAAAACGGTACGAATGGGCAAATTATATATGTAATTTGTGTTCCAAGAATGTTATAATTTTTTATGCACAAATATAATCATGCCCTTGCCTTATATCCATATTTCAGGGATTCTACATCCATAGTCGGACTCTTTCCCCCGACTGGAATTGAATATATTGCAACAAGCATGAAAGACCTTGTCGGGAGAGTAACCCTTCTGGACTTGAGGCATGAGAAGAAATTTCAGGATATAAACAATCTCAGGGATTTTGTTAAGAAAGAGATTGACCTTTTATGTATCAGCATTATATGGAGCTATAGTTTTAAAGAAATCTGCGAGCTTATCTCAAAATTACCTGATGAGATTCCAATTATCGTTGGAGGATATAAGGCAACCGAAGAGGTTGAGTATCTTTTTGAAAAATGCCCCAATATTGATGTCATTATAAGGGGTGAAGGAGAGGAGACAATCAAGGAGATTGTTAAAGGTGTGCCTTATAAAGATATTTCTGGTATTTCATATAGAGAGAACGGGAAGATAGTTCATAACAAGAATAGGCCACTGACAGATATCAACACCATCCCTTTCCCGGATAGAAGCTTAAGGAGGATTATTTATAAATTTGTATCACACGGTGTGAAGATAACAAATCTGACATTTGATACAATTCTGACTACAAGGGGATGCCCTTACAAATGTAAGTTCTGCACATTCAGTCTAAATCCGCTTGGCCAGAAAAGAGAATACATAGAAAGGCCGCTTGAATCTGTAATTGAGGAATTAAAAACCATCTTTGCTGACATAGTGCTATTTTCTGATGACAACTTTTTTACAAATCCAAAGAGGAGTGAAAAGTTATGCGACCTCATTATTGAAAACAATATTAAAAAGAGATTCATTGTTCAGACCCGAATAGAAATCGCGAGGCAGCCACAGCTTTTGGAAAAAGCTGAAAGGGCAGGATTTAAGCTGTTTTTGGTCGGCATAGAATCTCCGCATGACAGAATTTTAAAACAGATTCAGAAAGGTTTTACACAGCAGAAAGTTAGAGAGGCGTTTAAGGTATTAAATAAATATAACTTTTACATCCACGGTTATTTTATATATGGAAACATTGGTGAGACTGAGGATGAGATGGTTTATATAGCAGAATTTGCAAAGGATTTAGAGTTAGATTCAATAACCTTCCAAAAACTGAGAATAGAGAAATATTCGCCCCTCGCAGAACTCGTTGCAAAGACACCCGGTTACCACTATGATGAGTTTGGAGGACCTCTCTATTCTGACCAGTATAATCTTGAGAAATTGAAAAAGATAAGAGATAGGATTAAATTCAGTTTTTATAATATGGGGCAGATAAAGAATATAATCAAAAAGTCTTACAAAATTGGACTTCTTACAACATCTGATTTTATGCTGCTCGCACTCTCATTTCCCAAATTAGTATTTAAAATGATGCTGAGAGAAATCAAGAAAAAGAAGGTCTTTGCATTTGTTAGAGACTGAATACTATGTTCTTTTTTGTAATATTGCCTGAATTACAGCCTCTGCGGCGAGTTTGTCTTCCACAAATGCCTGTCCTGATAATCTCCATATAGTTCCCCTCTGCTTTATAACATTTAGTTCAATTCTGAGTGTGTCACCCGGGACTACAGGTCTTCTAAATTTTGCATCTTCAATTCCAGTGAATAAGGGGATATATTTGTCTAAGCTCCCTTTTATTGCTTCATCTTGAGATTGCTTTACTGAATAGAATGCCAGAATTGCCCCAAGTTGTGCCATTGATTCAACTATCAATACACCAGGCATCACTGGAAAATCAGGGAAATGTCCCTGAAAAAATGGTTCATTAGCAGTAACACATTTTATTCCTGCTATTCTCTTTCCTTCCTCTATCTCCGTAACCCTATCAACCAATAAAAATGGGTAGCGGTGTGGAATATATTTTTTAATCTCGTTTATGTCCATAATCTTAAATTCAGAATACAGAAGCCAGAATACAGAATTCAGAATCAAATATAAAAAACAAAAATTTTTAAGTTTTTTCTGGATTCTGACTTCTGGATTCTGACTTCTCTAATCTCCTTTTCAGTTCCCTTACCTTCTTAATCAATTCAGGGAGTTTAGTAAGTCCTGCCTGAATCCTTTTCCATTTGTTGTGCTCAATCGCAGGAATACCTGAATATATACCTGCCTCTAAATCACCTGTTACACCCGCCCTTCCCGCCAGTATAACTCCATCATCTACATTTGAATGGTCAGCTATGCCTACCTGTCCCCCCATAACAACACCCTTACCAATATTGCAACTGCCAGAAATTCCAGTCTGTCCTGCTATTACTGTATTATCGCCTATTATAACATTGTGTGCAATCTGGACAAGATTATCTATTTTAACGCCTTTTTTAATAATGGTGCTGCCCAATGTTGCCCTGTCTATGCATACATTTGCCCCTATCTCCACATCATCCTCTATTATTACATTCCCAACCTGAGGAATCTTTTGATAAATACCATTATCATCTTTCACAAACCCAAAACCATCGCTTCCTATTATAGCTCCGCTGTGTATTATAACATTTTTTCCAACAATCACATTGTGATATATACTTACATTTGAATAGACAATTGACCCTTCAGCTATCCTTGAATCTTTTCCTATATATGTAAAGGGATATATGACAACACTGTCTCCGACCTCAGCATTATCTTCAATACAGACAAAGGGGTGTATTGTAACATCTTTCCCGATATTTTTTGTCTTAATTAACGACTGGGGACTTATACCTTTTGAATCACCCCGGACAGGATAAAAAAGCTTTAAAAGTGGAATTAATGATAGATAAGAGTTCTTTACAATTACTGAAGGCTTCCCTATTAAATCTTTTTCATCTAATCCTTCCTGTAAAACAACAGCCGATGCCTTAGAATGTTTTAACTCAGGCAGATATTCCTTTTTTGAAACAAATGTAATATCTCCGCTCGCTGCCCTCTTTATTTCAGCAACACCTGTAATATCAATATCGGGGCTACCGTTCAATCTACCATCAAGTATCTTTGCTATCTCACCGAGTTTCATTTCTTTTGCTCGTCGTATCTCTTTATCAATTTATCTGTAAGGTCTATATTGTCAGAGGCAAAAAGGACAATCTCCCCTTTTTCAAGTATGACCGTAAATCCTTCCTCCTGCCCAATCTTCTGAGCCAATTTAATCAGTTCGGAGACTATCTTAGCTGTCATCTCCCTTTCCTTCATCATAATGTCCCTTCTTGTATCCTCTTTATATCTCTCAAAGTCTCTTCCTTTTCTCCTGTATTCTTCAGTCTTTCTCTCCTTTTCGGATTCCTTCATCATAAAACCCTGTTTGTTAAGTTCCTCTTCCAGTTTTTTAATTTCCTCTTCCCTTTCCTTAAGCACTTCATTCTCTTTTTCAATATCATTTTTGAGCTTTTCCAATGCAGTCTTCCCTGTAACAGACTGATTCAGTGCCTTTTGAAGATCCACATAACCTATCTTTAATGACTCAGCCCTTAAATTAGACGCTCCGAAAAATATAAAACCTGCCGATATAATAACTGATAATATTTTTTTCATAAATCCCCCCCCCATAAATTTATGATTTAGGATTTTTGATTTAAGATTTTTAAATCGTAAATCTCAAATCGTAAATCTAAAATCAGAATGCCCTTCCTATAGTAAAATGGAACTCACTTGGGCTCTCACCCTTCATCTGGTCTAATTTGAATCCCCATGAAAAGCTTATTGGGCCTATCGGAGAATAGAACCTTATTCCTAATCCCCACGCATGCCTCATGTTTCCAATATCAAAATCATTGCTTGTAGTTTTTAATAAATCCCCTTCTTTCCCATATACATTTCCCCTATCGTAGAATA
>Ga0209343_10008939_pt1 | contig 11555 bp, 8 predicted proteins | sample RifCSPlowO2_02_FD_184026 | JGI IMG/M metagenome (GOLD analysis project Ga0209343, IMG submission 184026) | Groundwater microbial communities from Rifle, Colorado - Rifle CSP2_plank lowO2_0.2 (SPAdes) (version 2) | ecosystem: Environmental > Aquatic > Deep subsurface > Groundwater | place: Rifle... | reverse complement strand
CATGTTGATGGCCCCGTCGGACTTGCCGTTGGTGCGCAGGCTGCGGCCTTCGGAGAAGTCCATCATGCTCACCGTCGTGGTCTTGCCGTCCTTGTGAAAAATGAGTTTTGAATCCTGCTCGGTGTAGAGGTCGCCGCGGCGGAACACGCCCGAGGCCATCTTGTAGTTGTCCAGCTGCACCAGCGCGAGCACGGCGGCGAATGAAGCGAGCGCAAGCCCGGAGGCGACGAGACGGAGCCGCAGGGGACTTCGGCCTTGGGTACCGACCACGCGCCACAGCAGCACGAGCCCGAGCGTGATATCGAGCGCGGCCCCGGCGGCGATCAGCCCTTTGAGGCCGAGCAGAGGCAGCCCGATGTGCGCGGCGGCGAACACGCCGACAATCGAGCCCAGGGTATTGGCGCTGTAGACCGCACCGATCGATTTCTCGCCGTGACCGGAGGCGAACAGCGCATAGGTGATCAGGGGCAGGGTCATTCCGGCGCAGAAGCTGGCCGGGAACATGATGGCAAGCGCAATGCCGTGGCTGGAAAGGAGGAACAGCGTATAGCCTGAGTCGGTCTTGGCCAGTGCTTTTATCACCGCCTGCATGAGCGGGAACATCTGTCCATACAGCGGGAGCGTGACGAGCGCGGAAAGACCCATGGCGACCTGGACGATGCCGAGAAAACGCACGGCGTCAGCGACACGGTCGATGCGGCTGCGCACCCAGTAGCCCCCGCATGCGAGCCCCAGAATAAAAGCCGAAAGCATGAGTTCGAACGAGTGCGTCGAACTGCCGAGCACGAGCGACAGCATCCGGATCCAGCCGATCTCGTAGATAAACGAGGCTGCGCCGGTGAGTGCGGCGATGAGCAGGAACAGGCCGTAGGAAATGGGGGTTAGATCAAGATTACTTCGACCGTCATTTCCCTGACCCGCATTTCCTCCCGCAGTAATCTTGATCTGACCCCTATTTTCCCGGCCTCGCGCGAGCAGCCACACGATCGCCGCCAGCGCGAGGTTGATCCAGCCTGCGGCCTGCATGGTGCCCGGAAGGCCGAGCGCGCCGATCATGAAAAACCCGCTCGCGAGCACGCCGATGGCGGCACCGAAGCTGTTGGTGAAATAAAGCATGGCAATCGAACCCCCCGGGCCGAGGGGATAGCGACGGATCAGCCCGGCGCTCATGAGCGGGAACGTCATGCCAAGCAGAATCGATTGCGGCAGGACGAGCGCGCCGGCCAGGGACCATTTGAACAGGGCGGCGGCGGTTGCGCTGCCGAGGGCCGGCAGGACCGAGGCGTAGGCGGCCCCGGTCGCAGCGACGAAGACCTCGTGAAAGGCGAGCGCAGCCAGGCCGATCACCCCTTCGGTAATGGCATAGCCGACCAGCAGGTTCTTCCAGCGCCCCGAATAGCGGCTGGCGATCCAGGCGCCGATCGCCATGCCGCCCATGAACAGGGCGAGCACCAGCGTCTGGGCGTAGGCGGCGTGGCCGAGGAACAGCTTCAGGTAGTGGCTCCAGATGGACTCGTAGATGAGGCCGGCGAATCCGGAGACCGTGAACAGCGCGAAGTAGATGCTGCGCGGAACGTGCGGTGCGGGCAAGTCGATGGCTCTTTCAGGTGGTGCGGCGTCAGTGAAGCGCGAATGTTAGCATCGGCACATTCGTTCGTTCGGACCATTTGATGCACGCCGTCCCCTACGCCAGGCTCGCCGCGTTCTACGTCGCGTATTTCGGCTTTGTCGGCGCGTTCGGGCCGTATTTCAGCCTGTATCTGCAATCGATCGGCCAGATGGCGCTGGAAATCGGCGTGCTGCTGTCGCTGATGCAGTTCATGCGCATCTTCGCGCCCTACCTGTGGGCCGGGGTCGCCGACCGCAGCGGCCGCCGCGCCCTGCTGCTTCGAATTGCGCTGCTGGCCTCGGTCGTCTCCTATTGCGGCGTTTTCGTGACCCAGTCGTTCTGGGGCCTGTTCGTGACGCTCGCGCTGCTTGCCTTTTGCAACAGTGCCGTGAATCCGCTGTTCGAGACGCTGGTGTTTTCGCACCTTCGCGACGACCTTGGCCGCTACGGCGTGCTGCGCGTCTGGGGTTCGGTCGGTTTCATAGGCGCGGTGCTTTCCGTGGGAGCGGTGCTCGACGCGCAGCCGGTCGACACGTTGCTCGTGCTGGTGCTGCCGACGCTTGCCGCGTCGCTCCTCATCGCGATTGGGCTCGACGATTTGCCGGGCGCCGCGCGCCAGGGCGCCGCGGAGCCGGTCTGGCCGCTGCTGCGCCGTCCCGAGGTGGCGGCGCTGCTCGCCGCCTGCTTCCTCATGTCGGTTGCGCACGGGCCGCTCTACACCTTCTACTCGATCTATCTCGCCGACCACGGCTACAGCAAGACGACCGTGGGCGTGCTGTGGTCGGTCGGAGTGGTGGCGGAGATCGGTGTATTTCTGCTCGCGCCGAGGATCTTCGCGCGCTGGTCGACGGGCGCGGTCCTCGTGTGCAGCTTCGGCTGCGCCGTCCTGAGATTCGCCGCCATCGGCTGGGGCGTGGAATCGCTGCCGGTCCTGGTCGCGGCGCAGCTGCTGCACGCGGCGAGCTTCGGCTCGTATCATGCCGCGGCGCTCGGCCAGGTGAACCGCTGGTTTCCCGGCGGGCAGCGTTCGCGCGGCCAGGCGCTGTACATGAGTCTGTCTTTCGGCGCGGGCGGCATGGTGGGCGGGATGGCGGCGGGCCTCGCATGGGACAGCATCGGTCCGGCGTGGACCTTTACTGCGGCCTCGGTCTGCGCGGCGCTGGGCTTGATCCTGGTGGCCGCCACCGCGACAATGAGACGCGGGTCAACACATTGACCGTTGCAATGTTGATGGTGTGGACGATGGAGCGATGATGATCGGGCGCAACGCGGTTTCGGTTTTCAATCTCGCGATGGTCGCGGCGATGATGCTCGCAGCCTGCCAGACCGTGCCCATCACCGGGCGCAGCCAGCTGCAGCTTCTCGGCGAGCGCCAGGAGGCGCAGTTGGGTCTTTCGGCCTATCGCGATGCGCTCAAGAAAGAGAAGATCTCGGGCGACCCCAGGTTGAATGATCTGGTCCAGCGCGTCGGGCGGCGCATCGCCGAGGCGACCGGCAAGGGCGATTATCAGTGGGAATTCAAGGTCGTCGAGAATGACAAGATGGTGAACGCGTTCTGCCTGCCCGGCGGCAAGGTGGCGGTGTACACGGGCATCCTCCCGCTTACGCACGACGACGCGGGGCTGGCGGCGGTGATGGGACACGAGGTCGCGCACGCCGTCGCGCGCCACGGGGGAGAGCGCCTGTCGCAGCAGCTTGCGGTGGAAGGGCTTGTGGCCGCAGCGGCGATCGGGCTCGCCGAGGGCGATTCACGAAGGGCTAACCTGTACGCTGGGCTACTGGGTGCGGGCGTGGCCGTCGGCGTTCTGCTGCCGTACTCGCGACTGCAGGAATCGGAGGCCGACCGCCTCGGGCTCATCTTCATGGCCAAGGCGGGGTATGACCCGCGCGCGGCGGTCGATTTCTGGCGCCGCATGGCCGATGCGGGCAAGGGCAAGGCGAAGCCGCCCGAATTCCTGTCGACGCATCCGGCCGACGACACGCGTATTCGGCAGATCGAGAAGTGGCTGCCCGAGGCGCTTTCGTACTACAGGCCGCGCTGAAACCTCCGCTGGCGTCCCGTTCGCCGAGACGGGCGAGGCACCGGAGGGTTCCGGTATAATCTGATGTTTTCGCGATTGACTTCCGCATGACGCCGCAAACCCTCTACGACAAGCTCCGGGACAGCCACGCGGCGGCGGCAATCGCCGGGCATTTCGTCGATGTGCGGCAGCGGTGCTGAAGGAGATCGGTATGAAAAAATTATTGTTCCTGACTTTGGTCGTGCTGTTCACCTCCGGATGCAACACGCTCCAGGGCGTCGGCAAGGACCTCAAGCAGGGCGGTGAGGCCCTCGAGCGTGCCGGATCGAAGAAATAGCGACGCCGTTGTTGCGGCGCTGTGAGATTTATCACTCAAGTATGGACAGATCTGGCGAAGAATCGGGGTTGGTACAGGTCTGTCGATAATCGAGCGGATCCGTTTCGTGATTCCGGCCATGCCGGCTTGGGAATGTGACATTCAACGGTGATGAAAATGCGACGAGTTGGAATAGTGGGATGGCGGGGCATGGTGGGCTCGGTGCTCATGCAGCGGATGCGCGAAGAGCACGATTTCGATGCTATCGAGCCGGTGTTTTTCTCCACCTCGCTGGCCGGGGGTCGCGGGCCCGACATCGGCAGGCCGGTTCCACCGGTCGCCGACGCGCACTCGATCGAGGCGCTCAGCGCGAACGAGATCATCATCTCCTGCCAGGGCGGAGATTACACCAACGAGATCTTCCCGAAACTTCGCTCGGCGGGCTGGGGCGGGTACTGGATCGATGCGGCTTCGGCGCTGCGCATGAAGGACGACGCCGTGATCATTCTCGATCCGGTCAACATGGACGTCATCAAGCGCGCGCTCTCAGGCGGCGTGCGCAACTACGTCGGCGGCAACTGCACCATCAGCCTCATGCTGATGGGCATGCACGGCCTTTTCAAGGCCGGCCTGGTCGAGTGGATGAGCGCGATGACCTATCAGGCGGCATCGGGTGCGGGTGCGGAGAATATGCGCGAACTGGTAAAGCAAATGGGTTTTGCGCATCACGCAGCGGAAGATCTGCTTGCGGACCCGGCCGGCGCAATTCTGGAGATCGATCGCACGGTGGCCGATGCTCTTCGCAGCGACCGTCTGCCGACGAAGCACTTCGGTGTTCCGCTCGCCGGCAGCCTGATCCCCTGGATCGACAAGGACATGGGAAACGGGCAGAGCCGCGAGGAATGGAAGGGGCAGGCCGAGGGCAACAAGATCCTTGGCAGGGAGAAGAACCCGATTCCCATAGACGGCCTGTGCGTTCGGGTCGGTGCGATGCGCTGCCACAGCCAGGCGCTCACGATCAAGCTCACCCGCGATGTGCCTCTGGATGAGATCGAGGGCATGCTCGCGGAGGCAAACCCGTGGGCGAAGGTGGTGGCGAACCAGCGCGAGGCCACGCTTGCCGAACTCACTCCGGCCAAGGTGACAGGTTCGCTGTCGGTTCCGGTGGGGCGCCTGCGCAAGCTGTCGATGGGGGGGCAGTACCTCGCTGCGTTTACCGTAGGGGACCAACTGCTCTGGGGTGCGGCCGAGCCGTTGCGCCGCATGCTGAGAATCCTGCTCGAGGAGCGGATCGGCGCGCGTGCAACCGGGTCGGCTGCGGGTTCAACGGCGACGGTCTGATGCGCGCGCTGAACGAAGAGAACCAGCTTGGTCGCCGATTTGTGAAGAATTTCCGCAGCAAAAGACCGACTTAGTAGCGTTTGCAAGAGGGAAAGTGAACTTGCATGCCTAACACCATGATGGTATGTTAGTTTGCTTCCACCAAACCTCGAGGGTGGCCGAGTGGGCAAGTACACATCCGAATTGAAGGCACTGGTGCTCGCGGTCCTGCTCCTGCCTTCGCTGGCGTGGGCGGCCGGCCTGGGCAAACTGTCCGTGTTTTCCGCGCTTGGACAGCCTCTCAGGGCGGAAATCGAGGTCTCCTCGCTCGAGTCCGATGAAGCGATCTCCCTGACTGCGCGGCTTGCAGCCGCCGAGGCCTACCGCGAGGCCAACATCGAGCGTCAAGCTGCGGCGATGTCGATCCGTTTCATTGTTGACAAGCGTCCGAACGGCCAGCACGTTGTGTTGATGACCACGGTCGAGCCGATGAACGAACCCTTCCTCGATCTGCTGGTCGAGTTGAGCTGGGCCAACGGGCGGTTCGTGCGCGAATACACTTTCCTGCTGGACCCGGTCGAATACAAGGCGCCTGTCGTGGCCGTGCCTGCCGCCACGCCGCCCGTCGTCGTCCCGGCGGTGCCGGTGGCGCCGGTGGCGCAGCCGGCACCGGCCCCCGCAGCGACTGAACCCGCGGTGCGCGCTCCCCCCGCGGTCACCGAGCGCCCGCTCGCGCCGCCCGCTGCGCCGGCGAAGCCAGCTGTGACAGCGAAGCCAGCTGTGACAGCGAAGCCGGCTGCGACAGCGAAGCCGGCTGCGACCTATGAGGTGAAGCGCGGCGACACGCTGACGAAAATCGCCAACCAGAACAAGTTCGAGGGTGTGAGCGTGCAGCAGATGCTGGTCGCGCTCTATCGCGGCAACCAGGATGTGTTCGACGGCGGCAACATGAGTCGTTTGCGGGCCGGGAAGATACTCAACATCCCTGAGCGCGAGGCCGCCGCAGGTGTCTCGCAGGAAGACGCGCTGCGCATTGTCGCGGCGCAGAACGCCAGTTACGACGAGTACCGACGCCAGATCGGCGCGGCAGTCGCCCAGGCTCCCGAGCGCGCGGCGGGGGGACGTCAGGCGTCGGGCCGGATCGGCGCCCCGCGCGAGGCGGCACCGCCGCCTCCGGAAGCGGCGAAGGATCAGTTGCGTCTGTCGAAGGCCCGGGACGCGAAAGCGGCAGGACGCGCGGGCGCTGCGGCGCGCGCCGACGACCTGGCGGCGAAGGAAAAGGCGCTCAAGGAAGCCAACGAGCGCATCGCGATGCTGGAAAAGAACGTCCAGGACTTGCAGAAGCTGGCGCAGTTGAAAAGCGAGGTCGGTGCGCAGATGCAGCAGGCGGCCAAGGGCGCGCCCGCAAAGGCTGCCCCAGAACCCGCAGCCAAAGCGGCTGCGATGCCCGACGCAGCGAAGGCTGCGCCTCCCGCGCCAAAGGTCCCGGAACCGGCCAAGGCAGCGCCCGTCCCGGCACCGGCCAAGGAGGAAGCCAAAGCTGCCGAACCGGCGGCGCAAGCGCTGAAGGCGCCCCCAGCGGCGGCACCCAAAGCGGCACCGAAGCCGGTACCGGCTCCACCCGAGCCCAGTTTCATCGACGAATTGCTCGACAACCCGATGGCGCTCGGCGGAGCGGGCGGTGTAGTCATCCTGTTGGCCGCTTACGCCGTCTACGCATGGCGCACGAAGCGCAAGTCCCAGTTCGAGGCCAGCTTGATGGGCGCCGCCTCGCAGGCGTCCCCGTCCGTGTTCGGCGCATCCGGCGGGCAGCAGATCGATACCGGCGGCGCTGCCTTCCAGAGCGACTTTAGCCAGGGAGGCATCGGCAAGATCGACACCGAGGAGATCGATCCGATCGCCGAGGCCGACGTCTATATGGCCTATGGTCGGGATACGCAGGCCGAGGAGATTCTCAAAGATGCAATCGCCAAGGATTCCTCGCGGCATGAGATTCGCGCCAAGTTGCTGGAGGTCTATGCCAACCGCAAGGACCTCAAGGCCTTCGAGACGACCGCGAGCGAGCTCTATGCCGCGACCAGTGGTCAGGGCCCGGAATGGGAGAAGGCGCTCGGCCTCGGACTGTCGATCGATCCGCACAACCCGCTCTACGGCGGTGCGCCGGCCGCCGCTGTAGAGGACACTCAGGTGCTGACCCAGGAAGAACTCGCTGCCGTGGCGCCGGTCGCGACGGACGCGGCGGGCGAATCCCCGGCGCAGGCCGCGCCGCGGCTCGATTTCGACCTCGACCTGGGAGAGGCGCCGGAGCAGGCCACCGTAAAGTTCGATATTCCTCCCATTGCCACGGTGACTCCAGCCGCCGAATCGCCGACCACGCTCGACTTCGATTTGGGATTAGGCGACGAGCAGGCGGCCGAGCCGGAGAAGGGACAGGCCGCCCCCGGCGTAACGCTCACTGCGGAGGCGCCGAAGTCCGAAGCTGCGGCACCGGAGACCGATAGCGATAGCGGCCTTTCGATCGACTTCGATCTGGGCTTGACTGAGGCCGCAGCGCCCGCGCCTGCCGCCGAACCCGCAGCAGCGGCGGATATGGGCATTACGATGGACTTCGATCTGGGCGCGCCCAGTGAAGAAGAAGCGAAGCCGGCCGAAGAACAACTGCTGGAACTCGATCTGTCAGCGATCAGCCTCGATCTGGGGGCCCCGCCTGAGGCAGCACCGGAAACGGGGGCGGCAGTACCTGTCCCCGATGCGCACTGGCAGGAAGTGGCTACGAAGCTCGACCTTGCCAAGGCGTACGACGAGATGGGCGACAAGGACGGCGCGCGAGAACTCCTGAACGAGGTGGCCAAAGAGGGTGACGCCGCTCAGAAACAGCAGGCGAAGACCATGCTCGAAGCGCTTGGTTGAGCGCCAGGCCGTTGCATCCGAAATCGGCGCCACCGGCGCCGATTCTTGTCTCCGGTGCACGCGCTGCGCGCCTACGAGCGCAAGCGCGACCTGCAACCCGACGCGCACGCGTTGTATCTTCCCGGAACCATGAGTGGCAGCAATGCGCATCGCGATCGGCATCGCTTATGACGGCACCGCGTTCGACGGCTGGCAGTCGCAGCCATCGGGCAATACTGTCCAGGATCATCTGGAGCGGGCGCTGTCGGTGATCGCGGACAACGCGATCCGCATCAGCGGGGCGGGGCGCACCGACGCGGGCGTGCACGCCTGCGCGCAGGTCGCGCATTTCGATACCGACGCTGTGCGTCCGGACTCGGCCTGGGTGCGCGGGGTGAACGCCGCGTTGCCGCCCGCGATTGCGGTGCAGTGGTCGGCACCGGTGCAAGATGAGTTCCATGCGCGCTACTCGGCGCGGGCCCGCAGCTATCGCTACGTGCTCTACTGCCACCCGGTGCGCCCTTCGCTGCTGGCGGGCAGGGTCGGATGGTTCCATGGTGCGCTCGACCTGGAGGCGATGCGGCGCGCAGCCGCGATGCTCGCCGGGGAGCATGACTTCTCTGCGTTTCGTTCTTCCGAGTGCCAGGCGAAGAACCCGGTGCGGGTGATGGAGCACGCTGCGGTGGCGCGTCGCGGACCGTACGTGTACTTCGATTTCACCGCCAACGCATTCCTGCACCACATGGTTCGCAACATGGTCGGGTGCCTGCTCTACGTGGGCAACGCCAGGCATCCGCCGGAGTGGGTTGGGCAGGTGATGCAGGGCCGCGACCGGCGCCTCGCCGCGCCGACCGTCGCGGCCGCGGGCCTGTATCTCACCGACGTGCGCTACGATGCGCAATGGCAGCTCCCCGCGTTCGCACGTATGATGCCGCTCGGCCCGGTGGAGGATGAAGCGTGAGGACGCGTGTCAAGGTGTGCGGGATCACGCGTGAACCGGACGCGGTGTCGGCGGCGCAGCTGGGCGCCGACGCAATCGGGTTCATTTTCTGGCGTCCGAGCCCGCGCTATATCGAGCCGGAGCTCGCAGGGGCGATCGCGGCCGCGCTGCCGGCTCTGGTCACGGCAGTCTGCGTATTCGTCGATCCGACGCCCGGTGAAGTGGAGGCGGTGCTGGAACGCCTGCCCGCGGCCACGCTGCAGTTCCACGGCGAGGAATCCCCCGATTTCTGTGCGCGCTTCGCCCGCCCCTATATCAAGGCCGCCCGCATGAAGCCGGGACTGGATTTGATAGAATACTTCGCTTCGCATGCCGCGGCTTCGGCATGGCTCATCGACGCGTTCGACGAGCGCACCTACGGCGGCACCGGCGCCCCCTTCGACTGGAATCTGCTGCCGGGCGCACTGGCCAGGCCGTGGATTCTTTCCGGCGGCCTCGGCGCGGAAAACGTGACCGAGGCCATACGGCGACTGCGGCCCTGGGGCGTGGACGTATCGAGCGGGGTGGAATCGGCAAAGGGCATCAAGGACGCGCAACAGATCGCGGCCTTCATTTCAGGAGTCAGGAATGCAGATGGCTGACCTCCCGGACGACAGGGGGCATTTCGGTCCTTACGGCGGCGTGTTCGTCGCCGAGACGCTGGTGCACGCGATCGCCGAACTGCGCGCCGTGTATGAAAGCTGCCGCGCGGACCCGGCTTTCATTGCGGAGTTCGAATACGACCTCAGGCATTACGTGGGTCGCCCGAGCCCCGTCTATCACGCCAAGCGCTGGTCGTCGCTGCTCGGCGGGGCGCAGATCTACCTGAAACGCGAGGACCTCAACCATACGGGGGCGCACAAGATCAACAACACCGTGGGCCAGGCGCTCCTCGCCCGGCGCATGGGCAAGCCGCGTGTGATCGCGGAGACGGGCGCGGGGCAGCACGGCGTGGCCGCAGCGACGGTCGCCGCGCGTTACGGTATGGAATGCGTGGTCTACATGGGCTCGGAGGACACCAAGCGCCAGGCGGCCAACGTCTACCGCATGAAGCTGCTGGGCGCGACCGTCGTCCCGGTGGAATCCGGTTCGAAAACGCTGAAGGACGCGCTCAACGAGGCGATGCGCGACTGGGTCACGAACGTCGGAAACACGTTCTACATCATCGGCACCGTCGCCGGGCCGCACCCGTATCCGATGATGGTCCGCGATTTTCAGTCCGTCATCGGACGCGAATGCCTGCGGCAAATGCCCGAGCTCGCGGGGCGGCAGCCGGACGCGGTCATCGCCTGCGTCGGCGGCGGCTCGAACGCCATGGGGATCTTCTATCCCTACATCCCGCACGCGTCGGTGCGCCTGATCGGCGTCGAGGCGGGGGGCCTGGGGCTGTCGAGCGGCAGGCATGCGGCATCGCTGGTTGCAGGCAGGCCCGGCGTGCTGCACGGCAACCGGACCTATCTGCTGCAGGATGAGCACGGGCAGATCATCGAGACGCATTCCATTTCGGCAGGGCTGGATTACCCCGGTGTCGGTCCAGAGCATGCGTGGCTGAAGGACAGCGGGCGCGCCGAGTACGTCACCATAGACGACAGCGAGGCGCTTGCGGCGTTCCACGCGCTGTGCCGCAACGAGGGCATCATTCCGGCGCTCGAGCCGAGCCATGCGCTCGCGCATGCCGCAAAGATCGCGCCCACCATGCCGAAGGACGCCGTCCTGCTGGTCAACCTCTCGGGTCGCGGCGACAAGGACATGCACACGGTCGCCGAGAAATCCGGCATCCGGTTCTGATCTTGGATATCTCGCTGCACAACGAGGATTTCTTCGGCGGGGTCGGGCGCATCGCCGACGCGAGCGTGGACCTGGTCATTGCCGATCCGCCGTATGGACTGGGCAAGGACTACGGGAACGACTCGGACCGACGATACGGCGAGGATTACCTCGCGTTCAGCCGCCGCTGGATCGATGCCGTGCTGCCCAAGCTGAAGGCCAGCGGCAGCCTGTACGTGTTTCTCACCTGGCAGCATGCGCCCGAGGTCTTCAGCTACCTGAAGACCCGCATGTTGATGGTCAACGAGATCATCTGGGACCGGCGCGTGCCCAGCATGGGAGGCAGCACGCGCAGGTTTTCCTCGGTGCACGACAATATCGGTTTCTTCGCCGCGTCGCGCGACTATTACTTCGACCTGGACCGCATACGAATCCCGTATGATGCGCAGACCAAGAAGGCGCGTTCCCGCTCTATTTTCGTCGGCAAGAAATGGCTCGAAATCGGTTACAACCCGAAGGACGTATGGAGCGTGGCGCGGCTGCACCGGCAGGATGCCGAGCGCGAGGACCATCCGACGCAGAAGCCGCTGGCGATCATCGAGCGCATGCTGCTGGCCAGTTCACCGCCCGGCGGCCTGGTGCTCGACCCGTTCA
>Ga0209343_10008938_pt1 | contig 11556 bp, 11 predicted proteins | sample RifCSPlowO2_02_FD_184026 | JGI IMG/M metagenome (GOLD analysis project Ga0209343, IMG submission 184026) | Groundwater microbial communities from Rifle, Colorado - Rifle CSP2_plank lowO2_0.2 (SPAdes) (version 2) | ecosystem: Environmental > Aquatic > Deep subsurface > Groundwater | place... | reverse complement strand
GCTTCGCCGAAGCGGCCAAGGCCAATCCCCATTACCGCCCGCTGGCCGCCTGCGCCCTGGACTATGCCCTGGCCGGCGTGACCAGCGTCGAGGAAGTGCTCAAAGTCTGCGCCACCTTAACTGATGAGGTGTTGGCGTGACGCGGTTGTCATACGCATACGCCTGCTACGGTTTGACCGGAGGGCGCGGCTGATGGCCACGTTCCGCTACAGCGGCCGCAACGCCGAGGGCGCCAAGGTGGCCGGGATTGTCGACGGCAACAGCGCCGAGGCGGTGGCCAGCGAGCTGCTGGGCAAGAGCATCACGCCGCTGACCATCGAGGCGCAGAACGCGGCGGATGCCGATGTGTTCGCAGCCCTCGGGGAAAAGCTGCGGCGCAAGCATGTCGATCTCGACGAGCTGATCATCTTCTGCCGGCAGATGTACAGCCTGGCCAAGGCCGGGGTGCCGATCATCCGCGCCATCGCCGGCTTGGGCGAGTCCAATCGCAACCTGTATTTCCGTGAAGTACTGCAAAAGGTCCGCAGCGACCTTGAGGGCGGCGTGAGCATGGCCGTGGCCCTCAATGCCCATCCGAAAGTCTTCGGCACCCTGTTTGTCAGCATGATCAGCGTCGGCGAGAACACCGGCCAACTGGATCAGGCCTTTCGCCAGCTGGCCAGCTACCTGGAGCTGGAGCGCGAAACCCGCAAGCGCATCAAGCAGGCCACCCGCTACCCGCTGTTCGTGCTCAGCGCCATGGCGGTGGCGTTGACGGTGATCAACCTGTTCGTGATCCCGGCCTTCAGCAAGGTGTTTGCCCAGTTCCAGGCGCAGCTGCCGCTGCCGACCCGAATTCTGATCGCCACCTCGCAGTTCTTTCAGGATTACTGGTGGCTGCTGGCCTTGCTGCTGGGCGGTAGCCTGTATGCCTTTTTCAAATGGATCGAGACCGAGGCCGGCGCCCTGAAGTGGGACCAGCTCAAGCTGCGCCTGCCGATTGTCGGCGGCATCTTTGAGCGGATCGCCCTGGCCCGCTTCACCCGCACCTTCGCGATGATGTACAAGGCCGGCGTGCCGTTGCTGCAAACCCTGTCGATCAACAGCGCCAGTGTCGGCAACAAGTACATTGGCCAGGCCATTCTCGGCATGCGCGAGAGCGTCGAGCGCGGCGAAGCCCTGACCCGTTCCGCCTCGGCCAGTGGCCTGTTTACCCCGTTGGTGCTGCAGATGATGGCGGTCGGCGAAGAGACCGGCGCCCTGGATGATCTGTTTGTCGAAGTGGCGGATTTTTACGAGCAGGAAGTGGACTACGACCTCAAGCAACTGGCCGATGCCATCGAGCCTATTTTGATCGTGGCCATGGGCGTAATGGTGCTGATTCTCGCCCTCGGCGTATTCCTGCCGATGTGGGAACTGGCCTCGGCAGCCAAGGGCCGCTGATGCGCGCGGAGTATGCCAATGGCCGTGATGTGCGGCGCCTGCGCTGGCAAGTGTGGGGCCTTGGCGCGCTGGTACTGGTGGCGGTGCTGTGGCTGCTGACGGCGAAGATTCTGCGGGTCAGCGAGGCGCGGGCGGTGAGTGCCACGCGGGAGAATATCGCCGCCAGCCTCAGTGCGTTGGCGGTCGAGCATATGGCTCGCGGGCAGATGCTGGAGGCCAGCTGGCTGCGGCGCAACCCGTTCGAGTTGCTCAGTTGGCCGAGCGAGGATTACTGCGGTGAGCTGAGCGAAGGCGAGCTGCCCCGGCGCGGGTGCTGGTACTACCTGCCCGCACGGGGCTGGCTGCTGCACCGCAGCCGTTTTACTGACGCAGGGCAAGGAATGGATGGGCAACTACAGGTTTTTCAGTTGCGGGCAGTTCCCCAACTGTCATCCACTGGACCACAATCACCAGGACGCTTTATCAGCATGGAGCTTGACCGCGTGCCAGCAGCAGAAGTCGCCGCATTGGCCCAGGCTTACCGGTAAGGAGTAACACGGATGCAACGCAGCAAAGGTTTCACCCTGATCGAGCTGGTGGTGGTGATTGCCATCCTCGGCATTCTCGCCGCCGTGGCGCTGCCGCGCTTTATGAGCGCCACCCGCGATGCGCACCGCTCGGCCCTGAATGGCGCGGCCGGCGGTCTGGCGGCGGCGGTGGCGTTGGTGCGTGCCCAGGTCGAAGTCAATCGTGGCGGCGGCCTGAACGGCTGTGCCAGCAACAACTGCTATATCAACGTGGCCGGCTTTGGCGACGGCACGGTCGACGTCAATGCCAGCTTCTGGCCCATGGGCACCGACGGCGCCGGCAACCCGCCGGCCGTCGCCACCCCCAGCGCGGACGAATGCCAAAACATCTGGCAGGGTGTGCTGCAAGGCACCGCGCCGACCCTGACCGGCAGTGACCCGGATTACATCGCCACCGCAGCGCCGGGCAACAGCTGCACCTACACCTATCAGCGTGACGGTGGCGACGACAGCATCGTTTACGACACCAGCACGGGTGTCGTAACCCGTACCTTTAACTAAGCAAAACCAACCTGGAAGCAGTGAAAATGAAAAGACAACAAGGTGGCTTTACCCTGATCGAGCTGATCATGGTTATCGTGATTCTGGGGATTTTGGCGGCGTTTGCAGTCCCAAAATTCGTTAACTTGGGCGCTGATGCCCGCGCCGCGACCCTGCAGGGTGCGTTCGGTTCGGTTAAGTCCACATCGGCCATGATCCATTCTTCTTGGCTGGCCAAAAACGATGCAACTGAGGACACCATCACCTATGAAGGTGGTTCTGCTGGCGTCGTCAATGGCTATCCCGCAGCCGCGGATATTGCTGCAGCGGCGGGCTTGGTTGCAGCCGACTTCACCATCACCACCACCACGACTGTAACTACTATTGAGCCTGCTGGAATTACTGCAGCGAATGCGGCCACCTGTCGGGTGACCTATACCGAGGCTGCTGCGAATGGTGTCCCGACCATCGCGATCGCTGATGGTAACTGTAACTAAGACCGGGGTGATGCGGCCTTGCATGCGCGGCTTCACCATGGTCGAGTTGATCATGGTGATTGTCCTTCTGGGCATTCTTGCCGCAGTGGCAGGGCCGCGCTTCTTCGACCGACAGATATTCGATGAACGCCTGTTTTTCGAAGAAAGCCTGAGTGCGGCGCGTTATGCGCAGAAGCTGGCAGTGGCCAGCGGTTGCCCGATCAATACGCAGATCGGCTCCACAGGTTACGCGCTGTCCTATGCAACTGCCTGTGGCGGCATCGCTGCGGGTAGCCCAGTGGCCAACCCTTCTGGTGGCAATTACTCGGCGGGCAATCCGCAGGCTGTGGCGGTCAGTAGCCCCGGTTTGAATGTGACCTTCGATTCTCTCGGTAGCGCGAGCGGTGCCAATACCGTCCGCTTTGGCGCTAACGCCTTTTCCTTCATCGTGCACCTCTCCAGCGGTTTTATCGAGACCACGCCATGAGTCGGGTGCAGCGTGTTATTGCTGGTGTTGCTCCCCGCGGCCTGATGGCTTCGAGTCATGCACAGCGCGGCATGACCCTGATCGAGCTGGTCATGACCATCGTCATCCTCGGCATTGCCGCCGCCGCGCTGTTTTCGGCCATGGCCGCGATCACTGGCCGCTCCGCCGACCCGATGTTGCGCCAGCAGAGCCTGGCGATTGCCGAGGCGTATCTGGAGGAGATCACCCTGCAAGCGTTTCCGGCCAGCACCACCTGCGCCGCCAGCAACAACGGCGCGGATCGCAGCAGTTTTGATGACGTGTGTGATTACAACGGTTTGACGTATGCGGGCGCTCAGCCTTTCGCTCCGCGCAGCGCCCTTTCGATCACCCCTTTGGCGGGGCTGGAGGCTTATCAGGTCAAGATTGATGTACGCTCGCAGGCCTTGAACGGCGTGGCGGCCATGCGCGTCACCGTTACCGTCACCGATATCATCGGCCAGGCGCTGACCCTCGACGGTTATCGGGCCAACTACTGATGACTCGCCTAGCCAAGACCGTTGCCCGCCAACACGGCTTTACCCTGGTCGAACTGGTGATGGTTATCGCCATTGCCGGCCTGGTCGCGGTGCTGATCAGTACGGTGATGTCGAACCCGCTGCAAAGCTTTGTCGATCAGAGCCGCCGCGCCGAACTGGTGGATAAAGCCAGCATGGCGCTTAACCGCATGGCTCGCGATATTCGCCTGGCGGTGCCCAACTCGCTGACGGTTACCGGCACTACGCTGAATATGCTGCCGATTGCCGCTGCCGGCCGTTATCGCGCCAATCAGCCGGGTGGCTCGGGTCCGCGTCTGGACCCGCCACAATGCACTCAGCTCGGGCCCAGTTGCAGCATCGACATTCTCAGCCCGATAACGGCAAACGCCACTCCGCACTGGCTGATCATCTACAACACGGATGTTAGTGAGCTGGGCAGCGCGGCCTCGCCGTCGGTGATCTCGCCGAAAAGCTTCACCTGGACGACCAGTACGCTGAGCGCCAATCTGCAGAACTTTCGCTTCAAATATGCCTCGCCCCAGCATCGCTTCTACCTGGCCAGCGAGGTGCTGCAATACCGCTGCGAGGGTGGCGAGCTGTGGCGCTGGGTGTCGCAGAGTCTGGATGGCTCCAACCCTACTAAGGCCAAGGTGGTTGATGCCGTGAGCGGCTGTTCGTTCAGTTACGATCCCGGCACCAGTAGCCGTAGCGGCCTGGTGACCCTGCGCCTGACGCTGACTCAGGACGGCGAAACCATCACCCTGCTGCAACAGGTACATGTCGACAATGCGCCCTGAAGCAAGACAACACGGCTTTGGCCTGGTCGCGGCGATGTTCGTGATCATCATTATTACGGCGGTGATTACCGCCATGGCCCGCCTGGCCGAAACCCAGAACGCCACCAATAGCCTGGCGATCCAACAGGCGCGGGCTTATCAGGCGGCGCGGGCGGGGCTGGAGTATGGGGTTGCGCAGGTGTTGGCGGGTAATGGCTGTAACGGCTTTGGGCTGGATGGTTTTACCATCGCGGTAACCTGTGTTGCGCAACCCGCCGTGTTTATCCCTGAAGAGAGCAAGACGGCGACGTTCCACACCATTACCGCGACTGCCGAGTACGGCGGCGCGGGCAATCCTGACTATGCCTACCGACAACTTAGGGCTACGGTGGAACGATGAAAACCATGCCCCGTTCGCTCTTCGGCAGATACTGTCGGCAGCTGCTTCTGCCAATTGCGTTGTTGCTGTGCGGCGATGCTTGGGCGGTGACCTACACCTTCAACGTCGGCACCATCAATGGTCCGAACCCGGTGGTCAGTGGCTCACCGTCTATCTGTAGCGGAACATGGACTCGCAGTGGCAGCGCTGGAGCTTATGTTTTTACCTGTAGCGGCAAAATCAGTACCGCTTCCGGCGATGTTTTGGCCGTGTCGAACAATGCCAGTATCACAGTAGTTTCCAGTGGCAGTGTCGATCTGCGCTCCACCACGGTAGGTAGCAGCAGTAGAAATATCAGCCTGCGTACCAGCTCTGGCACCTTGACCGCCACGGGCAGCAATACCATCAATGGCTCCGTGACCTCCGCTAGCGGCACGATCAATCTGGCCGGCTCCAGCATCTCCGGCACGGTAACGGGGGGCGGGGCGGTGAGCCTGTCGAGCAGCAGTGTGGTGGGTAACGTGGATGGTGATGGCAATATGATCCTGACCAGTACCACTGTCTCCGGTGCTGTCATTGGTGACTACGGAAGCATAAATCTGACCGGTGGTAGCATTGCTGGCAATGTCAGCAGTGGAGGCAGTATCACCACCAGCAGCACCGCAGTCGCCGGTACGCTTACCAGTAACAACGGCACCGTCAGTCTCTCTGGCGGTAGCGTCACTGGGCTGGTGCGCAGTGGTTGTTGCAGCGTAACTACCAATGGCACCAATTTGTCAGGTGGCGCTCGTTCAGACTCATCGGGCATCAGTATTAGCGGCGGCACCCTCCAGGGCGATTTCTACGCTAACAACAACACCGCCAGTTTCAGCGGGGTCAATATGCTTTCTGGCACTGTGGGTGGTGCCAGTACCGTGAGTTTCACCGATAGCACGCTTGGCAGTGCGAGCGTCTACGTTAGGGTTACCTCGGTAAGCGGCGAAGTGACGCTCAATAACACCACGGCTTACGGTGATTTCATCGCGCCGGATTACTCGACCATTTTCGTCAACAGTCCGAGTACGGTTACCGGCACGTGTACACCCAACTCCACCCCGGCCAATGCCTGCAAGCCTGCACCATTGTTGAGCTGGTCGCTGGATGAGGCGAGCTGGAGTGGCGGTGCTGGTGAGGTGCAGGATGCATCCGTCAACAATCTGGACGGCACGGCGATTAATGGCGCCAATACTTTCAGTCAGTTGCCTGCGCTGCCGCCGGTTAACTCTCTCGGCACCTGTGGCTATGGTGGTTTTACGACGTCTGCCAGCCAATATGTGCAGCGTGCGCACAGCAACCTGCTCAACCTGCAGGGCAGCTTCACTATTGGCCTGTGGGTCAAACCGCGCACGCTGCCTGCCTCGGGGTTGATGAGCATCCTGTCCAAGGATGAGAACTATGAGTTCCACCTCAATCCCAGCGGCACCATCAACTGGTGGTGGCAGACCACCGCCGGTGCTACCAACGAGTTCAACAGCACCACGGCGTTACCGGCGGGGCAGTGGAGCCATGTGCTGATTCGTTATACGCCGGGCGACCAGCGCATCTATATCAACGGCACCTTGGCCGGTCAGGCCAGTTTCAGTGGTACACCACTGGCCAATGGTGATCCCCTGCAGCTGGGCGCTGACCAAGGTGCGGTTGGGCGTAACTTCAATGGCGAACTGGATGAACTGCGCATCTACAACAGTGCGTTATCCACGACACAGATCAGCGCCTTGGTGGCCGAACGGCACCCGTGCAGCTTGACCCTGCAGTGCTTCAACGACAATTTTGACGATGACAGTCTGGGTGACGACTGGGCGGTGGCCAGTCGTGGCGCTACGTCGTTCACACCTACGGTTAGTAGCAAGCGCATGCGCTTGACCAGTAACCAAGGTAACGTGTCGACCTCATCTACCCTGCAGCGCCTGTTTCCCGCAGCGGGCAACTATATCCAGGTGCAGTTCAAGTATTACGCCTACAGCGGCAGCGGCGCCGATGGCGTGGCCGTGGTGTTGTCGGATGCTACGGTGACGCCACAGCCGGGTGCCTTCGGCGGCCCGCTGGGCTATGGCACCCGTGGCGATGCGGCCAATCCCGGTTTCGCTGGGGGCTGGCTGGGGGTGGGGCTTGATGAATACGGCAATTACTCCGTCGAGGGTGGCGCCAACCCGCAGCAGCAACGTCCCGACTCGGTGGCCGTGCGCGGCTCCAGTGGCCCTGGCGGAACCACGGGGTATCGTTATATCGCCGGAACCGCGGCCAACCTCAATCCGGGTGTCGATAGTGCAACGAGCACCTCGGCAGCCCCCGGACACACCTATCGCATCACCGTGGACGGGCGCTTCAGTAACGAGGCGCGGGTCACCGTGGAGCGTGATAGCGGCGCGGGTTTTGTTGTGTTGTCCGGCCTCAATGCGGTCAACGTGCTGGCGGCGGTCAACAGCCAGGCGCCGTTGCCCAGCGACTTCTACCTGTCGCTGACGGGCTCCACCGGCGGTTCGACCAATATTCACGAGCTGGACGACCTGCAGGTCTGCGCCACCGATATCAATCCTATCGGCCAGCAGATCGACCACTTCGAGTTCATCTACACGGCCAGCGCGCTGACCTGTAACCCGCAACCGGTGACCATTCGTGCCTGCCTGAACAGCAGTTGCAGCAGTCTCTATACCAACCCGGTCAGCGTCACCCTGAGCCCGGCCAGCTACTGGACGGCCACGGCACCTGCCACGGTCAGCGGCAGTACCATCACGTTCACTGGGGGCTCGGCGCTGGCGCAATTGCGCGTGCCAACCGCGGGTAGCGTGGCGTTGGCTGCGCAATCCTCGGTGCCCACAACCAAGCCCAACAGCCAGACCGTCTGCTCGACTGCGGGTTGCCAGATCAACTACGCCGACAGCGGCCTGCTGCTACAGGTACCCAACCTGCTGGCGGCCAAGCCGACACCGGCGACCATCAGCGCGGTGCGCAAGTCAGACGATGCCCTGCAGTGCGTGCCGGCCTTCGCCAATGTGGAGCGGGTGGTGCAGTTCACTTCCGCTTATGCCGACCCGGCAACCGGCAGCCAACCGGTGGTGGTCAATGGCAGCAATGTTGGCGCAGTGGCAAGCAACATCAACCTGAGCTTCGACAGCACCGGCACGGCGCCACTGCTGGTGCGTTATGACGACGCCGGGTTGATGAGTCTGGATGCCCGCTATAGCGGCAGCGCGGCCACTGGTGACGTTGGCTTGCTGTTGCGCGACGACGATCAGTTCGTCAGCAAACCCTATGGTTTGCTGCTGGAGACCGACACGGACAGCAGTTGTACGGCGGGCATCAACTGCCCGCTGTATCCGAATGGCGTACGGGCGGGAGATCCTTTCAGTCTGCGGATCAAGGCGGTGGCCTGGCAGAGTGATGGCGAGGCACTGACGGCTGCTGCCCTGGGCAATAACTTGGTAACAGCCAACTTCCAACTGGGTGATATCACCCTGACCAGCGCCGTGGTCGCACCGAGTGACGGTGTTGCCGGTGCACTGAGCCCTGGCGACTATGACCACCTGCTGGGTAGTCAGACGAGCGTTGATACGGCCATCTCCGAGGTTGGCGTGTTTCGTCTTAGCGCTACCCCAACAGCCAGCTATTTCGGTGAAACGGTCAGCGGCGGTACCAGCGGACTGGTCGGACGCTTTATCCCGGCCTATCTCGGTGCCGCAGGGGATGCCAGCCTGACGCCGAGCTGTGGCAGTGCGTTCAGCTATCAGGGTCAGCCCATGGATTTCGCTGATAGCCATGAGCCGACGCTGACGATTACCGCCTACAACCGGGGCGGTAACGTCACCACAAACTACGACCGTGGTGACTTCTGGCGCCTGTCTACGCCTGCGGTCGGCAGCTACAGCTCGGTGACCGGGATTGCCGGTCTCGATGCCCGCCTCGCTAGTCAGGGCACTGCCAGTTTGTTGCAGGAAGGTGTCGGTGACGGCAATGGTGCGCGCAGCTATCGCTGGAGCGATGAGCAGCTGCGCTATGACCCGGGGCTGCTGCCAAGCAGTGCCGACTATCCCTTTATGGCCAAGTTGCAACAGCGCTTCGCGGCGGCAGCCCTGACCGACCAAGATGGTGCCTGCCACGGCAGCGGTACGGCTTGCGAGGGTTTTGTCTATGACTTTGCCGATGCGCCGGGCAGTGAAGTGCGCCTGGGACGCCTGCGCATCGACAATGCCCATGGTTCCGAGCTGCAAAGCCTGGGCTTGCCGATGGTGCTGGAAAGCTGGCAAAGCGCGGCGGGGGGGAGTTTCCAGTTCGAGGGTTTGGACACCTGCACCACCGCTGCCGTGCTGGGCGCGCCGCTGCTGGATCAGTACACCGCTGGACTGGCCGCAGGGGAAACTACGCCAAGTTTGAGTTGGCCGCTCAATCCTGCTGAGCACCTGTTGTTATTGAGTGCGCCGGGCAGCGGCAACGATGGATCGGTGCAGGCCAGCTTCCCGTTGGCACCGACCTGGCTGCAGTACCCTTGGGACGGTGTGAGCCGTTCGGCGGCGCGAGGCCTGGCCACCTTCGGCATCTACAAGGGCGCCGCCCCACTGATCTTCCGCCGAGAAATTTACGGCCAATAAGCAAAAAGGCCAACTGCGAAGGTGGCCTTTTTGTTGAGCGGTGTAAAAGAGGGGAATCCCCGGCCTGCCTGTACCAAGGTCCCCAAAACTGGGATTACTAGAGTCTATGCAGGCTGTATGCCAGTTTTATTACCTCGGCTGCAGGCCTTATAAATGCTGGGTTTCAGCGGTTTTTCAGGTGGTCTGTCGAGGGGGCGCTGGGCTGTGGGCGTGCACCGGGTTGATGCGGATGCATTGCTCTGGCGCATTTTTGTGTTCGGCCGCGAAGCGCTGCCAGGCGGGCAGCATGGTGTTGCGGGCATAAAAAACGGGCCCTATGGGGCCCGTGTTTAGGGTGGCGGTGATTACGCGGCTTATTCGTCGCCGTCGTCTTCGTCGCCGTCGATTTTCATCCCCAGTTCCTTGATCTTGCGGGTCAGGGTGTTGCGGCCCCAGCCCAACAGCAGGGCGGCGTCGCGGCGGCGGCCGGCGGTGTGCTTGAGAGCGGTTTCGATCATGATCCGCTCGAAGGTCGGCACGGCGCTGTCCAGCAGGCTGGTCTGGCCGCGGGCCAGGGACTGGTCGGCCCAGTGGCGCAGGGCCTGTTCCCAGTTGCTCACCGGCGACAGCTCCTGCGGCTGGGTCAGCAGCTCAGGGGGCAGGTCGTCGATATGCACTTCGCGGCCGGAGGCCATGACCGTGATCCAGCGGCAGGTGTTCTCCATCTGCCGCACGTTGCCAGGCCATGGCAGGTTCTTCAGGTACTCCTCGGTTTCCGTTTTCAGCAGCTTGGGCTCGACCGACAGCTCTTGCGCGGCGCGGGCGAGGAAGTGACGGGCCAGGGTCGGGATGTCTTCGCGGCGGTCGGCCAGGCGCGGGATATGGATGCGGATGACGTTGAGGCGGTGGAACAGGTCCTCACGGAACTTACCGGCCTGCACCAGGCTTTCCAGGTTCTGGTGGGTGGCGGCGATGATGCGTACGTCGACCTTGACCGGCGTGTGGCCGCCGACCCGGTAGAACTCGCCATCGGCCAGTACGCGCAGCAGACGGGTTTGCGTATCGGCGGGCATGTCGCCGATCTCATCGAGAAACAGGCTGCCGCCGTCGGCTTGTTCGAAGCGCCCACGGCGCTGGTTGGCCGCACCGGTAAAGGCGCCTTTTTCATGGCCGAACAGCTCGGATTCCATCAGGTCTTTGGGGATCGCCGCCATGTTCAGGGCGATAAACGGCGAGCTGGCACGCGGGCTGTGGCGGTGCAGGGCGTGGGCGACCAGCTCTTTGCCGGTGCCGGATTCGCCGTTGATCAGTACGGTGATGTTGGAGTGGCTGAGGCGGCCGATGGCGCGGAACACCTCCTGCATGGCCGGCGCTTCACCGATGATTTCCGGGGTGCGCGCGACTTCGGCCGGGGCCGCCAGGCTTTGCTGTTCTTGCGCATGCTGCAGGGCGCGCTTGACCAGCGACACGGCTTCGTCAACGTCGAACGGCTTGGGCAGGTACTCGAATGCGCCGCCCTGATAGGAGGCCACGGCGCTGTCCAGGTCCGAATGGGCGGTCATGATGATCACCGGCAGACGCGGGTACTGTTCGCGCAGCTTGGCCAGCAGGTCGAGGCCGCTGGCGCCGGGCATGCGGATGTCGGAGATGATCACGTCCGGCTGCTGGCGGCTCAGGCGCTGCATCACGCTGTCGGCGTTTTCAAAGCTGACGGTGGTCAGGCCTTCCTGCTGCAGGGCCTTTTCCAGTACCCAGCGGATGGAACGGTCGTCGTCGACGATCCAGACGGTTTCAGTGCGACTCATGACGAAACGGCTCCTTGTTCCAGCGGCAGGAAGATCGAGAATA
>Ga0209343_10008936_pt1 | contig 11556 bp, 6 predicted proteins | sample RifCSPlowO2_02_FD_184026 | JGI IMG/M metagenome (GOLD analysis project Ga0209343, IMG submission 184026) | Groundwater microbial communities from Rifle, Colorado - Rifle CSP2_plank lowO2_0.2 (SPAdes) (version 2) | ecosystem: Environmental > Aquatic > Deep subsurface > Groundwater | place: Rifle... | reverse complement strand
CGCTAGGTACGAAGCTGTTGTAGTAGGTCTGCAGGGCATTCATGACCCCGGGTTTGACCGTGCTGTCCAGCGTGCCGGAGAACAGGTAGACGCGGGACGCTTGCAGGTTGGCGACCGGGTCGATCAGGCCCGAGCCGGCCCAGCTGTTGGTGGTATTGACCAGCGTGCTGGTGGGAATGCTGTCGGGGCTGGACATGCAGCGTGTCAGTGCGTTGCTGACCGAGCCCTCTGCGCAGTAATACGGTCCACCCGCGACGATGCCCGCGCCCTTTTTAAAGGTGGCCGAATAGGCCACATGCAATTGCGTCGCCATGTAGCCGCCCGAGGAGATGCCCGATATGGTGGTCTGGGTTTTGTCGATGTTGAGCTGGGGCAGGTTGACGGCGGCGCTGGCAATTCCGCCAGTCAACGCGCCACACACTGCGGCAATTCGAAGCAATTTGAAAGGCATGGTCGTTTTTCTCCAGAGGATGTTGCGAAAAATTTCAGCCATGCCCCGGCGTCTCCACAGGGGCTGACCGATCTGGCAGGTCACGCGCCAAGGCGCGCATCCCTCGCCTGGAAGTTAACCAAACGCCTGGCTTTGGATAAGCGGGTTTGAACCTAAGTAGTGCTACCTGATGCCCGTGATGGGCCTGGCGCACCTCGGGCTGGTCGGCTGCGTGCAAGGAATCCGCAGGGGCGCGGATTTGCGCACACGCCGTTGGTGTAGATGGTCTCAGCGCCCGGTATGCAGCAAGCGTGCGCCTTCTGGGCCCAAGGCATCGCGGTAGCGCTGCGCCTGCACGTCGCCTGCGGCGGCGGCTTCGGCCAGCAAGGCCACAGAGCGCTGCAAGGTGCTGTCTTGGTTGCGCTGCGCGGTGTTCTCGGCGTTATAGCCCTCGCGTGCACGCTGACGCTGCAGTTGCAGGGCCAGTGCCACGCGTGTGCCAGGGGCATCGGTGAGCGCCAGGGTTTCAAGCTGCTGCACCAGGACCTTTTCGCGCGGGTCTGCGTTGCCACGGCAGTCGCGGCGCTGGCTCGCACACGGGTCCACACTGTTCAAAGCCTGCTGCAATTCGGGCAAACTCGCCGACACCGCAGGCGGCGCCACCGCGGCCCCGCAGGGGGCCGCCACCGCAAAGGGGCTCGCCTGGTCACTGCCGTCGCAAGGCACCGCATGACCTGGGCCACTGCGCGTGGATGCGGCCTGGGTGGGGACGAATGCATCCATTTCGGCGCCACCGAAAAACCGCAGCACAACCACTGCAGCACCCATCGCCAGCACGGCCCAAAGCTGGGTTGCAGAAATACGCATTTCCTTACTCCTTGTTCACTGCCACACTCCGGGGCACGCGGTGGCCCCGGAATGTGGCTGCTGCGACTATGCCTTACCAGGCCACAGTGTCATTGAGCGTGACGCCGCCGGACGCCGGGGTGTTCACACTGCGGTTACCACCACCCGACAGGTTTTCCCAGGTGACGGTGCCATCGCTGTTTTTGCGGTAGTACTTGTACTCGATCGCGCTGCTGTTGGGCAGGTTGACCTTGTTCTTCCATGTCGGGTAGCTGGAAGGGTCCACCGGCACACCCAGATCGGTGTTCCAGTTGCCCAGCACGGAGGTGTTGCCGGTGACGTACACCCACTGGCCCCACGAAGTGCTGGCATTGACATTGACTGCCGCCTGCACCTGGCCGGAAGCGGCCGCAACGGTGCAGCTGTAGTAACGGAAACACACGTCCTGCGGAATGTCCACCACCGTGCCCGCGTTGATGGAAGCGAGCAGGTTGATGTATTCCCCCATGGCCCAGCTTAAGGGCGCGATGGACTTGCTGGGCGTGCCTGCGGTAAAGCCCGTCGGGGTGGTGGTCTGCCAGCCGCCGTCCGCCTCGGAGGTGATGAGGGCAGAGGTGTTCCACACCTGCTCAGGCACAAAACCCTCCGGGGTGGAGAAAGCCTTGACAGCACTCAGGTAGCTGCTGCCGTTGCTGCCAACGCCGGTCTTGGCGATTTCGAACATGCCGCGCTCGGCGGTAAAGATGGGCCACAGGCGCCCTCGCCCGCCACTGCCGCTGTAGTTGCTGCCGTCGTTGGTTTCGCCGTAACCGTCAAAGTTGTAGCGGAACCAGGCGTCCCCCTTGCCGGAGATGGTTTGCTTGATGGTGGCGTCATAGACCGTGATGGTGTTGGCAATGGCCGTGTCGGTGGGGCTCTTCACGCCCATGCGCACCATTTCCAGAAAGCCGCCGTCCACAATCTTGCGCTGGTCGTGCGAGCCGCCACCATTGCCGATGCTGACGTAGTTTTCCGTATCCGGCCCAAAGCTGGGACCGTAATAGCCCAGGCCACTGCCCGTGCCCACCTTGCCCGCCGGGTTGAGGCGGATGTAGTACTTGCCGCCGCCGAATGTTCCGGTGTTGGTATAGGTCCAGTTTTGCAGGTTCTGCTGCCAGTAGTCGGCCACCCGCATGTAGGTGGCGGCGCTGGTGGTGTCACCATTGGCCTGCGCGATTTTGGAGGCTGCAACCAGCCCGGCGATTTCGGCAGCGATGGTGGAGGGCGAGTAGCCCGAAGTTTCTTCCCAGCGCTCCTGCTGTGTCCAGGGGCCGTTGCCCACGATGTAGTCCGCCGCCAGCTTGATCTTGGACCACAGCGGGTTGTAAACCCCCGATCCCAGCCGGTAAGCCAACAGGATGGGCATGGCCTGCTCATCCATCTGGGTACCGTTCCAGTACGGCGTGCCGTTGATCTGGGAGTTTTGCGGAAAACGCCCCGTGGACTCCTGCTGCACATTGAACAGGTACTGCACCGCCGAGGTGGCCGAGGAGGTGTCGCCCGCCGTGATGAGCGCGTTGGCGAACTTGAACAGGTCACGCGCCCATACCAGGTGGTAGCCACCCGCATTGGTGGTGTCGCTGGCGGTTTCACCCCAGGGCGTGCCCATGCCCGCGATCATGGCGCCGTTGGTCTTGTCCTGAATCGACTTGAGCGACATGGCGGCCAGGTAGTACTGGTTGTCTGCCGTGCCGCCCTGGGTAGACAGGCCGTTGTTGTAGGTCTGCCAGCCGCTGTCGTAGGTGCTTTGCAGGGTGGCCAGATTGTCGTTCAAGGTGGTGTTGGCGGTGCCCATGGCTTCGGTGGCGGTGGCACCAAAACCCAGCACCACATCAAAGCTGATGCTGGTGGCGGTGCTGCCAGCAAAGTCGATCCAGCCCATCTGCGCCACATTGCCATTGCTGGCGGTGTCGTAGGTCAGGCTCATGGTCTTGTCCGAGCTGCCGCCCAGCAAGTCGTTCCAGCCGTCGCTGCTGCCTACAAACCCGACCGAGGCCATGGTCTGCCCGTTCTCCACCTTCCATCCGCTCGACACGGCGATGGCCGAGGCACGGGTGGACTCGGAGGCGACCAGCAGCGTGCGCCCGCCCGAGGTCAGCACCTGCCCGGTGTCGCCACTGCCACTGTTGTTGATGGAGGGGTTGTGCAGCAGGTAGAGGTTGAAGTCGCTCACGGTCTTGCCGTTCAGCGCAGTGAAGGTCACGCGCTGGATCAGCGCGTTGCGCGTCGGATCGGTGAAGATATTTTTGCTGAGTTGCCAATTGTGGCCACTGTTGCCCACGCTGGTGTTCCAGCGCACGGAGCGGCTGTTGGGCTGGGTGGCGCTGTAGCTGGACTGGATTTTTTCTTCGTCCACAAAGGTCTTCGCGCTGTCGCCCACCAGGAACTGCAGGTCCAGGGTCTGGGCGTTGTCCAGCGTGGGGTAAAAAACTTCGGTGACGATGCTGCGGTAGCCGCTGAAATACACCTGTGAGGAACTGCTGGTCGAAGTCCCCATAAAAGATTTTTGAGCCGGAGCCCAGGTGGAGTCCAGGCCGGGCCCGTCCGAAGCGGTGCCCGCAGCGTGCGTGGCCGGGGTCAGCAAGGCAAGGCTGACAAGGGCGGTCACCAATGCGGTGGTACGGAAAGCAGAGAATGTCATGGTGGCGTTTTCCTTGGGTTTCACTCAATGTCCCTTCACAGCGCGCAGGTCATCCCCAAGGGGCCAAAACCCCCTATGGAAACCTTGTGACACCGTATGGAACGGGTTGCTAAAAATGCCGCTTGGGCGGCCTGGCGTCAGTCCATGCGGAATACTGCGCAATATTCCTGCGGACCATTGGTAGCAGCGGCGACGTGTTATTCGGTGACCTCGTAAACCACCGACCAACCGACAGCACACGCCGCCGATGCGGTGGCGTGTCCGGTCCAAATATGTCTGTACTACCGATTGCTAGATTAACTATTCATTAATTAATGCTCAACAGGGTTTTCCCGCAACGGAGCGTTTTTGTTGTCGCTGTGTAACTTTTGGGCACGCACTGTGTGTGCGGAAACCGCATCCATCACGGCTGCTGCGCGGCCCAGTTCTCGGGGCGCGGCGGCGGTTTGCGCACGCCTTTGCGCGCGCGCATGTGGGCGCCAGACTGGCGGACCCACTGGTGCAACAGGCTTCGCACGCTGTCCGGCTCTGGCAACAAGTGGGCGTGACCGGCCAGGCCACTGAGCATCATGATCAGTTGCAAGAACATCGGGTGGATGTTCGGATTGGCGCCGGGCGCGGGCTCGAAGTAGTGGTCGATGGCGGTCTCAAACACGTTGACCTGGCGCGCCAGCAGCGTGGTCAGCGCCTGGCGCAGCAGCGCATCGCGCTGGCTTTCGATTTGCAATTCCATATAGGCCCGGTACAGGGGAATGGCGAACAGCTGCTCCCACAGGATGTCTACCAGCGCCTGTAGGCGATCACTTTCATCCGCAATCGAGAGCAGCAGCTCACCCAGGGTGCGGTAGGTGCGGCGCAGCAGATCTTCGGCGGCGTCCAGCATCAGCGCCTGTTTGTTGGGGTAGTGGTGCACCTGCGCACCGCGCGACACGCCTGCGCGACGCACGATGGCGCTCAGCGTGGCGCCGGTGTAGCCGTCTTCGGCCAGGCTTTGCAGGGTCGCCGCCAACAGCCGTTTGCGCATGGCCTCGCTGCGCTCAACTTGGGTACGCCGCGGTGTGGGCGGGGCGGGAATTGCGGTTGGTTCAGGGCTAGTCATAGCGTGATTGTCGGCGACGCGCACAGCAGCTGTCCATCGTGGACCGGCCATTCCATCGCGCAGAAACCGGCCAACACAGGGTTGACGGGTGAAATTCATTAAGATACAGTCCGACCCGTATGTTTCTTTGTTGCCAACCCGTCCGTTGGCCCTCACCCAGGAGAATTGCATGATCCCCAGAACCCTTTTCAGCGCCGAACACGACGAGTTCCGCCGCAATGTGCGGCGTTTCATCCAAGACGAAATCACGCCGCACCACGAACGCTGGGAGGCGCAGCAGTGCGTGGACCGCGCCATCTGGAACCGCGCTGGCGAACTCGGCATGCTGTGCATGACCATGCCCGAGCAGTACGGCGGCTGCGGCGCCGACCGCCGCTACAGCGCCGTGATGCTGGAGGAGCTGGCGCGCGCGGGTGCCAGCGGCATCGGCTTTCCGCTGCATTCGGACATCGTGGCCAACTACATCAACAACTTTGGCGACGAGGCGCAGAAGCAGCACTGGTTGCCCCGCATGGCCAGCGGCGAAACCGTCACCGCCATCGCCATGACCGAGCCCGGCACCGGCTCCGACCTGCAGGCGGTACAGACCAGCGCCGTGGCTGAGGGAGATGACTACGTGATCAACGGCTCCAAGACCTTCATCACCAATGGACTGCTGTGCGATATGGTGATCGTGGTGGCCCGCACCGGCACCAGTGGCGAGGGCGCGCGCGACATCTCGCTGATCCTGGTCGAGGCGGATCGCGCAGGCTTCACCAAGGGCCGTCCGCTCAAAAAAGTCGGCATGAAGGCGCAAGACACCTGCGAGCTGTTTTTCGACAACGTGCGGGTGCCGCGCAGCAACCTGCTGGGCAGCGAGGGCATGGGCTTCATCGCGCTGATGCGCGAACTGGCCTGGGAGCGCCTGATCATTGCCGTGGCGGCGATGGCCGCCGCCGACGCGGCCCTGTCGTGGACGCTGGAGTACACGCGCAACCGCAAGGTGTTTGGCAAACCGGTGGCGGTGTACCAGAACACGCGTTTCAAACTGGCCGAGATGAAGAGCGAGATTGCGATTGGTCGCGTCTATGTGGACCGCTGCATGGAGTTGGTGCTGGCCGGCAACCTGGCCCCGGACGCCGCCGCCGCCGCCAAGTACTGGTGCTCCGACCTGCAAAACCGGGTGATGGATGAATGTGTGCAACTGCACGGCGGCTACGGCTACATGCTGGAGTACCCGATTGCGCGCGCCTGGATCGACTCGCGGGCGCAGCGCATCTATGGCGGCACCAACGAAATCATGAAGGAATTGATCGCTCGCATGATGTGAGCGAGACCTGCTTTCACTACCAGTAGCAACAGAGGAAAACCAATGACAGAACAACTTCGTTATGACGGCAAGGTCGTCATCATCACCGGTGCAGGCAATGGCCTGGGCCGCAGCTACGCCCTGATGTTTGGCGCGCGGGGTGCCAAGGTGCTGGTCAATGACCTGGGCGGCGGCGTGCATGGCGAGGGTCGCTCGGCCACGGCGGCCGACCGGGTGGTGGCCGAGATCCAGGCGCTGGGCGGCCAGGCCGTGGCCAACCACGACTCGGTGGAGGATGGTGCCAAGATCGTGCGCAGCGCGCTGGAGGCGTTTGGCACGGTGGACATCTTGGTCAACAACGCCGGCATTCTGCGCGACGCCAGCTTCCAGAAAATGAGCGAGGACGACTGGGACCTGATCCAGCGGGTGCACCTCAACGGCAGCAAGAGTGTGACCCAGGCGGCCTGGCCGATTTTGCGCGAAAAGGGCTATGGCCGGATTGTGATGACGAGCTCCGCCGCCGGTATTTATGGCAACTTTGGCCAGGCCAACTACTGCGCGGCCAAGCTCGGTATTTTGGGCCTGGCCCATTGTCTGGCCGAGGAAGGCCGGGGCAAAAACATCCTGGTCAACACCATCGCCCCAATTGCCGCCTCGCGCCTGACCGAAGCGCTGATGCCGCCCGACCTGCTGGAGCAACTCAGCCCCGACACCATCGCGCCCCTGGTGGGCTGGCTGGCGCACGAGCGCTGCACGGAAACCAAGGGCCTGTTCGAGGTGGGTGCCGGTTACTTCGCCAAGCTGCGCTGGGAGCGCACGCGCGGCTACGCCTTTGCCAAGGGCAAAGTGTTACGCCCGGACGACATTGCCGCCAAGTGGGCGCAGATTTGCGACTTCACCGACGCCGAGCACCCCAGCGCGGTCAACGACACACTCACCGCGATGATGGCCGCGCTCAATGCCAAGAAACTTGGTGGCAACGCATTCATCGACCTGGACGTGGCAATGAACCAGGAACTGGTGCTGGAGTCGTCCTACGACGAGCGCGATCTGGCGCTGTATGCGCTGGGTGTCGGAGCCGCGCGCGACCCGTTGGACGCGGGCGAACGCAAGTTTGTCTATGAAATGGGCGATTTTCAGCCCCTGCCCACCTACGGGGTCATGCCGCAGTCCAACGCCATGCTGGCCCAGGCCAAGGCCGGCACCTTGACGCTGCCGGGCATGAGTTTTGGTTTCGAGCGCCTGCTGCACGGTGAGCAGTACACCGAAATCAAGCAGGCGCTGCCCCTGCACGGCAGGCTCAAGCATGTGTTCAAACTCAAGCACGCCTATGACAAAGACCCCCACGCGGTGCTGGTGTTCGGCATCCGCTCGCTGGACGAGGCCGGCCAGGAAATTGTCTACAACGAAATGACCGCCTTTGTGAAGGGGGCCGGTGGTTGGGGCGGCGAGCGCGGCCCCAGCGGGGAGATCAACACCCCCCCGCAGCGCGAGCCCGACGCGGTGGTGGAAGAAAAGACCGATGCCAACCAGACCCTGCTGTACCGCCTGTCGGGCGACTGGAACCCGCTGCATGTGGACCCGGCCTTTGCCCAGGCCTTTGGTTACCCGCGCCCGATTTTGCACGGCCTGTGCACCTATGGTTATGTGGGCCGCCATGTGATCAAGGCGCTGCTCAACAACGATGCGCGCCGCTTCAAGAGCATCCAGGTGCGCTTTGCCGAGCCGGTGTTTCCGGGCGAAACCCTGGTGACGAGCATGTGGCGCGAATCCGAGACCCGCGTCATCATCGAGACCCGCGTCAAGGAGCGCGACTTGCTGGTGATAAAGAATGCTGCGGTGGAGCTGCACGCCCTGAGTCCGGTTGCGGCCAGCGCCCAGCCGGTGCGGCAGGCGACACCCGCGCCACACGCGGAGCCTGCGCCAGCCCCCGTGGCGACGGCAACCGCCGACGAGCGCCTGTTGCCCGAAGACGTGTTTGCGGTGATTGGCGCGTTCATCGCCACGCAGCCCGATCTGGTGGAGAAGACCCGCACCGTGTTTCAGTTCAACATCCGCAAGCCCGATTCACACTGGGTGCTGGACCTCAAGAACGGCCAGGGGGCGGCCAGAGCCGGCACGGTGGACAAGCCCGATGTCACGCTGACGCTGGACCAGGAACACCTGCCCACCGTCGTCACGGCCTCGCTGGCGCAGGTGCAAAAACTGTTCTTTGGCGGCCAGCTCAACGTGGGCGGCAATGTGATGGCCTCCAACAAGCTCACCGTATTGCAGGCCATAGACCCGCAGAAATACGAGCAGGCCAAGGCGGCCCGCCTGGCGCGTGCTGCGGCCGCACCGGCAGTTACGTCCGAGGGGGGCGCAAACCCGGTGGCAGCGCCGCCCGCCGCCCCTGAGAAGTCGGCCCAGGCCGGGGCCATCTTTACCGCGTTGCGCCAGCGCCTGGCCACGCAGGCTCTGGACGGGGCCGAGGGTGCCATCCTGCAATTCAACCTGCGCGCGCCCGACAGTGTGTGGAGCCTTGACTGCACGACAGGCGCTGCTTGCATCACGAACACGGCGAACAGCGCCGCCACCGTGGTGCTGGGCCTGGAGGACGGCGACCTGCCCCTGCTGGCCGGGGGCGAGGTCCAGCGCCGTGATCTGTACCAACGCGGCAAGCTGCGCGTCGATGGCGACGTGCGCCAGGCGCGCCTGCTGAGTTGCTTTGACGGTTTGATCTGACTGTCGGCCCATTCCAGTGATTCCCCGAGGCGGCGCGCGCTGCGCCCGCCCGACCCAACCAGGAGAAAAATATGAAACAACGCGTGAATGTGATCGGTGTCGGCATGACCCGCTTCAGCAAACCGGGCACCAGCCCGGAGTATTACGAGATGGCGGCGCAGGCCGGCCGCGCGGCGTTGGCCGACGCCGGTGTGCCCTATGCGCAGGTGGAGCAGGCCTTTGTCGGCTACGTCTATGGCGACTCGACCTGCGGCCAGCGCGCGGTCTATGAGTTGGGCCTGACCGGCATCCCGGTGGTTAACGTCAACAACAACTGCGCCACCGGTTCGAGCGCCCTGTTCCTGGCGCGCCAGGCGATTGAAGGTGGCTTGGCCGAGTGTGTGCTGGCCCTGGGCTTCGAGAAGATGGCCAAGGGCGCGCTGGGTGCGCAGTTCGAGGACCGCGAATCCCCCTTGGGCCAGCACGCGCAGGTGATGGCGGACGTGCAGGGCTTTGGCGCCGCGCCGCCAGCCGCGCAAATGTTTGGCGGTGCCGGTCGCGAGTACCGCTGGCGCCACGGCACCAGGAAGGAAACCTTTGCCAAGATTGCCGAGAAGGCGCGTCGCCACGGTGCCCACAACCCCAACGCCCTGTTCAACCAGCCGCTGAGCGTGGCCGAGATTCTGGCGTCCGACGAGGTGTTTGATCCCCTGACCCGCCTGCAGTGCTGCGCACCCACCTGCGGCGCGGCAGCCGCCATTCTGTGCTCGGACGCCTTCGCCCAAAAACACGGCATCCGCCAGCCGGTCTATATCGCCGCGCAGGCCATGACCACCGACACCGCCAGCAGCTTTGGCGCGCAGTCCATGGTCAAGATGATTGGCTACGACATGACGGCACGCGCCGCCCAACTGGTGTACGAGGCAGCCGGTATTGGCGCGCAGGATGTGAACGTGGTCGAGTTGCACGACTGTTTTACCGCCAACGAGTTGCTCAGTTACGAAGCCCTGGGCCTGTGCCCCGAGGGTGGGGCCGAACAGTTCATCTGGGACGGTGCCAACACCTATGGAGGCCGGTGTGTGACCAACCCTTCGGGCGGCCTGCTCGCCAAGGGCCACCCGCTGGGCGCCACCGGTCTGGCGCAATGCACCGAGCTGGTGTGGCAGTTGCGCGGCACGGCACAAAAACGCCAGGTCGAGGGCGCACGCATTGCCTTGCAACACAACCTGGGCCTGGGCGGCGCCTGCGTGGTGACGATGTACCGGCGCGATTGAGAGGCGGTGTCAGGCAGGCCTGTTTCGCTATGAATTCAGTAGCTGCTTACGCCCATTCTATAAGGGCTACAGGCCAATTTAACCAACAAAAAGCTCTTTAAAAGACAGCTTCCAAGCCAACCTCGACCGGCGCCCCCTGTGGCGCAGGCGTGGCGGCCGGCTGCGCCATCTGCACCGCGTTCAGCGCCTGCGTGATATCGGCCAGGATGTCGTGGATGTCTTCCAGCCCGATGGACAGGCGCACCAGCCCGTCGCTGATGCCGTGCGCCGCGCGCTGCTCGGGGGTGTAGGTGGAGTGCGTCATGCTGGCCGGGTGCTGGGCCAGGGTTTCGGCGTCGCCCAGGCTGACCGCGCGGGTCACCAGTTGCAAGGCGTCCATGAAGCGGATGCCTGCCTGCAAGCCGCCTTTGAGTTCAAACGCCACCATGCCGCCGAACTGGCGCATCTGGCGCTTTGCCAGCGCATGCTGGCTGAAGGTGGGCAAACCGGGGAAATGCACCACGGCCGTGGCCGCATGGCGCTGCAGCAACTCGGCCACCTTCTGCGCGCTCTGGCAGTGCCGGTCCATGCGCAGGGTCAGGGTCTTGAGCCCGCGCATCACCAGATGTGCGTCCTGCGCCGACATCACCGCGCCGGTCATGTCCTTCAGGCCAAACAGCCGCACCCGCAGGGCCAATTCGGCGTCTGCAAAGATGGCGGCACCGGCGGTCAGGTCGCCATGGCCCCCCAGATACTTGGTCATGGAGTGCACACTCACATCGGCGCCCAGCACCAGCGGCTGCTGCAGGTAAGGCGTGCAGTAGGTGTTGTCCACCACCACCTTGGCGCCGCCCGCGTGGGCGATGGCGGACACGGCCGCGATGTCCACCAGCCGCATATTGGGGTTGGCGGGGGACTCAAAGTACACCACCTTCGTTTTCGGGCCCATGGCCTGGGCCACGTTGGCGGGGTCGGTCATGTCCACATGGCGCACGGTGACACCAAAACGCGTCAGGCCGTGGTTCAAAAAGGAGAAAGTGCAACCGTACAGCGTAAGGTCGGCCAGCACCTCGTCGCCCTGCTCCAGCATGGACCACAGCGTGGCTGTGATCGCGCCCATGCCCGAGCCAAACACCACCGCGCCCGCGCCCTCTTCCAGACTGGCCAAGCGGCCCTCCAGCAAAGCCAGCGTGGGGTTGGCGATGCGTGTGTAAAAGTAGCCCGGCTCGGTGCCCGCAAAACAGCGGCCACCGTAGG
>Ga0209343_10008931_pt1 | contig 11560 bp, 6 predicted proteins | sample RifCSPlowO2_02_FD_184026 | JGI IMG/M metagenome (GOLD analysis project Ga0209343, IMG submission 184026) | Groundwater microbial communities from Rifle, Colorado - Rifle CSP2_plank lowO2_0.2 (SPAdes) (version 2) | ecosystem: Environmental > Aquatic > Deep subsurface > Groundwater | place: Rifle... | reverse complement strand
CGCGCAGCTCGGCGATGCCGAACTGCTCGGCAACCGCTCGCAGGCAGCGCAGCAATTGCTCGCCGAAGTGCGCGCGCGCTGGCAGTGGCTGCTGGACAACCTGGATGCAGCTGGTAGCGAGTTGCTGGTAGCGGGTAGCCAAGCTACAAGCCACAAGCTACAAGCTACAGGCTCCGACTACCAGCCACCAGCTACCAGCTCCGTATTCCAGGCTCTCCAGGATCACACCCTCCGCGCCTCGTGGAAGCTCGAGGTGCGCGAACCGCTGCGCCAGATGTTCAGCGGCGCCACTTACCAGCCGATACTCGAGCAGTGCAACAACATCCACGGCAATGTGCTGAAAAGCCGCGTGTTTGTCGCGCTGCACATGCACGCCGGCGACGGCAACGTGCATACCAACATCCCGGTGAACTCGGACGACTACGCGATGCTGCAGCAGGCCTATGCCGCGGTGGACCGCATCATGCGCCTGGCGAAAGACCTCGGCGGCGTGATCTCCGGCGAGCACGGCATCGGCATCACCAAATTCGATTATCTCGAGCCGCACGAAACCGCTCCGTTCGCCGACTACAAGCAGCGCGTCGACCCGGAAGGACGCTTCAACCGGGGCAAGCTGCTCAAGGGCAGCAATCTGGAACGCGCCTACACGCCGAGCTTCAACCTGATGGAACTGGAAAGCCTGATTCTGGAGAAAAGCGAGCTGGGCGAAATCGCCGATTCGATCAAGGACTGCCTGCGCTGCGGCAAATGCAAGCCGGTGTGCAACACCCATGTGCCGCGCGCCAACCTGCTGTATTCGCCGCGCAACAAGATTCTCGCGACCTCGCTGCTGATCGAGGCATTCCTGTACGAGGAACAGACGCGGCGCGGCGTGTCGATCCGGCATTTCGCCGAATTCGGCGATGTCGCCGACCACTGCACGATATGCCACAAGTGCAAGAACCCCTGCCCGGTGGATATCGACTTCGGCGACGTGTCGATCGCGATGCGCAATTTTCTGCGCAAACAGGGCAAGAAGAAATTCAACTTGGTGAGCGCTACTTCGATGCTGTTCCTCAGCGCCACCGATCCGACCACCATCAAGCTGATACGCAAGACGACGATCGAACTGGGCTACAAGGCGCAGCGCACCGGCTATCGGGTCGCCAAGCGGCTGGGTTTGTTCAAGGCACAGACCCAACATCCGCCGGCCACCGTCGGCGGCGCACCGCTGGTTTTTCCGCTCGTCCGCGCGCAGGTGATCCACTTCGTCAACAAGCCGATGCCGGGCAACCTGCCGAAGAAGACCTCGCGCGCATTGCTCGACATCGAGGACAGCAGCATCGTGCCGATCATCCGCAACCCGCATAAATTGAACGAGGACTCCGAGGCGGTGTTCTACTTCCCCGGCTGCGGCTCGGAACGGCTGTTCGGCCAGGTCGGGCTGGCGACGCAGGCGATGCTGTACGAGCTCGGCGCGATCACCGTGCTGCCGCCCGGCTACCTGTGCTGCGGCTATCCGCAGAACTCCGCCGGGCAGGGCGACGTGGCCAACCGGATCACCACCGACAACCGCGTGCTGTTCCATCGCGTGGCGAACACGCTGAACTATCTCGACATCAAGACGGTGATCGTGTCGTGCGGCACCTGCATGGATCAATTGCTGAAATACCAGTTCGAGAAAATTTTCCCCGGCTGCCGCCTGCTCGATATCCACGAATACCTGCTGGAAAAAGGCGTGAAGCTGGAGAAGCCCACCGGGGTGCGCTACATGTTTCACGACCCGTGCCACTCGCCGATGAAGACCTACCAGCCGCTCAAGGTGGCAAGTGAACTGCTGGGAGTTGACGTGCCGCTCAACGATCGCTGCTGCGGCGAGGCCGGCAGCTTCGGCGTGTCACTGCCGCAGATTGCGACACAGGTGCGCTTCCGCAAGGAAGAAGAAATGCGCAAGGGCGCCGACGCTCTGCGCGCAGACGGCTTTGCCGGCGAAGTCAAAATCCTCACCTCCTGCCCGGCCTGCCATCAGGGTTTGTCGCGCTACGACGATGACACCGGCACTACGTCAGACTATCTCGTCATCGAAATGGCCCGGCACCTGCTCGGCGAAAACTGGCTGCCGGACTATGTGGGCAAGGCAAATAACGGCGGTATCGAGCGCGTGTTGCTGTAGGGGCGTGCAACCAAAAAATCATGCTGACTCTTCCGCTCGAACCGACTGACGACCGCGCCAATCCGCTTTTCAAGGACGCTGCGGGTTGCGCAAAATGGCTGGGGCAACTGCAACTGACCAATTTGCGACTGGCGCATAGCCTGCTGTTCAACCAGATCAACGAGCTCAACCGCTATCCGATGCGCGGCATGGAACGGCTGAACACACTGGAGCTGCTGCGCGAGACCCTCGGCTACGTGCAGGACGATTACGCCAAAAAACTCGTCGCCAAACCGCTGCCGCTGAACGAAAGCGAACTGATGGTATTCATTGCGATCGTGCAGCTCTGGCAGGCCATGGTGCTGGGCTATCAGCGCTGCCTGCAAGACTATATGGCCGGCGACAGGCAACTCGCAAAACATGGCGCATTGCTGTGCCAGCGCTGCCTGCTGTACAACGGGTTGGCAATTTTCGAGCACCTGCGCACCGGCTACGAATTCGATGCCAGACTATGGAACCAGTTGCACGAGCTGTATGCCTTCGCCGAGGAACAGAATTTCCAGACGGCCGAGGTAGACGATCCGCTGAACCAGAAATACCCGCGCAGCAGCTGCTGCAGCATCTATGTAAAAACCCTGCTGGCATGCTATGCGCGCCCCGCAGAGCTCACCCGCTCGCAACTGCAACTGCTGGATAACTGGCTGACGCAATGGAGCGGCACGGTGACGGTGGAGCGCAGTTATACCTCCAGCAAGGGAGATGCCCAGCCGCTCGCGACAGACCTGGCCAGCATGCGCGGGTTGCAGCCGGTCAGCCAAATCACCCACAGCGCCACCATGCGCTACCTGGCAATGGTGCCCTTGAGCAAATTGCTGCGCGTCAAGACCATCCTGCTGCAGCAAGGCCAGACCCCGCAACAGGCCAATCTGTGCGAGCACTGCAACCGCAATGATTGCATCGGGTTCCTCGCCTTTTTGCATCAGTGCTGGTGCGAAGATCACAGCACGCGTTTCGGCGAACGCCAGCCGGTCGCGCAACGCGCCCAGCTTTGCTACAAACCGGAAGGCATTTACGCGCACCTGTCCGGCAAACCGTTCAGGCAACCCGGGCGCGATAACGCATTGGACAACACGGCGCGCAAACAGATCGAGGCCTTCGGCCGGGTGCTGCAGGACGCGCGCAACAAGAAACTGCTGGAAATGGGCTACCCGCTGGAGACCTGGAAATTCGAAAACGAAAGCATCTCGGGAGCGCGCCTGACGCGCGAGGACACGTTCGGCGGGCGGTTAAGCTACAACCAGCTGGTTGCGTTGCACCCCAGCGACACGGAAACCTTCATGCTGGGAACCACGGCATGGGCGAACGTAACGCGCGCCGGACAACTGCGAATCGGTGTGCACTACCTGCCCGGTTCTGCCGAGGCAGTCAGCATCCGGGCAACCGGCGTGAACCTGACCGTGCCGGCGAAGTACGTTCCAGCTTTCCTGTTGCCCGCCGTTGCGGCGCTCAATGTTCCCGCCAGCCTGGTCATTCCGCGCGACTGGTTCCAGCCGGATCGCGTGGTGGAAATCCTGCACCAGAACGGCGAGAAAGAGCATGTGAAAATGGGTTTCAGCGTGGGACACGGCATCGATTACGAGCGCGTCAGCTTCGCGCTGGCCTATTGAGATTTACCTGAAAACAAAAGCCGGCAGAATAGGCATCGCCGCACTCACCCTTCGAATCCTCAACCTGAAAGAACAGCTCAGCCACAGATAAACACGGATGTACACGGATGTACACGGATGTACACGGATGTACACGGATTATCTGCATGGTTGGCCTGCTTGTTCTGGATACCATCCGGATGAACCAAAGCCGGACGAGCCGAAACCAAAAAGGTAGCGGTTTTCGTAGGTCGGAAAACGAGCGAAGCGAAGTTTCGAGCTTGCGGCCAAAGCGCAGCGCCTTCCGACACCTCCATGTCGGATAGCTTTGCATAGCCATTCGGCTAAGTCACCAAAATACGGTGACATAAGCCGCTGGTTAACGCTGCGCTCATCCGACCTCCAACGGCACAATTCCGGGATCGCGGGCGTCTCGCCCGCATGCGGACGGGGACGTCCGCGCTCCCGGACACGAGTTCCGTAGAGTGGGCAAGTTTGCCCACGCCGGTTGAATAAAACGGTAGGCAGTTTACCCACCTGTGGTTGCACACACCTGCATTTTTGCTACACTGCGCCAGAATTCAGGTTAAGGCGAATCCTGGTTAAGGCTGTGTGGGGTTACTTGCTCACCAGGAGGAATAATAAGTTTGGAGGCGATGATGAGATCATTTCGATATCAGCTATGCACGACCATTCTATCAGTCAGCATGACCTGCGGAAGCTCTTGGGCTACCGACTATCCCAGCGAGCAGGACTATTTTCAAGAACTCCCCGTTGTTCTCAGCGCTTCGCGTTTGCCGCAACCCATTTCGGAAACACCCAACGCGATGACGGTGATTGACCGCGAGATGATTGCGGCTTCCGGTTTCCGCCATATCCCGGACTTGTTCAGGCTGGTGCCGGGAATGTATGTCGGCGCTTATAACGGCTACACCCCTATCGTCGCCTATCATGGGGCATTCGACCAGTACTCGCGCCGCATGCAGGTATTGGTGGATGGCCGCAGCGTTTATCTCCCGCCGTTCAGCTATGTGAACTGGGAAGACATCCCGCTACATATTGCCGACATTGAACGCATCGAGGTGATACGCGGAACCGCCGCCGCCTCGCACGGCGCAAACTCATCGCAGGGGGTGATCAACATCATCACGCGCGACGCGTCGAGCGTGCATGGTGCCAGCGTGTCCATCTTGAAAGGCAACGGCGGCATGTCCGACATAGCGGCGCACCTGGGCAATACGGGAGAGAAACTGGATTACCGCATGACGCTGGGCTACCGTGCTGGCAACGGTTTTGACACGACCGTTTTGAATGATAGCAGTACCGACCATCTGGCTAATCTGCGTGCCAACTACCATTACAACGGTTCAAACAGTTTTGAATTGCAACTGGGCTATCTTGAGGGCGCACGGGGTCTGGGCATAATAAACAGAAGGACCGACCCCTTCAGGGATACCAGGACGTCTTCCGATTTCCAGCAGCTCACCTGGTCGCATATACAGTTGCAAGGCGATGAGATCAGGTTGCAATATTATCGTGTCCACCGGGATTTCACAGATGTTGGCGGCGATCAGAAGCTCCCGGAATATACCGTAGCTGATCGCCATGAACTGGAGCTACAGCACACCATACAGTTAGGCGCAAATAATCGCCTGGTATGGGGCGCCGGTATACGCTCCGACCGGGCGGATAGCCCGGCAAATTTGACGATTCCGCAATCTCTCCGCCAATCGCGTCTTTTTGCGCATGATGAATGGAGAATGACTCCATCAGCCTTGCTGAACGTGGGAGCAATGTACGAAAAAGACGGGATGGGCCACAACAACACTTCACCCAGAGTTGCTCTCAATTATCATCTCACCCCGCAACATACCCTGCGCGCAAGCACCTCTGTCGCCTACCGCAACCCGGCCCTCATGGAAGAAAAAAGCCTCGGTTCAGGCATAACTATCCTTCCACTGGTTTACAGGTCAGCGGGCGGGCTGCGGCCTGAGAAAACCCTCTCAAAGGAAATCGGCTACCTGGGCGAATTCAATGCGATAGGCTTGACGCTCGATGCGAGGGCTTATATCGACCAGGTAAGCGACATCATTTTTGTTGACCCAACGTCGTTGGTATCCGGAGGCAGGCCATACAGTTTTCGCAATCTGATGTCGCAAACCTACAGGGGACTGGAAGGCACAGTCAAATATCGTTGGAGTGAACGGAGCGGCCTGACATTCAACTATGCCCACCAGCAGGCAAGTTGCGCGTTAACCGGCACCTTGACCCAGCCAGCCTTCTTGTCAATTGTGCAGAATAGTTATGTGGGCGTATGCCCCGTATCGGTACCATCGGATAGCGGAAGCGTTTTGATAACGCAACGGGCTATGCGCGATATCCAGCTCAGTGCCGGTTACTACCATCAGGAAAAAATGCAGGTCGTGGATGCCCAGCAATTACAGCCTCTGATGCGCAGGGTGGATTTGAGGATAGCCAAGTCGTTCGGCAAATCGGGGGAAATTGGGGGAGGAGAGGTGGAATTGGTGTTGCAGAATGTATTCCAGGACAACTACAGGGAATACACCTCTGTGCCGCAGACAAATAATGCGTTATTGTTTAACCGGCGCGCCTATATTGCGGTAACGTTGGATTTTTGACTGGATAGGCTGTTGCTAAGCATCCCGGCTCCTTGCTTCATCAGCCGCCTTATCGCAAGGCTGGCGATGTTGCTTTTGTTTGTTGCATGCCTGGTAAGCCGGGTTCACGCCGATTCGCTCACCGTTTCCGTGGTGTTAAGCGACAGCACACCGCTTTACCAGCAATTCTCGGCTGCACTCAGCAAGGCGCTTGTCGAAAACGACGCCAATGTGACCATTATCGAATCCCAGGCTGGCACAAAACCCCCATCCGGCAGCAGCACGAAGGTCGACCTGGTTATTGCCGTTGGCATGAAAGCGACGGAATCCGCCGTCGCCAATTCCGACGCGCCGCTGCTGAGCGTCATGATCCCCAGGGCGGGTTATGAGGCGTTGCTCGCAAGAAGCGTTTCACCACAACGATCAAAGGCGGTATCGGCCATTTATCTCGATCAGCCATGGGAACGGCAACTGGACTTCATTCAGGCGGTTTTTCCCAACCGCCGCAGGATCGGCCTGCTGTATTCGCCGGATGCGCACCCAAACCTCGCCGACCTGCGCAAAAACATCACCGATCGCGGACTACCGCTCATCGCTCAACCGGTTAGATCCGCCAAAACTCTGTTTAACACGCTGGACGCTGTCCTGAACGAGAGTGATGTGCTGCTGGCCATTCCTGACAGCGCGATTTATAACGCAAACAATGTGCGCAACATTCTGCTGGCCAGCTACCGGCATAAGGTTCCGCTGATCGGCATCTCGCAGGCCTACGTGAATGCCGGCGCACTTTGCGCCATTTTCTCCACGCCCGAACAGTTGGCCGGGCAAACCGCAGAAGCGATTGTTTTATTCGCAAAGAACCGGTGGTTGCCCGAACCGCAATACCCTGCATCGTTCAGTATCGGGTTGAATCAAGGGATTGCGCGCTCATTTGGGATTGCGCTGAGCCTGCCGGAAGTGATACGTGAGCGTATGAATCAAGCTGGGGAGGAGAGACGATGAAACGATTCGGTATCCGCCGGCAGGTTGCCTTGCTGACGCTCATCCCGTCGCTCATCATGGTGGTCAGCCTGGAAGCATTCTTCTTGTATAGCCGTTCTTCCGATCTGGATCAGGGCCTGCTGGAACGCGGAAAATTGATTGCGCATCAACTCGCTTCGAGCAGTGAATACGGCGTGTTTTCAAACAATCAGGCGTTCCTGCAAAATATCGCCAACGGGGTCTTGCACCAGCCGGATGTGCGCGGTCTGGTCATTCTGGATTCAGCCTCCGAGACATTGATCAGCGCGGGCAAGTTCTCCGGATCACTCAACAATATGAACGAAGCGGTCAATTTGCCGGCCCCGCTGCGCAGCAGCGCGGAGAGCTTGTGGATTTACCAGCCGATTATTTCGGCTCAGGTCGCACTCGATGAATCAGACAATAAGCCGGACATTCAACAAATTGGCGCGGTTATCGTGGAAATGAGCCGGCTTCGCACCGAAGGGCTCAAGACGCGCATGCTCAGAGTGACGGTGATTGTCACCGCATTGTTCCTGGTTTTTTCCTTGTATCTGGTGTCTTTTGCCAGCCGCGGCATCACCTCTCCCATCCGCAAGCTCAGCAAGGCTATGCGGGCAATAGGTGCGGGTAATCTCGATACACGCATTTCGCTGCAAACCCATGTCGATGAACTGGACACCCTGGCGCAAGGCCTGAATAAAATGACCGCACAACTGCAGCATGAACATGAAGAAATCCGCACGATCAATGCCGAACTGGAACAGCGCGTCATCCAGCGCACAGCCCAACTCGAAAGTGCCAATGCCGATCTGGAAAGTTTCAGCTACTCGGTGTCACATGATCTGCGCGCACCACTGCGCGCCATAGACGGTTTTGTCGCCATCCTGCGGGAAGAGTATGCTTCCAAGCTGGACGAGGAAGGTCTGCGCCTGTTCAATGTGGTGGGTGACAACGCCAGAAAAATGGGTCAGTTGATCGACGATATCCTGGCCTTTTCGCGCGCCAGCCGTGGCGAGTTGCTGTTGACCCGCATCGACATGAACGCCCTGGTACGGCAGGTTTGGCAGGAACTCGAACCCCAGCGGGCAGGGCGCGCCATCGAATTCCGCCTGGCAGATTTGCCCGCAGCCGGTGGCGACCTTGCTGCCATGCGTCAGGTGTTGCAGAATTTGCTCGACAATGCCATCAAGTTCACTTGTGAACGCGAACTGGCAGTGATTGAGGTAGATGGCCACACTGATGGCGAAGAAAATATTTATTCCATCCGCGATAATGGCGCCGGTTTCGACATGGCCTATATTGACAAGCTGTTCGGCTTGTTCCTGCGCCTGCACGGCATGGACGAATTCAAGGGTACCGGCGTCGGGTTGGCCATCGTCAGGCGTTTCATTATGAAACAAGGTGGACGCGTGTGGGCGAAAGGCAAGCCGGGGGAAGGGGCAACATTCTGGTTTACCCTTCCCCTGGTAGATGCATATAATGAAAAAAAGGAGTTGGAGAATGGAGAAAGGCGCGGCGGTTGACATTTTGCTGGTGGAGGACAATCCAACCGATGCGGAGCTGGTCATGCGCGCGCTAAAAGCACACGACCTCACCGACAGCGTGGAACAGGTCAAGGATGGCGAGGCTGCGCTGGATTTTCTATTCAGGCGGGGAGACTACGCGGCGCGTATAAACTCGGTACCACGGGTGGTGTTTCTCGACCTGCGCCTGCCAAAGGTGGACGGTCTGGAGGTGCTGAAACAGATGCGGGCGGATGAGCATACCCGCCTGATTCCGGTGGTGGTGATGACCTCATCCGGGGAAGAGCGGGACATCGTGGCGAGCTACCAGTTGGGTGCCAACAGCTTCATCTCCAAGCCGGTGGCGTTCGAGGAATTTGTCAAAACAGTGGGTGATCTGGGCAGTTACTGGATGCAAGTCAATAAGGTTGCGTCGGCCGGAGGGGCAGCCGGATGACTGAGCCACTGCGCATCCTGCTGCTGGAGGATAGTCCGACCGACGCCGAACTCAACGAGCGTGTGCTGCGCAAGGCGGGCATCAAATTCGACCCGTTGCGTGTGGATACGTTGAGCTCGTTTGTCGCTGCGCTGGATACATTCCGTCCCGACATCATTCTGGCCGACTACCATCTTCCTGGATTCGATGGCCTGCAAGCCTTGGCAATCGCCCGGGAAAAAACGCCACGAACACCGTATATCTTCGTCTCCGGCGCCATGGGTGAGGAGCTGGCGGTGGATAGCATCAAGCAGGGTGCGATCGACTACATTCTCAAAGATAGACTGACCCGCCTGCCCATAGCGGTACAGCATGCCCTGGAGGAGAAGAAGGCGGAACAGCAGCGCTTTGAGGTCGAGGAGAAATTTCGCAAGATCACCGAGTCTGCACAGGACGCCATTATCATGATGGGGCCCGATCAGCGTATCTCGTTCTGGAATGCGGCAGCCGAGCGGATTTTTGGCTATACCATCGCAGAAGCCCTCGGGCAGGAGTTGCATATCCTGGTCACGCCGGCACCGGCACACGCCAAGTTCACACAAGCCTTCCCGCATTTTCAGGCAACCGGCGAGGGGCCGCTCATCGGCAAGGTGACCGAAGTCAACGCGTTGCGCAAAGGCGGCGAAGAATTTCCGGTTGAGTTATCCATTTCTGCGACCCAGTTGAACGGTCAGTGGCACACCATCAGCATCGTGCGCGACATCACCGCGCGCAAGCAGGCTGAAATAGCGCTTAATCACGCCAACCGCGCGCTGGCCACGCTGAGTGCGGTAAACCGCAGCTTGGTGCGTGCGACGAACGAGGATGAACTGCTGCAGGCAATCTGTCAGGCCATTGTCCAGCAGCGCGGTTATCAGTTGGCTTGGGTGGGCTATGCGCAACACGACAAGAACAAGTCCATCAAGATCATGGCGTATGCCAGTAATGACGGAGGCTATCCGGACACCATGCAACCCACTTGGGTGGAGGACGAAAGTGGCATGGGGCCGAGCGGTCGCGTTATCCGCAGCGGCACGACACAATTGTGCCAGAGCATCATCGATGATCCGCATTGCCAGCCATGGTGCGACGATGCCCGCAAACGCGGCTATGCCTCCAGCATCGCGCTGCCGCTGCCGAATGAGAACCGCACGGCATGGGGTGTGTTAATGGTGTATTCCAAAGAGGTGAACGCCTTCAGCCCCAATGAAGTCGATCTGCTGGAAGAGATGGCAGGAGACTTGGTGTTCGGGGTGCGCATGCTACGCATGCGCCAGGAACGCGATTCCGCCTTGGTAAAAAACCAGGAGCAGATGGTGCAACTGCAAGATAGTTTGGAGGATACCGTGCGGGCAATTGCCACCATCGTCGAAATGCGCGACCCCTACACCGCCGGCCATCAGGCCAAGGTGGCCGATCTGGCAGCGGCGATTGCCCGTCAGATGGGGCTGCCCGATGAACAGGCGCATTCCATCCATCTCGCCGGCACGGTGCATGACTTGGGGAAAGTCAAGATTCCGGCGGAGATACTTAGCAAGCCGGGCAGGATCACCGACCTCGAGTTCGGTTTAATCAAAGTCCATCCACAGGCGGGCTTTGACATTTTGCAAGGCATCAGATTCCCCTGGCCGATTGCGCAGATGGTGTTGCAGCATCACGAGCGGCTCGATGGCTCGGGCTATCCGCAAGGACTGAAGGGAGATGCGATCCTGCTCGAAGCGCGCATTCTCAGCGTGGCGGACGTGGTCGAGGCGATTTCGGCGCACCGCCCGTATCGCCCCGGCTTGGGGATAGAAGTTGCACTGGCGGAAATCACCAAACAACGCGGTATCTACTACGATCCGCAAGTGGTGGATGCGTGCCTGGCATTGTTCCGCGAGCAGCATTACAGCCTGTAGATACCGTCTTGCCGGTCAAGCAGTTTTTGCATAATCGTGCTGATATGGTTGCCGAGTTTTGAGCACACCGAAGCACAAATGCACCAGCTTACGCATCGCGGCACCGAGTGCGGACATCTTGGATTTCCCACGGGCGAGCAGGCGATCATAGATTGCCTTGATATGCGGGTTGGACGAAACCGTTATCGCAAGCGGAGGAGTTTACCCCCATCCCCGCCTTCCCCCGTAAACGGGGGAAGGAGCTGAATCCCCCCTCCCTTGCGCGTAGCGCGGGGGAGGGTTGGGGTG
>Ga0209343_10008928_pt1 | contig 11562 bp, 12 predicted proteins | sample RifCSPlowO2_02_FD_184026 | JGI IMG/M metagenome (GOLD analysis project Ga0209343, IMG submission 184026) | Groundwater microbial communities from Rifle, Colorado - Rifle CSP2_plank lowO2_0.2 (SPAdes) (version 2) | ecosystem: Environmental > Aquatic > Deep subsurface > Groundwater | place... | reverse complement strand
CCAGGTTGAAGTTCAATGATCATTTTGTCACCCCGGCGGCAAGGTCTTCGCTGAGTCGCCACAATCTCCACACTCCTTGAAAGCAAGCACGCCGCTTGATGCCCATGACCAACAACCACCGCTTTGTGAAATCGACCCAATGGATGCGCCCTGTCATCCGATGGTCTACCCGCTTTTCTTTGAACTCGCCGCGCTGGTTGCCCGCCTTTGTGCGTCACGCGCCCTTGCGCTTGTCGTCTTTCATCCTGCGCTGCTATCACCTGGCATTGCGTTAACCAAGGGGATGCCCGCGTTGGCCGCTCTTGGGGTATTGGGCTTCCATGACCTCCATCAGCCGGGCCATGGCACCACCTGTTCCAACTTCTCCAATAGCAAGAGTAGTTGTCATCGGTGGCAATAGCCACGCACCAAATACAAGCAGCTGCGCACCAATTCAACCAATAGTGACTACTAACTGGCGCGGGTTGAATCCCTTACCAATGCATTTTCAAACTTCCAATCAAAAAAACGATGGCATGTGTTTTGCTTATTCATAATTGCAAGAAAAGCGATTTGTGCAACGGTGCACAAATGCTCTAGCGTAGGAGCACTAGGGTTCCGGTTGCCGAATGTTGAATTCGCGCGATGTCTGGTCCGAGAGTGCTCCGGCCTCGCAAGAGGCTCCACGGAGGGATAAAAGCCCGGGAGAACGATGTACAGATCGTCTCTTCCTGCGCCCTTTATTTACTTCAGGAGCTTCGTCATGCGTTCGTCAAGTTTTTCTCCCACCACCGCCACCTCGTCCCTGCTGAACCGCTTGTTCAAGCCCGCCTTGGTGTTGGCCGTGTCCCTGGCTGCTGCCTCAAGTTTTGCAGCCGGCCCCACCACCATGAAGATTGGTACGGTGGTCTGGATCGGTTACGGTCCCTTCTATGTGGCCGAAGCGCTGGACTTGTACAAAAAATACAATCTCAAAGTGTCCTTGCAGGTCTTTAACGACCCGGCCTTGATCCCCTCCGCCATCGCTTCAGGTGCCATTGATGGTGGTCATTTGACCTATGACCAGGTGGTGGGCCAGGTGGCCGGTGGCAACGCGCAAAAAGTGGTCATGCCCATCGACTACTCCAACGGCGGTGATGCCATCGTGGCCGACAGCAGCATCAAGACCGTGAAAGATTTCAAGGGCAAGAAGATTGGCTTCAACCCCTTGTCTCCTTCGGACTTTTTGTTGTCTTATGCGCTCAAAACCAATGGCATGACCGACAAAGACATTGTTCCCGTCAGCATGACCCCTGAAGCAGTGCCTGCCGCCATGGCCTCTGGCCAGATGCCGATTGGCGTGACCTATGAGCCCAGCCTGTCGCAAATTTTGGGGCAGGGCGGCGGCAAAAAATTCAAAGTGGTGTTTTCGTCCAAGAACGCGCCTGGTCTGATTGCCGACGTGATGGTGTTCGACGACAAGGTCATCAAGGCCAAGCCGACCGAGATCAGCGGCATCATCAAAGCCTACCTGGATGGACTGGCCTATATGAAAGCCAAACCCGATGAGTCCGCCAAGATCATTGGCAAGTTCATGGGCGTGAGCGCCAAAGAGGTGAAGGAACAGCTCTCCGGCGTGCACAACATCCCGCTGGCCGAGATGCCCAAAGCCTTTGTGAAAGCCAAGGAAACCACCTCCTACTATGCCAGCGGCGAGATCATTGGCGAATTGCTCAAAGCCAAGGGCCAGATTAAAACCATCCCAGCCGCAGAAGCCACGTTTGACGCGCAATTCGTCACAGCGCTGGCCAAGAAGTAGTGTTTGTTTGACTCGTTGCAGAAGTGGCGGGCTGGTTCCGTCGCGTTCTGCAAGCCCTGTCTCTTGACTTAAGAGGTGTTTGATGGCGCAGATTTTTCACTACCCTGATGGCCTTTGGCCTAACGTGTTCGCGCTCGGCTTTACCTTGTTTGGCTTCGGCACCGGCGTGGCCCTGCTGGGTTCACCGTCTTGGACGCTCAACGCATTGGGCTTCTTTCTGGTAGCCCAAACCCTGGTTTGGTCGGCCTATTTCATTCATGAGTTTGCCCACAAAGCCATCTTCATGACCGCCAACGCCAACGAGCGTTGGGGCACGCTGATGAGCTGGATCAACGGCAGTTGCTACGCCAGTTTTGCCGACATGCGGCGCAAGCACATGCGCCACCATGTGGAGCGGGCCGATGTGGTCACGTTTGACGTGCGCGGTTTTTTGCTGCGCGCGCCGGCCTGGTTTCGCAACGCCGTGCTGGCGCTGGAGTGGGCGTACTTTCCGGCGGTGGAGTTCTTGATGCGGGTCTTTGTGCTGGCACTGCCGTTTCAGGACGCGCGCAAGCGGTCGGCCAGAGGCCGCATTCTGGGCATTGCTGCCATCCGCCTGAGCGCCTTTGCCCTGCTGGGCTGGTGGTCGCTCAAGGCCTTGCTGCTGTACTTTCTGGCCTACCTGGTGTTTGTCACGGTGCTGCGTTTTGCCGATTGTTTTCAACACACCTACGACGCCTATCCGATCCTGAACGACCAGCCCATTCCGGCTGACAAGGTGCGTGATCGCGCTTACGAGCAGGCCAACACCTATACCAATGTGGTGGGTCTGGACAAGCCCTGGCTCAACCTGCTGTGGCTGAACTTTGGCTACCACAACGCGCACCATGAGCGCCCCGCCGCCCCCTGGCACCGCCTGCCCGCATTCCACCGCGAGCTGTACCCGGCGGATTACGCCCAGGTCACCCCCGTGCGTGAGCTGCTGCGCAGTTTTCACGTGAACCGCGTCAAACGCGTGCTGGCCAGCGACTACGGCCAGGTTCTGCCACCCGGCACGCCAGGCCGGGCCGATGGCTTTTTGGGTGCGGTGGGCGTGTCATTTTTGACGGCGGTTTAAGGTGAAGCCCAACTACGCCTTGCAGGGCAAGACCGTGCTGCTCACCGGTGCGGCCGGTGGCATTGGCCAGGGGCTGGCGCAGGCGTTTGCCGCACAAGGTGTGCGCCTGATGCTGCTGGATAGGCAAGCGGCTGCGCTGCAAACTCTGGCCGACACGCTGGCTGCACAAACCGAGGTGCACACCGCCGTCTGTGACCTGGGTGACGATGCCCAAGTGGCCGCCTTGGCCGGGCGCTTGCAAGCGTTATGGGGCCGGGTGGACGTGCTGGTCAACAATGCCGGCGTGGAATACCCAACGCCCATCAACAGCCCCGCCCCCGATGCCATGGCGCGCTGGGCCAGCCTGCTGGACAACAACGTGGTCAGCATGGTGCGCTTGACCCGTGCGCTGCTGCCGCTGATGCAGCCAGGTGCTAGCGTCATCAACCAGTCGTCCATCTGGGGCAAGACCGGCGTGCCCGATTTCTCGGCCTACGTGGCGAGCAAACACGCCGTCATTGGCCTGACCCGTTCGCTGGCGTTTGAGCTGGGTGGGCGTGGCATTCGCGTCAACGCGGTGTGCCCGGGCTGGATTCGCACCGAGGCCGCCATGCGTTCGCTGGCCAGCATGGCGCAGCAGCAAGGCCGCAGCGAGCAGGAGGTGGAGCGCGAATTACTCGCCCGACAAGCCTTGCCCGGCATGCTCACCCCGCAAGACCTGGCGGGCATTTTTCTCTTTTTGGCCAGTGCCGATGCGGCAGCCTTGACCGGGCAGGCCATGGTGGTCAGCAACGGTGAGGTGATGAGCTGATGGCCGCCGCCGCATTGTCGCTATCGCTGTCGCTGGCTGGCCGCACGGCACTCGTCACCGGGGCTGCCACCGGCATTGGTCGGGCGATTGCGCTGGCCTTTGCCCAGGCTGGTGCCGCGGTGGTGGTCAACCACCTGGGCCGCAGCGAGCAGGCGGATGCACTGGTGCAAGAGATTCAGCACCTGGGTGGCCAGGCCTGGGCGCTGGAGGCTGATGTCAGCCAGTCTGCCGACGTGAACCGTCTGGCGGCCCAGGTGCAGCAGCTGTGTGCTGGGCTGGATGTGCTGGTCAACAACGCCGGCATCATTCAGGAAAAACCGTTTTTGCAGACCACTGAAGAAGACTGGGACCAGATGCTGGGGGTCGACCTGAAGTCGGTGTTTTTAACCTCACGCGCCTTTTTGCCTGCCATGCTGGCACGCCAGGGCGGTGTCATCATCAACATCGCCTCCGACCTGGCGCTGCTCGGGCGGGCGCAGTTTGCGCCCTATTGCGCGGCCAAGGCCGGGGTGATTGGCCTGACGCGCTCACTGGCGCGTGAATTTGCGCCGCAGATTCGCGTCAACGCCATTGCGCCGGGGCCGGTCGCCACCGCGATGGTGTCGCTGGAGGCCATGAGCCAGACAGCCATCGACAAGGAGCTGGATATTCCCCAGCACCGCCTGGCCGAGCCGCAAGAGATTGCCGCCACCGCGTTGTTTCTGGCCTCTGACTTGTCACGTTTTTATTGCGGCCAGGTGCTCGGGCCCAATGGCGGCTCGGTGATGCCATGAGCATGAAGTCCACCCACGCCACGGCGCTGCCCTTGCTGGTGCTGTTGTTTTCTTCGTCGCTGTGGGGCTTGTCGTGGTGGCCGTTGAAGCAGTTTGTCAGCGTGGGCCTGGGCGGGCCGGTGTTGTCGATGTTGGTGTACGGCCCGGTGGGCTTGGTGCTGGCGTTTTATCTGTGGCGCGAGCGTTCTGCCTGGCGGCCACAAGCTGGGCTGGTGCTGGCCCTGGCACTGGTGGGGGGCTGGGCCAACACATCGTTTGTCAACGCGCTGATGCTGGGCGACGTGGTGCGGGTGATGTTTTTGTTTTACCTCTCGCCGGTCTGGTCGGTGCTGGGTGGCTGGCTGTTTTTGGGGGAGCGGGTCGGCCCACGGCGCAAGCTGGCGGTGGGTGTGGCGCTGGCCGGGCTCTGGCTGGTGCTGGGTGGCGCGCGGGCCTTGGCCAAGCCCTTGAGTGTGGCCGACGTGCTGGCGCTCACGGCGGGGCTGGCGTTTGCCGGCAACAACATCCTTGCGCGGGCGGGCCAATTGATTCCGATTCGCTCCAAAACGGCTGCCGTGTTCATGGGCTGCGGGGCGCTCTCCGGCATCTGGGTGGTGGGCTTGGGCACGCCCGTTCCTGACGTGTCCTTGTCTGTGTCTCTGGCGGTATTGGCCTACGGCTTTGGCTGGATGTTGCTCGCCACCGCAACCTGGCAATTTGGTGTCACCCACATGGAAAGCGGTCGCGCCGGCGTGGTGATGCTGGCCGAGCTGCTGGTGGCCGTGCTCAGCGCCACCTGGTGGGGTGGCGAGCACTTGTCCACTCTGGAATGGATTGGCGGCGCGCTGATTGGCTGCGCCGCGCTGATTGAGGCGACCGACACCGGCGCAGAGCCACCCCCTGTCAATGTTTTGAAGAAGGAAACCCCATGAGCACAGTCTGGATGAATCAACTCTCATGGCTGGACTACCAGCGCCGCATCACCACGGATAAGCCGCCGGTGCTGCTGCCGGTGGGAGCGCTGGAGCAGCACGGGCCGCATTTGCCGCTGGGCACCGATGGCCTGCTGTCGGCCTCGGTGGCAGCGGATGCTGCGGCGCGTGTCGGTGGCTTGGTGGCCCCCACGCTGTCTTACGGCTACAAATCCCAGCCCAAGTGTGGCGGCGGCCAGCATTTTTGCGGCACCACCAGTGTCGATGCGGCCACGCTGATTGGCTCGGTGCGGGATGCGGTGCGCGAGTTTGCCCGCCATGGGCTCACCCAACTGGTGGTGGTCAACGGCCACTACGAGAACCAATGGTTTCTGATCGAAGGCATTGACTTGGGTCTGCGTGATGCGGGCCCCAACACCCAACTCGAAGTCATGCGGCTCGAATACTGGGACTTCATGACCCCCGCCACGCTGGCCGATGTGTTCCCGGATGGCTTTCCCGGCTTTGCGCTGGAGCATGCCGCGGTGCTTGAAACGTCGATGATGCTGCACTACCACCCATCCCTGGTGCGGCTGGATTTGATCCCCGACGATGGCCCGGCCGACTTCCCGCCGTATGACATGTACCCCACACGCACCGACTGGGTGCCGCCCTCTGGCGTGCTGTCATCTGCCAAGGGCTCCAGCGCAGAAAAAGGCCGCCTGCTGGCGCAGGAAGTTGCGGCGCGTATGGCGCAAGCGATTGAATCCGGGTTTCGCAAAGCGCCGTAAAACGATGCAGCCCACCTGCAACATCGACCCCAGTGCCACAGCGCTGATCGTTATCGACATGCAGCGCGACTTCTGCAGCCCGCACGGTTATGCGGCGCGGGCCGGGCTGGATGTGGCGCGGCTGGCTCAGCCCATCGTCCAGATTCGTCGACTGCTGGCAGCCGCGCGAGAGGCTGGCATGCTGGTGGTGCACACCCGCGAAGGCCACCTGCCAGACCTGTCGGATTGCCCGCCAGAAAAGATGCGCCGCAGCGTTCAGGCCGGTGCCCCCATTGGCAGCACCGGCCCGATGGGTCGTCTCTTGGTGCGCGGTGGAAGGGGTCATGATTTCATTGAAGAACTGCGCCCACTGGCCGGTGAAGTGGTGATTGACAAGCCGGGTTACGGGGCCTTTTATCTGACGAATCTGGAGCGTGTTTTGCTGGATCACGCTACCCGCCAGCTGATCCTGTGTGGCGTCACCACCGAGGTGTGTGTGCATTCCACCTTGCGCGAAGCCGTTGACCGTGGCTATGCTTGCATCACCGTCGCAGACGGCACCGCCGCCAGCGACCCCGCGCTACAAGCACCCGCACTGGCCATGATTGGCGTTGAAGGCGGCATTTTTGGCCGCGTAGCGACAACGGATCAACTGCTCGCTGCCATGTTGGACGCGCACAAATAAAAAGGCAAGGTATGACACAAGTGACACGAATGTGGCCGCTGCTCACCGCCACCCACCGCTATGACAAATCCATTTCGACCTTCAATCGGGGGCGAGGCCAGCAGATTGAAGCGCCCATCCTGGCCTATTTGATCGAGACCAAAAACGGCCGCATTTTGTACGACGTGGGCTGTGACCATGCCAAGATTCATGACCCGGTGGCGCGCTCGCGCTACTACAGCCCGCAGGTGTTTGACTTTGGTGCGCCCAACATGCTCGAAGAGCAGCGCATCCCCCACCACCTGACACGCCTGGGCCTCACACCCACCGATGTCGATGTGATCTTCATTGGCCACCTGCACTTTGACCATGCCGGTGGGCTCAAAGAGCTACGTCGCTGCGGCTGCGGAGCCGAGATTCATGTGCAGGAAGACGAGGTCACGGCTGCCCGCAGTGGTGCCGACCCCGCTGTTTTTGCCGACGAGCTGCTGGACGACGCCGGCGCGCCGCTGCAGTTTTGCCTGAAACACGGTGAGTACAGCGTGCTGCCCGGTGTGCAGGCGGTGGCCACACCGGGGCACACGCTGGGGCACATGTCGATGCTGATTGAACTGCCCAAGGGCCCGCCCGTTTTGCTGGCCGGTGATGCCGCCGACCTGCAGGAGAACCTGGATGACGAAGTGGCCCCCGGCACCTTGTGGCAGGGGCGTGAAGCGCAGGCGGTGCAGAGCATCCGCAAACTCAAGGCCCTTGCCGCCGAGACCGGTGCGCAGATCTGGCCCAACCACGACATGGCCTTTTACCGCAGCCTGCCCCCGTTTCCAAAGGCCTGCGAATGAACCCCGTGCCCGAGCACTACCGCGGTGTCTGGGCGCGCAAGCTGCTGGAGACACCGCAGCAGCGGGACGAGAGCACCTTTGTGCGCTGGCTGCAGACCAGTGTGTGGCATGCAGATGTGCGAATTCCGGCAGGTTCACCGGCCGCCGCTGCGCAGCTTCGGCTGGCCGACCAGCAAGGGTTTTGCGGTGTGACCCAGGTGGAGCAACAAGCCCAGGGCGAGGTGTGCAGCTGGCACCGCCGCAGTGATTACCAGCCTCCCCGCGCCGATGGGGACGTGGGGGTGATGGTGTTTGAAACCCCTGAGCGTGTCATCGAGACCGGCGTTCATGCGACGTATCTGGAGGTGTGGGAGCGGTTGCCGCAGTCCACCGGTCGCTTCATCGCTCTGGCCGGGCTGGACGAGGCGGGCGGCGACACCCAGGAACGCTATTTGGTGGCCGGCCGCTACGCCATGCACGTTCGGCCCCGACGCATGGCCTGGCCGTCGGGCACTCAAGCCGGGCAGACATTGGGCGATGTGCTGCTTCTTCATCCTGCTATTGCACAGGATTTGCTGGACTTTGAAATCTCGTTTGGCACGTTGGAGGATGGTCAGTGGACCGTTGAGCAATCAACCTTGCCCGCGCTGCAAGGTGCCAGCGTTCCTTTCGCCGTGTGCCAGCTCGATCCAACACAAGCCCGCATCGACAGCCCTGCGGGCGCAGCGCGTTGGCAGATTCTGGAGTGGAGCTGCACTGAGCGCTGCCTGTGATGTGCGCGGCTATCAGGCCGATATAGCTACAAAATTTATAGCTGGTGGCCCAGGTATTTATTGGGCTAGAGGCATATTTGGCATGTAATTGTCTCCGCACTGAGGAGACAATCAAGTTGCACTTGCCAACATGGCCTGTGGCCGCCGTCCCATCTGCTCATGCAGCTGTAAAAGCTATAGTGCATTGGATGTTGCCCAATCCACGACGTGAAGACCGACCATGAACATGCACCCCGCTTTCCCTATCCGCTACGTCAACCCGGTGTTTCGCCCGCCCAGCGAAGCGCAGTCGCTGATCCTGTCGGTGACCAACGGCTGCTCGTGGAACAAGTGCACTTACTGCGAGATGTACACCGCGCCGCAAAAGAAGTTTCAGGTGCGCGACGAAGCCGAGACGCTGGCGAGCATCCGCAGCTGTGGCGAGCAATTTGGGGGCGACGTTCAGCGGGTCTTTCTGGGCGATGGTGATGCCATGGTGCTGTCCACCCGGCGGCTCATGGTCTTGCTGGCCGCCATCAAAGACCATTTGCCCAAAGTCAGGCGCATTTCCAGCTACTGCCTGCCGCGCAACCTGCTCAACAAAACCGTGGCGGAGCTGCAGGAGCTGCGCGAGGCGGGCCTGTCGCTGGTCTACGTCGGCGCCGAGTCGGGCGACGACGAGGTGCTGCAAAAGGTCAATAAGGGCGAAACCTTGGAGTCCACTCGCGACGCTCTGGACAAGTTGGGCGCAGCGGGCATCAGCCGCTCGGTGATGCTGCTCAACGGCCTCGGGGGTCGCCAGCTGTCGCAGCAGCATGCCGCCAACTCGGCGCGCCTGGTCAATCTGACCCAGCCAGAATTCCTGGCCACCCTGGTGGTCAGCTTTCCCCAGGGCGAGGAGAGATTCCGCCAGACTTTTGCGTCTTGGGAGCCACTCAATCAGCAGGAATTGTTTGCCGAGATGGCGCAGTTTCTGCAAGCGCTGGAGCTCAAACGCACTGTGTTCCGTAGCGACCATGCCTCGAACTGGCTGGTTCTCAAAGGCATTCTGGGTGCGGAAAAAGAGCGACTCTTATCGGAAGTCAAAAACGCCATGAACCGCCCGGAGTCGGCCCGGCTGCGCGCGGATTGGCAGCGGGGTCTGTAGGCCAATTGACTGTTCACCGCTGTGTTGGCGCAAGCTCTGACCGCCTCAGTGCTGCACCTGCCGGTTAAAGAAGGGCCTGCATCATCCCGCCGTGCGTGCCACCGACGCACTGCGACCGTGCCAAATTACCAATTTGGTGCATGCTCACACAAAAATACCTTGTTTCAAGCTGGCATCCAAGTTGCTTAGTTAAATCCAAGAGAGGGCGTAGCGCACAGCGCATCGCTTGACTTGCTAGACCGCTAGGGTTCCGGGCGCGACATGTTGTGGCGCTGTCTGGTCCGAGAGCTGTCGGCCGCGATCGTTGCGGCTCCACGGAGGGACAAAAGCCCGGGAGGAGATGGTGTGTTGCACCGTCCTCTCTTGCTTTGTTTCTTCAACCACTGGAGCCCGCATGTCAGACACCTCTTCGCACCCGGCCCGCCCAGGCATCTGGCGCATCGCTGGCCAGTTGTCGCGTAGCCAATATTGGATGTTCGCGCTGCTGGGCTTGCTCATTCCTTTTTCCGCCTGGGCCATGCTGTCCGCATCGGGCTGGGTCGATCCGATCTTCATGCCAGGCCCCTGGAGCGTATTGACCCGCTTGATGAGCTGGCTGATGGCAGATGACTTGACCGGTGATGCGCTCATCAGCATTTACCGCGTTGCCGCTGGCTTTGCGCTGTCTGCCGCGCTGGCCCTGCCATTGGGTTTGCTCATTGGCGCGTTTCGCCCGGTCGAAGCGCTGTTGGAGCCCTTGACCGATTTCATCCGCTACATGCCAGCCGTTGCCTTCATCCCCCTGGTGATGTTGTGGCTGGGCATTGGTGAGAGCGCCAAAATTTCCATCATCTTCATCGGCACTTTTTTCCAGATGGTGCTGATGGTGGCTGACAACGTGCGGCTGGTGCCCCTGGCGCAAATCGAAGCGGCGCTGACCATGGGCGCCACGCGTTTCGAAATGATTCGCCTGGTGCTGGCCCAATCGGCCCGCCCCGCCATGCTGGATACCTTGCGCATCACCATGGGCTGGGCCTGGACCTATCTGGTGGTGGCCGAGTTGGTGGCTGCCAACTCAGGCTTGGGCTACGCCATTCTGAAGGCCCAGCGCTACCTCAAAACCGACACCATCTTCGGCGGCATCATTTTGATTGGCGTGATCGGCCTGGTCATGGATCAGGGCTTTCGCTGGCTGCACCGGCGTTTGTACCCCTGGGCCCACACAAGAGGATAAACATCATGTCCAAAGTCATCATTCAAAACGTCGGCAAGGTGTTTGAGCGCGCGGCCAGTCCGGTGCCAGCCCTTGAAAACGTCAACCTCAGCATTGAAGACAACGAGTTCATCACCCTGGTGGGTGCCTCGGGCTGCGGCAAGTCAACGTTGCTGCGCATCCTGGCCGGGCTGGAGTACCGCACCAGCGGTGAGGTGCTCTGCGATGGGCGCAACATCTCGACCCCCGGTGCCGACCGCGCCATGGTGTTCCAGCACTACAGCCTGTACCCCTGGCTGACGGTGATGGAGAACATCAAGTTCAGCCGCCAGCTCAAGGTCAACCGCGAAAACCTGAGTTCATCCGACGTGGAGGCGGCCTCGGGCCGCGCCGATGCCTTGCTGAATCTGATCGGCCTGCGCAAGGTGAGAGACGCGTATCCGAATCAGCTCTCGGGCGGCATGCAGCAACGCGTGGCGATTGCGCGGGCGCTGATGGGGCGACCCAGCATCTTGCTGATGGATGAGCCCTTTGGCGCGCTCGATTCGCAAACGCGCGAGGTCATGCATGACCTGATCCTGCACATTCACCGTATTGAAAAAACAACCATTGTTTTCGTGACGCACGACGTGGAAGAAGCCGTTTACCTGGGCCAGCGCGTGGTGCTGATGCAGCCACGTCCCGGGCGCATCCACAGCATTTTTCAGGTGCCGCTGCCCGCACAGCGCACCCAGGACATGAAGCACAGCGAAGCCTTTCGAGCCTTGCGCGCCGAGATACTGGCCCGCATCCGCGAAAGCACCGGCATCACCACCGACCTGGACATGCTGGAACAGCTCAACCTGCAAAGCGCCGTCGTTTGAACGTCCGGCCACCCATTTTTAACCTAACCC
>Ga0209343_10008924_pt1 | contig 11565 bp, 10 predicted proteins | sample RifCSPlowO2_02_FD_184026 | JGI IMG/M metagenome (GOLD analysis project Ga0209343, IMG submission 184026) | Groundwater microbial communities from Rifle, Colorado - Rifle CSP2_plank lowO2_0.2 (SPAdes) (version 2) | ecosystem: Environmental > Aquatic > Deep subsurface > Groundwater | place... | reverse complement strand
CGGTTGCGGTAGCGGCGGAGGTTACCCCCGCCCCCCGCACAGATCCGTACGTGCAGAATTACCGCATACGGCTCCTGCCTCAGGTATGTGACGCGAAGAACCGCTCCTCAGGGTGCGGGTGCATGTTGCGGGTGTGGGGGCAGCAGGTCAAGAGGCTGCACCTTGCAGGCGCCGATGGTGATTCGTACCTAAGGTGTAAATCAAAGGCGCCCAAGTGAAAGGATTTCGTTGGCATTGATGATTGCCGCAGCGATTTCTTCAGTCGTGACCCGCTTGCTCATGGCCTGGTCCCGGATCAGATCGTAAGCAGCACCATCCGTGATCTGGCGAGTGCGCATCAAGATGCTCTTGGCCTCTGCGATCTGGCGCACACCTAGAAATTTGGCCTCGAGTTTGTGCAGACGACGTTTCAGGGTTTTGGTATCGCCGTGCACATGACGCGTAACAACGAGGGCGGAGAGCAAACCGAATGAACGAATCGGTGATGGCAGAACAGCTTGTGCGCCAATGTGCAGAACGATTTCCACGATCGTCGGATTCTCGTAGGTCACCACGGCAATGACCGCGGGAGCGTCGTCTCCCTTGAGCCACTCGAAACCCATATCGATACTGTCGGGCCGAACCGCAAGAAAAACCACGTCAATCCCCGCAGACAACGCGGGAAGCGGCGGCCAGAAGGCCTGTACCTGGCAACCGATGCGTTGCAATTGCTGGATCAGCTGCCTGCCATCCCCGTCGTCCGGATGAAAAACGGCGACTTTGAGTGTACGCAGATCCTTGAGAAGCGGGGGCGTGGTCCGCGTTGCACGCCGAGTGGTACTGCTCTCCAATTCAAAGCTCCAGTGTGCTGAGCGTTGTGGTCCAGTCGCCGAGGGAGTGCGTAACCATATAGGGGTCGGGCTGCACGGGTCGGGTAGCCTCGCGAACAATCGTGAATTGGCCCTTTGAGTTTGCAACGCCAATGCGCGGGTACAGCGATGTGTGGTGATTTGTAGGATCCACGCGTATGCGACCCTGTGGTGCTTCGAACTCGCTCCCCAGTATGTGCGGCATGATCCGGCTGATTTCGTCGTCCTCCGCATGGCGGTAGGCGTTAGCATAAATATGAACTTGGAAATAAGCGGCTTCCCAACACATATTTGGAACGCACGAAGATCCAAAGCGCTCGCCAAGCCGCTCCAGGCAGCGTTTGTTGGCGGCCGAATTTATCGACTGGAAGTAAGGCGCTGCAGTGAAATGCCCCAGTGCCACATCAAAACCCATCTGCGATATCTCGGCTTCTGAGGTCGTCAGGCTGGCGATGGGCATGGTCTTCGGATCAAGACCTGACTCGGCATAGGCCCGATAAAGGCTTGCAGTCGAGTCACCCACCACAGTCGAGAAAATGAAGTCAGGACGCTTGTCGCGGATGTCAGCCATCATGAGCCGATAGTCCTTTTCCGTGGCATCGAGATTGAAGTACCGTTCTCCGACTTTTCTGCTGTTGGGGCGCTGCAGAACCAGGTCGCTCATGATGCGATTGGACTCGTAAGGGTAGATGTAGTTGGATCCGATCAGATAGACCGATGAACCGAAATTGGCGGTCATGAATTCCGCCAACTGCACACTGTTCTGGTTCGGTGCTGCGCCCGTGTAAATGATGTTGTTGGAAAACTCAAACCCCTCGTACAGCGTGGGGTAAAAAAGAAGTTTGTTCCATTTCTCGACGATCGGCAACACTGCCTTTCGACTGCTGGACATGTAGCAGCCGAAAATGACGTTGACCTTGTCTTGAAGCAGCAATCGCTCGGCATAAGCAGCATAGACCGCAGGAGAAGACTGGGCATCGTAGCGGACGGGAACAATCTCACGCCCCTCAACACCGCCAGCCTGATTGATCTCATCAATGGCCAGCAGAGTCCCCTGCATTTGGGAACGCCCGATGGTGGAGGTCGCACCGGTTTCGGAGAACAGAACGCCGATGCGTATGGGATCCTTATTTGCCACAATACCTGCCTTTTTTGCTGATATTCAGCATTCCAGAATTCAAGAGTAGTTCAGTAAGTATTGGATGAGAGATAAAAAGTGTCTTCGCCGGATGAGCGCCCGGATCCGCACTGTTGAAACAGTCACAGTGGTGATGAGTTTGGTGCGACATCCGAAGATCTGGCAGGTCTTTTTCCCTGCCCACCCTTATTTTGCTGCAAATTTGTGGGCGTGAAGTCACAAAAACACCAGCCGCGCATACAGCGAGGACAGATGAGCTTGCAAGCTGTCGGGTTCGTCAACGATGCGGTAGTTATTCCATCCAAAGATATTCCGCACGTACGGGTCGGCCTGCGGGTCCAGCGCAACGCAGAAGATCTGCACACCGCATCGCCGGCTTTCGTGGACTGCCGCGCGGGCATCTTCAACCAGATACTGAGGCTCATACACATCCACATCCGAAGGCGCACCATCTGTGATCAGCAAAATTGCCCGGTGCTCGCCCCCTTCATGCGCAAGCTGCGTTGTTGCATGGCGAAGTGCGGCTCCCATACGGGTCGAATAGCGGCCAGGCACTGACAGGATTCTCCCGGTGGAATTCGTATCAAGTGGTGCACCAAATTCCAGCAGGCGGTAATAATTCACTTCGGCGCGCGTGTTCGATGAAAACCCGTGTACGGCGATGCGGTCCCCGCAATGTATTACCGCCTGCGCGAGCAGCAGCGCGGCCTTCTTTTCGATGTCAAGTATGGATTGCATCCGATCACCGGCGCAATCGTTGGTCGACTCGGATAAATCGAGCAGCACCAGGACGCTTGACATCCGATCTTCGTTGCCAGCGCGCATGAAAAGGCGGGGGTCAGGCGATAAATCCAGCCGTTGGTCAATCATGACTTCGATGGCTGCGTTGAGATCAATGTCCTCTCCTTCCAGCTGACGCCTGACGCGTCTGTTTCGGCTCAAGCGCCGTGAGCGAGGCAGTGCAACCGGCGGCATGCCCGCCACGCCAGTTTCGACGAGGCTCGATGTGGCGCGGCGGCCTTGCCACGCCGGCAGCTTTTCAATGACGGTGCACCAATCTGTCCGCATGAGATGAAGCCGGTGGTCCCATTCCGGATAAGTGTGGCGCCCGATTTCGGTCTCCGTGGCTGGCGTCTCGGCAGTCCACTCATCAGGCAGTGCGGATTCAGGTCGCTGCTGCTGGGGCGACGGGCCCATGGCTTGCAGGTCCACCGGCTCAGGCGGCGTGGTGGCTCCATTGAAGTCCCAGAGAAAGCTGTTGTCGTCCCGGTAGACCTCAGGAACAAGGTAGCTTGGGATCCGGAACGGAACCCGCATCTGGCCGAGATCGTTGGCCAGGATGGACGCCAGCCGACGAAATGCAGCATAGTCATGAAGATCAACGGCCTGCGCTTCGAACAGTCGGCGGGCCTTGTTGACCCAATAATTGTCGTCTTGGTAATGCGTGTCCATCAGGGCCAGATTCATGCGGCCAACCAGCGCCGAAAAGTCGAGCTCCTGTGGCCTGACGCCACGCCTGAGAAACTCGAGGAACCAGCCCTGTACCCCGGGATAGTCGCGGACCAGCAAGCGCTCGACACGCGCATCCTCGATCGCCGAAACCATGGCAATGCTCATCGGCTTCAGGGCCTGGACGGGCAAGCCCGGCGTCGAGTAGCGAAGGTGGGCGACCGCATGAGCAACAGCTGCACGATAGATGCGGTAGCGGTCATGACCATCCAGCGCGGTGTAATCATCCGGTAAAAGCAGGTGACTTGGCGTCAGTACCGGCCGCAGAGGCAACCCGTTCAGTGATATTTGGTGGCGCGGTTGAAGCTCAAACGCAATGCCTGCCAGCCCGCGGAATAAAAGTCCCAGCGATGGCAGCGCCGCGGCAAGGTCGCCAGCACCCGCCTCGCCGTGCAACATCTCGATCGCGCGCCTATCTTCTAGCTGAAAGTAGGCACGCTGCCGAGCCTGATCGCATGGGTACATGCGCAGTCCGGTCAGTATCCACCGCCCCAAGCCCTCGGCCCCCATATGCGACAAAAGCGAGTCAAGGCGGTCCGCCACCGCTAGCGCGCACACCGGATCTTCATCGTTGAGCGCTTCAAGCCAATGCAGTATCGCGGCCATTTGATCTGGGCCGTGGCGGGCTGCGACCTGGGTCAGCTTCAGGTCGAGGGTACCAGGCCCGGAGTCGTCCCCTCGCTTGCGTACCGCCGACCCCGGCGACAGAGGGTTCGGCGCGCGTGGCCCTTTTTCTTCCGCCATCTGGTGCCCGTCTTTGCCTACTCGAAATAGGCTTCGACAAAACCGCGCAGCGCCCTGGCCATGTCCGGGTCGTCCGTCAACGCGCGCGTCATTGTCATGTCGCAGCTCTCACGTGGGTTGACGCCGGAGCCGATCAGCACGCCGGCATAGATAAGCATGCGGGTGGAAATTCCCTCATCCAGACCATGGTGCTTCAGCGCCCTGGATCGGTGTGCAATACCGACAAGTCGAGCCGCAATTTCAGAGGGTATGGCGGCTTCGTGCGCCACAATTTCTGTTTCCAGCGCGGCATCGGGATAGTCAAACTCCAGCGCAGCGAAGCGCTGACGTGTCGACGGCTTCATGTCCTTGCTTCGACTTTGGTAGCCCGGGTTGTAGGAAACCACTAGCTGGAAGTCGGGATGGGCGTGAATAATTTCCCCTTTTTTGTCGAGCGAGAGGATGCGGCGGGCATCAGTCAGTGGATGGATGACAACCGTCGTATCCTGGCGCGCCTCAACTACTTCGTCGAGATAGCAAATGCCGCCATGCCTGACTGCAAGCGTCAGCGGGCCGTCGTGCCATGCGGTGCCTTGCGCGTCCAACAGGTAGCGCCCGACAAGGTCTGAGGCTGTCATATCCTCGTTGCAGGCAAGCGTCACCAATGGCCGGTTCAACCTCCAGGCCATGTACTCGACGAAACGCGTCTTCCCGCAGCCGGTAGGCCCTTTGAGAATCAAGGGCAGACGGTGCGAGTACGCATGCTCATACAGGGAAACTTCATTGCCGGCCGATCGGTAAAACGGCTCGACTGCGAGTCGGTAAGCGTCTAGGTTGGATGTCACGTGCGAAATCCTGTCGAGGCGGGCGGGTAACGCTCGTCACGTCACCCGTCCTGATCTGGTTGCAATAAGCTTCAGCGATGTGTCACCGACTCATTGGGGATGCCTTCGATTGGGCACTCCACGGTGCCAGGCGTTGAACGGGTAAAGCCCTCCACCATCTTGCGCGTGCCTTCCGGATCGTTAATCCATTTGCCGTAGAAGTCGAATGGGCAGGACGCCACCCCGTTGACGTCTTCGCCTGAATTGATCTTGCCGGTATAGCCGCGGTGCACCAGCTTGTAGAGATGGTTATTCGACTGCGAGTTCTTGCGCGCGTCGCGGATCAGGCTCATGGACAGTTCGGCGTAATTGACGCCCATCTCCTCGGTACCGCATTCGCCCAAACTGCGGCCGTCAAAGCCGATCACGGCCGAGTGCCCGAAGTACGAGTAAACACCATCGAATCCGGTGGCGTTGGAGACGGCCACATAGACATTATTCATCCACGCCATGGTCTTCGAAACCATGATCTGCTGCTCCTTGGCCGGGTACATGTAGCCTTGGCATCGAACAATCAATTCGGCGCCGCGCATGGCGCAATCACGCCAGATTTCCGGATAGTTGCCATCGTCACAGATGATCAGGCTGATCTTCATGCCCTTGGGACCTTCGGAAACATACGTGCAATTTCCGGGATACCAGCCCTCGATCGGCGTCCATGGCATGATCTTGCGGTATTTCTGGACGATTTCTCCCTTGTTGTTCATCAGGATCAACGTGTTGTATGGCGCCTTGTTAGGGTGCTCCTCATGACGCTCGCCAGTCAAGGAGAACACCCCCCAGACATTCGCCCTGCGGCAAGCGTCCGCAAAAATCTCCGTTTCATCGCCCGGAATTGTTGACGCTGTCTCGTACATTTCCTTGGCGTCGTACATGATGCCGTGTGTCGAATACTCCGGAAAGACCACCAAGTCCATCCCGGGCAGGCCTTTTTTCATGCCGACCAGCATCTCAGCGATGTTGCGTGCATTGGCAAGAACTTCAGCTTTGGTGTGCAACCGCGGCATCTTGTAATTGACCACCGCCACGCCAACGCAATCATTGCTGCTGGAAATATCACCATGTCTCATAACTCTCTCCTGAATTGATAAAAAAACCTGCCTAGACGGTCAGGAACGAACGAACTTCTTCAATATCAATTTCGCTTTTTTCGACGGCACGCACAATGCGCCCGCGGTCAATGACCAAAAGACGATCTGCCACTTCGAGCGCGAAGCTCAAAACCTGCTCGGATACCAGAATCGCGATGCCCAGCTCCTTGCGCAGCGCGTTCAGTGAACGGGCTATTTCCTTGATGATGGAGGGCTGAATGCCTTCGGTAGGTTCGTCAAGAATCAATACCCGAGGCCTGGACACCAGCGCGCGCGCGATTGCCAACTGCTGTTGCTGCCCGCCGGAAAGGTTGCCCCCCTTACGGTCCTTCATCTCCTTTAGAACCGGAAAGAATTTATAAATGAAGTCCGGAATATCGGCATAGCGCGCGGTCTCCAGACCCGTCAGAATATTTTCTTCAACTGTTAGCTGCGAAAAAATCATCCGACCCTGTGGCACATAAGCCAAGCCCGCCTGAACGCGCGCATAACTTGGAAGGTCCGCCAACTCGCGCCCGCCCAGCGTGATCGAACCGCTCTTTACTGGAATCATTCCGATAAGCGATTTCAGCAAGGTGCTTTTGCCCATGCCGTTTCGGCCGACGACGGCGATGGCGGCACCTGGCGCAAGTTCAAAAGCCGCCTTATGGATGACATGGCTTTCACCGTAGTAAACGTCCAGGTTGGAGATCTTGAGCATGATTTTTAATGTCCCAGATACACTTCAATAACGCGTGGGTCGTTCTGTACCTGGTCGACGCTTCCCTCGGAAAGCAACTTACCCTGGTGCAGCACCGTGATGGTGTTGGCGATTGCCTTGACAAAGTCCATGTCGTGTTCAATCACGACCAGCGACTTGCCAAGCGCAATGGTTTTCAGCAATTCGGCCGTCTGCTCGCGCTCACGGGGTGACATCCCTGCGACGGGCTCGTCGAGCAGCAGCAGGTCCGGGTCCTGCACCAGCAACATGCCGATCTCCAGCCACTGCTTTTGTCCGTGCGACAGCCTTCCGGACTTGGTGCGAAGGTGATCGGCGAGCATGATCTGCTCGGCAATACTGCCGATCCTCTCCTTAACCTGCCGGGTACGCCGAAAGAGGATCGAAGCCCAGACGCCATGCGCCTGTGGAATGGAAATTTCAAGATTTTCCCCAACGGTGAGGTCTTCATAGATGGAGGGATTCTGGAACTTCCGACCGACCCCTTTTCGCACGATCTGAAAGTCCGGCAATCGAGTCAGTTCGAGATCACGGAAACGGATACTTCCAGAGGTTGGCTTGGTTTTTCCACAAATCATGTCGAGCAAAGTCGTCTTGCCGGCCCCGTTTGGACCGATGATCACTCGAAGTTCTTTCTCGTTGATTGACATTGAAAGGTCGTCAACCGCCTTGAAGCCGTCGAACGAAACGGTCAGGTTTTTGATGGCCAGGATGGGCGGCGTGCTCACTACGCTCTGGGGTAAGGAGTCGGCTTTCATAGGGGTATTCATGGAATCTTGGAAGGTGGCAGCATGCATTGATCGTCCCCGCCTCAGGCCTTGAGCCGAAGCAGGCGTTGCATCGCGCCAGCCAGCCCGTTAGGCAAAAAAGCCACCACGAAGATAAACATTCCACCCAGAAAAAACAACCAGCTCTCGGGAAATTGCTCCGACAGAAAAGATTTCAGGAAGCCGACAACGAGGGCTCCGATGACGGCACCGGGCACTGACAAGCGTCCGCCCACCGCGGCGTATATCACCATCTCGACAGAAGCGACTGTGCCGATGAGGCTGGGTGTGATGAGGCCGACTTGGAGGGTAAAGAGGGCTCCGCCGATTGAAGACAAAACAGCGGCAACGCTGAAGACAAAAGCCTTGATCATCGCCGTGTCATACCCCGAAAAGCGAACGCGGTCTTCACGGTCGCGCACGGCGACCAGGATTTTTCCGAAGCGCGTGTGCAGCAACCCCGCTGAAGCGGCCATAACCACCAGCAGCAACACCACCTCGACCAAGTAAATCCAGCGCTTGCTGGCGTCTCCGATGATGTCGAGTCCCAGCAGGGACTTGAAATCAGTGATTCCGTTTGCGCCACCGGTCTCGCCCTGCTGCCCAATGATCATGACCGTCAGCGTCAGCGCCAGCGACAAAGTGACAATGGCGAAGTAAACACCGCTGACCCGTTTTTTGAAAATGGCATAGGCAAACGGAAACGCAACGACGACGGGCACCACTAGAATCGCGGCGATTGTCAGCGGCAAGCTTGTGAACGGTTGCCACCAGCCCGGAAGGTGCTCGACGCTGCTCCAGACCATGAAGTCGGGTAACTCGGGAGCCGACGCTTCAATCTTGAGGAACATCGCCATGGCATAGCCGCCGATGCCAAAAAAGATACCTTGGCCCAAGCTGAGGATGCCGCAGTAACCCCAGGCGAGGACCACGCCAACGGCAACGAACGCGAAAGCAAGGTACTTGCCCGCAGCGCCCAGCCAAAACGGTTCAAGCGTTAGCGGCAGCACGAGCAAAAGCAGCGCCGCGATTCCCAGGTGTGCCGAGCGCTCGGCGTTTTTCTCGGTGATTTTCATGCTCAACTCCGCACTTTTGAGGAGAACAGCCCGTTGGGCCGGAAGTAAAGCACGACGATGACCAGCAAAAGAATGGAAACTTTGGCCATGGAGCCGCTCATCAGGTACTCTAGCGTCGTCTGCGACTGGGCAATCAGGAAGCCTGATGCCGCGGTGCCAAGCAAGCTGGCAACACCACCGAAGACAACGACGATGAATGAGTCGACAATATAAAGTTGTCCGGTGCCCGGATTGGTCGAACCGATCATGGTAAATACCGCACCAGCTATGCCAGCCAATCCCGAACCGAGCGCAAACGTCAGCGCATCAACGCGGTTGGTGTCAATGCCGACGGCAGAACTCATGGGCCGGTTTTGCGTCACAGCGCGGGCGCGCAGTCCGAAGCGGGTTTTGTAGAGGATGAGGTAAACACTCAACGCAACCAGGATCGTCAGACCGATGATGAAAATGCGGTTGAGAGGCAGCTGAATACCGGCAGTCGGCTCCCATGCGCCACTGAGCCACGAGGTAAGGGGTACCGAGACCTCCTGCGGCCCAAAAATCGAGCGGTAGCTTTGCTGCAAAATCAGGCTCAATCCCCAGGTGGCCAGAAGGGTGTCAAGCGGTCGGTTGTAGAACCAGCGAATGAACCCTCGTTCCAGCACATAACCGAACCCGAAGGTGACGCCAAACGCCACCACGATGGCCGCGAACAGGTACCAGTCCATCAGCGACGGAAGATAGTGGGAGAAAAATTGCGCTGTAAGATAGGTGGCATAGGCACCGAGCGCCATCAATTCGCCGTGCGCCATGTTGATGACGCCCATCAAGCCGAAAACGATGGCCAGGCCCAGGGCCATCAGCAACAAGATGGTGAACAGGCTCATTCCGTTGAAAACCTGCATCACGAGAATATCGAAAGACATGCCAAACTCCCATTTGCGAAAAAAACTGCAGTCAGGCGGGACCGGTTCACCGACCCCGCCCGCTGGCAGGAGTCAGACCATCAGAGTTTGGGGAATGGATTAGGCTCAAGCACGCCTGACTCATAGACGATATCGAACTGGCCATCGCTGCGGGCCTTCCCGATACGGACTTTTTTCGCGACATGGTGGTTGGTTGCGTGGATGCGAATCTTGCCCTCGGGGGCGTCAAACTCGAGGCCGGATGACGCTGCGATCACCTTTTGAACGTCAAAGGATTTGGCTTTTTCGGCTGCCAGCTTCCACAAATAAACCGCGTTGTAAGCGCACTCCATCGGGTCCCCGACCACCCGGTCCTGCCCATACTTTGCCTTCAGCGCCTTGACGAAGCGCTCGTTCTGCGGATTTTTCAGACTCTGGAAGTAACCCATGCAGGCGTAGTAGCCCACGGCGTTTTCCTTGCCAATACCGTCAATTTCATTTTCAGAGACAACGGTGGACAACAGTTTCTGCTTGGTGCCATCGAGACCCGCAGCCTTCAACTGCTTGTAAAAGGCAACGTTGCTTCCACCGACGACGGTTGAGTAAATCCAGTCCGGCTTGGCCGCCTTGATTTTGTTGATGATCGAAGAAAACTCGGTGTGGCCCAATGGCGCGTATTCTTCGCCAACGACTTTACCCCCGACGCGCGTGATGGTGGGCTTGGCGATTTTGTTGCAGGTGCGCGGGTATATGTAATCGGAGCCCACCAGGAAAAATGTCTTGCCCTGCTCTTTGGCCATCCACTCGATCGCTGCAATCACCGATTGAGTGGCCTCCTGCGATGTGTAGATAACCGACTTGTCTTCTTCCTGGCCTTCGTAGTAGGTCGGGTAGTAGAGCAACCCCTTCATCTGGTTGAGCACCGGCAGCACGGCTTTGCGCGATGCCGAGGTGTAGCAGCCAACGATGGCCGCGACCTTGTCGCGTTGCAGCAATTTTTTGGTTTTTTCGGCAAAGGTGGGCCAATCGCTGGCACCGTCTTCTATGACCGCCTCGATCTTGCGCCCCATCACGCCGCCAGATGCATTGATCTCATCAATGGCCATCTTTTCGGCCTCAACCAGTGCAGCCTCGGCAATGGCAATGGTGCCCGACAGTGAATGAAGCAAGCCCAGTTTTACGGTTTCCTGCGCACTGGCCAGGTTCGGCAATAGCGAGGCACCGGAGGCGGCCCCTAGCACCATCATGGTCCCGCCGGTTTTCATGAAACGGCGTCGATTGAATTGGCTCATCTATTTCTCCTTGTTGCTATACGGTTGATGTTGACCTGCGAACACTCTCGAAATCGACGTGTATGACATAACGTTTTCATACACGGTAGCCGCGTTTTTCCAGAGGCAAAGCTCAGCCTCGACTGCTCTCACAGCCTGATAAAAAATCACGAAAAAAACGGCCAAACAAAAAAGCCCGAACCGGATAAACCGGTTCGGGCTTTTTTGCCTTACGACTTGCTGGCAGTATTGGCAGCAAGTCGCTATATGTAATGTTGACGATACGACGTCTGGGAAGGACTATAGCGTTGGAGTGAATTCCGAATATTGGCATTTACCCTAATGCCTCGGGCATCGTTTGCATCAGCAAATAGTCATGGCTCGCCTGGGGCATGGAAGGCGATTGATCAGGCATGGCCATCAGACGTTTTCACTGCCTCCGACGAAAAAAGCCGACTCAACTTGGTGAACTCGGTGATGCCAAGTTTTGGCGAGTTGCTGCCCGGCGAACAGGGCCGCTCGCGTTTCTTCTATGCTGACCGAGAGATAGAGAATCCGGTTTTTTCGCAATAACGGACTCTGGCCGAAAGGAGTTGCGTCGCTGACCTGGTGATCAAACAGCGAGGCTGTAGAACTGCTGCGCTGCGGACTTGGGT
>Ga0209343_10008922_pt1 | contig 11567 bp, 14 predicted proteins | sample RifCSPlowO2_02_FD_184026 | JGI IMG/M metagenome (GOLD analysis project Ga0209343, IMG submission 184026) | Groundwater microbial communities from Rifle, Colorado - Rifle CSP2_plank lowO2_0.2 (SPAdes) (version 2) | ecosystem: Environmental > Aquatic > Deep subsurface > Groundwater | place... | reverse complement strand
CAAGGAGGGCGGCGAGGCGCTGCTGTGGGGCGCGGTCGACCGCGGCGCGCTGCAGGCGAAGAACGTCGCCTCGGTCTGCTGCCCGGCGCCGCGCGCGCTCGAGGGCGCCTTCACCTCCGGCTACATCGAGCGCACCTCGTTCGAGGAAGTGACCGGCGGCTCGTGGGTGGAGGACGACCACTACAGCGAGGCCGAGCGCAAGGGCAAGCTGGTGCGCGACCAGCATCCGGACGAGCACGCCACCTGCTACATCGTGAAGGGCCGCGGCCTGGTGGTGATCTCCTCCTGCGGCCACGCCGGCATCATCAACACGATGCGGAGCGCGATGGCGGCCGCCAACGTCGATAAAGTCCATGCCGTGATCGGCGGTTTCCATCTCGGCGCCTCGCCGAAGGAATACCTCCAGCACACCCTGGAAGAGCTCCAGCGCATCAACCCGGACGTGATCCTCCCGATGCACTGCACCGGCGAGCCGTTCATCGCCATGCTGCGCGAGCGCATGCCCGACAAGGTGGTCTATTCCAACGTCGGCAGCCGTTTCACCTTCGGCGCCTGACACGCAAAGGAGCGAGCCGATGAAGGTGCACGAACTGGTGGCGCGCTGCGCGCTGGCTAGGGAAAGCGCCGATCCCATGAAATCGGTGCGGGGGGTTCTGGAAGACCTTCGCAGCGACGTTGCGGAAATCGAGCGTGCGCTCAGCTACATTCCAGGTGTCGGAGGCAATGCGCGCCAGGTCTTCTACCGCTCGCCCGATCTCACCCTGCTCAAGGTGTGCTTTCCGAACGGCCGGCGCACCCCGCCGCACGATCACGGCACCTGGGCGACGATACTTCTGCTCTCCGGCGAGGAGAAGAACACACTCTACCGGCGCGAAAACGGGGCGTTACGTAAAGCGAGTGAAGTTACGCTCACGCGCGGATCGATTTTGCCGATGCGGGCCGACACGGTGCACGTAGCGGAATGCCTCGGTGAAACGCCGGCGATCGGCCTGCATGTCTACGGCGGCGACATCCTCGAACTGCCGCGCCGGATGTGGAATCCCGAAACCCTGGAAGAGCATGCGCTCGACTGGGCGCAGTACGAGAACTTCGCCCGCATCGCATCGAAAGCGGCAAGCGCACCGGCGCCGTGAGTATGTCCGTCGGGCGGATGGATCGGTAGGGTCACGAACCACGTTGTCTACGCGGGCGCGAATCGAACGGGATCGATTCCGACATCGTCAATTCGGATCACGCCGCACGGGTCTGGCGCATCCCGGCGTGACGCACACCCACCACCCCGTCGCGTCGCGCCACCCCTCCTCGACGAGGAGGGGAGCTCAATTTGCTGTGCACTCCTACTGAAAGTACATCCCGCCGTTCACCAGGTAGCACTGGCCGGTGATGAAGCCGGCGTTCGCGCTCGAGAGATAGACCATCATCGACACGATCTCCTCGGGCTTGCCGAGGCGGCGGATCGGCTGTCCTGCTTTGAGCCCTTTGGGCTTCTGGAAGTCGTCGCGCTCGACGTCTATGGTTCCCGGGCCGATGCAGTTGGCGGTGATTTCGTGCGCCGCGAATTCGCGCGCGATGCCGCGTGTGAATCCGATGATCCCGACCTTGGCCATGCCTTTCGATACGCTGCCGCCGAGAAACGGTGAGGTGCCGGAGAGATTGATGATGCGGCCCCAGCGTTGCTCCTTCATCATCGGCAGCACGTGACGGCAGACGTTGCGCGGCCCGGTCAGGTTGACTTCGAGAAATTGGTCACCCACGCCTCGTAGCTTTCCTCGAGAAATGAGCCTTCCGCCCCGCGGTTCACTGCGTTGTTGATGGCGACGTGCACCGTTCCCAGATCCTTGCGTGCCTTGTCGACGAAACTGCTCACGTCCCCTTCACTCGCGACATCGCAGCGCTCCGCCACGACTTTCGCCCCCAGCGCGCGCTTCGTCCGCCACTTCATTCAGTTCCTTCATCTTGGTGCTGGTGCAGAGCGCAAGGTTGGCGCCCTCGCGCGCGAACGCGATCGCAGCGACCCGCCCCATGTTGCGGCTCGCGCCGGTGATCAGTACGGTCTTGCCCTTGAGTCCAGTGTCCATCTTGCGCTCCTGTGTATGCGCCGCCGCGGCGGGAAGCGGCGGAATCCGATGCTCAAAGCAGCGGTATGCCGGACTCGGCGATGACCTTGCGGTACTTTGCGACTTCGCTTTTGATCACGGCGGTGAATTCTTCGGGCGTGTTGCCGATGACGGTGAATCCGAGCGAGTTGAAGCGCTCCTTCACTTCCGGCGCGTTGAGCGCCGCGACGGCGGCCTTGTTCGCCGCGCGGATCACCCGCTCCGGCGTCTTCGCGGGGGCGAAGATGCCGTGCCAGATCTCGTAGCTGTAGCCCCGGATACCGAGCTCGGCGATGGTTGCGACCTTGGGCAGGAGCGGCGAGCGCTTCGCGCTGGTGATGCCGAGCGCCTTGAGCCGGCCGGCGTTGATGTGCTGCATGCTCGCAAGCGGGGTCAGCAGCACCAGGTCGATCTCCCCGGACAGCACCGCGATCTCCGCCGGCGCGCTCCCCTTGTAGTGCACGTTGCTCATCTTGGTCTGCGTGAGCGACCACAGCGCGTCGCCCGCAAGCTGGCCGGTCGCGCCGGCGACTCCGATGTTGATCCGGCCGGGCTGCTTCCTGGCAAGCGCCACCAGATCGTCCAGGGAGTTCGCTTGCAGCTTGCGGCTGGCGGTGAGCACCATGCCGCTCGTCACCATCTGCGTGATCGGCGCGAAATCACGGATTGGGTCGTACGGCAGCTTGCGGTAGAGGCTCGCATTGATCGCATGAGTGCCGCTGTTGCCGACTGCGAAGGTGCGTCCGTCGGGCGTCGCCTTCGACGCGATCTCGGTGCCCATGACGCCGTTGGAGCCGGGCCGGTTGTCCACCACCAGCAACTGCCCGAGCGCTTGGCCCATCCTCGGCGCAATCAGCCTGATCGCGGTGTCCGACGGCCCGCCAGGCGGCACGCCCACGATGACGCGGATCGGCCGGCTGAGGCCCTGTGCGGCCGCGACGCCGGTGCAAAACGATACTGTCGCGAGCACTGCGACGACCCCGATTGCCGGATGCATGTCCGTTCTCCTCTGAAGTCGCACATTCTATTGCAAATCCCGGCCTCCCCTTCATGACCCGCCATCGACTCGCTTCCTGCCGGCCGCGGCGCGCCTGTTGCCTTCGCGCCGCAGGGTCAGGTGGCCGACTGCGCCAGCTTGCCCGACTGGTAGTCGCGAATCGCCTCCTCGATCTCGTCGCGCGTATTCATGACGAAGGGACCGTATTGCGCGACGGGTTCACGCAGCGGGTGGCCCGCCAGCACGATGAAGCGCGCGCCCTGCGGGCCGGCGGTGATCTCGATCCCGTCGCCCGGCGAGAGCACGCCGGCGTTGTGCGTGGCGACGTTGCGCGCCGCATCGCGCGGCCCTACGGTGACCGCGCCTTCGTAGGGATAGACGAAGGCGTTGTGATCGGCCTTGACGGGGTGCGAGAACGTCGCGCCGGCAGGCAACTCGACGTCGAAGTACAGCGGGTCGGTCGTAAGCCCCTGGATCGGGCCCGGCGTAGAGCGGCCATCCGCTACCAGCGTTCCCGCGATGACCTTGGCGCGGGCGCCACTCGCCAGCGCAACGACCGGGATCTCGTCCGGCTGGATGTCGCGGTAGGCCGGTTTCTTCATCTTTTCGCGCGCCGGCAGATTGATCCACAACTGGAATCCGCGCATCCGGCCGCGCTCCTGCTGCGGCATTTCGGAATGAATAATGCCGCGGCCCGCGCTCATCCACTGCACGCCGCCGGCCTTAAGTTCCCCGCGGTTGCCCATGTGGTCTTCGTGCCGCAGGTGGCCGTCGAGCATATAGGTCACGGTCTCGAAGCCGCGGTGCGGATGCGACGGAAACCCCGCGATGTAATCGTTCGGGTCGTCCGACGAGAATTCGTCCAGCATCAGGAATGGGTCAAGGCGCAGTCCCTGCGCACGCCCGAGGCTGCGCCGCAGCTTCACTCCGGCGCCGTCCGAAGTCGGCACCGATTCGATTAAGCGTTCCAGCGTTCGGGTGGCTTGTTCCTTGATCGTGCTCATGTCGATCTCCTTTGAGTCGTGTTCGGGTTCAGGCGGCCAGTCGTTCCGGCGTGCTCAAGCGCTCGATCGCCGTGTGGGCTGCGGCGAGCCCTGCCTGTTTGGCCGCGTCGCCGATGTTCAAGCCTTCCGCGTACACGAATTCGACATCCTCGATGCCGATGAAACGCAGAAAGTCTCTTACATAGGCGGTCTGGGTGTCCAGCGCCGTGCCGGCATACAACCCGCCGCGCGCCGCGAACACGTACGCCTTCTTGCCCTTCAGCAAACCTTCCGGCCCGTTCGCGGTGTAGCGAAACGTGACGCCGGCGCGCGCGATGTGATCGAAGTACGCTTTGAGCGTGGACGGCACACCGAAGTTGTACATTGGCAGCCCGATTACGATCACGTCGGCCCGTTTGAGTTCCGCGACCAGTGTGTCGGAGTAATCGAGCACCGCTTGTTGCGCCGCGCTGCGCTCGCCCGCAGATGACACCAAGGATTTGAAACGGGCCGCGTCGAGATGCGGCACGGGGTCCCGCGCGAGGTCGCGCACCACCACCGGCGAACGCGGATTGCGTGCGCGCCACCGGGAAACGAATTCGTCCGCAAGGCGGCTCGATTCGCCGGCGCTCGAAAAAATGCTGGCATTGATCTGAAGCAGGGTCTTCATCTGGCACCTCCGTCAGTGAATGTGGTGCCATTTGATCATTTACCAATACGATAAAAAAGCGCAAAATTATGGCCATAACAATCTGATTATCAGATATATGACGCCCACGCCCCGGATCGGCCTCGACCAATGGCAGGCGCTGCTGGCCGTAGTGGACGAAGGCGGCTACGCCCGCGCGGCGAAGGCGCTCAACAAGAGCCAGTCCGCCGTCACCTACGCGGTGCAGAAGATCGAGTCGCTGCTCAACGTCAAGGCATTCGAGATCCAGGGGCGCAAGGCGGTGCTGACGCCGACCGGGCAACTGCTCTACCGCCGCGCCCGCACGCTGGTGGATGAAGCCGGTGGACTCGAACGGGCGGCCCGCACGCTCTCGGCGGGCTGGGAGGCGGAAATCCGCCTCGTCGTGGAGATCATCTTTCCCACGTGGCTGATCCTGCAGTGCCTCGACCGCTTTGGTGCGGAAAGCCCTCACACTCACGTCGAGTTGATCGAATCCGTGATCGGCGGCGCGCCGGAAGCGCTGTTGCAGGGCCAGGCCGACATCGCAATCGCCCCGCGCGTGCCCGAGGGTTTTCTCGGCGACACGCTGATGCGCGCGCGTTTCATCGCCGCCGCGCACCCTGACCATCCATTGCATGCGTTGGGACGTCCGCTCACCTACGCGGATCTGCGCCCGCACCGCCACCTGGTGGTACGCGATTCGGGCACCCGGCGCGACCCCCGCACGCGGTCCGTGGAAGCGCTTCAGCGCTGGACCGTGACCCAGATGGCAACCTCCGTCGAGGCGGCGACACGGGGATACGGATTTGCGTGGTTTCCCGAAGAGAAGATTCGCCACGAACTGGCCGCGGGCGCGTTGAAGCCGCTGCCGCTACGGGAAGGCGGCGAACGCTACACCGAGATCTATCTCATCCTCGCCGACCGCGATTACGCCGGCCCGGGCACGCTGCGCCTGGCCGAGATCATCCGCGAACAGGTCGCGAGCGAGTGCACGCGGCATGAGCCCGCGCCGCGCCCCGCAGCCCGGCCCACGAAGGGATCGGGCCGCTTGGTCTCAAAATCACAAACATGAAGCAACCGCAGATAAACGCCGATACAAAGAACAGAAACAGTTCAGCGGGTTTGCCTGACCTTATCTGCGTTCATCGGCGTTCATCGGCGGTTCAATAGCCATTGACTAGACGATGCGCCCGCGGCACTCGCCGAAGCCGATGGCAACGTACCCGGCGCGCTTCGCGTGCGCGCGCAGGATGACCTCGTCGCCGTCCTCGACGAACTTGCGCGTCTCGCCCGAAGCAAGCGCGATCGGCCGCTCGCCGTCCTGCGACAGTTCGCGGACACTGCCGTAGCCCGACGCATCGGGCGCCGAGATGGTGCCGCTGCCGAAGAGATCGCCCGGCGCGAGGTTGCAGCCGCTTGCGGTGTGATGCGCGACCATCTGCGCCAGCGTCCAGTAGAGATGGCGCGTGTTGCTGACTGAAAGCCGTTGCGGCGGCAGCTTCTTCTCGCGCATCGCCGCGCTCTGCAGGAATGCCTCCAGTTCCACGTCGAAGGCGCCCGTGCGCTGATCCTCGTCATCCCACAGGTACGGCAGCGGGCGCGGGTCGCCCGCGGGCCGCGGCGGCTGCGCGAGTCGAAACGGCGCCAGTGCCTCGGCGGTGATCACCCACGGCGACACCGTCGTGCCGAAGTTTTTCGAGAGAAACGGTCCGAGCGGCGCCATCTCCCACTCCTGGATGTCGCGCGCCGACCAGTCGTTCAACAGGCACAGCCCGACGACATGCTCCCCAGCGCGCGCCACGGGAATCGGCTCGCCCGGCGCGTTGCCGGGGCCGATCCACACGCCCAGTTCCAGTTCGATGTCGAGCTTGGTGCATGGTCCGAATGACGGTTCCTTCGCGCCGGCGAGCATGCGCTGTCCGTGCGGCCGGCGAATACGTGCACCGGACGCATGCACCGACGACGCGCGGCTGTGGTAGGCGACCGGCACGTACTTGTAGTTCGGCATGAGCGGCGCTTCCGGCCGGCGGCGCATTCCGGCGTTGATGGCATGCTGGATGCCGGCGAAGAAGTCGGTGAAGTCGCCCACCACTGCCGGCAGGTGCAGGATGCAGTCCACCGCGCGGTGAAGGAGCTGCCCGGCGAGCGGCTCGATCTTCCCGCGTTCGGCGCTGTCCGCGGCAAGCAGTGCGGAGAGGCGCTTGCGCAGCGCGGCACGCGGCGCGCTCCCCAGTGCCATCAGCGGATTGAGCGTCGCGCCCGCCGCGGCAGCAGCGGCCTGTTCCGCCTCGCCGGAGAACAGCTCTGCAGCAAGTGCCGCCTTCAGATCGAGGATCTCGTCCCCGATCGCAACGCCGCCGCGCGGCGCGCCCCCTCCGGGGCTGAATATGCCCAATGGCAGATTCTGGATCGGAAATTCCGCGTGACCGTTCGCCGAAGCGACCCAGCTCGCGCGCTTGGGATCATGCGTCTCGTCAGTCAATCGATTCATTGTCTTCCCTTTATCGATCGGCGTGCGCTCGCCTTGGCCGCGATGACCAGACCAGCACCACGCGGCTGACGCCGGCGGTGTCCATCTCGCGCGGCAGCTCCTCCTTGCCGAGCGGCACCTCGCGGTGGGGCTTGTGCCACGCGGGCCACGGGCGCTGCGGCGTGCTCGTCGCCAAGACGTGAACTTGCACATCGACGATCATCATGGTTAGCATGCCTCCCTCGCAACATTCATTTTGCAATCGAACTTCGTTTACCACAGAGATCACAGAGAATACAGAGAACATGGTAGGTTGGGGTGAGCACCGCGAACCCCAACGTTGCCGAGCGCGCTGTGATAACTGTTGGGATGCGCTTTGCTTATCCCAACCTACGGTCTGCTTCTCTCTGTGATCTCTGTGGCTAATTGTTTTCGTCAGACAGATGCCGCCGGAGGGCGGCAAGGGCTTCGTCAAGATCCGTGTGAAGCGCGATACCAGCCGCCGACAGCACCTCGCGCGCCACCGGCAGGCCGTTGCCCACCAGGCGCGCGACGACCGGCACTCGGAGTGGCGACTTCGAGAGTGCCGTCACCAGCAGCCGGGAAAACTCCCCGAGTTCGGTGATGCCGGCGAAGATGTTGATGAGCAACACCCTGACGCGCGGGCCCCGGGCGATCCACTCCAGGACGCTGACGAGCCGCGTAATTTCACCACGCAGTCCGCCGGTGCGGATATCGAGAAAGTTGTAGGGCTTGAGCCCCGCGGCGCGCAGTTCGTCGATCAGCATCATCGAAAGCCCCGCGCCGGTCGTGAGCAATCCGATCTCGCCTTCGGGATCGACCACGACATAATCGAACCCGTGCCCGAGTTTGAGCACAGCTTCAGGGTATGCCGCGGCACGGCGCGCGAGAAGTTCGCGCAGCGCAGGCTGGCGTTCGAGCGCGTTATCGTCGGTGACCAGCTTGGCGTCGCCTGCCACCCACGATCCGTCGGGCCGGATGAACAGCGGATTGATCTCCACCAGCAATGCCTCGCGCTCATAAAATACCCGCGCGAGGCGGAGCGCCGCATCGCGCAGCGGCGCGCCCAGGCGCTCCGGGATTGCGCCCGTGAGCTGGCTCACGCAGCGCGCGGTCGCTTCGATATCCGGCGCAGCGACGGCGGAATGAATGGCGTCCGGCGCAAGGGCTTCCACATCGACGCCGCCCCGCTCGGAGACGATGACCCGCACGCCGCCTGCCGCGGCATCGAGCATGAGGCTGACGTAGGCCTCGTCGGCGCCGGAGATCTGCTGCTCTATGCGCACCGCCTCGACCCGGCGGCCGTTTACTGTGCTGCCGGTAATCGCGCTGATCTGGGCATGGAGTTCCGCCACGGTTGCGGCCTTCCGGATGATGCCCGCCTTGCCGCGACCGCCGGCGGCAATCTGACCCTTCGCCATCCACGGGCCGGGAGGTAAAACGCCATCGCGAAGTTCTGCCCCCGATGTGGCGAGACACCCCGGGGGAACGGGGATGCGATCCTGCGCAAGAATTTCCTTGGCGTCGTGTTCGAGGAGATACATGAAAGTTCAGTGAATGGTGAATGGTGATCGGTGAATGCCATGGGCTCGGCCGTTGTCACTTTACGAGTCACGCCTCACCTGTCACGTCTCACTTGTCACGCCTCATCAGTCACGCCCTACCAGTCACTTCTTTCTCTTGCGTTCAAGAAAGGCGGCCATCATGCGGCGCGGCTCGTCGGTGCGGCGCGCTTCCACGCAGGCGCGAATGCCCTGCTGGATGGCGTCGTCGAGCGGCAAGTGTTCCCAGTCGCGCACCAACGCCTTCTGCAGGCGCAGCGCCCGCGGTCCGCCGGCAAGGATAGCCGCGAGCCAGCGCTCGACCGCGGCGTCGAGCTGCGCGGCGGGAACAACTTTTTCGAGAAAGCCGCATTGCCAGGCGTCCCGCGCGTCGATGATGTCGCCGGTGTATACGAGTTCGCAGGTCTTGCCCCAGCCGATGAGCCGGGGCAGGAGCACAGCTTCCATGCCGGACGGTATGCCGACCCGCACCTCCGGCATGCCGAACCTGGCTTGGTCTGCCCCCACCCGCATGTCGCAGGCAGCCGCGAGTTCCATGCCGAAACCGAGGCAATAGCCGTTGATGCGCGCGATGACCGGCACCGGGCAACTGCGGATCGCTTCGCAGGCGACATGGGTCAGCGTATGCTCGACCTGGGCCTGCTCCGTGTCGAGGTCTTTCATCTCGGCGATGTCGGCGCCGGCGATGAACGATCTGTCGCCCGCGCCCGTGATCACCACTGCCCGCAACGTCTGGTCCCGGGCGAGCGTATCGAACGCGGCTGCGATCGCGCGCTTGCCCGCCATGCCCAGCGCATTGCGTCTGGCCGGGTTATTGACGGTGAGGAACGCAATCGTGCCGGCATCGCCGCGCCGCTCGATGCGCATTAGTACAGGTTCGGAGGGGTCGGACATTCCTGTTCGATCGAAGGGCCGGAGCTGCCCGGGAATTTCCTGCAAAGCCGGTCGAAGTGTAGCAGATGGAAAGCGGGCTGCGCGAGCAACGAGCGGGGCGCCTAGAATAAGAAATCGACCCCGCTCTATCCAGGGGGCTGCTGCCGGATCTCGCGCCGGTCCGAAAGTGGTTCACATCAACCTGAAGGGAGAACGCATGCGTATTCACAACCTGTACACCGACGCGAATGGCGAGTCGCACTTTCGAGACATCGAGATCGAATGGGCCGAGGAGCGGCGCGGCAGCAAACTCTCCAAACGCCTGCCTGCCACCGGGATCATTTTCCGCGAGACGTTGCCCGACAACAGCCTCGACTGGCACCCGGCGCCACGCCGTCAGTACATCGTCAATCTCGAAGCCGGTGTGAAGCTCACGGCGAGCGACGGGGAAAGCCGCGTCATCAACGCCGGCGAAGTAATACTGGTCGAGGACACCACGGGCAAAGGGCACCTGTCGCAGGGCATCGGCAGCAAGATCCGCCACAGCCTGTTCATCCCCGTGGAGTGATGACGCCGCTGCTCAGTGCGCAATGCGGCCCCATGCATCGCGCCCGCGAGCGCGTGGGGCTGCCAGCGGCCGAGGTGCATGAGGATCTCGCGCACCACGACGGGGTTGTCGGTCGCCTCCTTGCTCGTCGTCCGCTCGACCAGCACGGTCGTGAAGTCCCGGAAGCCGCATTGTTGCCCCATCCAGTGCAGCTCGTAGCCCAGGTAGCCGTGCCGCTCCGTGACCCGCCTGATGGCGGGGTCGATCGCGACTTCGTGCCAGCTTCCGGCATACGCGATGAGGATCACGCCAATCGCGCCCGCAACAACCCATTTCAGCACATCACTAAAATCAGGGTCGCGGGTCCCCACCGCAAGCCAGATGATGAATGCCACGATGGCGACTGCCAGCAGGATTAGGCCAAGCGCCCCGAGCGCGGCGGTGTCGGCGAACAGCATCTACCTGGTGTCTGCGGCTGTACCAGCGCCCCTGATCAAGCATTTTATGGACGGCATTCGAATGGGTGATATTCGGCTTTTACCGTACCCTCTTGCAGTCCCATATGGACTGCCCATCCTTTGAAGGTATAGCTTTCAGTATCAATAAAAAAGATCAACGCCACGCATCGCGCAAAGGAGGTGACGACAGACTTCCCTGAATGATAAGGGCTGTACGGCCGATCAAATGGGTGTAGACTCGTCCGCTATGAGTGGACTCTCCGCCGGCATTGCGCTCCCCGGCCCCGCGTACTGGCGCGAGCTTGTGCGGCCGTGGAAGCTATTCACTTTTTGCGTGGCCATGGCCCTGCTTCTCTACGGGGCTGTGACCTTCAAGATCGCGGACTGGGATGTGGGCATCACGCTCATCATGGGATCGCTCACTTACGCCACCGCGCCCTGGAGCGTGGCCACCCTGATGGATGCCGTGCGGTATCGCTCGAACGGTTGGCTGGTGCGCATCGTCGTAGCGCTGGCGATCGCCTGGTTCGTGGTCGATGGCGCCTACTGGCTGTACCATACGGCGGTGGGTAACGTCATGTATCGCGAGGACAACTTGCTAGTTTCCTCCATCATCTACTTCATGGCGGGCTTGTTCTGGCTTTATCGCGGAACACTCAAGGAGTTTGTGGCCAATCTCGCGCGCTTGGCTGAGCGGAAATAGTCTCGCGGTCACTCAGCTCGCGTAGGGCGCAATAACCAACGGGCATTGCGCCGTATGGATCGCGTTCGGTGCAATGCGCTTCGCTTATTGCACCCCTCGTGTACTTTGTACGCCAATGGCGGAGTGGTCTAGATCTACCAGCTCGAACTTGCGCCGCCGCCACCAGAGCTGCCGCCGCCGGAAGAAC
>Ga0209343_10008918_pt1 | contig 11570 bp, 9 predicted proteins | sample RifCSPlowO2_02_FD_184026 | JGI IMG/M metagenome (GOLD analysis project Ga0209343, IMG submission 184026) | Groundwater microbial communities from Rifle, Colorado - Rifle CSP2_plank lowO2_0.2 (SPAdes) (version 2) | ecosystem: Environmental > Aquatic > Deep subsurface > Groundwater | place: Rifle... | reverse complement strand
GCCGGCCGCAGGGCACACGTGTTGTGTGGCCGGTTGCCTGCCAGCGGAGGTAAGCAATCTAAAAAGCGGCATGTCAGTTCTAGTTGCCTTCTTTGGACTTTTCATGGGCACCCTCGGGCTCCTCGGCATGGCCCGCCCGGAGCGTCTCACCAGCTTTGCCAGATCTTGGCAAACGCCGACCGGGCTCTACGTCGCTGCTGCGCTTCGCCTTGTGATGGGTCTCGCGCTCTTCCTGGCTGCGCCTGACTCACGCGTACCCGCCACGCTCCGCGTTCTCGGAATTGTCATCCTCGTCGCCGGTCTGGCTACGCCCTTTTTCGGACTTGAGCGCTCTCGGAGGGTACTCGAGTGGTGGGCTGCCCGCAGCCCCGCATTCAAGCGCGCATGGGCTGGCTGCGCTTTGGCTTTCGGCCTTCTACTGCTCTATGCGGTGGCCCCATAAAAGGAGAAAGCGGGGATTGGATATCGAAATGAAGATGATGCAAGAGCAGATGAAGCGGTTGGGGGCAAGTTGATTCTTGACTTGTTGACTTTGCTCAGATAGGAGCATATAAAACATAAGACCTTTTAACCCGGTCCTGTGAGATTGGGAAGGGTGATATGAAAAAAAACAAAATAAGCTTAAATCTGTCCGCTCAAAGACCCCCTAGGTAACCTCTCGGGGGTCTTTTTTTGCCTATGGAACAGGGCAAACAAGTTTTAATGCAGGGAGAAGAGGTTCAGAGAACCATCAGCCGGATGGCGCATGAGATCGTCGAGAAGAATGGCGGCACGGAAAACCTTGCGCTGATTGGGATTCGCTCCAAGGGGGCGCATCTGGTCCGAAGGATCGCCGGCAAGATCGAGAAACTAAACGGCATCACACCGCCGGTCGGCATCATCGACATCACGCCTTATCGGGACGATATCGAGAGGGTAGGAAAGCTGGCGGAGCCGCCGTCGATGAATCTGCCGGTTTCGGTGCACGAAAAGACGGTGGTCCTGGTTGATGACGTTATTTACCGAGGGCGCACGATCCGCGCGGCCCTGGAGCTGGTGAGCCAGCTAGGCAAACCTAGAAGAGTCCTGGTTGCGATTCTGGTAGATCGGGGAGAGCGGGAGCTGCCGATCAAGGCGGATATCGTAGGGAAAAACGTTCGCGTTGCTGACTCGCAGAGAGTGAACGTTTTGTTGCAAGAGTCGGACGGAGTGGACCAGGTGACAGTAACGGAGTTTCGGCAACGAAAATAGGGTTGAATGGAAAAGCGTGATCTAATTTCGATCGAAGACCTCAGCAACCAGGAGATCGAGGAACTTTTCCGCCTGGCAGACAGCATGTTGGCCAGAGAACGGACCGCCGAGGGAGCCAAGGTCTGCAGCGGGAGGATCATGGCCACGCTTTTTTACGAGCCCAGCACGAGGACGCGGTTGTCTTTTGAATCCGCCATGCAGCGTCTCGGGGGCTCGGTCATCAGTTGCCCGGATATGAAATCTTCTTCCACGGCCAAAGGGGAGAGCATTGCCGATAGCGCCAGGGTTGTCTCCAACTACGCGGATATCCTGGTTGTCCGCCATTACTGGGACGGGGCGGTGCAGGCGATGGCGGAGTATGCCGACGTCCCGGTGATTAATGCCGGTGACGGCAGCCACGAGCATCCGACGCAAACTCTCTGTGATCTCTATACCCTTAGGAAGGAAAAGGGAAATCTGAAAGGGCTGACTGCGGTGATCTGCGGGGACCTGAAGCATGGCAGGACCATTCATTCTCTGGTTTATGCCCTGGCGCGCTTCGGCGCCCATGTGGTTACGCTGGCGGCTAATGGAATGGAGCTTCCCCAGTACGTTATCGAGAAGCTCGAAAGGGAATACCATTACAGTTTGGCTCCGATTGCCTCGGACGACCTTCATGCTGTCGTGAAAGAGACCGACGCGATTTATTTGACTCCCAGCCAGCCGCACCAGTTGGCGCTCTTTACCCAGGTGGACGCGGAGGTGCAAAATCGATTGACCAAAATGGTCTCGGGCATAAAGTTCGACGCCTTCTATGTCACGCGAAAGCAGAAGGAGCGGATCAAGGAGGGAAGCGAAGCAGGCAACGGAAGCTACCCCAGGATCGGGGAGGACTTTCTCAAGGAGAGGCGCTTTAGAGATACGGTGGTCATGCATCCGTTGCCGCGCGTCGATGAACTCTCCCAGGAGGTGGACAAGGATCGCCGGGGAATTTACTTCAAACAGGCCGCGTACGGAGTCCCTGTCCGCATGGCGCTGCTCAAATTCCTGTTCGATTCCTTGGGCAAAACAGGATCCCGCGTGGCCCCGAAGAAGCTCCCGCTCTACGAAAGCCCGGAACCCGTTGGTCCCCAGTGTGCCAACGCCAACTGCGTGACGCGTACGGAGAGAATGTCCACTCGCCCGAGGTTCGAGGTCCTGTTTAGCGGGCCCGGTGGCGCGCTGATCCTCAGGTGCATTTATTGCGATCATCAACTTAAGGTTCAGTATATGGGCCTTACAAGGTCGCGCAAATACTGCGCCTACGATATTGCGCTGGGTGACACGGTTCGGGAGTGGCTACAGCACGGAGAACTGGCGATCTTCGACTCGATCAAACAGGCAGAGGAATTGGGATACGAACCCTACAAGAGCGGCCCGCAGCGGAGTATCATGGATGAGGCTGAGATACGAGGGGCGCTGCGTCGAATGAGCGAGGAGATCCTCAAAGAGAGCGAGGATCCCGATCGTTTGCTCATCCTCGGTATTCGGACCAAAGGGTCTTACCTTGCCAAGCGTATAGCCGAAGAGCTGGAGAAGAGATGTCAGAAAAGAATTGAAGTAGGCGAGATCGAAATTTACGGTACTGGAGATGACCTCAGAAGACTCTCGCCCCTGGACGGAGAACCCGCGTCGCCGAGCATAAAAGAGCGCGCCGTGATCCTGGTAGATGATGTCATCCACACCGGGATGACGGTAAAGAACGCCTTGAGCATCATCTTCAAGTCCGGCCGTCCCCAGTCGGTGCGGCTGGCTGTTCTGGTAGACAGGGGGCATCGGGAGATGCCGGTGAAGCCCAACTACGTGGGGAAGCACATACCCAGCTCTGAAAAGGAGAGGGTGCGCGTGAAGCTGCGCGAGGTGGAGCAGGATGAGAGGGACAAAGTGGTGATCTATTCGATCGTCAGTCCCGAGACCGGCGATCAGCGGTCAGCTATCAGCTAGGAGGCTTAAACTAGATGCCGAAAGCCAAAATCGAAAATCCAAAATCTAAAATTTAAAATGAGCAAGGCTATCCTGGTGCTGGCAGACGGGCAGGTTTATGCAGGCCGCTCCTTCGGAGCCGAAGGGGAGGCCGGTGGTGAAGTCGTCTTCAATACCAGCATGACCGGTTATCAAGAGATCCTCACCGATCCCTCCTATGAAGCACAGATGGTTGCCATGACCTATCCGGAGATCGGCAACGTCGGCGTCAATCCGGAAGACGTTGAGTCGCGCAAGCCTTACGTCAGGGGATTTATCGTCAAAGAATATTCCTCAATTCCCAGCAACTGGCGCGCGACGCGACCCTTGCATGAATATATGAAGGAGCACGGAATCGTGGGAATCGAAGGAATCGACACGCGCTCTTTAGTGCGGCGCCTTCGGGACCGCGGCTCCCAAGAGGGGATCATCTCGACGCTGAGCGACAACGCGGAAGAGCTCGGTACTAAGGCCAAGGCGTCTCCCGGGCTGGTCGGAAGAGATCTGGTCAAAGAGGTCACTTGGCAGGAGCCTTACGAATGGAACGAAGGAAGGTGGGAACTCGGAATCGGGTACAAAAAGAGAGAGGGCACAGGAGAAGCGAAAAAAAAGCGCCGGACTAAAGTGCCCAGTTTTACCGCCCCGCGCTTTTCCGTCGTCGCCTATGACTACGGTATTAAATTCAACATTCTGAGACACCTCGCCGAATCCGGCTGTAAGGTCAGGGTCGTTCCCGCCTGGACTCCCGCTGAAGAGGTTTTGGCTTTGAACCCCGACGGCATTTTTCTCTCTAACGGCCCGGGAGACCCGGATGCTGTCCCGTATGCCAAAGAAATCGTGCAAAAGCTCATCGGGAAAAAGCCGATTTTCGGCATCTGTCTTGGCCATCAGATCCTGGGTTTGGCCCTAGGTGGGAAGACCTATAAGCTCAAGTTTGGCCATCACGGCGGAAATCAGCCCGTGATGGATCTCACAACGCGAAAAGTGGAGATCACAACCCAGAACCATGGCTTCGCCGTCGATGCTGATTCCCTCAAAGGGGCAACCGAGGTGACCCACCTCAATTTGAATGACCACACGGTGGAGGGCCTGGCGCACCGGGAGTTGCCGATTTTCTCCGCTCAGTATCATCCCGAGTCCTCCCCCGGCCCGCACGACGCGAGCTATTTGTTCCGGAGGTTCGTGGAGATGATGGAAAAGCACCGTCAGTGAAGTGTGAAGACAGGTTCTTACGAGCTAGGCGGGCAATTTATATGGTAATCTCAGTGAGTCGCATGACCAAACAACCTACAAGAGAGTGGGACTTATGAATCCCTACGCGCGCTTTTATAAGTGTGATTTACAGATGCAGACGCCGCTGAGTCCCCACTGGCGTGAACAGGACACACGTCTTAAGGAAAACGATTCCGATGAACGGAAACATGATGTGGCGAGATCCTATCTGAGGCGCTGTCATCAAGTCGGGCTCGAGGTGATCGGCATAACAGACCACAATTTCTCCAGGAATCCGGCCCAATCTTTCATTCGGTTTCTAAAGAGCGAGAACGAATCGGTTGCATCCGAACTTGGCCGAAAGCCACTTGTAATCTTCCCAGGCTTCGAGATCGAAGCGGACGTTGGTAAGGGCTGTCATGTGGTCTGTCTGTTCCCACTTGAGGCAGACCTTGGGATTTTGGAAAGCCGCGTAACGGAGTGCGGCCTGCGAGCTGATGAGCGCTTTGACGACAAAGGGAAGCCTCGCCCCAGTACTAAACGGCTGTCCGAGATTTTGGACACGGTTCAGAAACCAAAGAACAATCGAGGCATCGTGATCTGCCCTCATCCTTTCGACCGCAAGGGCATCCTCAACGACGGAGAAATTAACATCTGGTTGCAGCAAGAGGAATTCCTGAACCCAGATCTGCTTGCGATCGAGATCCCTCGGCCACCGGACTCACTGCCTACGGGACTCCAAAAACTGCTCCGAGCCGGAGACGATTGTGATCCTGCGTGGCGGCGGAAGTGGGCAATCGCATGCGTCATGTCATCAGACACCTATCGGCTGGCACCCGTTGAAGGTGACAATGCTAACTACCCTGGTTTTCGCTACACCTGGATCAAGATGAGCCAGCCTTCCATCGAAGGCTTGAGGCAGGCCTTTCTCGATCAGCAATCACGCATCCGATTCGGGGAGCGTCGCCCCGAAGAAGGTTACACCTATCCGAAAATACGCTCTGTGAAAATATCGGGTGCTAAGTTCCTGAAGGATCAGGAAATCAACTTTAGTCCTAACATGAACAACCTAATTGGGGGTCGGGGGACGGGAAAATCCACAGTGATCGAGTACCTTCGCGTAGTGCTTGGGCAGGACGCGGCGATCCGTGGCAAAGATGCACGGGACAATTTCGAGAAAATTCGTCAGACGATCGGACCGCAGACGAGTATTGACGTCGAAATCGAGCAGGATGGCGCGGCCTATAGGCTGCAGAGCCTGGGCGGACAGACCGCAGCTGTCGTCCATGGGGCGCCAATTCCGAACCTCCCGAAGTTTTTTCAGGCCCGGATCCTCAGCCAGCGGGAGATCTATGCGATCGCCGAAGATCGCGAGGCACGGGCGCGTCTCCTCGATGACCTGATTCGGAATGCCCTCGATCCTATCGGCAGGAGGGCAGAAGACTCGGCCCGAGAGATCCGGCATCTGAACGAACAGATCCTTGATGAGCCGAAGCTAAGGCAGCGGCTCAAAGACCTGGCGACAGAGAGGCTGGATCTCTCCCGCAAGCTAGAGAGTCTTAAGCGACTAGAGGAGCCGCTTAAGAAATGGAAAGGTCTCCTCGCCGAGCAGGAGTTCTTTGATGGCCTTGACTCCGAGGGAAAGCGTTTGGTCGAGCGACTTCGGGCCGATTTCGAGGCTCTTGAGCTCTCCTCGACGGTTCTCGGTGTCGACCTGGAGGCGTCGCCCAATGCCGCCCTCGTCCACAGAGTTGCGGAGCGAGCCGAGGATCTCCTCGAAAAGCTGAAGGCCTTGGTGACCACAGCTCTGGGGGCGTTTGAGGCTGGCTTGCGGGAACTCCTCTCGATGAAAGAAGTCGCGGTCTGGCGCCACGATTTTGAAGAGGCGACCGCAGGCTACGAAAAGCTCAAGGCGGAGTTGCAGGACAAAGGCGCGGACCCAGATCAATACCTCAGTTATCAGAGGGGCCTTCGGTCCAGAGAGGCCGAAATCAAAGTCCTTGAGGAGAAGATCAAAGCGATCGAGACCTTGCGAAAAGAAAAAGAGGACCGACTTAGGGAGTTGCACCAGTTGTGGATGGAAGAGTCCACACTTCGAAAGACGAAGGCGCAGCAGCTCCAGCAGTCTGTTCCCACAACGCCAGCCGGGAGACCGTTCGTCGACGTGGCTGTTACGTCTTACGGCGACGATGCGGCGTTTCATGAAATCATGGGCCGTTACCTGAAAGATAAACGCCGTATCAGCGACGATGAATGGAATGAACTTATAGCTGCGGCTTGCAAGGCTACGCCCCAGGAAGAGTCTCCGACCGGGATACTGCTCACCTGGGTCGCAAGCTTGCGCAAGAACAAGAAACCCAACGGATTCCCATGGAGCCTCAGTGATCGTCGGACGGAGGTTCTGCTTGGCTGGATCGATGACGCGGCCGCTGTGGAAATCGAGCTGCTCCGTGTTCCTGACCGGCTCATCGTGAGCCTCTACCGGCAGGATGGGACGCTGGCAGGGGAACTTGAGGAGGGCCTCTCCGTAGGCCAGAAGTGCACGGCCATCCTGGCGCTACTTTTGGCGCAGGACAACGCCCCCGCGATCATCGACCAACCGGAGGAGGAACTTGACAACGAGTTTATCTACCGGGAGCTTGTTCCTCTCCTGCGACGGGTCAAGGAGGAGCGTCAACTTATCATTGCAACGCACAATGCCAATCTTCCTGTTAACGGCGACGCGGAACTGATCTTTGCCCTGGAAGCCCGAGGTGGCCGTGGAGTCGTGAAGGAACTCGGGGGGGAGAAGGCGGTAGGGGCTCTTGATATGTTACCAGTTCGCAAGGCGGTTGAGGAGATTATGGAAGGCAGTGAAGAGGCCTTCCGAAGACGGCACGAGAAGTACGGGTTTTGAGGCGAGCCAATGTACGATTCGAGAGACGAATTGCTCCGCGAGATCCTGGCGGGGGAAGACTCATACTTGGAGTTCAAGGAGGTGGTTTTTCGCGGTAACCAGGTTAGGTTTGCTCGTGAGGAGGATCGAGCGTCTGTAGTTATCGCTAGGTTGCTTACGTGCCTCGCTAACACCGATGGGGGTGTCATAGTTTTCGGCGTGACCGACTCCGGTGACATTGTCGGAATTGATCCGGCCAAGATGGATATCCTTCAGAGGTTCGTTGTAGATGTTGCGCAAAACAACTGTGAGCCCCCACTCTATCATCTGATCCTCACGGACCGGGTTCTCCTTCCCGGCGTCGATAGCCGGGAGCGCTTTTGTCTCAAAGTCGAGGTCAGAAAAGCCCAGTTCAATGTGCACGCGCCTCGGGGCCGCCGTCCTTACTATCGCGCAGGCTCGACCTGCTTAGAGATGACCATGGAGCATCAGGCCAGGCTCCTGGAGCGGCGTGGCCAGATGATCTCCTTCGAAGAACGGCCCTGCTTCGCCGCCCCAATGTCAGCATTCGACCGGGCACTTTTCGCGTCATACTATCAGAACCGCTATGGCGAACCTCTGGAGAAGTCTAACATCCCCACTGACCGTCTTCTGCGGAACCTTAAGCTCGTCGAAGAGGATGAGGCCGGAACGCTCCATCCGACGACACTCGGGCTGCTCCTGTTCTACCCTTCCCCACATGACTATCTCGGCGGTGCATTTGTGGATCTGGTCGCCTACGACTCAGCGGAGCCTGATGCAAACCATCAACGCGACGCTAAGAAAATCACGGGAACGATCGTGCAACAGATCGAGCGGTGCGTGGACTATTTCAAATCATCACCTTTTATCGCGACAGCTGCGTTTAAGGATGGAATCGGGCGAAAGGATATTCCTATGTACTCGCTTCGAGCCTTACATGAGGGAGTGGTAAACGCGCTAGTCCACCGAGATTACCAACTAACTGGTTCCCAAGTGCGAATTTTTCTCTTTCCTGACCGTGTGGAGATCAGCAGTCCAGGGCGCCTCCATAACACGATAACAGAAGATGATCTCTATGCTGGTTGTCATCCGTATCGACGAAATCAGCTCTTAGCAGGCTTCTTAGGAGTGTACGAGAGCCCTGTTACGGGTCGGGTGTACATGGAGGGACGGGGGGAAGGCTTTTTGATGCTAGTACGAGAGTCGATGGAAGTGTCAGGGCGACGCCCCGATTTTAAGCAAATAGGAGATTCCGTGAGGCTCACCATTTACGCAGGGCCACCCCCAGAAGAAACAAAGACTCACCAATGAAGTGCAAGGACAAACGGTAGCGATGGCCGAAAGAGAAAAAGAGGACAACGCGGTCGAGGGTTTGGCGCACCGGGAGTTACCGATTTTCTCCGTTCAGTATCATCCGGAATCTTCTCCCGGCCCGCACGACGCCGGTTATCTGTTTCAGAGATTCGTGAAGATGATGGAGAAATGTAAATGAATACCGAAAGGATAATGAGTCAACATCCCCTTTTGGCAAGTATTGCTGAAAGCTCCAGATGGCTGGGGAAGGATCAATTCCCATCCGTGGCCAGGCGAGACGACGTCATAAAGTGGCTAGAGTACCTCGATGGAAAAAGTCAGTTTCCTAGGTATCTCCCTCGGCTAAAGGATACTCCAGCTAAGCGGGACGAGGCATTGGCAGAGATATACGCAGCCTACTTCATTGAGAAATATGCAGGATACCCGATTACCGCTTGGGAACCTCCAGGGAACAATGGGAAACAGGGTGAATTTAGTTTTGGCTTTGACGGTAAGGGGATATTTTGTGAGGTTAAAAGCCCAGGGTGGGAACGAGAAATCGTAGAGAGGGAGGGAGTAAATTCTCCTCGACTGAATCAGTCCAAGTACATCCGAGGAGAGGGCGGTAGCTTTGACAACTCGTCCTATGTCCAGGATACGGTCTTAAAAGCTTACCCTAAATTTCCTATCAACCAATCTACTCTGCTCATATTGGTTGATGATTTCAAGGTACCACTGAGTGACGACCCGATTGATATGTGGAAAGCGTTATTTAAGGAGAATGTGGGGTGTTTTACAACAAACCAGTTTTGCAACCTTGGCGCTATCGGCGTGTTATGCATGGAGAAAATAGACCCCGATTTCTGCGTTTACCACAATCCTATGGCCCTTGAATCGGTTATCGTACCAAAGGAAGTTTTTACTAAGTACAAGCAGGTGTCCGATTAACCGGGAATAATATATATGTCTGCTCTTTATCGGGTAAGGTTCAATCAAGCGGAAGAAATGCCACAAGACCCAATTTATATCGACGCTCGGCGGTTTAATTTCCACTTCTCTTATACCCCTTTAGATACAGTTCAAAAAGCTGAGGAAAATATCCTTTTGGTACGGGTTGTGGTCCCTGGACTAAAAGCAATTGAGCTGGGTCAATCCCTTGAAAAAGTTCTATATTGGTTGGCTGTACAGAATGTACCCGCAGTTGTTGAAAAGCAGGCCACTGGCCTTCAGTTAGTTGAGCTCAATTCGATCCCTTCTTATCCCGACCCATCCACCATAGAATATCCCCCACAAGGACCATTTATCGTGGAGGTAAGCCGGAGAATTGGATTTAAACCGTAACTACGCTGACGGATGAAAGGGAGGATCTTCAATAAAGTGAAAAAGTCTAAGAACATCAGAACTGAGATTAAGAAGATTGCGAGACAGGTCGCCGACGCTTATCAACCAGAGAAAATTATTCTCTTTGGCTCCTACGCTTACGGCGAGCCTCATAAAGATAGCGATATCGATCTTTTAATTATTAAGAAAACGTCCCGACCGTTTTTGGATAGACTCGTACAAGTCAGAAAATTCTGACCGATCCCAATTGATCTGTGCCCTTGGAGACCATTGTGTTGACACCCAAAGAGGTGAAGGAACGGCTAGCGATAGGGGATCAGTTTATCGAAGAGATCGTTAGTAACGGTAAGCTGCTCTACAGCACTGAATCGGAGGCTAAAGATGGCTAAGTCAGGAGGAGAGGTTAACCTCAAGGAAGCTAATGCGGCTGTATTCTACAAAGCTTTTCGCCCCATGGATGCGGATTCTAGGCGCCGCTTAGCGTTGCGTATCCTGAAGGATGAAGCGCTCCTGGAGGATCTTTACGACCACTTTTTGATTCTGGAGGCCGAGAAGGAGAAAGGACGTGGCATTCCTTGGCAAGAGGTACGGATTGCCCGTATCGCTCATCGCAGGGAAGTTTATCGCTAAACCATGCCCAAGCGAACCGACATAAAATCGATCCTGCTCATCGGCTCCGGGCCGATCGTGATCGGACAGGCGTGCGAGTTCGACTACTCGGGAACCCAAGCTCTAAAAGCGCTCAAAGAAGAAGGGTATCGGGTAATCCTGGTGAACTCCAACCCGGCCACGATCATGACCGATCCCAACTTTGCCGACCGGACCTATATCGAGCCCATCACCGTAGAGATCGTGGAAAAGATAATTCAGAAAGAAAGGCCGGATGCCCTGCTGCCGACCCTGGGCGGCCAGACTGCCCTCAATATCTCCATCGACCTGGCCGATCAAGGGATCCTGGAGCGCTACGGCGTCGAGATGATCGGGGCCAAACTCGAGGCGATCAAAAAGGCCGAGGACCGCGACCTCTTCAAGGAGGCGATGCGGAAGGCCGGACTGGATCTTCCCCGCAGCGGTTACGCCCGGAATCTGCGTGAGGCCACCCGTATACAGAAGCGGCTCGACTTCCCCGTGATCATCCGTCCTTCGCGCACCTTAGGCGGGAGCGGCGGCAACATCGCTTACGGGTCCGAGGACTTCAAGGAAGTGGTTCAATGGGGTTTGAACATGTCCCCGGTCCACGAGGTGCTGATCGAAGAGTCGGTTCTGGGATGGAAGGAGTTCGAGCTCGAGGTGATGCGCGATCACAAAGACAACGTCGTGATCGTCTGTCCCATTGAAAACTTCGATCCCATGGGCATTCACACGGGGGACTCCATCACCGTCGCACCGGCTCAGACCCTCACCGACAAAGAATACCAGATCATGCGCGATGCGGCGCTCCGAGTGATCCGGGAAATCGGAGTCGACACTGGCGGATCCAACATCCAGTTCGCCGTCAATCCCCGGGACGGGCGCCTGGTGGTGATCGAAATGAACCCCCGAGTTTCCCGCAGCTCGGCGCTCGCGAGCAAGGCCACCGGCTTTCCGATCGCCAAGATCGCGGCCAAACTCGCCGTCG
>Ga0209343_10008916_pt1 | contig 11571 bp, 14 predicted proteins | sample RifCSPlowO2_02_FD_184026 | JGI IMG/M metagenome (GOLD analysis project Ga0209343, IMG submission 184026) | Groundwater microbial communities from Rifle, Colorado - Rifle CSP2_plank lowO2_0.2 (SPAdes) (version 2) | ecosystem: Environmental > Aquatic > Deep subsurface > Groundwater | place... | reverse complement strand
TGCAGTTGGAAGAGGAGATGGACCAACAGGATATTAAACCTAGGTAATTTTTCCATCCTTTATTTTTTCTGTTTTAATTTTTTCGTTTCCTGCTAAGAGCACTTTTCCTTCAGCGTATGCAATATGGTCTTTTACTTCTAATTTTATTTTGAAAAACATATCTGCGGTTATTAGTTTTTGGTCATGAGTCTTGATGTTTGAGCCGTCTAGGGTTATCTTTGTTCCAGTATCTGCATCTGGATTAATTATTTCTACATCGCCACTAGCACTTTCACAAACCAAAAGCATTCCCTGACTCTCCACTCCGCGTAATTTTGCAGAAGGAATATTCCTAAGCACAAGTATTTTCTTTCCGACAATATCATCTGGCTTGTAGAACTTAGCAATTCCAGAAACTAACTGTATTTCACCACCAGCGACTTTAACCTTCTCAACTAATAATTTCTCAGCATTTGGATGTTGTGATGCAGAGGTTATTTCTCCTACTTCTATATCTAGAGAGTCAAAGGTTATATCTGTTTTTTCTTCTTTTTTGGCTAACTCCAGCTTTCTAAATAAAACCTTTGGCTCGCTTATTGTATGTCCTTCTTTTATCGACTGCTTACCCAAGTCTTTCCATTTTTCTGGTTTAATATTAAGTTGCTTAAAAATTTCTTCGCTTGTTTTAGGTAAGAATGGCCAAAGCAGGATAGCTAAATCCTTTACTTGGTTTGTGAGCGTGTATAATACGCTCGCTGCTCGTGCTTTATCGGTTTTAATTAATTGCCAAGGCGCATTTTCTTGGAAATAACGATTGGTTTCTTTTGAAAGTAGCATTACTTCATTTAATGCATCCTTTAGTTTTAATTCATCTAATAATTGCGCAATCTTTTCGTAAGCTTTCTTATTATTTTCAATAAATCCCTTGTCTTTTTCATTCGATTTGCCGTTCGGTACTTTTCCATCAAAATTATTTTTTATAAATACTAGAGTACGATTAACTAGATTACCGATATTTGCAAGTAGTTCACTATTATTTTTTTCAATAAGCGTACGCTCTGAGAAATCCCCATCTTCAAACGTAGAAATCTCACTAATCAAACAATAGCGAAGCTCATCCACGCTATAAGTATCAATTAAATAAAATGGATCAACAACATTTCCAAGCGTTTTGCTCATTTTCTGACCCTCAACTGTGATGTAACCATGCACAAGCAACTCCTTTGGCACTGCTAAACCAGCAGAAAGCAATATTGCTGGCCAATAAACAGCATGAAAGCGAATTATTCCCTTACCAATTACGTGTAATCCTGGCCAGTATTTTTTGAATTTCTTTTCATCAAACCCATAGCCAATTCCAGTTATATAAACACTTAGTGCATCTACCCAAACGTACATTATTTGAGATTTATCTTCAGGAACTGGGACTCCCCATCCCTTAGCACGTGAAACTGAACGTGAAATACTGAAATCTTTTAGTCCAGTACGAATAAAACTTAACACTTCATTCTTGCGCGTTTCGGGAATTATTTTTAATTTGTCTTTTTCTATCAGATCTTCAAGTTGTTTTTGATATTTTGAGAGTCTGAAAAAATAATTCTCTTCTTCTATTAGTTCGGGTTTTTTCTGATGCTCTGGGCATAAACCATTTGGTAATTCCTCTGACTCGTAAAAAGATTCACAACCAACACAGTATAGACCTTGGTATTTTTTCTTGTAGATATCTCCGTTTTTGTTGCAAAGCTGCCAGAGTTTTTGTGGTCCGACCCAATGTTCTTCCTTTATAGAAGAGCGAATAAAAGAGGTATAAGAAAGTCCTATCTTATCTGCTAATTGCCTAAAAATAGCTGCATTTTCTTTGCATAGCTGTGCTGGCGTAATACCTTTAGCTTCAGCTGCATGCACATTCTTTAAACTATTTTCATCTGCGCCGGTTATCAGTGCAACATCTTCACCAAGCAGTATATGATATCGTGCTATTGCATCTGTTAATACCTTTTCGTAAGCATGCCCAAGATGTGGTCTTGCATTTACGTAATCGATTGCGGTTGTTAAATAAAATGTAGAGGCTAAGCTAATCACCTTTTGAATATTATTAGCTTAGGAGCTATTAAAAATTATGCGACCTCTCTAGCTTGCGCCTCAGATACCGGTTGTAGCTCAAAAACAGTTGCTGGTTGTAGCACCTTCGCAGCAACAATAAGCTCAAGATGTCCTTGTTCTCTAGATAAATTTAGTTGTCTTGCTAGGTCTCCATTATTTATTGCGATTTCTAATAATCCATTAGAACCCCTGTAAGCAATTAACTCACCTTCTCCAACATCGCTAAATTTATGACCGGTTTTAGTCAATATTGTTCTACCTGCAACTGACAATGCTAGAAATGGTGCCTCTAACAATTTGTTTGCTTCGCCATTTCTTAATCCAAGTACTAAATTACCAATAGGGTCAATATCAACCAACGGAACCGAAACAGAATCTCCAGTATAAATAGGTTCAAATGCTATTCTTGGGTGAGCGCTTACATCAACTGGCTTACCAAATTCGCTTGCTGCAGTACCGCTAGCGTAAAGTGCTGCAACTGGTCCAAATTTAGTTCTACCATCCCATGTAACGCATCCTAAATCATCAACATGGTGCTTAGCATTAGCAAGATCAAATGCAGTAACTGAGTCTAATCGTTTAACTAATGCGCCAATTATACCATTATTTAAAGGACCAACCAAAGCAACTGAAATAAGATAATCGCCATCAGCGCCTTTTATTTTAAGCTTGCCTTCTACAATTGCCGCAACACGCTCGCTACCAACGCCTCGGTCAAAAACATTTATTAAAACAAGATTAGAGAGTTTCTTTTCAATTTCATCTTTTGACAAGCCTTTAGCTTCCAGCTTTCTTGCACATAATTCTAAGGTAATTCTATGCGTATCAATAACTCTATCAAATTCAATTGCAGCAATTAATGGGCTGCCTAATGGAGGAATACCTGGAACAGTAGTTACTTCTAACTCTGCATTAAGTGATCTGCCAATAGTTTTAATTTGATGCTCAACATTTGCCTGTGCCCCATCAGCGCCCCAATCATGGGCAAATACAATTGTTGCCCTCCTCCTTTCTTCTACCAAAGGAGGTCTTCTAAATACGCTTATAGCTGCAGTTATTCTATCAATAACTCTTGTAGGATCTTTGCATCCGTAAACCCCTTCCTGTTTGTGTGGCTCCCAATTTAATCACCTGTGAAACTATTAAAAATATTCGTATATTTATATATTACTGATAAAAATATTCTTATTGGAATATGTGAGGGTGATTTTATTCAATTCGAAATAGATAAACTCGGCGATTTAAGGCGAAAGCTAAATCTAACTCAAAAAGAATTAGCTGCGCTTGCAGGCGTAAGCCAAAGTCTGATTGCTAAGATCGAGGCAAGAAAGATTGATCCTGCATATTCAAAGGTGGTTGCAATATTTCATGCAATAGAAGATCAGCTAAACAAGCATAAGCATACAAAGAAAGCAAGCGAGGTAATGACAAAAGATATCATATCCATTAAGCCAGATGATAAACTCGATAAAGTAATGAAAATAATGCGCGAACGCGCGATATCGCAATTGCCCGTACTCAAGGAAGGCAAGCCAATAGGCAGCGTAACAGATGATGAATTTGTAGATTGGCTAACAAAGTATGGAGATAAAATATCTAAGGTATCTGTGCGATACGTAATGAAAGAGAGCTTTCCGATAATTCCTGAAAATTCTGAAATAGAAGTAGTTACTGAAATGCTTAAATTCTATAAAGCGCTTTTGGTTAAGCGAGATGGTGATGTAGTGGGAATAATCACTAAATCAGATTTGATTAAGGCTATGCGGTCATAATAAATAGAATTATTTCCATCTTACCATTACATACTCACTGTGCGCATATCCATTTGGAAAGAAAAGCGCAACGTTAAGCGAGTAGTTGCCACCTTGCGTAAAGGGTACTGCTTCAAGTAGAGCATCTGTTGCGTTCCATGAAAAGACCTTTGAAATAAAGAGTGATGGGGTTCCAAATTCATTCCATACGATTACCTTATACCACATTGTTTTATCAACGACTTGTGGAGCATTCCATCGAACATACAGATTCTTTTGCCTCTGTTCCCATTGAACCATTGTCGGATACGAAATACTGCTTTGTATATATGAAACGTTTTGTCGGTAAATAATGGTCTTATTCTTGGTGTATTCAAAGACATAAGTACCACTTTCTGGAAGAGAGTCATTTGCTGGTCCGTATAGAACCCATCTCCGTGTTATTTCTCCAGAATAATTATTTAGATTGAAATCTTTATTTAGAAAATAACGCGAACCGTTTGGTGTTACAACCAAAACTTCATCAACACGCCAAAGAAAACATTCTTCAAGCAGCGAATAGTTTCCAAAACAATTTACCTTAAATTCCCATCCTTTGCCATAGGGGGAATATTGAGACCAAATTTCTGGATGGACAGGAATAAGTGTGTCTTCCTTTGTAGATTTATTTTTGGGTGCGTCTATATAAACTTCGGTAACAGAGGGATTCACTAGCAAGTCCTTTTCAATCAATGGAGTTTTATCATAAATAGGATCAGAAACAAGGGTGTTTTCTTTATTGATAAGCAAACTGCATCCTGAAAGCAAGAAGAGCAGTAGAATACTGGTGCACAATATTATGTTGTTTTTATAAACCAAGAAAGCCAACCCGCTATCAAAAATCAGTGTTTCTCAAAATATTTCTTATAATCCTCATTATGCGCTACGTAAATCTGAACATTTCTTTTTATTCTCGTAACATGCTCATCAGTTGTCTGTTTTACTACTTTCCCTGGTATTCCTAGTACAATGGAATTATCAGGAATCTTTTTTTCTTCAGTAATTACGCTACCAGCACCAATAATACAATTCTTACCAATCTCAACCCCGCTTAAAACAATTGCACCCATACCAACAATACAATTACTATCTATCTTGCAACCATGAATAATTGCACCATGCCCGATGACAACATCCTCTGCAATGACAACAGCATTTTTATCATCAACATGCAAAACAGCATTATCCTGCACGCTAACATTTTTCCCAATGCGAATATAATTCTGATCAGCGCGTATAGTTGCACTAAACCAAACACTAGAGTTTTCTGCTATTTCCACATCCCCAATTATATCTGCAGATGGTGCAATGAAGCAAGATTCATGAATATGTGGATGTTTATCCTTATATCTATAAAGCAAAAGATCACCTAAAATTAGCACATTTTAAGAGCTTTAAATTGATCTATTATTGTTCCTGAGCAATATGTGCACAAGTCAGTTATATCATCAGGATCAGTTACTGCTGTTAATGTACTTTTTGGAAATTTGCATGAAGCAGTAAGCCCTTTTATTTCAGCAGGAGACTCGAATTGCATCTCCATTTTGCAGTCATCTCCTTCGAATCCGAGAATTCTTTCAGACATAATAATCTCGCCATTATCTAATTTTCCATAAGCAGGTGTGCATGTCTGTTCAGCTGGTTCAAGACATTCCTGATAAGCATAACCACAGTCTTTTGGTTGAGGTTGACCTCCGAGACCTGAGCAACCTGCAATAAATAAAACAAAAACCCCAAATACTAATGTTAAAAATCGCATTATTTTATTACAGAAAGAATATTTATTAATGTGGCCCCTGCTTCGCGTACATATCAATTACTTCCTGTGTAGTCGTAATCTCATCAATGCTCTTATCAGGCCGCATCTTTAACATTCTTGGGAATCGCAATGCATGCCCCCTCCCTTCATCCATACCACACGTATGCGTTGGCGAAAGCGTAATCTCATCAAATGAAGCCTCTATAACATAGCGTGGTTCAACCCAAAAATCTGGTTTTTGAGCTTCGTTAAAATCTAATTTCGCAGGTGGAGCTTCTACTTTTATATCATCCAGCATTTTCTGTAGTTCAACCATCTCCTGTTCGCTGTATCCAGAGCCGATCTTTGCAATAGTTTCCAATCTGCCTTTATCTTCGTTATAAACAGCAACAAGCAATCCACCAAATTCGAATTCAGCACGCGCTCCTCTTCCAAGATAATACCCAACGATCACACCATCAATTGTATCAACTGATTTTCCATATGATTTTTTTAGTTTTATCCATGCGAACTTGCGCTTGCCTGCTGTATATGGTGCAGATAAATCCTTTGCCATTATGCCTTCTAATCCCTCTTTGATTGATTTCTTGAACAGTTTATCAAGTTCTTTCCAAGTTTTTACAATTTTTCGATTTGGTAGTTTAAGGATACCTAATGGAAAAATTTTCTCTAGTGTTTTTCTTCTTTCCCTATAGGGTTTTTCAGTCAAATCCTTTCCATCCAAATATAATACATCAAAACAAAATATGTTTAGTGGCAATTCCTTACTTGCATCACTTATCCCATGCTTGCGCTTGCGCTGCATTGTTTGTTGAAATGAATAATATCTATTTTCTTTTTCGTTATATGCCAATGCTTCGCCTTCAAATATAATCTCATTTGCTTTAAGTTTTTTTACTGCCTCAGTCACATCAGGAAACATGTGAGTCATTTTTTCCAATTTGCGGGAATAAAGTTCAACTTCTTTGCCACGCTTGTGCACCTGCAAACGAAATCCATCAAATTTAAACTCACACGCGCACTTACCAATCTTTTCAACTATTTCTTCTGGTGTGCTTAAGCGTTCTGCTAGCGCAGGTTGTAATGGTTTGAATGGCTGAACAATAAATCGATTTATCTTTTCTGGATTTTCAAAAAATGTTTTTGCAACATAACCTAAATCACTACAAACATTATAGGCGCGTTCGAGTGGCTCGCGCAAGGATTTATCTCCTGTTTTTGAAACGCTAAGTGCATCCAATATTGTCGGATCGCCCACGCCTAAGCGTAATCTTCCAAGCACAAACCTTACAATAAATCTCGCTTCTGCTGGTGATGAGTTATTTAACATTTCAGTAAGATGTTTTATCTTTAAATCTTGGCTCCCTGCCCCACCTGTTTTTGCAATTTTTAAAAGTGCATTGTAAACATATTCAATATCCATATCTTCTCTACTAAGTGAAAGCTGCTTTCTTTTTCCAAGCATCTCATCTACTGTTAAGCCAAGATCGCCTGATTTTTTATAATGCTGCTCAACCTGTTCTTTTGGATAACCGCTTACTGCTGCTATTGCGCGTATTGCAAATTGCTCTCCCATTCCAAGGTCTATGCCTTCATATGGCGGTGCAAGTATGCCTTGAGTTAAATATATTAGTTTATCAATTTCTCTGGAGCTAGTTTTTTTGAATAGCTCTGCGAGTAGATCTGTCATTTCCAGTCTGCCAGATCGCTTTTCAATTTCTAAGAAAACCTGTGCTACGTCTTTGAAAAAAGTCATAACTATTTATTCAAAGTAAAAGAATAAAAAGAACTATACTTCTACTCTCTTGTCGCCTTCATATACATAAAGTTTGCCGTCTTGTTCGTCAAGTGTTTTCTTATGAGAGCCATCGCAACTTGGTTGATTCTTGCTTAAACCACACCTGCATATCCATGCTTCTCCAACTTGCTGCGGTCCTTTTATATCATGTTTAACTAATCTTGTCATTTTTACCTACCTCCAAATGGTATTGTTAACTATCTTTTTAAACTCTATCCCCAAATCTTACACATGACTGATATAAAAAAACTAATTGAAGATCTAAAAAGTAATGATTTGATAATTAGAGAGAGTGCTACTTCTAGTTTAAGTGATGCTGCAGCTCAAGGTGTAAATATTTCTAGCGCGGTACCCGCACTCATAACTGCCTTATCCGATAAATCCTCAATTATTAGAACAAATGCTGCTGAGGCATTAACATCTGCTGCATCAAATGGAACAGATATTTCATCCGCTATTCCTGCTCTTGAAAGAGCGACTTCTGATTCTGTGCCATACGTAAGTGAAAGTGCAAATAAGGCATTGTCGGCATGGTCGGAAAAAGCAAGTGGAAGAGTGGCAGACGGTGCTAATGAAAATTCAAGATTCAGAATTTATTATCAAGGTAAAAAACAAAATGCTAAGGGTAGCCCTGTTATAATTATAATCTTTGGCCTGATATTTTTTGGAGTAGGTGCTTATTTTATTTGGAATGACTATAATGCGCTTTCATGGGATCTTATCAAAGGGACAGTAACATTTTCTGAGATTAGTGAGGATTATGATTCAGACGGCGATCGCATGTTTTCTGCAGAGATAGATTATAGTTATACATATAATGGAAAAACATACCGAGGTAATTGTTGCGGATTTTCCACAAGCGATTTTACCAGTATTGCAAGGATGGTTGATAACAACGCAGCAGATAAAGAGGTGGATATATTTGTGAATCCAGCTGATCCGTACCAATCACGCCTAAAAGAAGATGTTAATCCTTTTAATTGGCCTTATTTACTTTTTGCAGGGATAGGCGCATTAGTTATGTTATTTGGAATTTATTTGGCATTTAAGGGTAAAAAAACTAGTGTCTGATTATAAAACCTCTATGTTCGCCAGTAAAATTATACCAATCATAGTTTATCTGTTCAACATTTGCGCCCTTAGGGCCTTTGGCGCACCATTCTAAGAATTTTTCAAGTGTTTTCTTGTCTCCTTCTGCCAATATTTCAACACTTTCTCCATCCTCGCTATTCTTAACCCAGCCAGTTAGCTTAAGCTCATTTGCCATATCACAAGTAGTAGCTCGAAAGAATACCCCTTGTACAATACCACTAACGGTAATATGTAAACGTGCTTTATTCATATCAATCAATTCCTATAACCCGGCATGGCGCACCATCCGCATTTTGAATATGTAATGGAGCAATAATGCATTTAAACCGTTTGCCTACGCGCGTAGCAAGGTTATATAAGTTCTCGACAATAGGTATACCTTTTCCTAAAAGGATATAATGAATTTTATAAGGAGCTTTATCTGGTGATGGTGAATCAATTCCAATAACTTTTACTTTTTTTGCAACTAAAGCTTGCGCAGTTTCCTTTGAAATAACTGGATAATTTGTAAAATAATTTGGTGATTTGTAATTATCACTATGTCCTGTATAGAAAAAAACAAAATCATCTTTCTTTATTTTTTTAAGTTCGGTTTCAGATAATTCGATTTCTTTTTGGCATTTACAATCAAAAACTATTGCTTCACCAACAAAATAAGAAATATCATAATCGCTAAGTTTTTTCCCATTTTTTATACAATGAAATGGCGCGTCAATATGCGTGCCAGTATGCGTAGGAAAACTAAGCATTAGTTCATTAAATCCATCCGTATCAATATTCAAAACAGAGGAGATTTTTGGCTTGGGAACTCCTGGATAGACTGGAGCGTTTTCGTCTAAAGGAATGGTTAAATCGAAAATTTTCATACTTTATTCCCTCATCTGTAATTCTTCAGTTATTCTTTTAAGGATCAGTTCGAATTTCGTGTATCCTGCCTTTGCATTGAAATGCCCTGCACCAGGGACTAAAATCAAATCAACACCTAGATTTTTAGCTAATTCCTCCCCGTTACCTGGGGATACCAACTCATCTTTATCTGCATGAAACACAAAGAATTTTTCTGCTTTTTGTCTTATTTTGGCCCAGTCAAAGGGTTTTCCAATGAAGGGTTTGTCGCCTTCATAGTATTTTATAGGTAATACGCCTATCGGAGCTGCTACAAAAAAAGCAGCTTTAACTTTGGTCTTTATATGTTCCAAAACTCTTAACAGGAATCCACCACCTAAACTATGTCCAATAAGAATAGTTTCTGGATTTAACTCTTTTTCGTAATTACTAAAAACCTTGAACCAAGTTTCCGGAGTTTGATTGTTAGGCGTTGGGAACTGAGGAATCATTACAGTATATCCTAATTTCTCCAGTTCGACCTTTAACCAGGGGAACCAGTTTTCCTGTGGATGTCCACCAGTACCATGAAAAATAATTGCGTTTTTCATATTAAAACAACTAAATATGTACCAGTTAACCATTTTTTAATGCTTTCTTATAATTTTCGCGAAGCGAAAATTATACACTTACAGTCCCATGAAGTTTATCAAACTACTGATTTTGGAACTGCTGGGCAAGATATTTGGAAGTCGTAAGTTTCTGCCCAAAATGTTCAATTCAAACTAACCAAGTGAAGAACATCTACATCCCTAGTAATTCTGGCTATGGTTATCAATGCTGCTTTTGCTACATCTGCTCTAATTTCATCTTTTTTATTAAACTCCCTAGCAGTTTTATATATTCCCTGGTATTCTGGGATTTTCCACCATTTATCAGGAATATCCAGGTTTTTTCGTTCTTGAAGTCGCCTAACCGCGTTAAACCCATTTTCTTTGTTTTGCGCAGATAATGCAACGACTACTAATGCAGGAATATACGTTAAATCAGTAACGCTGTCTTCAAGTGGGCTGACCATTGCTCTAATTATAGATTGCTCTGGTTCGCGAATTTCTCTAGTAATCATTTGATAATGATCCCTACTAGTGCCAAACGAAAACATGTATCTTAAAAATGCGTTTAAAATAGATACTAAAACAACCGGTTCAGTCTTAAACTTATTAATTGCATCAATTCTTATTGCGGGAGCTGCAAGAGTATCCAATGCGCGCCTTATGTCTTCTTCACGAGTTCTTTGAATTTGGTCATCTTGGCCATTATTTCTATTTCTGAAATAGCCTACTGCTCTGGAAAAGAGATTACAAGGGCTAGATTTTGAGCCACCTGCTTTTTGTTCTGTTTTGTTCATATTAACCACCTCGTTATTTTCTTATACTCATTTGTGGTAGTTAATATATAATTAGTTTTACCCTTAAATATATGGTTTCTGACTGGGTTATATAAATATAGCCACACATTTAAGGGCTTATTTCAATTGCATAATAAGATTTGGCATAAGCTTCTCTTCTGCCCTTTTCAAATGCTCTCTAAATGTAGATATAGAAACACGCATTGCTTTTGAAAGTTGGCCTAAACTAGTTTTTCTTGGCCATCTGTAGTAGCCAAATTCAAATGCCAGTGTTATTGCTTGCCTTTGTTGTGCTGTTAACTTAGGCAAAAATCTTGAAAAATAAATGTCTGTGAGTTTGGTTTCTTTTATGCTCCTGATTTCAAGTTTTACAGCGATTTTCTCTACATCAGATATAAAATCAGTAAGTAGGCGTTTATCCCATGTTGCGATTTCCCAGTGCTCAGTACCTTCTGTATCGATATTTATCGGCTTAGTGAATATCAGTTTTGGTGCTAGGCCTGACCATATACTAACTGGGATAGTTTTCTTTGTTACTTCGATAAGAAAAATTGTATTTCCTTCTACTTCTAGATTTTGTATTCTCTTATCATTTTTTAGTGCTTGGATGAATCGTCCTATATCTTCATTAGTGCCCCACAGAGTATGCACTTCAGGAGAGTATGTAATCCCTTTTTCAACATATACATTAAATGGCTGAGAAACAGTCGCTACCTTGTGGTCTCTGCATCTGTTTGCAATGATACAATCATGGAGAATATCTAGTTTTGCAACCCACATATTTAAGGTTTAGAAGATAAAGGTTTTAATATGGTAG
>Ga0209343_10008911_pt1 | contig 11574 bp, 10 predicted proteins | sample RifCSPlowO2_02_FD_184026 | JGI IMG/M metagenome (GOLD analysis project Ga0209343, IMG submission 184026) | Groundwater microbial communities from Rifle, Colorado - Rifle CSP2_plank lowO2_0.2 (SPAdes) (version 2) | ecosystem: Environmental > Aquatic > Deep subsurface > Groundwater | place... | reverse complement strand
CGCTGAATGGCCTTACCGCATCGCACAATCGGCTTGGATTGGCGCAAAGAAAGTCGGGCGGCACCAGCAGGCCTGGAAGCCGTTTGATGGCGCGCTATCGGCCAGCAGCGTCAGACACGCGCTGGCAATCATCGGCAATCTCTTCGAGTGGCTGGTTCGCGTGCAGTATTGCTCGTTCAATCCGTGGAGTGCGGTTGCAAAGTCCCTTGCTGCACATGGTGCCGAATCTGACCCGGATGTGGAGTTTACGCGGGCGTTCTCTGTTGGCCAGTGGGGTTACATGATGGAACGATTGCTTGAACTGCCGGTGACGCCCTGCTCTACCCGCTTACGTTTCGCATTGCCATTCTCACATGCCACAGGATTGAGGCTATCTGAGCTGGTCGATGCAACCATTGGCCGGATGTACACCATGCCGCTATCCGATGGTTTGGGCGTGCGCTGGATGCTCAAGGTGTACGGCAAAGGTGGAAAGTGGCGAACTGTGCCATTGCCCGGCGCAGTGATCTTGTTGTTGCAAGAATATCTGGCCTATCGCGGAATGAGCCCGGACATCATGTCCAATCCAGCGGAAACCCCGCTCATTGCCAGCGAGACCTCAAACAGGCCGTTGACCACGAGCGCGCTATCTAAGGCGATCAGGTCATTTTTCAACGACATCGCGCAATCGCTTAAAGAGAGCGGCAAGCACGTTGACGCGAAAGCATTTGAACGTGCCACGGTTCATTGGGTTCGCCACACCTGCGGCAGCTATTTGGCGCTGTCCGGCGTTCCGGTAAATGTCATTCAGCGACTGCTTGGGCACGCCAGCCTTCAAACAACAAGCATTTACACCGATACGTCGGATGAGAATTTGTGGCGCGAGGTAGAGGGCGCGAGACTGGCTGCCGCTGGGATTAAAATAATTTCATTGCCATGAAGCTGCCGTTGGCCAACTCACACTATCGACCGTTGCTGACATTCAGGATGATCAACATGAAGGCTCACTGTTCGGCCAAAGCCGACGCTGAAGTTTTCATGAAAAACCAGATTATTCATCCTACCTGAGAGTCCGCTTCTTAAAACTGCCAATGCCTAGTGCCCCGAAGCTACCCTCCAATGCCGCAAGTCAAAGGGCCACTTTGGCAGCGAAATCAGTCGTTCAGCTCTAATGTCCCTAGACTTGGGGTTATGCTGGAGATAGACTGATCCAATGAGCGACGACACACATTCGGTTTTGATCACAAAGGACAATCCCAAACTCGCATCGCTGAAGAAGTCTTGGGTAACTGCGGTTTTCACCGCAGAGGATGGAATGGGTTCGATGGATTCACTTCACCAAGCCGGGGATTCAATCGTTGCGATGGCCACAATGACACCCGAAGGGTTTATGGTGATTGGTAGCGGGGTCATGGTTGGGCCTGGATTGATACTGTGCGCCACCCACGTCTTGGACGAATTCCCCAAGGAAGGTGCGGGCCCAGTTTGCCTCACATTCCTACCCGGCAGAGCTAGGGCATGGCTTTCACGCGGCCGAACTACTTTAACTGGGCCGAGCGACTTTGATCCGAATCGAAGTCGGGTCTCTGATCTCACTCTTATGAGCTGCAGTCTGAACTCTGAGGCTCACGAGGACTTTCCGTTGATGCTCGCCCCCATAAAGCTGGCTTTGCCTTTGATCGGGGAGAGGCTGTGGGCTTTTGGCTATCGCCATGGTGATATTGTCGTAGGCACTTCGTCGCTCACACCTTGCGTTACTTCGGGTCTCGTGACCGCTTGCTTTCCTCAAGGTCGAGGTGAGCGTATGCCAGCAACGTGCATTGAAGTGGCGATGGATTCGATTGGAGGCATGAGCGGTGGTTCCGTGGTGAATGACGATGGCTGGCTTGTAGGGATCATCTCATCTTCATTTGAAGGTGGCCCCACCTATGTCACCTTACTCTGGGATGCACTCCGTTTGTCGGTCAGTGGCGCACCGCAAAGCGTTTGGCCCGAAGGTGATGTGAACCTATTCATGGGCCGCGAACTCGGTTTGGTCTTTATCAAGGGGGACGGAACACTCGACGAAAAGGGAAACGTCACCATTACCCTGTCAACCCCTGAAATGGAGCAGTTGGCCAAGTTTAGTGATCCGATACACGTCACGCGGCGTGACGCCCTCTCCTGCACGAGAAAATTCCTCGATGACGCTCAACTTGAAAGCTTCGAAGAGAAGTGGTCGCGCGAAATGGAGGAGGCAGCTTCCGCCGCCGCCCTTGAGCATCTCGGGAGGCTAACGCTGCCGTCAGTATGTGAGTTTTTGGCCGCTGCCGACATTCACGCAAACTGCCTTACGTCGATTCGGCACTTCTCTGTGGAAGATTTCGAAGGGTTGGAGGATCCGGCAGTGATCTCTGTTGAAGAAAGAGAAGGCACAACGCTCACTGTATCGTATTCCTTCGATCTGCTATCCGTTATTTGGACGGTGGAGATCTCCAGCACAGACTATTTTTCGAGAGCTGCGGATTTCGAAGAACACTTTCTGAACGTTGCAGTTGATGGCGAGACTACGAGCATGGAGGTGATCCAGCGCTGCTTCTTCGAGGCAGAACTGCTGTTCAACCCGGTGAGCGAGGAATTCACACGTGCCTCAATTACTCGCTCGGGCGTCAAACACCGCAGAAGGCGGGATCAAGCAAGAAGCAAGTGACCGAGCACCATGTTACGTTTATTGTCCGCTTCGGGTTGTGAAGCAGTTGTCGCAGCAGACATGCCGAGCAGCAGCTCCTGGACAAGTATCTGTTCATGCAGACAGGACGCCCGCTTTTCAACTTATTTGAAAGTCACTTTGCGCCAAATGGAGATATTCGCAACATGTTCGAATTATTAACGAATCTACTTATATTAGAATCATTGAGTTACAAATGATCATTTGATTGTCGTTGGCTCGTAAGGGGTGGCATGGAGATCATAGGAATATTCATAGGCATCAATAAGCGCATTGGCGAGAGGATTTTCGTTTTGTGTGAGGCCAGTGGTGATGTCACGCCACTGTGGGCGCGGTTCACCGATATGGTCGAAGGCGAAGGATCGCAGCTGGCATGAGCGACTACTTCAGCGATCGAGAGAATGGTACACGTGCACGCACTGAACAAGTGATATCGCCAACCGTATGGGCCGGTTTGGTGGCAACGGTACAGGCGTTGAACAATAGCGGTGCATTCGGCTTACGCTTTCCCGAGCGCTGCACAGATGGGCAAGTAATTTGTGGCAGCGATTCCGATGCATTGGCAGCTTCCGTGATCGCAGAAATGCCCGGTTTGGCGTGGCCTCTTGCAACCACTGCCACAGTGGGGGAAGGGTACTTTTCAGAGCACCAGCCGTTCGCACCGGATACGCTGCTTATTCTTGATTTCATTGAATTCGTTCATGCTTCAGTGGCGAAGGCAATTCCGGGAAAGTACCACGACTACCTCAACCACTACCATCTGACGTTCGATCAAGAAGTTGGGCGGGAGGAGTTCCGTTCAATCATCAATCGCATGTTCGCGCGTAACGGCGTTGCATTCGAGATGCTGCCAAATGGCCGAATTGTGCGACTGCTTCCGCCTGTGCTTGGTGAGGATATGAAGCGGGCGGTGTTCAATACTGGAGATCGAACGCTCGACAACATGCTGGATGAATGCCGAGCGAAATTTTCTGACCGCAATTCTCTGTTGCGCAGAGAAGCTCTGGAGCGTTTGTGGGACGCTTGGGAGCGGCTCAAGTCCCTTGCAGACCCAAGCGACAAAAAGAAATCGATCAAGATCATCCTCGACGCTGTTACTTCGGAGCCATCGCTGCGGGCAAGAATAGAAGTGGAAGCGACGGAATTGAATTCCATTGGAAACAGCCACCTGATTCGTCACTCCGAGGTCAGTCAGGTGCCAGTCATTGATGTTGATCACATCGACTACTTATTCCATCGTCTATTCGCGATGATCCAACTAATGCTTAGAAAAAAGGGGAACGTGTGAAAGCTCGTACGCCACACTGTGACGCAATCCGGATACTTTTCATCCTGAACGCTGGTGGAACGCCATTAACCGATCCGAACGATGCCATGGTAGCCAAAATTTTCAAAGGGGAAGCACGATTGCATGCATTTGATTTCTGGATGCGCAACCCGGACTACTTGGCTAGCGAACTGTTAGATACCTTTGAGACCACAGGCAATGTCAAGCATCGCCAAGCCGCTGAAGCGATCTTCGAGAACGATGAGCCTGACCTGCGGCGCGTTCCGATGATCCGCTATCTGTTTGGTGCCTATGAACGCCTAGACGATGCGCTTTCTTTACTCCGGTCGCGTGACTTGGTGCGTATAACCGGAATCAAAGGGCAAATAAAGGTTCATGAGACCGATTTTATTTTGACTGTTCGCGGGATGGATGTTTGTTCGAATGCAGTTGTACAGGAGCCAGTTCTTGAGTGGTATGCCAACCGGGCGGCCTTGGTTGCGGATATCGCAGGTGCACGCGGTGGCGGCGCTCTCAAGAAGAAGCAATATGAACAGGCAACGTACGCCCAAACTCAGCTCGGCGGAATCATTCCTCCTATTGGGCAGTCGGTGCAAAGAAGACTGATTCAACTCAAACAAGCAGCCTGAAGGAGGATATATGGCAAAAGAGAGCATGGAGTGGCTGGATGCCATCGCCAGTCGAGCAAAGGTAGATATAAATCGCGTAGAGTCGGTGTTGACCGCGCGCCATATAGTGCCGACCCCAGTTCTGCCGGCTCCACGCAGGATGAAGCTTCTGAGCATTTCTTTCGGTGGAGAGAAGCAGGGGGTAGAGGACGACGGCCCTTACACTTTCGAGTGGAAAAACCTCAGTGAAGGGCTATGGGGAATGATGTCAGACCGAAACCTACGGGGAAAATCGTCGGTCATTGAAATCGTACGCTGGCTGATGCGCGGGAGCCCATCATCGAATCTCCAAGATGATGTCAAGGCATGGATACACAATGCTAGCCTTCGCTTCGATCTTGATGGATTCGAATACGAAGTGAGAGTCGACTGTAGCAATGGCTCTGCCGGTGTTCTGACTCGGAAATCTTCGCCGACAGAAAGTGCAACGGTGCTAGCTTCTTTTAGTAGCGAAAAGCAATTCGAGATGGTTATGTCGGACTTTTTTCTGCGCACGTTTTCAATGGAAGGACTTGCAACATGGCGTGATAGCGATACAGAAGAGAAGACTGGTCATGCGGTAATTCATGGCTGGCCGGCGTTGTCGGGGGCAATGTTCATTGGCACCAACTATGACGTAGTGTTAGGTGATCTGCCAGCCACATCAGGAACGCAGGCGCGTCTTATTCAAATGTATCTTGGGGTTCCATGGGTCTCTACTTTGGCCACGGCATTAGCGGCGCAGAAACTAGTGACGTCAAGCCATGAACTGGAGGCACGCCGACGCAGTCAAGGTGCCCAAGCTAAGCAGGCTAGAGTCAAAGAGATAGAGTTATCGCTCACAGAAAAACGAGAAGCATTGAAAATGAAACCCTCGGATGAAGTCATTCAGAATGAGCTATCACAACTGAGCGGCAAGTACTCGGAGGCCAAACGCCGAGAGAAGGCAATGCAAGAACGCCTTGATCGCGAAATACTTGCCGAGCAACAATCAAATGCTGCTTACCTGCAAGACCGTCGCGACATACAAGCCCACAAGGATTCGACGGCGGCTGGTTCGATCTTTCGTTTACTCGATCCGACTTGTTGCCCCCGTTGCGATCATGAGATCGACCAGATAAAGAAAAAGAAGGAGGCGATCAATCATTCATGTTCGGTATGTGGAGAAAGCATTTCGAGCAGCGAGGATGCTGATATCTTACTGAAAGAGTTAGAGGCAAGGATAAAAGCGTCGAAATCGGCATTTGACAAAGCCAGTAAAGACCGAAAGTTGGCTGAAGAGAGCCTAGATATATTGCAAACGGAACTGGAAAGCATTCAAACAAAGACACAAGCATTGACGGAGCAGCTTGGTTCGTTCGAGAGTCGGAGACTCCTCTCAAACGAGATTGCAATTCTCGAAGGCCGCCTTGAAGAGGCAAGTTTTGATTCTGGTACTGATGTTGTTGTGGACGATGAAGCAGTTGTACTCAAAGCCATTGTCACAGAGACTGATTTACGATCCAAAGCAGTCCGCGACGAATATCTCGAAGAAGTATCTACCAGCCTTTTGCGCTTTGCCAAGAGCTTCGGGATGCACAGCTTGTCGAAGGCTCAGCTACGTGGAAATGCAAACCTGATGTTGGTTAAAGGTGGTGCTGACACATCGTTTAGCAAGGTGACGAAGGGCGAACGCCTCCGCTTGAAAGTTGCTACTGTTCTCGCCATGATTGAGGTTGGCGAACGCAGAGGTGTTGGAAGACACCCTGGTCTAATTATGATTGATTCACCCGCTGCACAGGAAGTCGCACCAGAGGATCTGCGTGAACTGTTCTCCGGTTTAATGAGCATTCGCGGGGAAATTCCTCATCTTCAGATTTTTGTGGCGGGCATGACATCGAAAGCCATGTGCGATCACATTCCACCTAGCAATCGTAAGGAAGCCCTCAACGGAGGCTATCTTTGGTAGCTGTCGCCCCCAGACCGCAGTTTCATTCGGTGGAAACTAAGCTGCATGCATTGCTGCGCGAAGGGAAAATACCCCACGTTGAGGATATAGGGGGGCGCGATGTGATTGCTGAGGCGATTCCCTCGCTGGCGACATCCCCATTGGCCAGCGAGATTCTCTCCGCTGTTCTACGAGACGTGGGACGCATATCTGCCGATGATGCGACCCCATGGAAGGAGCTGATCAAACGATTGGTGCAAGGCGCCACAAGCGACTTCGTGCTGATCGAAATGGTGGATGCCATCGATGCTTGCCAGCAACTACCCGATGGAGCCGCTAGCGACGTTTTCATGGTTTTCCTGCAAAAGGCAGGCGATGCTTCGGGCGACCTTGCAGGCTATGCGCGCGCTGTCGCACTTGAAGGCGCTTTTCGCTTGGCGGTGACGGATCGTCGAATGCAGCTACGCCTCCTTGATACCCTACTGGGGATTCAAGTATCCGACGATCCGCAGTTCCTTCGCTACGCCGCAAAAATCATGGGAGTTGCGCATTCTCATTGGCGCGAAGCGGAATTGGTAAATATGCTGCGCACCCTGTCTGAATGTGAAGGGGTGGCTTATGAGGCAAGCTTTGAGCTGGGGATGGCAGGGTTGGCTTTGGCTCTGAATGAAGCCAAGAGAGATGTGGCGACCACGTTCTTCATGGATTCGTTGCTTTGGTTCAAGAAGGCTGAGTCAATGCCAGGGGCAACACCAGAGGCTGCACTGTACGGAGAGTGCCTCACGCTGCTGACTGATTTCGAAGAACATAAGACTGAGCAAGAGTTAAGAAAACGCAGTACAGTCATCCAGAAATCGGCCTTCGAACTGCTCGCTTGGTATGCCGATCCAAACTCGCCGACTTGGCTGGGCGCTCGACATTTTCAGGCGGCATGCTGGAACGATCTCGCTTACACCCTAGTGTCGCTTGCCGACAGTCTGCAAAAGGTAAGCTGGTGGGAGCCTCGTGTCGTGATCGAAAGGCAGGTTCTTGCTGCCTATAGCGCGGGACGAGCAATCCTGAAACGGAGTGGCGACGGATACATTGAGACTTTGATTCGCCCTAGAATCGAGTCTTCTATAGCGCAGCGCGAAGGACAAGCCTACCTCTTGAAGCACTGGCTGCAACAGTACCAAGATCACGAATTGGTTCCTGAAGCCAAAGCCATCTTGAATGGTATCGATCATATGATGGCAGATCGACCAGAGGTGCAGCGCAACCCCATTGAGGCAGCCACCGTTTGGGCACCGGTCGCTGCCGTACTTTCACAAGTCCACGCAAGCAATGAAACCACACGTAGGGTTGGCGAACTCGTCGCAAATGCATTTGCATCTAGTCTTGAAAACCTCAGTGGGGGAGAGATTGAAATCTTCAACCAATGTCGTACTTCAGTTGAGCATCATCCAGATCATCGCGACAGCGTTCGTGGTGCCAAGTTGTTTGATACCGTCTTATTGTGGACTGTGCGGTTTCTCGGGAACCGGCTTGAAATGACTAAAAAGGACGATCCATCTGTAGCCTATCTTTTTGAAAAAACTGACGGCACCTTGCCACCAGAGAGCGCACTTCAGGACGACTACTTTTGTTGGCTTAACACCCTATCTGCATCGGGCGAAATTGAATCGACAAATATTGGTGGCGGGCGTGCTGACGTGGTACTGAAGACTACCGGAGAGCGTATCGTCATAGAAATCAAACGTGAGATGAAGGATGCAACATTTGATTCTTTGGCGAAGAGCTACGCTGGTCAAACCACCGATTATCAAAATATCAGTATTCGATTAGGTTTTTTGTTGGTACTTGATCTCACAGAAGCTAAGCGTGAAGGCACGCCGCACATTCGTTCTCTGGTGCAATGCCGATCTATACAAAGGACAGGTGAAACAGAATCACGACAGGTTGTGATCATAAAGGTACCGGGTCGGCGCTACTTGCCAAGCGAGATCAGCAGGGGCGCAAAACGCTTAACCACTTTGGGCAATCATGCGGCGCCCCAGTCTAAGTAGTATATTCAGTCTGCCGTTAACCTCCATGGAGCAGCAATGAAAAAAGCTATCGATGCTTACGACCAACTGGGCAAGATAATCGAAGTTGAATCATGGCTTGAAGAGCATGGATTGAAAGTTCATAACACTAGATATACAGGCGCGAAGAAGTTATTAAGTCAAGGTGTACAGGCGGGAGAAATTGACGAAGACCAAATGGTGCCGTTTCAATGGGCTCTTCTGGAGTTAGACGATTACTTACAAATTTATGAGTATCTGCGCAACGTCACGCATCGCCGGTTCCTTGATACGCTAGCAAAATCTCTCAAGGGGCCACATCAAAATAAATTTGAAGGCAAAGGGGCAGACACGGCGGGAAGAAATTTTATGTTTGAGTTGGTGATAGCAGCCAAGCTGGCGCAACTTGGCTTTGATGTTAGTTTTGATGGTGACGCTGACGCAACACTAAAGATTGATAAATACATTATTCACGTTGAGTGCAAACAACCGCTGGGAGCAAATATGAACGCGTTGTTGATAGATGCGTTTAAACAAATACGCAATCGATGTGAACAGGCAGTTGTAATGAAAAACGAATATGGTATTGCCGCAATTTGCCTGACCCGTTATATCGCCAAAGAGTCTCATCGGAATGGGCCTTTGATCGCCGAGCAAGATGCAATTGAGGCTGAAATGAAAGATACCGTCTCGAAATTTGATTTTTCAAATCTACGTGAGAGATTTCCACAAGGGATTGGTGTGATCACACATTTTGCATTGCCGTTCTGGACGCCTGACGACATGAGGTTGAACATGCTTCGACGGTTTGACTTTCATCAACTGCTTCCGAATAATCACGAAGCAGTGCAGACAATTCAAAAGCAATGGTGTGCCTGACGACTTCAACACCTGCTTCGCGCCCAGAGTAACTCCGTCAAGTCAATTTCGTAGATTCTATTATGATTGTCAGCAATAGCTGATATAGGATAAATCGAACTTCCTGAATGTGTTGGAATGGAAGCTTTAAAAACTTGAAACCGGACGTTCCCGTAAGCTGATCCGTCAGCCATTTCACAAAAACGTCACAGTCCGCTTAGGCCGAAAACTGTTCACTCATGCCAACCTTCTCGATCGCCTCCTTGTGGCAGTCAACTGCCCGTCGGTTCTTGAATTGGCCTCCCGTTAAGCAGTCGTTCAAACAGCGCTGAGCTGAACATCTATCTTTGTTATTGACATTTTACTATCCTTACTTTAACGTAAGGCATGTTTTTAGCAGGAAGATTCATGTCAACCGCAACCATAACCAGCAAGGGGCAGATCACTATTCCCGCCGTCGTGCGCGCCGCGCTTGGTGTTGAGGCTGGTGATCGAATAGAGTTTGTTCACGTTGAGCCAGGGCGATTCGAGTTGGTCGCGTCTACACAGCCTGTGAGCGCATTGAAGGGTTTGGTGCGCAAACCAGCATCGCCGGTAACGATTGAGGCAATGGGTCAGGCAATTGCCGCTCGTGGAGCAAAAGCCAGATGATTGGCCTGGATACCAACGTTCTCGTTCGCTATATCGCGCAGGACGATCCAGTGCAGTCGCCCAAAGCAACGCGACTGATCGAGTCGTTGGCTGCGGATGAGCCGGGCTACGTCAGCCTTGTTTCGGTGGTGGAGCTAGTCTGGGTTCTAACGGGCTGCTACTCATCAGCCAGAGCCGAGATATGCGTGGTGCTGGAGACCTTGTTGCGCACCAAAGAAATTATCGTGGAGAATGCCGACGTTGCCTGGAAAGCGTTGCGACTTTTCAAGGCAAGTGACGCTGATTTTGCGGACTGCTTGATCGAGCGTTCGGCCAACGAGGCGGGGTGTGGCTATACGGCAACATTTGACCAGGATGCGGCCAAGAATTGTGGGATGAAGTTGATCGGCTAAATTACGAAATGCTTTGGATGCAGGAGGCAAAAATGGGAATCTTGATTTTGTTGGGCATCGCGGTGGTAGCGATATTTGCGTGCTATTGGGTGACTGTCGGCGCGTTCCGCTTGCTGATCCGCCTGTTCGGTCTTCCAAAATACCGGGATGTGATCGTGCCGTCCAAGTATGACGTCAAAACCGTAGTTGAGTTTGATAACCCGGTTGCCCAGTATGTTTACGATTTGATGGCTGGGTTCAAGCATGTGATCGAATACGGTGGCTTCAAGCTTGGATTGAGCATTGTGTTTTTTTTCATCCTGAGTGCGATGACATCTTTTGTGTGGGTGTTGGTCGTTGCGGTTATAACCCTGTGGTTTTTGCTTTGGGCATCTCCTGCAGCGATGAGGGCAACAAGATGGCGCGCCAAGAGGTTCAAGGACTGCACCGCTGAAGATTGGCACGAGACTCATCTGTGGGCGATGAAGTCCGAATTGCGCCAACAGGAAATAGCAAGCGCAATCAGACGGAGCGGAGTGGGCGGTTTGCATCGCTAAGGCCAATTGCCTTAATCCTTGAATACCTGCTTCGCTTTATCTCCAATCTGATTGCCAAGGTCGTTTGCTTTGCTTACCTCTTCCTTAACGGCATTCATTGCAGATTGCGCATCATCCATGACGGACTGTGCAGGAATGACCGGGCCTTCGTGACCCATGTTGTTGAGTGTTTGATTGGCTGCGACCGTGCCAACTACGGTTCCCGCCACAGCATGGGTCGTGTTTACCTCGGCCTCGCGGTTGACCCCGGCCTTTCTGGCCGATTCCTGCTCAGCCCCTCTTCTTGCGTCCGCCGCTGCTTGAGTCTCGACTTTACCCGCTGCCAGGCCGCGCTCCTCTAGCTTTGCCGCATTGGCAAGCATTTTGCCCTCTGCTGCTTTACCTGCGGACTCCCCCAGAACTTTTCCGGCGGCACTCCCGACCAACCTGCCAGCCGCCCCTCCCCCAACCATCAACCCGACATCAAGCGCAGTATCCACAATGGCATCCGTGGTCGAACCCTTGTAACCTTCGGCAACAGGTTTCGCCACACCAGCCTCATCGCTGA
>Ga0209343_10008908_pt1 | contig 11576 bp, 10 predicted proteins | sample RifCSPlowO2_02_FD_184026 | JGI IMG/M metagenome (GOLD analysis project Ga0209343, IMG submission 184026) | Groundwater microbial communities from Rifle, Colorado - Rifle CSP2_plank lowO2_0.2 (SPAdes) (version 2) | ecosystem: Environmental > Aquatic > Deep subsurface > Groundwater | place... | reverse complement strand
GTTCGATCTTCACCGCAGTATGCACGCGCGACGTGGTTGCGCCGCCGATCATCAGCGGGATGGTGAAGCCCTGGCGCTGCATCTCCTTCGCGACATGCGCCATCTCTTCCAGCGATGGCGTGATCAGCCCGGACAGGCCGATGATGTCGGCGTTGTGCTCGCGCGCGGTGTCGAGGATTTGCTGGCACGGCACCATCACGCCCATGTTCACCACCTCGAAGTTGTTGCACTGCAACACCACGGTGACGATGTTCTTGCCGATGTCGTGCACATCGCCCTTGACGGTCGCCATCACGATCTTGCCCTTGGCGCTGGTGTTGCCGGTGCGCAATTTTTCCGCCTCGATGTACGGCACCAGGTGCGCCACCGCCTGCTTCATCACGCGCGCCGATTTCACCACTTGCGGCAGGAACATCTTGCCTTCGCCGAACAGGTCGCCGACCACGTTCATGCCGGTCATCAGCGGGCCCTCGATCACCTCGACCGGGAACTTCGCCTGCAGTCTTGCCTCCTCGGTATCATCGACGATGTGAGTGGTGATGCCGCGCACCAGCGCATGGGTGATGCGTTCCTGCACCGTGCCCTTGCGCCATTCGATATCTTCGACTTGCGCCTTGCCGCCGCCCTTCACCGTTTCGGCCAGTGTTACCAGGCGTTCACCTGCATCGGGGCTGCGGTTCAGCACCACGTCTTCCACCGCATCGCGCAGTTCCTTTGGAATCTCCTCGTACACGCCTAGCTGGCCGGCGTTGACGATGCCCATAGTCAGCCCCGCCTTGATCGCGTGATACAGGAATACGGTATGGATCGCCTCGCGCACCGGTTCGTTGCCGCGGAACGAGAACGACACGTTGGAAACGCCGCCGGAAATCTTCGCGTAGGGTAGATTCTTTTTGATCCACGCGGTTGCCTCGATGAAGTCCACCGCGTAGTTGTTGTGCTCCTCGATGCCGGTGGCAATCGCGAATATGTTCGGGTCGAAGATAATGTCTTCCGGCGGGAAGCCCACCTTGTTCACGAGGATGTCATAGCTGCGCTTGCAGATTTCAGTTTTGCGCTTGAAGGTGTCGGCCTGCCCCTGTTCGTCAAAGGCCATCACCACTGCCGCCGCGCCGTAGCGGCGTACCAGCGTGGCGTACTTGATGAAGTTCTCCTCGCCTTCCTTCAGCGAGATCGAATTGACGATGGGCTTGCCCTGCACGCACTTCAGCCCGGCCTCGATGATGCCCCATCTGGATGAATCGATCATCAGCGGCACCCTGGAAATGTCCGGCTCCGAGGCGATCAGTTTGAGAAACTTCGCCATCGCGGCCTCGCCATCCAGCATCGCCTCGTCCATATTGATATCGATCACCTGCGCGCCGGTTTCCACCTGCTGCCTGGCGACTTCCAGCGCCTCGTCGTACCGGCCTTCGAGGATCAGGCACTTGAACCTGGCCGAGCCGGTGACATTGGCGCGCTCGCCGACATTGACGAACAGCGAGTCGTCGCCGACATTGAACGGCTCCAGCCCGGACAGGCGCAGCTTCTTCTCGATGTCAGGAATTCGGCGCGGCGGCACATCCTTTAACGCCTCGGCAATCGCCTTGATGTGCGCCGGAGACGTACCGCAGCAGCCGCCCGCGATGTTGAGGAAGCCGCTGGTGGCAAATTCCTTCACCAGCCGCGCGGTGGTTTCCGGTGTCTCGTCGTAGCCGGTTTCGGATAATGGATTGGGCAAGCCGGCGTTGGGGTGCGCGCTGACATAGCAGTTTGCAACGCGCGCCATCTCTTCCACATAAGGCCGCATCAGTTCTGCCCCCAGCGCGCAGTTGAGCCCAATCGACAGCGGCCTGGCGTGGCTCAGCGAGTTCCAGAATGCCTCGGTAGTCTGTCCGGACAGCGTGCGCCCGGAGGCATCGGTAATCGTTCCCGAAATCATTATTGGAACTCGCACGCCTTGCTGCTCGAAATGGCGCTCGATTGCGAACAGCGCGGCCTTGGCGTTCAGCGTGTCGAATATCGTTTCCACCATCAGCATGTCCGCGCCGCCGTCGAGCAGGCCGCGCACCGCTTCGGCGTAGCTTTCCACCAGCTCGTCGAAGGTGACGTTGCGCGCACCCGGGTCGTTCACGTCCGGCGAGATCGACGCGGTGCGTCCGGTCGGCCCGAGTACGCCCGCGACGAAGCGCGGCTTGTCCCTTGTTCCGAATTCATCGCACAGCCCGCGCGCCAGCTTCGCCCCGGCGACGTTCAGTTCATACGCCAGATGCTGCATCTCGTAATCCGCCATCGATACGGAAGTCGAGTTGAAGGTGCAGGTTTCGAGTATGTCCGCGCCCGCTTCCAGGTACTGTCGGTGGATCCCGCCGATGACATGCGGCTGGGTCAGCAGCAGCAGGTCATTGCATCCTTTCACGTCCACCGGATGGCTGGCAAAGGTCTGGCGTTTGCCAGTGTAATCGCCATACAGCGTGATGCCGCGATAGTGTTCCTCGGTCAGTTTGTAACGCTGGATCATCGTGCCCATCGCGCCGTCGAGGATCAGGATGCGTTGTTGCAGGAGCTGCTCAATCTGGTGAGGTGTGCGATTCATGGTTTGCCGGCTTCAAAATGAGCGCGGATTTTAACATGCCGGATTGCCGGTGCAGCGTGTTGGCATGGGACTTGATAGTTTACAGGTGAGTGCTAGTATGCAGGACACGATATGCGTGTACCGCTATTGTATCTACGGGGTTATGGTCATTTCTCATCACATTATTAAGGAGGGAATCATGCGCTACCTGTCTATGCTGGTACTTATACTCACAAGCCTTGCCGCTTCACCTGCGGTAGCCGCCGAGCCAAAAATCGACATCACCTCTCCTGCCGATGGATCCAGGCTCGAGGCCAAAGCGGAAAGCAGACTTGACTATGAAGTCACTCTGGGGGGCGGTGGCGATCATGCTCACCTTTACGTGGATGGCAAGGAAACCGGTTTGCTGCGCCAAATAAAGGGTAGCTACACACTTGATCCCATGACGCGGGGTATGCATGAAATTTGCGCCAAAATGGTCGACAAGAATCACACGCCTATCGGTGTGGAGCGCTGCATCAAGGTCACGGCAGATTAGCGATGGACTGGCAAAACCTTGCCTATGCAGCTACCCAGATTGTGCATAATTTCGGGGCGGTGGCGGTGGTGGGCGGCGCGGCCTGCGCGCTTGCGTGGCGCGAAGCAGCGGTGCAACGCCGGCTTGCCTGGATAGTGCTGATCGGTTGGGCGATTCAGGCGGCAAGCGGGGCAACTTTCGGCGCGATCAGTTTTTACCATTACGGGAAGTTCCCCGATATTCACGGCATCGCCGTGGCCGCGCTCGGCGTGAAAATGGCGTGCGCGGCGCTCGGCTTTACTTTGGCGGCGTGGCTGCTGTTCGCTCATCCTTCGTCAGCATCCAGCCGTCATGCCTGGCTTGCCTTGTTCGTCCTGGGCGCTTTGGCGCTGAGTTCCGCCGCTGTGCTGCGCTGGTTTTCCTGAGGGTGTGTTGAATAAGCTGCTGCGTGCGGCATAACTCTCAACCTGCTCTTGCTCACCCGGGCGCGCATTGCGGCGGCTGGTCATTTCACATATGATGGTTTCGCAGCCTGTCGTCGCAACTCTCCAACGTAGCAACTGTCGAATTATTTCCTCTTCCATCAGGAGAAAATCGTGAAAAACTTCCATCTCATTGCAAAACTGTCATTAATGGCGCTGTTTGCGCTTGCCGTCTCGGCCTGTTCCAGCACTACCAAAGTAGAAAGCGACCTGGGTATCAAGGGCGCCCCGGATTGGGTCAATGAGGGCACAAATATCCTCAATGACAAGGATGGCCGCCTGTTCCACGGTGTGGGCTCGGCCTCCCCGATGGGTGACATGGCCCTGCAAAAATCTGCCGCCGATGACCGGGCGCGGGCTGAAGTGGCGCGGATCCTGTCGTCTTACATGGACGTGGTTTCCAGCGACTACCTGTCTTCTGCAAGGACTGGGTCTTCCGCCAATGCTGGCGGCGCCAGTGTTGCCGAGGAGTCTGTCACGCGTCAGATCAAGAGTCTTACCAGGGTCAACCTTGCCGGCGCCAAAATCATCGGCAGCTGGCGCGACAAAAAAACCAACATCATTTATTCCATCGCCGAACTGGACATGAAGCATGTTAAAAGCACGCTGGCCGGTACACAGGACATGAACGAAGACTTGAGGCGCTACATCGAGACCAGCGCCGATAACATTTTTGACCGCGTCGCAAAGGAGAATAAATAATGCGCTGTAAACTGACTGAAAACACACAGGCCGTAATGCTAGCCTTGGCCTTGGTATTGTCTGCCACCGGCTGTTCCACTGCGGTGACGCGGATGGATGCTGGAGAAGTGAAAGACCTGAGCGGCGCCTGGAACGATACCGACTCGCAACAGGTGTCGGAAGAGATGATCCGGGACGTGTTGAGCCGCACCTGGCTTGGCGAGTTTACGCGCGCTCAAAAACGGCAGCCGGCGGTAATCGTGGGTGAAGTGGCCAACCTGAGCCACGAGCACATCAACGTCAACACCTTTGTCGCCGACATGGAACGTGCCCTGATCAATTCCGACAAGGTGCAATTCGTCGCCTCTTCAAGGGAGCGCCTGGAAATCCGCGATGAGCGCAAGGACCAGGATCTCCACGCCAGCGAGGTCACGCGCAAGCCTATGGGGCAGGAAAAAGGCGCCGACTTCATGCTGAAGGGAACCATCAATACCATCATTGATGCCTCCGGCAAAACGCAATTGCGTTTCTACCAGGTGGATCTGACCCTGATCAGCATGGCGGACAATCGCAAGGTCTGGGTCGGCCAGAAGAAGATCAAGAAACTGGTGGAGCGCAGCAACCTGAGGTTCTAGACAATTGAAGGCAGGGTAATTGAAGGCGGGCCGATTGATGGCGGTAAGCAGGGCTGCGTGCCGCGTTGCGCTGTTGCTCGGGACATTCGTTTTGGCGGGGTGCGCCACCTACAGTGATTCTTTCGGCGTCATCGAACACAGCCTTTCGAGCCGAAAATACGATGCCGCCCTGCAGGAAATTGAGAAGCAAGCCAGCTCCAGAACCGGCCGGGTGTTGTACCTGCTCGACAAAGGCATGGTACTGCGCATGAAGCGCGATTTTGCCGGCTCCAATCTGGCGCTGGAAGCGGCCAAGACTGAAATGGAGCGGCTTTATGCCGCCAGCGTCAGCGAGAATACCCTGTCATTCGTCGTCAACGACGCGACCGTCAGTTATGCCGGTGATGACTACGAACAGGTTCTGGTGCACCTCTACATGGCGCTCAATTACCTGGAGCTCGGACAGCCTGATGAAGCGCGTGTCGAGGCGCTTCAGGTGGACACCAGGCTGCGTGAGATCGGGGAAAAAATTCCGGGGAACAAGTTCACCGAAGATGCGCTATCCCGTTACCTCACCGGCATGATCTACGAGGAACTGGGTGAATGGAGCGATGCCATGATTGCCTACCGCAAGGCCTACGAGGCCTACAAAAAGTACCGGGTCAATTATGGCCTGGCGATGCCGGACATGCTCAAGCATGACCTGTTGCGGCTGGCGCACCGGCAGGGTTTGGCGGATGAGGCTGCCCAGTACAGGCAGGAATTCGGCATCGAAACTCCGCATGAAGTGATACGCGAACAGGAAGGCGAACTGGTCTTCGTCCTGAACAATGGCCTGGCGCCCGTCAAGCGCGAAAAAATTGTCGGCGCTACATCGCCTTCCCACTCGGTCATGGCAGATCCCACCACGCGGTATAAGCAAATCACACCCGCGCTGCCCGTGGTCGTAAACATCGCGCTGCCTTACCACGAATCCCGGCCCAACAACGTGCTGAACGCCCGCGTCAGCGTCTCCGGCAAGCAGGCCTACACCCAGATGATGGAAGACATTGATGCCCTTGCCAGGGCTAGCCTGGACTCCCGCATGCCCGCGATAACGGCGCGCTCAATCGCCCGTGCGGTGTCCAAGGTTGTGATGCAGCAATCTGTGGATCGCGCCGGAAGAAACCGTGACAACGACCTTGCGGTAGAATTACTCAGCTCTTTTGTCGTGCGGATGGCGGCTGCGGCCACCGAGCGGGCCGACACCCGCAGCTGGCTGACATTACCCGCAAACGTCCAGCTGGCGCGGCTTTCGTTGCCGCCCGGCAGCTACACCATCACGGTTGATTTACTCGGGGCTGGCGAACAGGTCATCGCGACCCAGGAATATCCGGGTGTAGCCATCAGCAGGAATCGCAAGACGTATCTGACCCAGCACTGGGTTCCCAATCAGCCACACCACTAGGAGATGCAAATGAAACTCTCTGACTTTGCCTTCATGACATGCGTGCTTTCACTCCTCTCCGGCTGCGCCAGCCAGCCTCCCGCCGCACCCGACTGGATATCCGGCGACAGCGCCCAGTATAAAAGTGCGCAATACCTGATGGGTCGCGGACAGGCGGCCACGCAGGAAGAGGCCAAGGATCGCGCCCGCGCCGACCTGTCCAAAATATTTCAGGTGGCCGTAGCGGCGGAAAGCGAAGATGTCCAGAAATTCAAGGCCGGCCCCAGCGCGCCGGGCCAGTATGAGAGCCAGGCTTCCCGGCGCATCACCACGCATACCAGCCAGATTATCCGCGGGATACAGATTGCGGAACTGTGGCAGGACACCGCCACGAATAACTATCACGCGCTGGCGGTTTTGCCGCGATTGCAGACCGCTGCCAGCCTGCGCCAGCAAATCGGCCAACTGGATGAGGCTACCGGCAACCATGTAGAGCAATCCCGCAAAGCCAGCGACTTGTTCCTGAAAATTGCAGCGGCCAGCCTGGCCGTGGATGCCCAGCAGGAGCGCGAGTCATTGCAGAAGTCCCTGCAAGTTGTAGATCCCGCCGGGCGAGGCACTGAACCGCAATGGAACAGCGCAAAACTTAAAAGCGATCTGGACGACTTGTTGAAGCGGGTGCGGATTGCATCACAGGTAGCTGCCGGCTCAACCCCCGGCTTTGCGGAAGTGGTGTCCGGCGCGCTGGCCAAAGCCGGTTTCATGATCGAGACCGGTCCGAGCCCGGATTTTGTGTTGCAGGCGCGGATGGAAATGGCTGACCTTGGCTTTCAGGACGGCTGGTACTGGCAGCGCGGTGTCCTGGAAGTCACCCTGTCGGAAACGGGCACAGGCCGTGTGCGCGGCATCAGGCGCTGGACCGTCAAGAGCAACGCCCCGGACGCGGAAAGCGCATCAAAGCGCGCCTTGAACCAGGCAGACTCAGTCCTGAAGCAGGAGCTGAGGGCAGCGATTATCGATATGGCCAGCAGCCGCTGACCGCATCTGCGCCCTTAAAAGCTCAATCGCCGGTACTGCACCGCTTCGGCAATATGCCTGGTCGCGATGCCATCAATCCCTTCCAGATCGGCGATGCTGCGCGCCACCTTGAGCACGCGGTGATAGGCGCGTGCGGAGAGGTTAAGGCGGCTGATGGCTTGTTGCAGCAGCGCAATGCCTTGCGCATCCGGCGTGCATAACGCGTCGATTTCAGTGACCGAAAGCTGGGCGTTGGCCTTGTCCTGGCGCGCAAGCTGGCGTTGCCGCGCAATTTCTACACGCGCCCGCAAATCCGCGCTGGCTTCGCCATTCGCCTTGTTGAGCAAATCATCCTGCGGTACCGCAGGCACTTCGATCTGGATGTCGATGCGATCCAGCAGCGGGCCGGAAATCTTGCTGCGGTAGCGTGAAATCTGGTCCGGTGTGCAATGGCACTTGCCGTTGTAGTGACCGTGATAGCCGCACGGGCAGGGATTCATTGCGGCGATCAGCTGGAACTGCGCGGGAAAATCGGCGCGCCGCGCCGCGCGGGAAATGGTGATGCGCCCCGATTCCATCGGTTCGCGCAACACTTCCAGCACACTGCGCTCGAACTCCGGCAACTCATCGAGAAACAGCACGCCGTGCAAAGCCATGGAAATTTCGCCGGGACGCGGATTGCTTCCTCCTCCGACCAGCGCTACGCCGGATGCGGTGTGGTGAGGCGCGCGATAGGGCCGCGTCTTCCACTTCGCCACATCGAAGCCGCCATCCAGCGATTGCAGCGCCGCACTCTGCAGCGCCTCGGCCTCGGTCATTTGCGGAAGGATGCCTGGGAAGCGCGCCGCAAGCATGGATTTGCCGGTGCCCGGCGGCCCCACCATCAGCACGCTGTGCCCGCCCGCCGCAGCGACTTCCAGGGCGCGCTTGGCCTGCGCCTGTCCCTTCACCTCGCTCATGTCCGGGTAGTGCGGACGGATGGATTGCGGCTGGCTAATATAGGGCGCAATTTTTGATCTGCCGGTGAGATGCGCCGCCACTTGCAGCAGCGTTTGCGCCGGGAACACGGTTGCATCCTCCACCAGCGCGGCTTCGGCGGCATTGGCTTGCGGCAGGATGAAAGCTCGCCCGCTGCTGACTGCACGATAAGTCATCGCCAGCGCGCCGCGTATCGGACGCAACTCGCCGGTCAGCGCAAGTTCCCCGGCGTATTCGTATTCGGCGAGCTTGTCGGAAGGAATCTGACCGGTGGCGGCGAGTATGCCCAGCGCGATGGGCAAATCAAATCGCCCGCTTTCTTTGGGCAGGTCGGCGGGAGCGAGGTTAACGGTGATGCGGCGCGCCGGAAAATCGAACTGGCAATTTTGCAGCGCGGCGCGCACGCGGTCTTTGCTTTCCTTGACTTCGGTTTCCGGCAGGCCCACGATGGTGAAGTTGGGCAAGCCGTTGGCGATGTGCACCTCAACGGTGACGAGAGCAGCTTCCATTCCTGAAAGCGCGCGGCTGTAGAGAACCGCGAGGCTCATATTTATGAAGCGGCCTTGTTGCGCTGCGCTTCCAGTTCCGCGACCCGCGCTTCCAGTGCGGTCAGATGTTCACGGGTACGCGCCAGCACCTGCGCTTGCACTTCGAGCTCTTCGTGCGTCACCAGATTGAGTTTGGCGAAACCTTGCATCAGCAGGACGCGCACATTTTTTTCAATGTCTTTGGCGGGGCCGCTGTTTACCACCTCGTTTAATTTGGCCGACAGGTCATCAAAAAACTTTTGATTGAGCATGCTGTGACTCCGGGTTGTTTGCGATATTGACAGTGTAGCAAAATTTGCCCGGCACCGAGGCGCGCCCTGGATTGCGGTCTGCCACGGCTTAACATCGATATTTGAGTATGACTGTTCGAATCATTGGCACACTCCAGAAAATGGCAGTTTTGCTGGTAGCGCAACAGCGGCGCTAAAATGATAAATTGCGCTTGCTATCGGTTCTGCTTTGAGCCTGATGTAACGTGTTGTTATACTGTCCAAGGAATGATGCCTGATTAATATATGCAAAGGGAATGAAAATGCTGAACGTGGAGCAAGCGCGCTTTAATATGATAGAACAACAAATTCGCCCCTGCGATGTGTTTGAGGGTCGGATTCTGGACTTGCTCAAACACGTTCGCCGTGAGCACTTCGTGCCGAATGGCATGAGGGAAATGGCTTTCGCTGATATGGAAATCCCCTTGGGTTATGGAGCGTCCATGTGGCAGCCCAAGCTTGAGGCGCGCGCCCTGCAGGAATTGCATCTCAACCGTAGTGACCAGGTGCTGGAAGTGGGCACCGGCAGCGGTTATCTGACCGCGCTGTTGTCCACATTGGCGGGGCGCGTAACTTCAGTTGAAATCGTGCCGCAGTTGAGTGCTGCAGCGAGGCAAAACCTGGCTGCGCTCCACCGCGATAACATTATGCTTGAGATTGGTGATGCTTCGCATGGCTGGGCCGGTGGTGCTGGCTATGATGCCATCGTACTGACCGGCTCAACCCCGGTGCTGCCCGAAGAATTCCAGAATAGCCTGAACGTCGGCGGGAGACTGTTCGCCATTGTCGGAGATGCGCCGGTGATGCAGGCCAGGCTGATCACTCGTGTCGCTCCCGATACCTTTGAAACCGTTAACATTATGGAAACCTGCGTCGCTCCCCTGCAACATGCGCAACAGCCCAAACGATTCGTGTTCTAGGTTTCAGGATTGAATTGCACAATATCCAGATTGGCTGTAACATTAGCATTATCTAATATACAGGTTGTGCAAAACCTTATGAAACGATTACCACAACAAGTTTTTTACGCAACTGTCTTTTTCGCGGTCAACGGGGCCGGCGCTGCCGACCTGCTGGAAACCTACCGTGCCGCCCAGGCGAACGATCCGGTATTTGCCGCCGCGCGCGCCGCGCTGCACGCCGGGCAGGAAAAGCTGCCGCAGGGCCGTTCCGCGTTGTTGCCGTCGGTCAATCTCAGCGCCAACACCACCTATAACGACAGCACCGTGCAGTATCGCGGCACGACTTTTTTACCCGGCGGAAACAACAGCTACAACAGCAACGGCTACGGCGTGAACCTGGTGCAACCGCTGTTTCGCCAGCAGAACTGGCTGGCTTACAGCGCATCCGGATTGCAGGTCGCCCAGGCCGAAGCGCAATTCAGGATAGCCGAACAGGATCTGATGTTGCGCGTCGCGCAAGCCTACTTCGATGTGCTGATCGCGCAGGACAGCGTGCAGCTGGTGGCAGCACAGAAGGCCGCGATCTCCGAACAGCTCGAACAGGCGAGGCGCAATTTCGAGGTCGGCAGCGCCACCATCACCGACACCTTGGAAGCACAAGCCCGCCATGATCTGACCGGCGCGCAGGAAATCGCCGCGCGCAACAATCTGGAAATCAAGCGCAGCGCGCTGCAGCAGCTGATCAATGCGGTACCGCAGGACCTCAGGCCGCTCGGCAATGAATTCCGGCTGGAAGCGCCGCAACCGGACGATATGGAAAAATGGGTGGACAATGCGCAGATGAACAGCCTGCAGCTGGCCATCGCGCAAGCGGGTGCCGAGATCGCCGATAAGGAGGTGGCGCGCAATCGCGGCGGTCACTACCCGACCGTGGACATCGTGGCCAATTACTCCAAGAACGCCGCCAATGGCGGCAGCTTTGGCGTGGGCAGCGACAGCACCAACAAGAGCGTCGGCGTGCAGCTGAACATGCCGCTGTTCCAGGGGGGCGGTGTCAGCTCCAGATGGCGCGAGGCGGCAGCCAACCGTGAGCGTGCCAACCAGGAACTGGAAAACGCCCGCCGCAACGTCGCGCAGCAAACCCGCCAGGCCTACCTTGGTGTGGTCAGCGGCATCGCCCAGGTCAGGGCGCTGCAACAGGCGCTCGCCTCCAGCGAAAGCGTGCTGGAAGCCAGCAAGCTCGGGCATGAAGTCGGCGTGCGCACCAATCTCGATGTATTGAATGCGCAGCAACAGCTGTTTTCCACCCGCCGTGACCTGTATCAGGCGCAATACAATTTCCTGGTCAGCCAGTTGCGGCTGAAGGCGGCCGCCGGAACCTTGTCCGAATCAGACCTGGCCAGCGTCAATCAGGCGCTTTACTGAACCGCGATAAGACAATGTTCGATGCTTTGAATTGACCCCACTGCTAATTGTGGCTCTTTTGAAAAACGAATGGATTAAGCGGCATGAGGGTTGAATCTTTGAAAATTGAGCTTGCCAGCGATGAGAAATATCACCGTGCGCATGGTGTGGATGCTGGTATAGC
>Ga0209343_10008905_pt1 | contig 11577 bp, 14 predicted proteins | sample RifCSPlowO2_02_FD_184026 | JGI IMG/M metagenome (GOLD analysis project Ga0209343, IMG submission 184026) | Groundwater microbial communities from Rifle, Colorado - Rifle CSP2_plank lowO2_0.2 (SPAdes) (version 2) | ecosystem: Environmental > Aquatic > Deep subsurface > Groundwater | place... | reverse complement strand
GAGCGATTCCAGATTGCGGCAATCCGGAAGCTGCAGGTCAAGCAGGATGATCGAGATTTCATTTTGTGCCAGCACCTGCAGGGATTCGCTGATACTTTCGGCATACAGCAGGCGAAAACGCTCCTCATGCGGTTTGCTGAGCCGCTCCGCAACCAGACGGCGGTCAGCCGGGTTATCCTCCACCAGCAGGATATTGATGGGTTCGGCTTCTTTGCGCGCATCATTCTCATGGCTGACAAGTGAAACGGCGCTCATGGCGCCCGCTTTCACGGCTGCCGGATCAACAGCGGGAACGGAGTGTACCAGTGTCATGTAGTCAATTTTTCTGCTATGTGTGTTCTTCATCAGTTTGCGTCCTTATCCCGGTATTCCGGCGCGAATACCTTATATGCCTTTACCTTGGGGCACTTGGCAGTTTTACGATGGTAAGCCAGAAGTCATTGATGGATTGTACTACTTTAATGAATTGATCGAGATCTACCGGTTTGGTTACGTAACAGTTGGCATTGAGGTTGTAGGATTTGACAATATCCTGTTCTGCTTCGGATGAGGTAATAATCACCACCGGTATGGTCTTGAGATCCGGATCGGACTTGATTTCCGCCAGCACTTCCCGCCCGTCCTTCCTGGGCAGGTTCAGATCGAGCAGAATGATGTCCGGCCGCGGCGCATTTTTATGTTTGCCCTGCCTGCGCAGGAAATCCATCGCTTCCTCGCCGTCGGTTACCACATGCAGGTTATTCTGTACTTTGTGGTTCTTGAGCGCTTCCTGGGTCAAGCGAACATCGCCGGGGTTATCTTCGACCAGCAGGAAATCTGCCGGCCTTCCCAATGGATCCATATTCATGTCGTGCTCCTCTTTCAGTGCAGTGTGGTTGGAATAGCGAAGTAGAACGTCGAGCCTTTCCCTTGCTCCGACTCGACCCATATCCGTCCGCCATGATGTTCAATAATCTTCTTGCAGATGGTGAGTCCAATCCCGGTGCCCGGATATTCTTTTTTGCCGTGCAGGCGCTGGAACATGAGAAAAATCCGTTCGGAATATTCCGGCGCAATGCCAATGCCATTGTCGCGCACGTGGAATACCCATGCTTCGCCCTGATGTTCCGCGCCTATTTGTATACATGGCGAACTGCTGCCGCGAAACTTGAGGGCATTACCGATCAGGTTCTGGAAAAGCTGGGTGAGCTGCGATTCGTCCGCATTGAGTGAGGGTAATGGGTCGCAAACGATGCTGGCGCCACTTTCTTCAATAACCAGGCGGAGATTGGCCAGTGCCCTGTCAAGTGCGGCTTGCGCGTTCACCCTGGTAAAAACCGTATTGTGGGTGCCGACGCGCGACAGCTTCAGAAGGTCGTTGATGATTGCCTGCATGCGTGTGGCGCCATCCACCGCATAACCGATGAATTCGTCGGCATCGGCATCCAGTTTTCCGCGATAGCGCTGGGCAATGAGCTGGGTGTAGCTTGCTATCATGCGGAGCGGTTCCTGCAGATCATGCGAGGCCACATAGGCAAATTGTTCCAGCTCCTGGTTGGAGCGGCTCAGTTCCCTGGTGCGCTGGGTCAGCTCCTCACGGGCGTGACAGAGTTCCGTAATGTCCGAAAATTCCAGTACATGATGGGTAATCATGTCCGCATCACCCCGTACCGCACTTAAAGTGAGCTCTACCGGGAATTCGTCGCCATCCTTACGGCGCATCCGGGTTTCGACTTCATGGTGGTTAACTTCATTGAGCTTTGGACACAGGGATTCGTAGATATCTTGCTCGCCAGAAAACAGGAATCCAAGATGTTTTCCCTGCGCTTCCGCTTTGGCATGACCGGTCAGCAAGGAGAAGGTGTTATTGACCCATTCAATGTTCCCGTGTGTGTCGGTGATGATTATTCCCTCGACATTCCCCTTCAGGATTTTTTCGAATATTTGCAGCTTTGCCAGGTCAGTGCTGGAATAGGCTCTCGACGCAAGAGGAATATCAAAGTTGTCCATTTTTCAAGTAGTTTCCGGCAATAAAATTACCGGCAAGTATTGCTGATGCCACCTGGGTTGCATTGAATCAAGGGAGGCGGAACGATACGCCCGATAGACGTGCTTGTCCATCTTCTTCTTAAGCCTGTTGGGCTACGCGGTGTAGCTGCTAACCCAGCCTGCGAAACTTCGGTGCCCGACTATGGAGCGAGGGTTTTCACGTGGCCGGGGAATGCTAAACTCGCTGCCATGAAAAGTATTCATCTGGTGATTTGCGATTTATTCCTGCCGAAAGACTTTGCCGCCGAAGTTTGCGCGGATTTGCGCTTGCCTGCATTGGAAAAAATGCTGGCGCGGGGTGCTTCGACGGGTTCAGGACAAACAGGGGAGGGCGCATCACTGGAGGGGTTGTTGTGCGGAATGTTCGGCGTGCCATGTCAGCCGGATATGCCGATTGCGCCGGTTTCCGCTGCTTTTGACGGACTCGGCGATGGCTGTTGGTTGCGCGCCGACCCGGTGCATTTGCGCTTGCAGCGCGACCAATTGATCTTGCTGCCGAATGTAGAAGCTGGCGCGGACGAAGCCGAACAACTGTGCGCCGCGCTGAACGAACACTTTGCCGGGCAGGGCATGGAGTTTTTTGCGCCGCAGCCGCAGCGCTGGTATGTGCGGCTCGACCAATTGCCGGATATCGAAACCGTGCCGCTGTCGCAGGCTGCCGGGCGCAATGTGCGCGGCCTGCTGCCCAAGGGTAGAGAAGCGGCGCGCTGGCATCAGGTGTTCAACGAAATCCAGATGCTGCTGTTTGCCCATCCGGTGAACGAGGCGCGCGGCGAATTGCCGGTCAATAGCCTGTGGCTGTGGGGCGGCGGCACGGCTAATATTTCGCCGCAAAGAAATTACGATATCGTCAGTTCGAATGAAGTGCTGGCGGAGATGTTTGCTGCGGCGACGGATATTCCGTTTGCGGGGTGGCAGGCGCAATGGCGCGATGAGCAAAATTGCGACAGGCAATTGCTGGTCTGGACAGGCTTGCGTTCAGCCTTGCAACGTGGTGATCCGGGAACCTGGCGCGCAGCCTTGCAGGAGTTTGAAACAGGCTATGCGCAACCGTTATGGCAGGCATTGCGCGCCGGAAAAATTGCGCAGGTGCAACTGGATGTTCTGGGTGGAGATCACGCCCGGCGCCTGCTGTTGACCCGTGCCGATGCCTGGGCATTCTGGCGGCGTAACAGGCCGCTTGCGGAATACGCGATAGTGTAGAATGACCCCAACAATAAACCGGGATTAAGCATGCCGTTCTGGAATACCGCGATGCAAATCTTCTGGCGCGAAGAGTCTTTGCCGGTGCTGTTAATGGCGCTGGGCATCGCATTTCTGCTGTTTCATTTTCTGAAAGAAGAGCGCAAAAGCGTCCTGAACACGCTGATTTTCTTCTTTGCCTGCATGGTGCTGCAATTTATCAGCGGCCTGATGCACGCGCTGCAATTCATCTCCGCCGCCGCGATACTCCACGAAGCCGGATTGATCGGTGCCGGCATTGCGGTGATTCGCCTGTTGGGACTGCTGGCATTCCGCATCATCCTGCCACGGATGCACATTCTGCCGCCGCGCATCGCCGAAGACATTTTTGTCATCATCGGCTACGTCGCCTGGGGTCTGGTGCGATTGCGCTACGCCGGGCTGGATCTGGGCAGTATCGTTGCGACCTCGGCGATGATTACCGCCGTGGTGGCGTTTGCCATGCAGGATACGCTGGGCAACATCCTCGGCGGCCTGGCTTTGCAACTGGACAATTCCATCGAGATCGGTGACTGGATCAAGGTTGACGATATTTCCGGCCGCGTGGTGGATATCCGCTGGCGTTCCACGCTGGTCGAGACGCGCAACTGGGAAACGGTGGTGTTCCCGAACAGCCAGCTGATGAAGAACAAATTCATGGTGCTTGGGCGGCGTGTTGACCAGCCGGTGCAATGGCGACGCTGGGTGTGGTTCAATGTGGCGCTGGATATATCGCCCATCAAGGTGGTTTCCGTGGTCGAAGAGGCTATCCAGCAGACCGACATTGCCAATGTAGCGAAGGACCCTTTGCCGAATTGCGTGTTGATGGATATGGATAATAAAGGCTATGCGCGCTATGCGATGCGCTATTGGCTGACTGATTTGACACCGGACGATCCGACAGACGCGGCCATACGCTGGCACATCATGACGGCGCTGCAACGCGCGGGTATCAAGCTGGCGATGGAGGAGAGGAGCATCCACATTACCAAGGAGAACGAAAAACACGAAGAGATGGTGCATCACCGCGAAGTCCTGCTGCGCATGAAGACATTGCGGCGTGTCGAGCTGTTTTCGCAGATGACGGACAACGAGTTGCGCAAGCTGGCCGAGCGTCTCAGGTATGCGCAGTTTGCCAAGGGGAATCTCATTGCCAGACAGGGCGCACCCGCGCAGCACTGGCTGTACATCATCATCAGCGGCGAGGCGGAAGTGTATCTGGAGGGGACAGGCGGCGAGAAGCGTATTCTGAACGTGCTCTCGAAAGGGGCTTTTTTCGGCGAAATGAGCCTGATGACCGGGTCGCCGCGTGTGGCTTCGGTCATTGCCAAGACCGATGTGGAGTGCTACCGCCTCGACAAGGAAGCATTCGAGGAAATTCTGCTGGCGCGCCCCGCCATCGCCGAGGAGGTGTCGCAGGTATTGGTGGCGCGCCGCGTGCAACTGGACAGCGCGCTGCAAAACCTGGACGAGGAAGCCAAGCATAAGGAAATACACCATCAGCACAGCGAAGTACTGGCGACCATCAAACGGTTCTTCGGTTTGTAGTATCATCGCCGCCGCGTTTCAGGGGGTCAGCATGAAAGTATCGTTTCTGGATTTTGAAAGTCCCATTGCCGAGATGGAAGACAAGATCGAGCAACTGCGCTATGTGCAGGATGATTCGGCGCTCGACATCATGGATGAGATTTCGCGTCTGTCAAAAAAGAGCGCGGCGTTGACCAAGGATATCTACGCCAAGCTATCGCCCTGGCAAATCTCGCAGGTGTCGCGCCATCCGCAGCGCCCTTACACGCTTGATTACATCGAGCATTTGTTTACCGATTTCGAGGAGTTGCACGGCGACCGCTGCTTCGCCGACGACAAGGCCATTGTCGGCGGACTGGCGCGTTTCAACGGCCAGAGCGTGATGGTGATCGGGCATCAGAAGGGACGCGATACCAAGGAAAAAATCGTGCGCAATTTCGGCATGCCGCGTCCCGAAGGCTATCGCAAGGCGTTGCGCCTGATGCGCCTGGCGGAAAAATTCGGCATTCCCATCATGACCTTCATCGATACTCCCGGCGCTTATCCTGGTGTGGGGGCGGAAGAGCGCGGCCAGTCAGAGGCGATCGGGCGCAACCTGTATGAAATGACCGAGCTGCGCGTGCCGATTATCTGCGCCGTGATCGGCGAGGGCGGCTCCGGCGGCGCGCTGGCAATCGCGGTGGGCGATGTGTTGCTGATGCTGCAATACAGCACTTACTCTGTAATCTCGCCGGAGGGCTGCGCTTCGATTCTGTGGAAGAGTGCGGAAAAAGCGCCGGATGCCGCAGAAACCCTGGGTATTACCGCGACGCGCCTGAAAACACTGGGGCTGATAGACAGGATCGTTGCCGAGCCACCCGGCGGCGCGCACCGCGATTACGCGGCAACCATGCAGAATATGAAGAAGGCATTGCAGGACGCGCTGAAAACAGCGCAGAACAAACCGGTCGCCAATCTGCTACAAGACCGCTTCAATCGCCTGATGAGTTATGGCAAGTTCAAGGAAGTTGAGCTTAACTGATCTTTCCGAACGCTTCGCGGCGCAGATCGCGCCGCTGCTTCCCGTGCACAGCTCCATCCTGATCGGCCTGAGCGGCGGAGTTGATTCCATCGTGTTGCTGCACCTGCTGCACCGGCTCGCGCCGCGTTTTTTCTGGCGACTCTCCGCATTGCATGTTCATCATGGCATCAGCCCCAATGCCGATGCGTGGGCGGATTTCTGCGCCGGGCTCTGCGCGCAATATGCCATTCCACTAGATATCGAACGCGTGGACATTGCCCCGTTGCGCGGACACGGCATCGAGGCGGCGGCGCGCAAGCTGCGCCATATGGCGTTTGCCAAACAGGAATGTGACTTTATCGCACTGGCACACCATGCTGACGACCAGGCGGAAACCCTGCTGCTGCAACTATTGCGCGGTGCGGGGGTGCGCGGCGCAAGTGCCATGCCGCTGCTCGCCAGGCGCGAGGGCTCACCCAGTTTATTGCGCCCGTTATTGCACTGCTCCCGCGCAGAAATCCTCGACTATGCCGCCGCGCATCACTTGCACTGGATCGAGGACGAAAGCAACGCCGACGACAGCTATCCGCGCAATTTTCTGCGTCATCGCCTGTTGCTGCTACTGGAGCAGAAATTTCCCGCCTGCCGCACTACGCTGGCGCGCAGCGCGCAGCATTTTGCCGAAGCCAGCGAACTGCTCGATGATCTGGCACGGCTGGATGCACAAATCCCATCCCCTATCCCTTCAGGAGGGGAGATGGGTGAAGTCCACGATGTAACCTTGGAGGCATCGCGCCTGCAATCCCTCTCTCAACCCCGCGCCAGAAATCTTTTGCGCTATTTCCTGCGCAGCCAGGGCGCGCCGATGCCGCAAACCGTGCAACTCGACGACATGCTGCAGCAACTGTGCGATGCGCGACAGGATGCAAATGTGTGCGTCGCTTTCGACAATTGGGAGGTGCATCGCTACCGGGACAGGGTGTATGCGCTGCGTGCGCCGGCCGGATTTGACATGGGTTTGGTGCTGCCCTGGCATGGTGAAGAAGAGCTGGATTGGCCTGCGCTGAATGTGCGGCTGCACTTCGATCGCATGCAGGGGGCAGGTGTCAGCCTGGCGAAACTGCGGCGCGCGCCCGTGACGCTGCGCCTGCGGCAAGGCGGCGAAACCTTGCGTCCCCATCCGCATGCCGCGACGCGTACCCTGAAGAATCTGCTGCAGGAACATCATGTTCCGCCTTGGCAACGCGACCGTTTGCCGCTGCTGTATTGCGGCGACGAACTGGTGTGCGCGGCAGGTGTGGCGATTGCGGCGGAGTATCAGGCGGACGTGGACGAGACAGGTGTTTCGGTGAATCTGCTGCAATGAAAAGTCTATCTGCTTGCATCATCAAAATAATTCGAGTCTGAGCTAACGTGGAGCTAAGGGGGTGCGCGCTTTTGCGCAGTCCCGCTTAAGCGTCGGGTTAGGCATTTAATTTGCCCATGACCGCTTTGCTTCAGCTCCAAGGGTCACTCCTTGGTGGCGAACAATCCGCCGGCAAAACCGATCGTTGTAAGCAGAACGTTCACAAAGGCGGCATCGGAAATTTGACCTGCGGTGAAACAAACTGCCGCAAGTGACAAGACATATATTAACAACAGAGTGCTGGTCGCGAACCGACCAAAACCGGGGGTCTTAGTCCAGAAGAACCCCCCAAAAGCCACGAGAGCTATCGTGGTGACGGCAATTGTTGGCACAACATTAGCATCCGACATCATTTCTCTCCTGCCGTAATATCTGCGCGATCTTTCACTCCAAAAAACCCGACAGCAAAACCATTTTTCCTCAGTTCCTTTCGTCCACGTCCATTCAGTGACATGAGCGCAAATACGTTCGCGAGCGGAATGAGCATTAGCGCAAGATACACCGCCCAAACTGTCTTCGAAGCATCAATGGCCTTCAACATTCGCCAAGCACAGAAGACAGCTACTGGTATCGCGGATATTGCGACAGCAGTAGGGAAAATCGCCGCGACAAACGTGATGAAGGTTCCCACAAGCACGATCTTGTGTGCACTAACAATCGATTGCGAATTGTTGTTTGCCATGAATGCTCTCCATTAAAGCCTAACGTTCAAATTGAGGGGCTGGCCGCCACGAAACGTGACCGGAGCCCCGAAAGTTCGAAAAACCACAGTCCGCAAAACGAACGTATATCGGCCAGTCCCTCTCGAATGCAGGGTTAGACGTTGCGGTTTTTGTCATTTGGCGAGCAAATTCCTGACCTGATTGAGCGTGTAGGGCGGGTTATTCAGATGAACGACCCGATGGCAGTTGGCGCACAGAATCGCAAGGTCTTCCATTCGCGTTCGGGTGGTGTGCTCAACTTCGGACAATGGCAATAAATGGTGAATCTCGCAGTAGTCGCTGGCGGCACTGCCATAAGCGCGATGGAAAGAAAACCCGCAAACCTCGCAGTCGAGCGATGCCGCCTGCTTCTTCTTGTTGCGCACGACGGTCTGATTCCGTTCGCGCTGAAGGTGCAAGACCAATCGCTGCCGCCCTTCGGTGGCGGCAACAGTGTGAATGTCCACGTCGAGGTTGGGAGATGCGTCCGAGTCAGCGACGCGCACATAACCGGGAATCGCTGAAATGCCGGGCTTCGGAATGCTGATTTGCTTGCCGACACTGATGTGTGGCGAGGTACGATAGTCCTCCTCGGTCGCAAACAGAACGTAGCCGTGGGCGTCGAACAAAGCAGCGGGGAACCGGGCAAGCGTGGCATACCAGTGACCATCGTCACTGTAGCGAACTTGGGCTGCGCCAACACCCCAAGCCTCATTAAGGCGGACAGCCTTGTCTCTGTTCAGCGTAGCCTTGGTTCTTCTGTCCATACATGACTCGTAGCAACGCCTAACGTAGAGCTAAGGGGCTGCGCGCTTTTGCGCAGTCCCGCTTGAGCGTAGGGTTAGGGTTCGGTTGGTAGAGCATAGGAAACCTTGGCTCCCTCAACTTTGACGATGCCACGCTTACACAGCGCGGCAAACAATGCGGCAAGCTGCTGCTCGGACAGCTCCTTTTTGAAAAGTGCGTGAAGGGTATTCAGCAAAGTCTTTTGTGTTCGTGGCTTCGATGCTTTGCGACGAATGAGGTCTGCAACGACGGCTTCTACTTGAGCTTCTGGCGCGGCAGGAAGCGCAGGCTTGAAATAGGGAATGTCGGCAATGCAGGTGGATCGCTGGGCAAGAATCTTTTTCCCTTTGAGATATTTCAGCAGTGAATCGAACCCAGTGTCTTTCGAGATGACATGGAAGAAGGCGGTTGGCTCAGCTGCCGACAAAACCCCAATGTAATAGGCGATGTGAAAATCGAGTGCGTTGTTTCCAGATGATTCGAGAACAATGTATTCGGCGTTGTCACCCAACGATTGAAGTGCAGCAGCCAACGAAATGGGAATCTTGGATTGGTTGGGGCCGAGAAATACTTTGACCTTGAAGGGCCCGTCCTTGAGCAAGCCGATGTCTTTCGGCTGGACATTCTCAAAATCGACGAGGACATAGTTCGTGTGCGTTGTCACTGGAGAACCCTAACGTTTGAGTTGAGCGGCGGCCCGTCAGGGACGTCCGCTCGAACGAATGGTTATGCCTCAGCACTCCTCCAATTGCCACTGCGGATTCCAGACGACCTCCCAGAGATGATGGTCTGGATCTTGGAAGTAACCCGCATAGCCACCCCAAAACGTTTCCTGGGCCGGCTTCACGATGACAGCGCCCGCGGCCTTAACCTGGGCCATGACCGCATCAACCTCGACTTTTGAGGAGACGTTATGGCCCAAGGAGAACTCTGTTGCACTCGGAGCACCTAAAGGAAGGCCCGAATCATGCGCGAGACTTTTGCGCGGCCAGACGGCGAGCCTGAGCCCGTGCTGCAGTTCGAAGAAGGCAACGGCACCATGTTCGAATTCCTTTCCGATGATGCCTTCGGACTTCAGCCCGAGACCATCACGGTAGAAATTGAATGATCTTTCCAGATCATCAACACCAACCGTGATGACGGTAATTCGCGGCTTCATGCACGAATTCTCCATGAGGCATAACGTAGAAGTCACCGGCGCTGCGCGGCTTTATCGCGCAGCGTCCGCGTGGACTGCCGGGTTATGTTTCATGTTCAATAAACTCGCTCTTTGATCGCCGCTGTTGATGCGACTGCCGCAGCCGCAATCTCGTGCACCTGACTCTCGAATGCCCCGCAATAGTCTTGAAGGTCATCCGGGTACCTCGTTTCGCCGAGCGAGCGCAACTCTTTGATGAGGTAGCTGTAGTAATAGCAACTGGATTTTAGGGCTAGATCCAACACTGGATAATTGGCGACCCTCTTCAATTCGATGTGATGAGCAACGAGATTGTCACGGTAAGCCTTCATCTCGTTCCAGTAAGCTTCCCATTCCTCGGCAGTAACCCCGACCACTCCGAACAAACCATCTCGGAACTGGTCGTGACTCGCGGGCGGGACAATTTTCTTCCAGTGTGTAGCTTCACCATCGGAGCCGAAAACCTTGCACCATTCGAGAACGGCGATGTCGAGTTGGTTGCCGTGTATGAGCCGCCAGAAATTCAGATGTGGTTTCGGATCGACTTCCGTCAAGACGCGCTTCATCTCCGTGCTCCGAGCAAGATGCACGAGGCGAAACAAGTGGGCTGTGAGTTCTTTGCGCCGAGTCATGCCTGCGTTTCATTCATCGAACGAGTTGTAGAACGAGTCAATGTCAAGTTCTCCGACGAGGTATCTCTTCAAGTTATGTGCCCAGTTTCCTCGAAAGGTTTCTGAGAATGAGGCATCGTGAACTCCTATCTTGGTGCCGTCCTCAAATGATTTGATAGCTTCTGCTGGCGTGAGGTCTGAGTCTCGAAGTTTTTTATGCTGGTCATCCATTCCTTTGGCAATTTCGAGTGCCGCTAATTTACGATCTAGGTTCTCCCAAAGCTTGTTTGGCAGCACGCCGTCGCATATGCGACGGATGTGCTTATCGGTCGCCTGTTCGCCACTTACGCCAGTGAGAGTGAAAAATCCTATTCTTACGAACCCATAGACATATCCAGCAGTAAAAAATGTCATGAGCCGCGTTGACGTCTCCAGCTCGTTTTGATCAAACGCCTCCTTGATCTGGCGGTGAAGCTCGACACCAATTTTTGTGCGAGCGTCTAATTCAGCTTTTCGTCGCTTAAAAAATGTGAACATGGTTATCAATTGGAAGAAACATAACGTAAAGTAGACACCTGCGACGGTGTATATTCCGAGATATTGAGGTGTACAATCTGACGCATGTCTGCAATAACCCGTTGTTTATTTGGTAGCATCTAAATAAGGAGCTTGTTATGGTTGGCGAAAATACCCCTGCCGTCCCACCCCCTCCCAAACTGCTCGATCAAGTTCGCGACAGGATCAGGGTTAAACATTACAGTATCCGCACAGAAACACAATACCTTCAGTGGATCAAGCGCTTCGTCCTTTTTCACAGCAAACGGCATCCGCGAGATATGGGTGCCGTTGAGGTAGAGGCATTCCTGTCGCATCTGGCCACGGAGGGCAATGTGTCTGCCTCCACCCAGAATCAGGCGCTTTCGGCGCTGTTGTTTCTTTACCGCGAGGTGCTGGGCATCATCTTGCCGTGGATGGATTCCATGGTGCGCGCAAAGAAGCCGCAACGGTTGCCGGTGGTGTTGAATCTCTTCGGGTCTGATTCCCCGCAGCTCTGCTGCGCGCAGTTATAAAATGGGAGGATGAGTAAATATATTCACAAGAGCCACAATGTATCAGTATTG
>Ga0209343_10008904_pt1 | contig 11578 bp, 10 predicted proteins | sample RifCSPlowO2_02_FD_184026 | JGI IMG/M metagenome (GOLD analysis project Ga0209343, IMG submission 184026) | Groundwater microbial communities from Rifle, Colorado - Rifle CSP2_plank lowO2_0.2 (SPAdes) (version 2) | ecosystem: Environmental > Aquatic > Deep subsurface > Groundwater | place... | reverse complement strand
GGTCGCGAGCACTTGCGGCGGCGCCGTGCGGCAGCAATCGGGGCCCTTGAGGCAGTGCTTGCTCGGGTCGAGCTTGCGCAGGTGGCGCTCCGGCAAGCCGTGAAAACTCAGCAACAGGTGGTCGAAATCCTGCTCGAGGTAAGGCCTGGCACTGTCGACCAGGGCATCGATGTATTCCGGCTGGTCATAGAAGGGCGCCAGTATGGAGAAGCGCATGTCCAAATTAGCCGCGCGCACCACCCGCCTGGCTTCCTCGATCACCGTGGTGGTGGTGCTGTCGGCAAACTGCGGATACAGCGGCGCCAGGGTCACCTGCTGGATGCCTTGCGCCGCCAGCCTATTGAGCACCGCCTCGATCGACGGCTCGCCGTAGCGCATTGCCAGTTCGACCGGGCCCTGGGTCCACTGCGCCTTCATCGCCGCCTGCAGGCGCCTGCTCAACACCACCAGCGGCGAGCCGTCTGCCCACCAGATCGACGCATAGGCATGGGCCGAAGCCGCGGGTCGCTTGAGCAGAATCAGCGACACCAGCAAGCGCCGCAGCGGCCAAGGCAAATCGACCACATAGGGGTCCATCAGAAATTGATTGAGGTAGCGCCGTACGTCAGCCACTTCGGTCGACGCCGGGGAGCCCAGGTTGACCAGCAGCAAGGCGTGATTGCTCATGCAGAATCCTTATCAGTCAGTGTCGCCCAGCAGATCCGCCAGGGCCGTATCCAGATCGGTGAAACGAAAACGAAAGCCGGCTTCGCTCAGGCGCACCGGCAAGGCGCGCTGGCCTCCCAGCAGCAAACCGGACAATTCGCCCAGACCGACGCGCAACACCACCGCCGGCACCGGCAATAACGCCGGCCGGTGCAGGGCACGGCCCAGCGCACGGGCAAACTCGGCATTGCGCACCGGATTCGGGGTGCAGGCATTATAAGGACCGCTGGCCTGCTCCTGCTGCAAGAGAAAATCCATCAGGGCGATTTGATCGGCCAAATGCACCCACGACATCCATTGCCGACCATCGCCCAGCCGCCCGCCCAGACCGAGCTTGAATGGCAGCAACAGGCGCTTGAGAAAGCCACCATCACGAGCCAGCACCAAACCGGTGCGCACCAGCACCACACGAATCCCCAGAGCTTCGGCGCGCTGCGCGGTTTCCTCCCAGGCGCCGCACAGTTGCGCGGCGAAATCCTCGCAGACCGGCGGCGTATCCTCGTGCAGCTCACGCTCGCCGCCATCGCCATACCAGCCCACCGCCGACCCGGACAACAATACCCGCGGCTGCTCGACACGTCCCTGCAGCCAACTCAGCAGCTGCTCGGTAAGGGTGATACGGCTGGCCCACAGCAGGCTCTTGCGCTTGCTGGTCCAGGGCCGGTCGGCAATCGGCGCACCGGCCAGATTGACCACCGCGTCCACCCGCTCAGCGCCCAGTTCTTCGAGCTGGCCGATGCCGCGCACCTGCGCCCCGCACAGCGCCGCAACCCGCTGCGGACTGCGGCTCCACACCGTCAACTGATGGCCCTGCTGCGCCCAATGCTGACAAAGACCGCGACCAATCAGCCCGGTCCCGCCGGTGAGCAATATGTGCATGGCATCCTCCTCGCATGGCGTTCGCCAACCTGATAGCCATCAGTCTGGTTTATCACAGGACAACGTGCCTTTAATCCGGCTCAGGATTGTCTTTAATAAAGAGAGGCACGATTGAAGCCGATAAGCCCTATACATACAATCAATATTGTATAGGTTTTGTCCAAAGCGTAGCCTAGCGCTCTAAAGCAAGAGGTAGATATGACCGCACCCATCGCCATCATCGGCACCGGTATCGCCGGACTGTCCGCCGCCCAAGCCCTGCACGCCGCCGGACATGAGGTTCAATTGTTCGACAAAAGCCGTGGCAGCGGCGGCCGCATGGCCAGCAAGCGCAGCGATGTCGGCGCCCTGGATCTGGGCGCGCAGTACTTCACGGCCCGCGATCGGCGCTTCGTCGATGTGGTTCAGCAATGGCAGGCTCGCGGCTGGGTCGCCGAATGGACGCCGAACCTCTATCACAGCCGCAACGGCCAACTCAGCGCCTCGCCAGACGAGCAGGTGCGCTGGGTCGGCAGCCCGCGCATGAGCGCCATTACCCGGGCCATGCTCGGCGCCTTGCCGGTGCATTTCTCCTGCCGGATCACCGAAGTGTTCCGCGGCGCGCAGCACTGGCACCTGCAAGACGCCGAAGGTCATAACCACGGCCCCTTCAGCCATGCCGTGGTCGCCACTCCGGCACCGCAAGCCAGCGCCCTGCTGGCGGCCGCGCCGAAACTTGCCGGCGCAGCCTCCAGCGTAATCATGGAACCGACCTGGGCGGTCGCCCTGGCCTTTGCCAACCCACTGGACACCAAAGTGGACGGCTGCTTCGTGCAGGACAGCCCGCTCGACTGGTTGACGCGCAATCGCAGCAAACCCGGCCGCGACGGCAGCCCGGACACCTGGGTGCTGCACGCCAGCAGCAGTTGGAGCAGACAGCACCTGGACATGCCCAAGGAGGCGGTGATCGAACACTTGCACGGTGCCTTTGCCGAGCTGATCGACTGCGCCATGCCTGCGCCCATCTTCAGCCTGGCACACCGCTGGCTCTACGCCCGTCCGGCCAGCGCCCACCAGTGGGGCTCGCTGGCCGATGCCCATCTGGGCCTCTATGCCTGCGGCGACTGGTGCCTGTCCGGGCGAGTCGAGGGTGCCTGGCTGAGCGGCCAGGACGCGGCGCGCAAACTGCTCGCGCACCAGCGCTGAAACAGCGGCCGGTCAGGCCGGCGCGACCTCCAGCAACGGTCGCAACGCCTCGGCCAGCAGGGGCGCCATGGCCACGGCATTGCTCGGATGGGCGATGCAGTCGGTGCTCCACACCTCACCTACCCCGGCCGCCTTGATCACCGCCAGGGCGTCGCCGGCGAACAGCGCATGGGTCACCGCCACGTCCACCGAGGCGGCGCCGGCGGCCAACAGCAGTCCGGCGGCGCGCGCCAGGGTGCGCCCGGAACTGGCCACGTCGTCCAGCAGCACCACCTGCCGCCCGCTCACGTCCAGCGCCGGCAGGACGATCTCGACCTGACGGTCGCCCTGCCGGTGCTTGGCGCAGACCCCGTGCTCGAACCCGGAGACCGCGGCGGCGGACGCGACCCATTGCGCCGACTCGGCATCCGGGCCGATCAGCAGCGGCCGCTGCCGCCGCTCGGCCAACAAGCGCGCCAGCAGGGGCGCAGCGGACAGGGCGATGGCGTTGACCAGTGGCACCGCCTGCTCGAGCCGCTCGATCCGGTGCAGGTGCGGGTCGACCGTGACCAGCGCATCGAAATGTCGCGCGAGGAAGGCGCCGATCACCCGCTGACTGACCACCTCGCCCGGCACGAAGGCGATGTCCTGGCGCATATAGGCCAGGTAGGGCGCCACCAGCAGCAACCGATGGGCGCCGAGCCGGCGGGCCTCGTCGGCCACCAGCAGCAACTCGATCAGTTTGTCGTTGGGTCGGTCGAGGCTGCGGTAGATCAGCAACTGCGCGGGCAGCCGCTGCTGCGTCGCGAGCGGCAGGCGCAGGCGCAGCTCGTCGTCGGGAAACCGGTGTCGCTCGATGCACGCCGCCGTCAGCCCCAGCGCCTGGGCCAGGCGCTGGGCGGCTTCGCGCTCATCGAGGAAATACAGCAGCAGCGTGTCCATCAGAACTCCCCGAACAGCGGTGTGATCTCATCGGCCGTCCCCAGGCTGAAGCCGTTGCTGCGCTCGCAGGCCTGGCGGGTGAACTCCAGATCGGCCGGATAGGCGGCATACACCCGGTACAGCGGCTCGCCGGCCTGCACCGGCTCGCCCAGCTTGCGCAGCAGGTCGACGCCGGCCCCCTGCACCTTGGGCGCCCCGGCCAGCCGGGCGATGCGCGCCAGTTGCAGGTTGTCGATGGCGCAGACCAGCGCGCTGCGGTCGGCACAGATGTCGAAGCTCAGCGGCGCCAGCGACGGCTGCAACGCATCGAACTGCCTGGAGCCCTGAGCCTGGATGATGGCGCGCATCTTGGCCAGCGCGCGACCGGAATCGAGGATCTCGCGGGCGATCGCGAAGCCGTCGCCACCGCGCACATCCGGATCGAATTCGAGCACCCGCCCGGCCAGGCGCAAGGCCTTCTGGCGCAGGTCGTTGGGCGCCGCCGGGTCGTTGTGCAGCACCGCCATCACGTCGCGCGCCTCCAGCACCGGGCCTATGCCGCGGCCGACCGGCTGGCGGCCGTCGCTGATCACCACATCGATGACCAGGCCCATGCGTCCGGCGACGAACTCGAACAGCTTGCGCAGCCTCTGCGCCTCCGGCATCGAGCGCACCTTGGCGGTCGGCCCGACCGGGATGTCCAGCAGCAGGTGGCTGGAACCGGCGGCGACCTTCTTCGACAGGATGGAGGCGACCATCTGCCCCGGCGAGTCGATCGACAGCGGGCGCTCGACGGCGATCAGCACGTCATCGGCCGGCGACAGTTCGCTGGTGCCGCCCCAGGCCAGGCAGCCGCGGTGTTCGTGGACGATCTCCTCGAGCCGGGCGAACGGCAATTCGACATTGGCCAGCACCTCCATGGTGTCGGCGGTGCCGGCTGGCGAGGTGATCGCCCGGGACGAGGTCTTGGGGCAGAGCATGCCGTGGGCGGCGACTATCGGCACCACCAGCATCGAGGTGCGGTTGCCAGGAATACCGCCGATGCAGTGCTTGTCCACCACCGGATGCTCATGCCAGTCCAGCTGGCGGCCGACCCTGGCCATGGCATCGCTGAGGAAATACACCTCCTCGCGGTCCAGCTCGCCCTGGTTGCAGGCGACCACAAAGGCGGTCAGCTCGATCTTCGAATAGCGGTGCTCGGCGATGTCGCGGACGATGGCGCGGAAGTCTTCGCGCTCCAGGCGCTCGCCGGCGATCTTGCGGTGCAGCGCGGGGATCGAGCCCGGCGGCTCGGCCTGGGAAATGCACGCCGGATGGCCGTCGGCCACACCCAACTGGGCGAAGGCGTCTTCCGACAGGCCCAACTCCTCCAGCCCGACGATGCAGCTGTCGTCCACCACATTGAGGCTGGCGAGAATCCGCCGGCCATTGGCGCACACCTCCACCTTGGCCAGCGCCTGGAAACCTTCGGCGCGATAGCGCGCGCAATCGCGGTGCAGGTAGGCGACGTTCTCGCGGTAGGTGTCGATGGCCACCCGGCGCAACTGCAGCGGTGCGGCCGGGCCGGGAGAACAGCTGGGCGATTTGTCGTTCATGGGCTTCACCGACAGGGCGCTGGAACTCTCTATGTACGGCCGTTCGCGGGGCGTTGCCAAGCCCCGCGAAGCGCTTTGCGCGGATGTATTGAGCTGGATCAGTTGCCTCAGGTCAGCCACGCCACAATACTTACACAATACTTGTACAATAATATTTACTTGTACAAATAAATCCCTATGATGAAGGCAGCCATACAGACAGAAGAACTCCAGTCGAGGACGCCGAGATGCCCCAGCCAGCCCCGCACCCGCCGAAGATCCGCGTCGCCGTCAGCGCCTGCCTGCTGGGCGCTGAAGTGCGCTACAACGGCGGCCACAAGGAATCACGGCTGTGCAGCCGCACCCTCACCGAGTATTTCGAGTTCGTCCCGCTGTGCCCCGAGGTGGCGATTGGCCTGGGCACTCCGCGCGAACCCATCCGCCTGGTCGGTGACCCCGCCGCTCCCCGCGCAGTGGGCACCGTACAACGCGAGCGCGACCACACTGAAGCACTGGCCGCCTATGGCGCCCAGATGGCGGGAGCGCTGGACGATATCTGCGGCTATATCTTCATGCAGCAATCGCCGTCCTGTGGCCTGGAGCGGGTCAAGGTCTACCAGGACAACGGCCGCCCCAGCGAACCCAAGGGCCGCGGCATCTACGCCGAGGCATTCTGTGCCCGCCGCCCGGATCTGCCGGTGGAGGAAGATGGCCGGCTCAACGACCCCATCCTCCGTGAGAACTTCATCACTCGCGTGTTCGCCTACGCGCAATGGCAGCAACTGCTGCGCGACGGCCTGACCCGCAAGACCCTGCTGGACTTCCACTCGCGCTACAAATACCTGCTGATGGCCACCCATCCCCTGCAATACAAGGCGCTCGGCCGCCTGCTCGGCAACCTGCACCAGCATGATCTGCAGGAGCTGGCGCCGCGCTACTTCAGCGAACTGATGGCGGCATTGAAGAAGTGCGCGACCCGGCGCACCCACAGCAACACGCTGCAGCACCTCAGCGGCTACCTCAAGAAAGCCCTGAGCAGCGCAGACCGCCAGGAAATGCAGCAGCTGATCGGCCAGTACCGCGACGGCATCGTGCCGCTGGTGGTGCCCCTGACCCTGCTCAAGCATCACTTCCGGCGTCACCCGCACGACTATGTGGCCACCCAGGTTTATCTGCAGCCACATCCGGAAACCCTCAGTCTGCGTAACACCCTCTGATCATGGATGAACTCACTCAGCAACTGACCCAGCACGACGAGCCCGCCGCTGCCGGCGATGATTACCAGAGCGCACTGGCCAGGGGCTTTGTGCCGATTCGCGACGTTGCCCGGCTGACCGGCGTGAACGCCGTGACCCTGCGCGCCTGGGAACGCCGTTATGGCCTGATCGTGCCGCACCGCACGGCCAAGGGCCATCGTCTCTACTCGGCCGATCATGTGGCGCAGGTCCAGACCATTCTCACCTGGCTCAACCGGGGCGTCTCGGTTGGCCAGGTCAAAGGCCTGCTGCACGCCAACCAGCCGGCGTTTGCCGAAGCCACCTCGCAGTGGGACGAGAAGTGCCAGCGCCTGCAGGAAGCCATCTGCAACCTGGCCGAACGGCGCCTGGACGAATGCTTCAACAGCGAGCTGGCGCTCTACCCGCCGCACACCCTGTGCAAACAGCTGCTGCTGCCCCTGCTCGATGCCCTGGAACTGCGCTGGCGCGGCCGGTTCGGCGCCCAGGCCGAGCGGGTGTTCTTCTATTCCTGGTTGCGCAGCAAGCTAGGCGCGCGGCTCTACCACAACAACCGCCAGCAGGGCGGCGCGCCGCTGCTGCTGGTCAATCTTTCCGACTTGCCGATGGAGCCGGGGCTGTGGCTCACCGCCTGGCTGGCCAGCAGCGCCGGCTCGGCGGTGGAGGTCTTCGATTGGCCAGTGCCACCGGCGGAGCTGGCCATGGTGATCGAGCACATCCAACCCAAGGCGCTGCTGCTCTATTCCAGCCAGGCGCTGCACAGCGCGCATTGGCGGCGCCTGCAGGCGGGCTACACCTGCCCGTGCCTGGTCATCGGCCCGGCGGCGCACATCCACCACCAAGAGTTGCAGGCCCTGGCGCGGCAGAACAGCGCGCTGGGCATGGCGCCAGATCCGCTAAGCGCCCTGCACATCCTTTCCGACCTCAACCTGCTGGATCGCCAATGACCACGCCACAACTGCTATGGCTGCGCACCGACCTGCGCGTGCACGACAACAGCGCCCTGGCCGCCGCCATGGCGGCCGGGCCGACGGTCGCCCTGTTCCTGCTCAGCCCCGGACAATGGCACGCTCATGACGATGCGCCGAGCAAGGTCGATTTCTGGCTGCGCAATCTGGCCGAACTGAGCCGCGAACTGGGCGCCCTCAACGTGCCCCTGCTGGTGCGTCAGGCCGACGACTGGAGTGCGGCGCCGCGGGTAATCGCCGAGCTCTGCGAGCAATTGCAGATTGGCAGCGTACAGGTCAACGAGGAATACGGCGTCCACGAAAGTCGTCGCGACCAGGCCGTGGCCCAGGCGCTGGACGCGCTCGGGATCAACTTCCGCAGCCACCTCGATCAGCTATTGTTCCGCCCCGGCAGCGTGCTGACCAAGTCCGGCGGCTATTTCCAGGTCTACAGCCAGTTCCGCAAGGTCTGCTACCAGCGCCTGCACAGCGCCCTGCCCACGCCGGTCAAGCGCCCGGCCGCGCAGGTGCCGCTGCCTATCGCCAGTGACCCGATTCCCGACGCGGTGCCTGGCTTTACCCCACCCGCCGCCAGCCTGCGTCAGCTCTGGCCGGCTGGTGAAGAGCACGCCCACAAGCGCTTGCAGGCCTTCGCCGACGAGCAGATCAACTACTACCAGAGTGAGCGCGACTTGCCGGGCAAACCCGGCACCAGCCGCTTGTCCGCCTACCTCGCCGCCGGCGTGCTGTCGCCCCGCCAGTGCCTGCACGCCGCTCTGCACGCCAACCGGGGCGAGTTCGACAGCGGCAACAGCGGCATCGTCACCTGGATCAACGAACTGCTCTGGCGCGAGTTCTACAAGCACATCCTGGTCGGCTACCCGCGCGTCTCCATGCACCGCGCCTTTCGCCCGGACACCGATGCCCTGGCCTGGCGCCAGGCGCCGGACGAACTGGCCGCCTGGCAACAAGGCCGCACGGGTTTTCCGCTGATCGATGCGGCGATGCGCCAGCTGCTCGCCAGCGGCTGGATGCACAACCGTCTGCGCATGGTGGTAGCTATGTTCCTGACCAAGAACCTGCTGATCGACTGGCGCGAAGGTGAGCGTTTCTTCATGCGCCACCTGATCGACGGCGACCTGGCGGCCAACAATGGCGGCTGGCAGTGGAGCGCCTCCACCGGCACAGACTCGGCCCCCTACTTCCGCATCTTCAACCCCATCAGCCAATCGCAGCGCTTCGACCCGGACGGCCGCTTCATCCGCCACTGGCTACCCGAGCTGACCGGCTTGAACAACAAGGACATCCACAACCCGGCGGCCATGGGTGGCCTGTTCGGTGTGGCGGATTACCCGCGGCCGATGGTCGACCTCGGCAGCAGCCGCGCACGTGCCCTGGAGGCCTTCAAGCGCCTGCCGCAGCTGGCGCCGGAGACACCGGCATGAGCGATTTTCTGCGTCAGTTCGCCCACGCCTTCGCCGCCCTGAACAGGGACAACCTCGAGCGTCTCGGCGAGCTGTACAGCGACGATGCACTGTTCCGCGACCCCCTGCACGAGGTGCGCGGGCTGGCCAATATGCAACGCTATTTCGCCGGGCTGTATGCCAACGTCAGCGAGCTGCGCTTCGATTTTTATGGCTTCGACCAGGTGCGCCCGGGCGAAGGCTACCTGCGCTGGACCATGAGCTACCGCCACCCGCGCCTGGCCGCCGGCCAACTGATCCGAGTGGAAGGCTGCTCGCACCTGCTATGGACCGACAAGGTTCATCAGCACCGTGACTTCTTCGATGCCGGCAGCCTGCTCTACGAGCATCTGCCACTAATCGGCCGGGCCATCCGCTGGCTGAAAAGGCGACTGGCATGAGGCGCATCTGGCTCACCGGCGCCAGCAGCGGCATCGGCGCGGCCCTGGCCGAACTGCTGCTGCAGGGCGGCCATCGCCTGGCCCTCAGTGCGCGTACGGCCACACCCTTGCACGCCCTGGCCGAGCGCTACCCGGGGCAGGTGCTGGTCGCCGCCGGCGATCTCAGCGACGCCACTCAGGTACGCGCGATTGGCGAACGCATCGCTCGGGTATGGGGGGCGCTGGACAGCGTGATCCTGAATGCCGGCACCTGCGAGTACGTCGACGTGCAGACCTTCGAGGCCGCGATGATCGAACGGGTGGTGCGGGCCAACCTGTTCTCCGCCAGCTACTGCATCGAAGCGGCGCTGCCGCTGCTGCGCCTGGGCCGTGAGCCACACCTGGTCGGCATCGGCAGTTCGGTGACCTACCTGCCGCTGCCGCGCGCCGCGGCCTACGGCGCCTCGAAGGCCGGCATGCGCTACCTGCTCGAAGCACTGCGCCTCGACCTGGCGGCCGAGGGCATCGCCGTCACCCTGGTCAGCCCCGGCTTCGTCGACACCCCGCTGACGCAGAAGAACGATTTCCCCATGCCGATGCGCTGGCCGGTGGACAAGGCTGCCCGGCATATCGCCGAGCGGCTGGAGCAGCGCCCCTACGAGATCGCCTTTCCCGGGCCGTTCATCACCATCCTGCGGCTGCTGGCCCACCTGCCCAAACGCCTGCAAGTGGCCATCGGCACACGCATGGCCCGCACCACCGAGGACCGCGCATGAGAATCGCCATTATCGGCAGTGGCATCGCCGGCCTGACCAACGCCTACCTGCTCAATCGCAACCATGCGATCACCCTGTTCGAGGCCGGCGACTGGGTCGGCGGCCATACCCATACGGTGGACATCGAAGTCGACGGTCGCCCCTACGCGATCGACACCGGCTTTATCGTGTTCAACGACTGGACCTACCCGAACTTCATCCGCCTGCTCGAGCAGCTTGGCGTCGGCTACAAAGCCACCGAAATGAGCTTCTCGGTGACTGATCCGCGCAGCGGCGTGGAGTACAACGGCCACACCCTCAACAGCCTGTTCGCCCAGCGCAGCAACCTGCTGTCGCCGAAGTTCTTCGGCATGCTGCGCGACATCCTGCGTTTCAACCGCGAGGCGCTGGACGACCTGCAGCAGCAGCGCATCGATGCCGTCACCAGCCTCGGCGACTACCTCAAGCAACGCGGCTACGGCGAGCGCTTCATCCAGCACTACATAGTGCCGATGGGGGCGGCGATCTGGTCGATGTCACTGGCCGACATGCTCGGTTTCCCCCTGCAATTCTTCCTGCGCTTCTTCAACAATCACGGCCTGTTGTCGGTCAGCAACCGCCCGCAGTGGTGCGTGGTCGAAGGCGGTTCGCGCAGCTATGTGGCGCCGCTGAGCGCTTCGTTCCAGCAGCACATTCGCCTGAACTGCCCGGTGCTACGGGTCGAGCGCGACGAGCACGGCGTCACCCTGCACAGCGCCGCCGGCCGCGAAAGTTTCGACAAGGTGGTGTTCGCCTGCCACAGCGACCAGGCCCTCAAGCTGCTCACCCACCCCTCGCCGGCCGAGCAGGAAATCCTTGGCGCTCTGCCCTATGCCGACAACGATGTGGTGCTGCACAGCGATACCCGCCTGCTGCCCAAGCGCCCCCTGGCCTGGGCCAGCTGGAATTATCGTCTTGGCGGGCCGGTCAATCAGCCCGCCGCGGTGACCTACAACATGAACATCCTCCAGGGTATTCACAGCGACACCACCTTCTGCGTCAGCCTGAATCAGACGGCACTGATCGACCCGAGCAAGATCCTCGCGCGCTACCGCTATGCCCACCCGCAGTACAGCCTGGCCGGCATGGCCGCGCAGGCTCGCTGGGAAGAACTGCTCGGCGCCCGGCACAGCTATTTCTGCGGTGCCTACTGGGCCAACGGCTTCCATGAAGACGGCGTGGTCAGCGCCCTGCGCGTGGCGCGCGCCTTCGGCGAGGAGCTGTGATGAACAGCGCCCTGTACAGCGGCTGGGTGCAACACCGGCGCTTCGCCCCCAAAGCCCACGACTTCCGCTACCGCATAGGCCTGCTCTACCTGGACCTGGACGAGCAGCAGCAACTGTTCGACCTCTCGCCCCTGGCCGGCAATGGCCGCTGGGCGCCTTTCGCCTTTCGCGAGACCGACTACCTGCCGCAATTCACCCGCGCCGGGATCAGCCTGAGTGATGCCGTGCGCCAGCGGGTCGGCGCCGCCCTCGGTCACAGGCCGCTGGGCTCGATCTGCCTGCTGACCCAG
>Ga0209343_10008901_pt1 | contig 11580 bp, 9 predicted proteins | sample RifCSPlowO2_02_FD_184026 | JGI IMG/M metagenome (GOLD analysis project Ga0209343, IMG submission 184026) | Groundwater microbial communities from Rifle, Colorado - Rifle CSP2_plank lowO2_0.2 (SPAdes) (version 2) | ecosystem: Environmental > Aquatic > Deep subsurface > Groundwater | place: Rifle... | reverse complement strand
CTGAACAACAGGCCGCTGCGCAAATCGCGCACCGTGCCACTGAGCAACGTGCAGGTGCAGCTGGCACAGATACCCTGGCGACAGCCATGGGCCGGCTGCAGGCCATGGGCCTCGGCCTGTTCCAGCAGGCTGTGCTGATTATTAACGGTCGCCTGTTGATGGCTGCGAGCAAACCCCAAACGCACCTGGCGCAGGCTGACGTCGGCGCGCAGCACGGGCGCAGTGAAGGCCTCGACCTGCAGCGCGCCAGGCAATTTGGCGGCCTGCCACCACTGCTGCACCTGGGCGACAAACCCCGCCGGGCCGCAGGCCAGCACGCGACGCTGATCAAGCTGAGTCACTTCGGCCAGATGCTCATCCGTAAAACGCCCAACTAACCCTTCTGGTTCAGCACCAGCGGCGGTCAGTGACCAACACACCTGCAGATTGCTGTGCTGCGCCTGCAGGGCCTGCAACTCGGCGATAAAACCGCGCTGGCCCTGCTCACGCACGTAATGCAGCAGCGTGATCGGCGCACTGAAACCCTGCGCAAGAGCGGCGCGCAGCATGCCCAGCAGCGGCGTGATGCCACTGCCAGCGGCGAGCAGCAGCACGCCCTGTTGCGCCTCGGGCCAGCTCAGCTCGCCATACGCTGGGCCCAGCTCCAGCACATCGCCGACCGCCAGATGATCCAGCAGGTAGGGCGAAACGCGCCCACCCGTCTGATGCTTGATCGCAATCTGCAGGCGGCCTTGCGCTTGCACCGCAGTCAGACTGTAACTGCGGCTCAGGCGTACGCCATCACGCTCGAGATACAGCTGCAGATGCTGCCCCGGCTGCGCGCCGCACCAGTTGCCGTTGGCCTGCAGGGTCAATTCGAGCATGTCATCGGCGACCCACTGACGCTGGGTAACCCGGGCGAACACCCGATTCAGCCGCAGCGCCGGGTGCAGCAGCGCCAGTCCTGCATCGACATCGCTTTCCCGCAACCAGCCACGGGCGACCAGCACGCGCAACGGATACAGCAGGCTTGCGAGCCCGCGTACCCAGGCAAAAGGAATAAGGGCCATGGCAAGACTCCAGTGAACAATTGTTCACTAGACTGGCAGAGCATATTTATTCAGTCAACAGTCGTGCACTCAAAGTCGGCTGAGCAAGCGCGGTTCGACGCAAGCGAAGCGCATTTGCTAGAGTGCGGCGCTGATTGATTTATGCAGAGCCAGGAAGCTTGAAACCACTACAACCGCGCGCCGAACAAAAACTGCAAACCCGCCACGCCTTGATGGACGCGGCGCGCAGCCTGATGGACAGCGGTCGCGGCTTCGGCAGCCTGAGCCTGCGCGAGGTGGCGCGCTGCGCGGGCATCGTGCCGACCGGTTTCTACCGGCACTTCGCCGATATGGATGCCCTGGGCCTGGCGCTGGTGGCCGAAGTCGGGGAAACCTTTCGCGAAACCATCCGTCAGGTACGCCACCACGAGTTCGAAGTGGGCGGTGTGATCGACGCCTCGGTGCGCATCTTCCTCGACGCCGTAGCAGCCAACCGTTCGCAGTTTCTGTTTCTCGCCCGCGAGCAGTACGGCGGCTCGCTACTGGTGCGCCAGGCCGTAGGCGCACTGCGCGAACGCATCACCGCCGACCTGGTGGCGGATCTTGCGGCCATGCCGAAGCTACAGCACTTCGACGCCCCGGCGCAGAATGTGATCGCCGACCTGGTGGTAAAAACCGTATTCGCCACCCTGCCCGAACTGATCGACCCACCCGCAGCGCCCCTGCCGATGCACGCCTCGCCCGAGATCAAGATGATCGAGCAGCTGCGCTTTATCTTTGTCGGTGCCAAGCACTGGCAAGGCCTCGGGCAAACCCGCGACTGATCATCGCCCACAGATCGCACCAAAAATGCGCACAAGCCCAGCGCGCGCACCAAACCGAACCCATCCCCGCTCCAATTTCAGCCACACCCACCCCAAGCGGCCCGCCCTGCGTGGCGCAAAGGCAGTTTGGCAAGGCACTTGCTCTATAACCGGCAATGCCCAGCCGGAAGCTGCCCCATGTTGGTGATCCACCGCCGTATTGCCGCCCAGCCGCGCTGGGATGCCGAACTCGAACTGAGCTTCGAGGCCCGCAGTAAAAGCCGCCTGCGCTGCTTCAGCCGCACGGGCGAGGATGTCGGCCTGTTCCTCGAACGCGGCCAACCCGCCCTGCACGACGGCGAATGCCTGCAAGCCGAAGACGGCCGTATCGTGCGCGTGGTTGCCCGCCCGGAGCCGCTGCTGCACGTCACCTGCGCCAATCCTTTCGAACTGATGCGCGCTGCCTATCACCTGGGCAACCGCCATGTCGCCCTGCAACTCGGTGATGGCTGGCTGCGCCTGCCGGATGACTATGTGCTCAAGGCCATGCTCGAACAGCTCGGTGCCACGGTAGAGCTGATCGAAGCGCCCTACCAACCCGAGCAAGGTGCCTATGGCGGCGGTCATCACCACTCCCATGCCGGCGATGCTGAATTCAGTTATGCGCCGCGCCTGCATCAATTCGGTGCGCGCAAGTGAATAAAGCCTGGCAGCTACTCCGGCTGGCCAGCCCGCAGCTGCCGAATAGCACGCCGGCTACAGCGCCCTTGGCAGCCGGGTTTATCGGTCGCGACTCGGTGCATTCCAGTGAATAAGGCGTGGGCACTGCTGAGACTGGCCAGCCCGCAGCTGCCGATTGGCGGCTACAGCTATTCCCAGGGACTGGAAATGGCCGTCGAGCAGGGTCTGGTTAATCACGCAGAAAGCGCCGAACGCTGGATTGCCGATCAGCTGCTGCTGAACCTGGCGCGCTTTGAAGCGCCTTTGCTGCTCGCCCATTGCCGGGCTGCCGCAAACGAGGACTGGGCGCAGCTGCGCCACCTCGCCGAACAACAGCGCGCCAGCCGCGAAACCCGTGAGTTGCGCCTGGAAAGCCGGCAGATGGGCTACTCCCTGCAGCAACTGCTGAGCGGCCTGCCGGAGCTGGATCAACCGGCGCAGCAGCTATTCGATGAGCTAGATGAACCCGGTCTGGCCCTCGGCTGGGCGCTGGCTGCGCGCGCCTGGCAGATCGAGCCAGCGGATGCCCTCGCCGCCTGGCTCTGGGGCTGGCTGGAAAACCAGCTGGCAGTGTTGATGAAAACCCTGCCGCTGGGCCAGCAAGCCGCCCAGCGTCTGACCTCGCACCTGCTGCCGCTGCTGGATCAGGCGCAGCGTCAGGCCAGCGAACTGCAACCACAACACTGGGGCAGCGCCGCCTTCGGCCTGGCCCTGGCGAGCATGGCGCACGAGCGCCAGTACAGCCGTTTATTCCGTTCTTGATGATAAGGAAGACTCAACCATGAACAGCCAACCCCTGCGCATTGGCATCGGTGGCCCGGTCGGCTCCGGCAAGACCGCCCTGACCCTGGCCCTGTGCCTGGCCCTGCGCGAGCGCTATAACCTGGCGGTGGTGACCAACGATATCTACACCCAGGAAGACGCGCAGTTTCTGGTGCGCAACGAAGCCCTGGCCCCGGAGCGGATCATCGGCGTGGAAACCGGCGGCTGCCCGCACACGGCGATCCGCGAGGACGCCTCGATCAATCTGGAAGCGGTCGACCAGCTCAACCGGCGCTTTCCGGGGCTGGATCTGATCATCGTCGAGTCCGGCGGCGACAACCTCTCGGCCACCTTCAGCCCGGAGCTGTCGGACCTGACCATCTACGTGATCGACGTGTCGGCAGGCGACAAGCTGCCGCGCAAAGGCGGCCCGGGCATCTGCAAGTCCGACCTGCTGGTGATCAACAAGGTCGACCTGGCCCCACTGGTCGGCGCATCGTTGGAAGTGATGGAACGCGACACCCTGAAGATGCGCGGCGACAAGCCGTTTGTGTTCAGCAACCAGAAGATCGGCCAGGGTCTTGAGCAGATCATCGCCTTTATCGAACGCCACGGCATGCTCACAGCCGCCTGAATACGCACCACATTCAGTCAAGGAGACACCCTATGAACCTGCGTAAGACCCTGTCCGCCATTGCCCTGTTTCTCAGCCCGGCCGTGGCCTTCGCCCACGCTGGCCACGACCACGCAGGCGTGCTGGCCGGCCTGGCGCATCCGGTATTCGGCCTCGACCACCTGCTGGCGATGCTCGCCGTTGGCCTGTGGGCCGCGCAGCAAGCAGGCCGACTGCGCTGGGCGCTGCCGCTGACCTTTGTCGGCAGCATGCTGATCGGCGGCGTGCTGGGCTTTAACGGCCTGCAGATTGCGCTGATGGAAACCGGCATCGCCGCCTCGGTATTGGCCTTTGGCCTGCTGGTGGCCGTGGCCATTCGCCTACCAATGGTTATCGCCATTGCCCTGACCGCGCTGTTCGCCCTGACTCACGGCGTCGCCCACGGCCTGGAACTGCCAGCACTGGCCAGCCCATGGGGTTATGCCGCAGGTTTTGTGGTGGCCACTGCCGCCCTGCACGCCAGCGGCTATGCCCTGGTGCGTCTGCTGCCCCAGGCCGCTGCACCGGTGGTGCGCGTACTCGGTGCCGCCTCGGCGCTCACTGGTGCCTGGTTACTGGCCGCCTGAGCGGCAAGCCACACAAGAGCGGACAGGCCACCACGGCATGTCCGCTAGCCGCCCGCCTCAGACTGTGCGACCGGTTTGGCCGCAATCGTCTCCCGCCTGTCGCATTTCACCTCTCGCTCAGCGCAGCCTGCTTTGTCATAGTCTGGGTATAAACCATCTCTGTCTTGCCGTTCTGGAACCCTGACCATGCTGCGCGCTGCCCGTTTCCTGCTGGTCCCCTTGCTACTGATTGCCGTCGCCCTGATTGCCCTGGCCCAGACCAGTCGTCCGGCCAGCCAACCGTCCGTGCTCGCGGCCTTGGGCGACCAACCGCTGGTGATCGCCCACCGCGGCGGCAAGGGCCTGTGGCCGGAGAACAGCCTATTTGCCTTCCAGCGCGCCAGCGCCCTGGGTGTGGATATGTTGGAGATGGACTTGCACCTGTCCAGCGATGGCGAGTTGGTGGTGATCCACGACCGCACTCTGGAGCGCACCACCGATGGCGAGGGCCCGGTTGCCGCGCTCAGCCTGACGCAGCTGCAAGCGCTGGACGCCGGTTACCGCTGGAGCGCCGATGGCGGCCAGAGCTATCCCTACCGTGGCCAGGGCATTCGCATTCCAAGCTTTGCCGAGGTACTCGAAGGCTTTCCCGATACCCCCAAGGTGATTGAAATCAAGGTGGCGGATGTCGGCATGGAAGCACTGCTATGCGATGCTCTTGAAGCGCACCAGCAACGCGACCTGGTGATCGTCGGCAGCTTCTATGACCGCAGCCTGCAGCTGTTCCGCGAGCAGTGCCCCGGAGTGGCCACCTCGGCCGGGCCCGGCTCGGTACGCCTGCTGGTGGCGCTCAACTGGCTGGGCTTGGGCAGCCTGCTATCGCCCAGCTACCAGGCACTGCAGATTCCCGAGCAACACGACGGCCTGCTTATCGCCAGCCCGCGCATGCTCAAGACCGCCGCGCAGCGCGGCCTCAATGTGCAGCTGTGGACCATCAACGAGCAACCGGACATGCACCGCCTGCTCGACCTGGGTGCCCATGCCCTGATTACCGACTACCCGGACCGTGCCCTGCAGGCGCTGGGGCGCTCGACCCAGCTCAGCGCCCTGGAAGACTAAACACCCAGTCCTGTATAAAAAACAACCTACCGCGTTCAGGCCACACCAGCTGTGGCCTGAACGCAAGCGTGCGCAGCTTATCCACAGATCGCTCCACAGCAAACCGGGATAAGTATTTCCCGCGCCCCGACACCTGTGGGCAAACCCTTGAAATACCTTGATTATTTCTTGACCTAAAGAAGGCAACATGCCGCCAAGAAGCTACCCAGCACGTTGATCAAAAATCCATCAAGTTCGTCAAAGCCAGGTATTACAGGGCCTGCGGCCAGGCATACCAGAGTTATCAACAGCTCTACCCACAGTAGTCGTGGACAACTTGATCGCTACCCTGTCTGCGCCTGAATAACCAGTCTAACTTGCTGTTTAAACAAGAAAAAACACACTGTTCAAAAAACGTACAGATCATCCAGAAAGCCGCAGGACTAAGGCTGCAAACGCCTGCACCCACCTTATCCACAGTTCGCTCCACAGTCTTTGTGCACAACTCGTCGCGCGCCGTGACATGGGTTGTGCATAAGTACCTGGCTATGGCGCTTATCGAGACAATCAACCGGCCAGCGGCCGCGTTCAGGCATAACCTCGCTGCATCAACCGAGGAGATCTGCCATGCCATTCAATGAACTGTTACGCAGCCTGCTCGCCGCCTATGCCAGTGGAGCCAGTGGCAGCAGTAGCGACTGAACCGCGGTCTTTACCAGGTGCACTGCCAGACGGGGCCCGCCAGCTATGGCTGTTACAGGCCGACTCACGTATAAATCTGCGCCAAGCGCCACTGTCCTGCGCAGCGGCGCGCCCCTGTTTACAGCTCATAGAAAGGAAGCTCTGCATGGCCGGTGCCAGCCTGTTAGCCCTGCTCGACGACATCGCCGCCGTCCTCGACGACGTGGCGCTGATGACCAAAGTTGCCGCCAAGAAAACCGCCGGAGTACTGGGTGACGACCTGGCGCTGAATGCCCAGCAGGTCAGCGGCGTGCGTGCCGAGCGCGAACTGCCGGTGGTCTGGGCGGTGGCCATGGGCTCGCTGAAGAACAAGCTGATCCTGGTGCCCGCCGCCCTGCTGATCAGCGCCTTCGCGCCCTGGGCGGTGACGCCACTGCTGATGTTTGGCGGAGCCTTCCTCTGCTATGAGGGCTTCGAGAAGCTGGCGCACAAGTTCCTCCACAGCAAAGCCGAGGACCACGCCCAGCACAAGGAGTTGCTGCACGCCGTGGCCGACCCCGAGGTGGATCTGCTGGCGTTCGAGAAGGACAAGATCAAAGGCGCGATCCGCACCGACTTTATTCTCTCGGCGGAAATCATCGCCATCACCCTCGGCACCGTGGCCCTGGCCAGTTTCGGCAAGCAGGTCGTGGTGCTCTCGGGCATCGCCCTGCTGATGACGGCCGGGGTCTATGGCCTGGTGGCGGGTATCGTCAAGCTCGACGACGCCGGCCTGTACCTCAGCCAGCGCGGCGGCGAAGGCCTGGGCGGCCGCCTGCAACGCAGCTTTGGCCGCGGCATCCTGTTTACCGCGCCCTATATGATGAAGGGCCTGTCGATTCTCGGCACCGCGGCGATGTTTATGGTCGGTGGCGGCATCCTTACCCACGGCGTACATGCCGCCCAGGAATGGATCGACCAGTTGGCGCAGAGCGTGGCGGCCAGCAGCGGCCTGCTCGCGGCCTTGCTGCCGACCCTGCTCAACGCCATCGCCGGAATCATCGCCGGGGCCGTGGCCCTGCTGCTGGTCAGCCTGGCAACCCGAGCCTGGAAAGCGACCAAAGGCTAACCGCCTGTACCCACCTAACCCCGAGGTTGTTGGTGCGCACGGCGCACCCTAGGGGTGGGCATCGCCAATCGCGCCTTGGGCAACAATCGATTAACCCGCCAGCGGCAATACCGTGACCTGCACCTCGGGGTCATGGCTGCCGCCGCCGAGAATCACCCCACGCAGCGGTGAGACATCGGCAAAGTCGCGGCCCAAGGCCAGGGTGATGTGTTCCAGCGCCGGGCGGATATTGTTGGTCGGATCGAAATCCACCCAACCCTGCTGTGGGCAGTACACCGAGATCCAGGCATGGGAAGCATCGGCACCGATCAGCCGGGGCTGGCCGGGCGGCGGCTGGGTCAGCAGGTAACCGCTGACATAGCGTGCCGACAGGCCCATCGAACGCAGACAGGCGAGCATCAGGTGGGCGAAGTCCTGGCACACGCCGCGGCGCTCTTCCAGTACCTGCAGCAGCGGCGTGGCTACCTGGGTGGCGGCGGCATCGAAACTGAACTCGGCAAAGATCTTCTGCATCAGCCCATCCACCGCCGCCAGTAGCGGCCGGCCTGGGCTGAAACACTCCGCGGCGTAGTCGACGAAGGCCTGCTTGAGGCGCACATAGGGCGACTCGAAGCGAAAGCGCGCCGCCTGCAGCAGGTCGGCACTCACGGCCTGACCGCTGTAGCTGAGGGCGGCGCGGGCCTGCTCCCAGGCCGGGGACGCCTGCAGGTCCAGCGCCGGCCGCGCCAGCACCTCGACTTTCAGCCGCGCACTGACCTTGAGTTCGTTATGCGGCCGCTCGAACACCAGGCGGGTCAACGGGTTGCCAAATACATCCAGACCGTCTAGGCGCTGGCAGGGCTGCGGGCTGACCAGCAGCTGCTGCGCGTGATTGCGCTGCCAGGGGCAGGCCCTTGGCCACAGATGGGCCAGCTGCTGGGCCAGGGATACCGGGCTGGCGTAGCGGTAATGGGTGTCGTGAAGAATCTTATAGAGGGCGCTGCTCATGAGGATTGGGTCCGCTGGCTGGCGTCGACATGCACAAAGAAGCGCAGACCGAGCCGGTCGGAAACGTCGGCCGCAGCCGCGCTGATGCTCGTCAGCAGGTCCGCCAGGCCCTCCAGCACGTCCTGCAAACTGGCCGCGCCGAACAGCGGGTTCTCCAGGCTGGCCAGGCTAAAGCGCGCCAGCTGCCCCTGCAGATGCTGCAGGCGGCGTTCGGCCGGTAGCTCGAAACGCTCGCCCAGGCGCTCCAGGGAGCGCAGCAGGGTGCGAATCTGGAACAGCACGGCGTGGGGGTTCTGTTCGTCCAGCAGCAACAGGTCGAGCACCGGGATCAGCTGCGCGGAGGCCAGATAGCGGGTGCGGTAGGTGATGCTGCTGTTGCCCAGCTCCAGCAGCCATTCCAGCGCGGATTGATCATTAGCGGCGCTGCTACGGAGGAAATTCGCCAGGCTGTCGCAGAGAAACTGCAGGCGCTCGATGCAGCGGCCAATCATCAGAAAGCGCCAGCCATCGTCGCGGGTCATATCGTCCAGGGCGAAACCCGACAGCGCCGCCAGCGACATCAGCAGGCGCTCGAGAAAGTCCAGCAGCTCGCCGAAGTCGGCCTGTTCGGCGTTGAGGTTCTGGGCTTCGCGCTGCAGTTCGAGCAGGGCCTGCCAGTTGGCCTGGGACAGCTTGCCGCGCACGCTGCCGGCCACCCACTGCAGGCGCTGCAGGTTGCCGCGCAGGCTGTCCGGCCAGTCTTCGCCGAGCAGCGCTTCGAGCAGGCGCTGCTGCAGTTCGCCGCTGTCGGCATCCGGTAGCAGGCCCAGACTCTCGCCCAGCTCCAGCGCGGTCTGCAGCGCCTGGGGATCATCGTCGTCATCGACATAGCGCGCCAGCATGATGCGCAGCAGCCGCGCGTTGTCTTCGCAGCGCTCGCTGTAGCGGCCGAACCAGAACAGGTTCTCCACCACCCGCGAGGGTAGATAAGGGTCGCTGCGCACCAGATCGGCCACCCCCAGCGGGCGCAGCCATTGCCAGGGCTCGCCGCCGCCGTGGCGCTCGCCGAGCACCCAGGTGTCCTTGCTCGCGCCGCCGCGCTGCATCGACACCACTTCGGCATCGGCCTCGCCGGCCACCCGGGTCAGGCCGCCGGGCATCACCCGGTAGCCGCCGTCGGCGCTGGCCACGGCAAATACCCGCATGCCGATGGCGCGTGGGGCCAGTTGGCCTGCTTCGGGCTGCCAGACCGGTGCCTGGGACAGCTGCGCCAGGGCCTGGGCGACATAGGCATAGGGCCGCGCCTTGAGCCGTTCGGCCAGGGCGGCGCGCTGTTCATCGTCCAACTCACGGCCGAATACCGGGGTAAAGCTCTGCGAGGGAAAGCTGGCGCGCACCAGCAGTTCGTCGAGCTTGTCCAGGGCCTCGTCCAGCACCGGCGGCTCGCCGCACCACCAGCTGGCGATGCTCGGCAGCAGCAGTTCCTCACCCAATAGTTTTTCCGCAATGGCCGGGAGAAAGCCCGGCAGGCCTGGGGACTCCAGCACGCCGCTGCCGAGGGCATTGGCCACCAGCACATTGCCCTGGCGCACCGCCTCGAGCAGGCCGGGCACGCCGAGGGCCGAGTCGGTGCGCAGCTCCAGCGGGTCGCAGAAATCATCATCCAGACGGCGCAGTACGGCATGCACCGGACGCAGTCCGGCCAGGGTCTTGAGGTAGACCTTGGCGTCGCGCACGGTCAGGTCGCTGCCCTCCACCAGCGGGTAACCGAGCTGGCGCGCCAGGTACAGGTGTTCGAAATAGCTCTCGTTGAAGCGCCCCGGGGTCAGCAGCACCACCAGCGGCGTCTCGCCGCCGGCCGGGGCCTGGCGCGCCAGGGTGTCCTGCAGGGTGCGGAAGAAGCCGGCCAGGTATTGCACGCGCAGGTCGCGGTACAGCTCGGGAAAGGCGCGGGAGAGGATCTGCCGGTTTTCCAGGGCATAGCCTGCGCCGGACGGGGCCTGGGTGCGGTCGGCGGTGACCCACCAGCGGCCATCCGGAGCGCGAGCCAGGTCCACCGCATACAGATGCAGCCAGGTGCCGCCGGGCGTCTGCACGCCCTGGCAGGGCCACAGGTAGTTGTTGTGGCCAAACACCAGTTCGGCCGGCAGCAGACCCTCGGCCAACAGCTGCTGCGGGCCATACAGGTCGGCCAGCACGGCATTCAGTAAACCGGCACGCTGGGCCACGCCGGCGGCGATCTGCTGCCATTCTTCGGCCGGAATCAGGTTGGGTAGCAAGTCCAGCTCCCAGGGCCGGTCGGCACCGTCGGGGTCGGCATAGACGTTGTAGGTCACGCCGTTTTCCTGGATCTGCCGCGCCAGCAGGGCCTGGCGCTGAGCCAGCTGCGTCGGGCTGCTGCGCTGCAGACGCTCCAGCAGCAGCCGCCAGTGCGGACGCACCTGCCCCTCGGCGTCGAGCAGTTCGTGATAAGCCCCGGACGTCAGGGGGTAGTCGGCAAGCAGGTCGGGCATGGCAGGCTCGATAAAAGGCATTTCGTATGTGTAGGAGCCAGCTTGCTGGCGATCCGTAGCGACGCGAGAGCATCGCCAGCAAGCTGGCTCCTACAAAAGCGCTGGCTAGGTCAGGCGCAGATCCAGGGTCATGGGCATTTCATTATTATTGATCGGGGCCAGCGCCGAGCGCTTGCCCGGACTGTGGCCCAGACGGAAGAAGCGCGCCAGACGCCGACTCTCGGCCTCATAGGCGTTTACCGGCAGGCTGTCGTAATTGCGCCCGCCGGGATGGGCGACATGATACTGGCAACCGCCCAGAGAGCGACTCATCCAGCTGTCTACCAGGTCGAAGACCAGCGGCGCATGCACCTCAATGGTCGGATGCAGGCAGTTGGCCGGCTGCCAGGCGCGGAAGCGCACGCCGCCGACAAACTCACCAACCTTGCCGGTCGGCCGCAGCGGCACCGGCACGCCGTTGCAGGTCAGCACATAGCGGTCACTCGGCAGGCCGCTGAGCTTGACCTGCATGCGCTCCAGGGAAGAATCCACATAACGCACCGTGCCGCCACCGCCGCCCTCCTCGCCCAGCACATGCCAGGGTTCCAGGGCCTGACGCAGCTCCAGTTCGATGCCCTTAACGTTGAAATCGCCGGACTTGGGGAAGCGGAACTCGAAGTGCGGGGCAAACCACTCGCTGTGCA
>Ga0209343_10008899_pt1 | contig 11580 bp, 14 predicted proteins | sample RifCSPlowO2_02_FD_184026 | JGI IMG/M metagenome (GOLD analysis project Ga0209343, IMG submission 184026) | Groundwater microbial communities from Rifle, Colorado - Rifle CSP2_plank lowO2_0.2 (SPAdes) (version 2) | ecosystem: Environmental > Aquatic > Deep subsurface > Groundwater | place... | reverse complement strand
TCGGGCTGGGCGATTGCCGTCGCCTTTCTTCCGTTGAGCCTCGCGGGCGCGGCGGTTATTCATTTCAAGGTCGCGTTCGATGGTACTCAGGGAGTCCTCAAACATGCCGATTGCTTGCGTGTAGCCCTCGCAGGCCTGGCGGTAGGCTTTTCGTCCATCAGCCGTCTGGACGCCCGCCAACTCACGCAGGCGCGAATCGACGCGGGCGACACGGATGGCGGTCCCAAAGAACGCGCTGGACCGCTCGCCTTCGATGCGCAGGGTGCGCTCCATTGCTTGCGGCTCGTGGGTAGGACGTTGAATGGTGTTGTTTGGCATGGTTGTTACCTATTTTGGGTGGCAAAGGATCTCAGCCAGTCCCAGCCGGCTGTGTGCTTGGTGCAGGTGAAGAAGAATTTGCGTGCATCACGGGAGTGACTCAGGTAGCTCGCGCTGTCAGATGGCACGAATGCTCCCCAGACATCTACCCAAGCGATCTGCATAATCTTGTGTGGCAGGTAGCAGACCTCAACATGACGGTACTCAGGGGTCCGCAGGTAGACTTTGCCGGCGTATAGAATGAGTAGGACGATGGCGAGGATCTTGATCGACCGGAAGATTGGGCCGTTGTCGTTCGATTGGGATTCAGCCAACGATGTGGTCCTCTTTCTGAATGGTGATGATGTGGCCGGTCCGGCGCTGAACCTGGCGCAAGCTTTCTCCTACTGGCATGCCGGCTGCGACCAGTCCGCTCAGCACACGGATTGCCTCGGCTTCCTCGTCGACGTAGACGTTGAGGCTCATGGCGAAGTCTTTCCAATAGCGCATCGAGGTTGGGGTGAGGTTTTTGGCAATGCCCCTGATGTACGCAACGGCACGCAGATCCGGCGTCGGCTTCGAGAGGTGGGCGGCGCAGTAGTGCGCGAGGTATTGGCCGGCGTTCATCCTGTTGCGGATAAGCTCAACGAGCTGCTCGCTTTTCCCGTCGCGGCGCATCGCATCAGCGTCGTCCATGCCTGATCCGAGCACGATGATGCTCAGGGTGATTCCCACGGACTCGCAAGCACGGATGGAGGCGAGGGCCCCGTCATAGCCGGCCACGTCTCCGTCAACTAAGTGAGCGGCCTCGATAACGCCCTTGCTCACCATGTGCATGGCCTGTGCTGGGTTGATCGACGCTTGCCCAATGGCAGTTCCCCAATGTCCGAGCAGCTGGAGAGCCCACGCATCCAGGGTGCCCTCGACGCAGATCGGCATCGAGCCATGCCGCTTGCTGAATAAGTAGGGGATGTCCTTGATCAGTGTCTTGGAGAAACGGTACTTCTTGACCTGCTCGGTGCTATCTCCCGCAGGGATACGACCCCACAGACGAACATCACCGTCTTCATGCGGCCAGTAACCCACCACGCGACCGTCCATCACTTCATATAGGTAGTCGGGCCTAGCGTCGTCATAGCCGATGTATCCCTTGCTCCTCGCAACTTCCTTGGTCACCCCAAGTGCTTCAAGGCCGGCCAGCACCTGTTTTGCGGTCGTGTAGACCCCGAGACGCATCGCCGCCATGTCAGCGTCGCTGTATCCGCGGTCAGCCTGCAGTTTCTTGAGGATCGCCTGGTTCACAGAAGCCAGCTGCTGAGTCACCTTGAAGATCGCGGTGCCAGGTTTAGTCGACATAGTTTGGGTGTCAGTCGGCTTGCCGGATGAGGTGGCCGGAGATGGGCGTTGCCCCTGGCGGGCGGGCCGGAATTCTGGGGGTTCGACACGGGCTTTGGCGCAGAGGATGGTGACGATTTCGCGCCCCGACATTCCGGTCTTTTCAAGCGCATCCCAAATTGAAGTGGTTCGACTTTTACAGTTGTTGCGGCGATTGCACTGGATTACAGAATTACCGATGTAGTAGAAGGCGCGATTCTCGCCGCACGCCGGGCAGTTGAGCTGATATGCACCCGCACTCGAGGAGCCGCTCGGCTTGAGGTGGTCGAGCAATCCAGCTTCAACCGCGTCAATCTCCGGATATACCTTCTCCTTTAAGAACTCCGTGATTCCACTGCTCATTCGGCCGCCGCCGTTGCCATGCGAGGGCGCAGAGATGAAACGTACTTCGGGCAGGCGCCCTGGTCGAGGGCAATCTCTTCCAGCTTCTTGAGAAGGCCACGTCGTACTTTCCAGACCTGCTTGCGTGACAGACCGAGCATGTCGCTCATGTCAACGGATTGGTGCTGTTCCAGGACTGCTAGTCGCAGAACTTGATGCTCGCGCGGGGAGAGGAAGCGGCGCAGGGTTTCGATGTGCTGATGGCGGGCCTGCAGTCCTTCGTCACTTAGGACGATGCCGTCGGATAGGAACTGGGGAAGGGCGGTTAGTCCATCGGTGTAGTTCGTGGTCGCGAGCATGTACTCGTGCTCGAGCGCGTGCGCGCGAGGCGTCACACCCACGGTGTCTAGTTCAAAGAACGAACAGTTCTTTGAACCAGGGAGCTCGTCGAGGATGGCCGCGAGGCCGTAGAGACGTATGTACGAGAGCGCGTAGCCGATAAGGCATCTGCCGCGATCAGCGGCCGCTTGCTCACCGTGGTTTCGGATGGCGGATTTGGTGGTGTCGTACAGCCCTGTGTAGAGAGCCGACAGAATCTCGTTGTCGCGAAGGCGAACTGGGATAGCTTTTCGCACTTCGGCAATCCACTGCCCACGAGACTCTTCGTGGCAAACGAATTCCCAAGGGTCAAGACCCAAGAACTGTTGGCAGGTAAGTCCTGCCAACCAGTTGCTCCTGATAAGGCGCATGCCTCCCTCCTCCGGTGCAGAGACCGGCTCCTAAGCGCAGACCCAGCTGAGCTGGCGTCCACTTTTTCGATCACCACGACAGTGATCGACCCCCTCTACATGCAGTGAGCTGTGCTCTCCTGCGGCGTTCCGCTGGCCACCCGTAGGTTGTCCAGTGGTATTTGTTGGCGATTCTATTTGCGGTGAATGGGACAGGCAACTCAAAAAAGGACCGGAAATTCCGCGCAAACCGCGCTACCCCGAAGGAATGTGCGACATGAGGGACGGGACTGTGTGCAATGGCGTGCAGCTAAAAAATGGCGCAAAGCCATGCGGCGCAAGGAATTTGACGCTGGAAAATCGACAGTAGTGGCGCAGTGATGGCGATTGCTGCGAAATGATGGCGATCTAATACCGTTTGTCGGGCTGTGGTCGTTTTTGAATCGGGCGTTATCGTGGGGACACCAATTGAGGGGAAATCCAGTCAACTACCCCGTCCTGATGGTCGGAGCTTGTGAAAACAGGTTGGGTTGACCAGGGAAAGCCGATACCAGCCGGCTACGTTTGCAACAGGTCGAACCGACCCACTTCGGGATGCTTCCTCAGTCCCGAACTCTGGAAGGTCGGGATCATGCTGACGAATGGTAAAACGCCGAAGGTTCCGACCGCCGCGACAGCGGGAGCCGGTTGCAGACATTCCCGAGGGGAGCGAGGGCGTGAGCCCTCCGTCACAAGGCCAGTAAGGGCATATTTTTATAGGAGGATCGCCGTGGCGGTCTATGTGTTGGATAAGTCAGGCATGCCGTTGATGCCGTGCAGCGAGAAGCGAGCGCGATTGCTGCTGGAGTGCGGTCGCGCCCGCATACACCGGCAGCTGCCGTTCGTGATCCGTCTGGTGGATCGACGGGTGAACGATAGCGCGCTGCAACTGCTAACGCTCAAGCTCGATCCGGGCAGTCGCATCACCGGCCTCGCGCTAATACGCGAGCAGGGTCAGCGCGTATCGGTGCTGTCGCTGTTGGAGATGATCCACCGGGGCGCCGCAATCCGCCAGGCAATGCAGCAACGGGCGGCATTCCGCCGTCGGCGCCGTTCGGCCAATCTTCGGTATCGCGCCCCGCGCTTCGACAACCGCACCCTTCCACAGGGCTGGCTGCCACCCAGTTTGCGGCACCGGCCGGCGATCACTCTGGGTTGGGTCGAGCGGATGCGCAACTGGACGCCCATAAGTTGTCTGGCCGTCGAGCGGGTCAAGTTCGACATGCAGGCCATGCAGAACCCCGAAATCAGCGGCGTCGAGTACCAGCAGGGCGAGCTGGCCGGCTACGAGGTGCGCGAGATCGAGCACATCGTTGCCCGGAGTAATGGCGGCAGCGACCGGGTATTCAACCTGACCCTGGCTTGCCGACCCTGCAACCAGCGCAAGGGCAATCAGCCCGTCGAGGTCTTCCTGAAGCGAGATCCCGATCGGTTGTCCCGGATAAAGGCCAGGGCCAAAGCCCCGTTGCGCGATGCGGCAGAAATCAACGCCACGCGCAACGCTCTGTTCGTCGACATGCTGAATACCGGCCTGCCGGTCTCCACTGGCACCGGGGCGCAAACCAAGTACAACCGACAACGCCTGGGCGTACCGAAAACCCATGCCCTCGATGCCGCCTGTGTCGGCGAGGTCAAAGCCATCGAGCACTGGCAACGCCCCACGCTGGCGATCAAGGCCACTGGTCGGGGCGGCTACCAGCGCACTCGACTGACCGCTCACGGCTTCCCACTCGGCTGCCTAACCCGACAGAAACGCCACCTCGGTTTCCAGACCGGCGATCAGGTCCGCGCTTTTGTTCCGACTGGCAAAAAATCCGGCATCCACCAGGGGCGATTCGCCGTGCGCCAGACCGGCAGCTTCAACATCCAAACGCCCGATGGTTTAGTGCTGGGCATTCACTATCGCCACTGCGCCCTGAACCAGCGGGCCGATGGCTACGCCTATTCTCAACTGCCGTTTGATAGCGCCCAACCCCAGAAGGAGGCAGCGAGAGCAGGGGCACGCTGAGCGTGCCGCGCTATCCCTCCCCGCAATCGAATACGGGGTATCTCGCGCAAAATTGATGATCAACGCATACCAACAGGCTCTCGCGGCAGCGCGGGACACCGAGCCTGCGACCCGTGGCCGAGTCCGCTGCTGGAAGGTCTTGCGCAATCCAACCTCTGTTGCGCTCGTGGTGCTGTCCTACGTCGCTGGCGATATCGACGCTGAGGTGATCTGGTCGGGGATGGGACCAGCGCCGGAGTTGGAATTCCTGGTAGCTGGGTTGAACGAGCGTATTGGCGTTGGTGCAGTCTTGGTCTCCGCCTTGTATGACAAGTACATAGCGTCCGTCGGCGCATCCTTTCTAGTCTCGGTTCTTCCGCAGCTAAACGCCTCCGTCGTTCACTAACAGCCCGGCTGGCTCCTGACCCAGCCGTTTGAGGTGGGGGGTGAGCAGCGCTCTCCTTATATATTGGTGCCGCGACCATCTCGATTGGGGCACCCTCGCCGCAGCCTACCTTTGCATTGGTGGACATTGGTAGGTGTCCGCATCACGGTGGGGCTTAGGCGTGCGTGGGCGCCGCCGCGCCGTCGAGGTGTTCAGGTCTTGGCACAGGTCCCGTTCGGCGTGGCGGTGCACCTGGGGTTCGAGGATGTGCTTGGAAGCGTGCCGGCACAATTCGCCGCCGTTCTCCCGTAGCCAGGCTAAGCAACCCGTCGAGGTGCGCTCGGCCGATATCTTCCCAGGCTAACGGTTAGGCCGCTCTCGCCAACCCCTCCGCAAGCACTGGTTTCGCCCGGTGGTCCTGCAAGTGGTTGTCGCAATCGTGCCTCCCCCGCGAGGGTGGAACGATCCTCACCGCTGCCTGTACCGGTGACTTGCGGTTATGTCTGGATGGGGGAGGGCGCCGCCACGCCTGCGCACGCACGTTCAGGCGCCTCGATGCTTCCCGGCGTGGCGGTGTCCTCTACGTCCGCCGGTGCGCCGTTGATTGCGAGTGACGCAGCGCCGGCTAGATTCCGAGCTGACGGCCGGTTCGGCCTGTATAGGCAGCGGGCTGCCAGCGCCCGCAGGCATTGGCTTTCCACCACTCGCACGCTTGTTCTCTTTACACCAGGGATGCATCCCGGTGCTGGAGCGCAAGGCATCGCACCTCTGTATTGCTGCGGCTGAGGAGCCTTGGCTACCTCCCCACGAGCGAGATTATGCCGTTCGCAGCGGTCATGTTGGCGCGGCCAGAGTGTCGACGGGTTGTTGATCGCCTACACGGGGCGAGGGACTTCGCACCAAGTCACGGAACAGCCGCCTGCTGGGCCGGCGCCTACTGGGGCAGATGGATCACGGCGGTGCCGATAGCGCTACACATCTCGACGGTCGTTCTATGCAGGTGGTGTCCGTCGTTGCCAGCAGGCAGGAGCATCGCTGCAGGTTGGATTGCCGCCAGGTGGGTGAGAAGAGCTGCGTAGCAAGCTGCACGGTTACTGCCAACCAACGGGATTGCGGAGGCGCTGTGGCCGAGAACCAGTTGCTTCGGCCGGATTGCTACCGATAGCTCGGGGAGGAGCGGGCTAGAAATGTAAGCGTAGCTTCCAACCTTCGACATTCCGAGGCGGTACCGGTCCAGAGTTTCCTTTAGCCAGTACGGACGATTGCTGCCGGTGACGCCGTCGGCAGTCAGAGCACCAGTAGCGTTGAGCCGATTCAGTGTTGAGCGGTGGACGCCAATGTATTTGGCGGCCTGAGTCGTGCGCATTTGCTCCATGTTGGTCCTGATTGGTGTGAGTGGGCGAGGTTATCAATCTGAGTAGCCCATCCGCCTGGCAACCGAGGTCACGGTCACGGTGCAGGTTCGCGAATTCTGTCGCATTTTCCCATGCTAGCTTCACAAGCCGACTTTCGTGAAACCAACACCATCTTTTGCATGATTACATTAGACGGGGATTTACGCGAAAAGGTGCGTAGGTTCACGCCGAACCCGCTTCGGGGCATTGGAAGCCGTTCGCCGCTATATTTGTCGCAAATCGGCGAAGACTGCAACCGAAAACCGCCGCATATAAATCGGCGCTTTTTGTGACAGTGTTTTGGCGTGCGGGCTCAGTATATTTGCGGATAATTGCGGATATACACGGCTGATGAGAGGTTTGCCGCCGTGCAACGCAAGGATATTTGAACGGCGAGGTCGTCGGCGCGATAGAGGTTGGTTTAGTGGTGACTAGTGGCTATGTCGTGATAGTGCCGGTGTTGACGGAGGTCATGGATGGCTTAAAGGGTATCCAATCGGCGGGCTCCAAGGTGGCGGCATGCGGCAATGCGACGAATGCGACCAAATGACTACGAAGTACCGCTGAAGATGGCCATCAAATGCGCGTGAACATCCGCAACAAGAAACTGTTGAGTACCTTCACGGAGAAGCTGGACCAAGCCAGGTCAAAACGCCGGTCATTGCTTGAGGAGTTGCTGGGGCGCATGTCGCTTGTTGAGAGCGAGTTGGCCTCGATGGGTGCACGCCTTCTGGAAGGCCTCGACTCTTCGCGACTGCCGCAACCAGGAATGACCTGGTCAGTTCAATGGGCATGGCGTTCACACAAAAACGCCGGGAAGGTGATGCCGATCGAGGTCTATCTCGTTGTCGAGGACCAGCGCGGCGATAAGGTAAGTCAACAGCGGCTATCTTTGCGGCTACGTGAAGCCCGGGTTGAGCGGTTGCAGCCCCTCATTGGCCTTCGAGCGGCAAAGCAGTTTTCACGCGACCTCGATCGATTCCTCGTCCTGGCAAACACGGTAGTGCGATGGATAAATGTCCTAGCTGCCGATGAAGCGCCCAAACTCAACCTGGCCAGCTGGAACTACGGACTAAAGCGTTGGATTTCACTTACCGGGGGTCTCTGTGAAACAGCCGCCCTAAGGCTCGCGGGTATGGTCGAAGAGTTCCTCGAGCTAGATGCCGAATTAGATGAGCTTGTTTTCGAGTTCAACGGGGCCGCACAACCGGTAAGATTCCACTCCATCATTTGCCGTCGTGACTGCCCGCCTTTCGATCTTCTGGCACCAGCTGCACCACGGTTCCGTGTCGTTGTGTCCTTGAACCGCGCAACTGGCAGGCGTAACAGCCGGGACGTGCAGATGTACAAGACCGAACTTGCGGTCGCGCGGTTGGCTGCAGAACTTCACCGTGAGATGGGACGGGAGCCTGAGCTGGACGAAGTTAGGGCCGCACGAGACGGCCAGCGTAAGCGATCACCGTCTCCTTGGTTGACCGCTGAGCTGATTCAGCATTGCTGGCTTGGGAAGCGCTCGGCCGGGTTGCTCCGGCAACAAAAAAGAATGGTAGCGGTCATGGACCAGTGGCAGACCTTGCGGTCCTCCATCCAGTCGCTGCTTTAGTAAACGTAGAGGGATGAGATATGTCGGAAACTATCAGCCAGCTGGTTGCTATCGACCTGGGCAACGGCTACACGAGCTACATCTCGGGTACCGGAGATAAGAAAGGTGGCTTTGCTTCCTTGGTCACCGAGTCCAGGTCGACGCAGGGACTGGGCGGCGCGTTCAGTCGCGAGGTGTTCAAGACGAAAAACGGCAGCTACTACGTAGGTGACGATTGCCGTGAGGACGGCGCCGCGTCTCGGAGCACTGATTCGGCGTTCTACAAATCTGACGCAATCCGTGTGCTGCTGCTCCGTGTGCTGAAGGAGTTTGGCCACAAGCAGCCGATCATCGTCACAGGGCTGCCAACAGAGTTCTTCCACTCCCACCGGAATGATTTCGTCCAGGACATCAAGCGCTGGGCGACCGAGGAGGGATATCAACCCGCGAAGGTGCAAATCCTCCCGCAGTACGTGGGACCCTGGTTTGATCCTGACCTCAAGGATACGGCTTGCAAGCCCATAGAGCCGGCGGCGGTAATGCAAGGCAAGTGGGGCATCATTGATATTGGCCACGGCACGGTCGATGCCGGGCAATTCGTCAATGGGCAGGTTTCTTCTCACGAGGACCACCGCTATGGCGAGTCGAAGGGCGTCTCGGATATTCACAAGATGCTGTTCACTGCCTTGCAGAATCCCGAGGAGCTCAACCAGAAGCTCGCTGCGAAGCATCGCCTCCCGAAAGACTTTGCGTTGGATGGGCAGACCACCGAGTACACGATGGATACCTGGTTACGCCAGGGTTACATTCCGTGGCGTGGTGACCGCATCGACATCGGGCCGATCAGCATGCCGGCGCGCCAGGCATTCGCAGACGACGTCATCCCGCGGGTGATTAAGCACATCTGGGGAACTACTGACTTCCTGCAGGGGATCATCTTCGCGGGCGGTGGCGCAACGGTTCTGGGTAATGAACTGCTGCAGAAGCATGTGCGCTCCCCGATATATCTCGCCGATGATCCTTGGAACTCAATCGTCCGCGGCCTCCGCCGGTTCTACGTCACGCAGAACTTCAAGGAGCATGCGAAGCTGAGGGCAGATCGTGGCTAAGCAGCCTGTCGTTTTCATCCAAGCTCCGTTGGTGGTTGGCTTCCATGACGCGCTTCTGACGCTGCTGCAGGAGGACAATCGCCGCATGGCCAACCACCTGGTGCTGACCATCTCTGAGGCCTGCCTGGATATGTGGCCGCTGACACTTCAAGACTACAAAGGTCCGGGTACAGGCGAACAGCAGGACGCCAAGATTGCATTGAACCCAGAGCGGTTCCCTCGGCTGTATGCGCTCTATACCTCGTTGCCGCCCGGGGTGAAGGGCATCACGATGATCAACCTCCTGAATCGCCATCAGATGATGAAGGAGGCCTCCCCTGAAGAAGCGAACGCCGCGCTCAACCGCATGCTCCTAAGTCGCACATGTGACGGCACAAGGGCGGAGGGCAGCGTCGTCGATGCTCAAGTTGCGGCCTCGGTGGCCAGCGTGACGCCGGCGATGTCACCTGCGGCCTCGGTAATCGAGGCTGGGGTGGGAGTGGCGGCGCAGGTAGATCCCAAGCAGGCACAAGCACATCAAGAGGTTGAGGAGGTCTTTGATCCTCTTGTGAACATGCCGGCGATGACTTTCTAGTTCAGTAGATCCAGAAGTCAGGTGGCAGCCCTTCGCAATGAAGGGCTCCGATCTGCACGATGCCCTCCCAGTGCTCGAAAGCAGACAAACATCTCCCCAATGTGTCGGCCGTTGCCGGCATCGTCAGTACCGGCGGCCGCGGAGCGGGCACGCCGCTAGCGGCCAGAAGATTTGTCGCCGGAGTGAACGAGAACCCGTAGACACCTTCCGGCAACGCCTCCAGCTGTGCGAGCAAATCGGCCACTGCTTTGGAGAGAGTAGGTGTGTTCACGCGGCAGCCGCCTCCACCCAGAAGATCCCTTGCATTACATACAACCGGATCTCCGGCCGCGTTGCGGTGAACCAGGTCAACGCATAGTGGAGAAAGCCTGGGTTGTCCGCCTCGATCGGGGGAGTGACTTCGACTTGCACAGCTGACAGATTTGCATGTGCAATGCTGCCGGCCTCAGCGGTAGTTAGTTCCAGGTCGAATACCGCCGCGCTTCCATCCGGCAGGCTCAACGCCAGCTGGCCGACATAAGCGACAAATGCCTCGAGGCCAAGCTCCACGTGACAGCCGACTTCAGCATTACGGGCGGCGCGGACCAGGAAGAGGTTCTCAGCAGCCGGCCAGTTGGGCAGCATTCGATTCACCTCGAAGGCGTTGTCCTCCTGCAGATACCCGCAGTCAACGTCGTATCTGTGCATCAGCTGACGACTCCGCAACTCGACAATCATTAAATGCCTCTCCTGCTCGTGGCACTGCTTGCGCGGCGTAAATTAGGCGGATCGAACAACTGCTTTCCGGTAAATCTTGGTGCTGGACATCCATCCTGCAGACAACTCCTCGAGGGGTGGAATTGTGATACCTCCGCCTGCTGCTTCGTGGATGCCCTCAAGAAATACGGTGGACCGCGGGATCTGGTACACGCCCACCTCAGCCAGCTGGGCCCGTAAGGCCACCGCGTCAACCTCAGCCAGGGTCGGCAGAATGTCCATCGCCTGTTCGATGAGAGCTTCGTCCTCCTGCACTTCTGCGGGTGGGACGAACGGGTATCCAAACTTCGGAACGCTTATGCCCGGATACGCCAACAAAATCCCCGGAGAGGCTTCTGCCACAAATCGTAGGCGAGATACTAACGCCTCAACATTGAGTGTCCATGGGTAAGGGTTCTGCAGTTCAGATGACTTTGAAACCAACTCAATGGAGTACGGTAACAGCGCCTCAGGATCACCTTTGGCGCTGCACCGGACCAAATTACCTAAGCAATCGACTACGTACGCAGGACGTGGCTTACCATCCTGCAGGAACACTAGCTCTGCAATCATTCCTCAGAGATCCTGTCGAGGGTTTCAACCAACCGTTTGACGCCCTTCTCCATATAGTAATCACCGTAGTAGGCATAGACCGAGGGCTGGCTGAGGAAGCGTTCCTTCACGACAATTGGATTATCGACCTCCATCTCCTTCGTGATGCCAGATACAACTCGACCAATCGTTCCGGTGTTGCCAGTCTGGGGCATCCACGCGCGGAGGACTTCTCCGTCAGGATTGACCAAAAACACCATGGTTGGCCACCAGTCATAGAACTCGGAAGTTTCGCCACCGTTGCCCCCTTTGGCCACAAAGATGTCTTTTGGCGCAATCTGGCCGTCGGGGAAACGGAAGAACGGTTCAACCCAATCCTTGTACGCCACCCGGTCGCCGCCGGACAACCGATCGACCGGCGACTGAAAGTAGTTGTCGACGCAGCGGTTGAACGCGAACTCGCATTCCGATCCGGACCATGA
>Ga0209343_10008897_pt1 | contig 11580 bp, 6 predicted proteins | sample RifCSPlowO2_02_FD_184026 | JGI IMG/M metagenome (GOLD analysis project Ga0209343, IMG submission 184026) | Groundwater microbial communities from Rifle, Colorado - Rifle CSP2_plank lowO2_0.2 (SPAdes) (version 2) | ecosystem: Environmental > Aquatic > Deep subsurface > Groundwater | place: Rifle... | reverse complement strand
CAAATCCGGGAGGATTGCATCAGTGCGATTAAAGGCGCTATGCAATAATACGGCTAATAATATTGATCCTGTACATCCGACTAGCCCGGTTTTCACTGCACCGCATACGGCGCATCATATTAATATGAAATCATCGGATGCTGATCCATTTATATTTAAAAAACAAAGTTCGGAGTTATTGTTTTTGCCGGCGAGTGAGTGTAATGAGCCGAAAAGGCGTTACTCCCAAAAGAGGTAAGGGTACTGAATGCAAAATTTTGTCGTGCTGGATAATGCCGAAATTCATCGCGGCATTGATCAGGCAGCGATGGATCGCCGGTTGGTGGCTTATCACATAGTTATGGTATACCCCTGCGTATTAGGTGTTTCAACAAGATTTACTTGAGACAATAAAGAACCTTGATGATCTAAACTGAGGTTAAATAATTAATCTGTAAATTCATCCCCCGCCATCCATTTCACCTTGCGGTTGGCAATGAGCCAGGTTTGTCACCCTGCCCGGGGGGCTTGGGGGGATAAGATTTTCGATAGACCATAAACAACTAGTAGGATGATTTAATTGTCCATGCATACAGCGAGTATGTGAATGACCAATCTACACGCAGGCACCCCGGAAATAATTGTATTAGATAACCGGGGGAAAGTAGTACGTCAATTGAGTTATTGCCGAGCGAAAATTACCGATGGGCTTGCTGAGCGCTGTATTCGGCATACCTTTAATCTGGCTGGGTATTTGGAGAGCAGCATTGATGCACGATTTTATCCGCCCAGACAGACGATTACTGCCGGCGCCACAGTTGAAGCACACACAACAGCAACGGCGGAGCTTAGGCCGCGCTCTAGCGAAGGCTAGCAAGGAATTTTATGTCTAATAAACTTGAACTTACCATCACGCAAGCGGGTCTGAGCGCGTTGATGAGTGCCCGGAACAACAAAACACCAATTAGAATTAACAAAGTTGGCATAAGTGAAAAGGCATGTGCCGTCGATGATTCCTTAACAGAAATGCCCGATGTGGCATATTACATCGAGGGTTCTGATGTTACTCAAACCACGCCCGTAGATGAAATCATTAAGGTCACCGCATTAGACAAAAGCGAGCATGAGTACAAGTTGTTTAGTTTTGGGTGCTGGTTGGATGACGCTAATAATACGCTATATGGTGCGTACAGCCAACAAGTGGACGATTCTGAACCTATATTGACGAAGACTTCCAGTTCGGTGATGGAGCTTATCATTGATACTAAGTTAGTCAGCGGCGATACCCATGATATCCCACTGGCCAGTGAGGAAACAGCGGGGGTAGTGCGATTAGCTAGTCTCGCGGAGGTAAGTGCCGGAACGGATACGAGCAAAGCAATCACGCCAGTCGGGTTGGCCAGGGCTCTACCAGAGCAAGATGAGGCTGGGGCCTGGCAGATATCCATTACAGGCACAGCCGCATTCGCCGAGGCACTTAATTCTAACAACAGTTATACCGTTAAAAGCATAAGGGCCGATATTTTTACCGGCGCCCTCTCCGGCGTAGCCGATGGGGCTAAGCAAGCCAAAGTCGCGTGTGAACTCAACTCTGAGAACAACTACACGGTTAAGAACCAAATTTCCTTTAAGGACGGAGGGAGGATCAGTTCGGCTGTTCCTAATAGTGGCATGGTGTACCAGCCTTCTATAAATGGCCAATTCTCGCACGTCTGGCAAGATGCCGATGGAAAGGAATTAATGACCCTGGATAAGCATGGAGTTCTGCGGGCCAACTTGATTACTTTGTCGAAGAGTGTGGAAAACGTACCGTCCTCCGGTGACGGCGTAAGCTACCGAAATGTTTCATTGCACACCGCGAATGGCGTTGAGCTGCATTACGATGATCCGACCGCGCAGCGCCATGTAGATACCGTCACTTTCCACAATGATCCGCTAAAAGTCGAAGCCGATTGGCTTTGGGGTGGGCTATGTTTCATACCTGGCCAATGCTATCGCGTTGCTCCGGCGGACTTGAATGTCAACTCGGCAAAAAAGGCTGAAGGATTAACTGGCGCGGCATTGCAAGGGCGCGCATTGGGTAGCTATGAATTGATGCGCCGTGCCAGGGGGGCGGCTTTTGGCGCTCATTTCACCACGCTAGATGATTTACCAGGTACATGGGAGCCACGTGGCATGTGCCAGCTGACAAACGACGACATTATCCTTTACCAGCGTATCGCCTGATGAATACTGCAGGAACATCATGTCCACTGAAAATCTACACCCACTCTATGTTCATGTCATGCAGCCACAACGGCGCGCTGACGGTATTGTTTGCCAGGTAAAATTGAAAGGGCGAGACGATTACCTCCCTTTTCTGGCCATGCCTAACGACCCCGAACCGCATGGGCGTGAAGTTTATGAACGTTGCGTCCGGGGGGATTTCGGCGAACTGGTCGATTATCTGCCCAGCAGGCAGGCCTATCTGTGCAATGCCGTACAACTTCGTGCCGATTTATTGCGTAACGTAAATGCGATCATTTTGTATGGGCAAGACATGATTGATACCGGGCTGGCCACCTCCACCGACATCGCCGTGCAGCAACAATGGAAAACCTACCGTATTGCACTGCACGATCTGGATAAACAGACCGGTTGGCCAGAAGCAATTGACTGGCCGGTTTCCCCTAGTGCGATCTAATACCACGGGGACGACGAAATTTTTCGTTGATCCACTCATTTTATTCTATATCGATACCAAGGTATGCTATGAACGCAAAACAAAAAGCCGCCATCGCACGCGCCAATCCGCAAACTTCGGCTAACCCTTTTTTAAAAGACGATATTCAGCCTGAAGATGTCGGTTATGTCGCCAAAGACAGCGTGGCATCGCTGTACTCGCCGGCGGCCTACCTTACCGAATTGTACCGCCAGGCGCGTGATCTGCATCCCGAAAAGGCGCCGCGGCGATTGGGTGTTCGCCGGTCCGATCTGCAGCAACTGATTCTGTCTGACACCAATATGAATAGTGAAGTGTCCACGCTGACACTATCCAATGCGGTGCTGAAAGCCGCCACAGGTAACCCGCCGGAGCTGGCAGAGGAACTGGCCAAGGCAACCTATCCCACTTCGTTGCCTTATCATGCACCTTTCAATGCCATGGTCGATACGCAAGCGCGACTCGGTATGCGCGCCAGCGCTCTGTTCGATCCGGTTCTAGGTCCAGAGGCCCCAACCATGGCGGCCGTCCCGCAAAGCGCATTGGATCTCAATCTTTCGCCGTCGCTACATGCGCTTTTGAGCACCGATCCGCTTCAGGGTGGTTCAACTCGAATGAGTTCTCAGGCGATCGAGTCTGACGTCGATGAAATGTTGAGTCGGTATTTGATGGGGATGGATCCTCAGGATCTGTTGCGTAGTCTATTAATCGACGTGGCGGCGGAAGATGTGACCGGTCAGATTATCTTGTTACTGGATTCGGTCAAAGCACAGGATCTTGCAAATTTGCAGAACCTTGTGAGCAACCTCTTGATATTGATCGGACCGCAAGATCAACAGAACATTAAGAATATTCATGAGAAGTTGAGAAGTTTCTATGCCGAATTCAACGCCAAGTTGAAGGAGGAAATTTGTACTTATCTTCGCAGACACATGCCAGCGCTGGCGGAATGGGACCTGAAACCGCTAGATAATGTGTTACTCGCACTGGATTCACAGGAATGGCAAGCACTTTTGCGGCAGCTTGATATCCCTGTAATGAGACGGGTGAGGCTCGGTTGGGTTTTACAACAATTAGCACAGGTTGCCGGGCGTACCCTCAGTCTTGACGCCGCCCAAAATCCAGCGAACACAGGGTTGAGCCTGGATGTTGCCAGCGTGGCAAGCAGTCTGGAGCGAATTTGCATGGCTGTGTTTCCAATAGATGCACGCAATAATCCATTCTTGAGCCCTTTTACGCCCTTGAAAAGAATGAAGCCGCAATCACGCGAAGCGCAACAGAGTGAAATCGATGCGCAATTGCTGGGTTTGTACGGCATGGCAGATGTTCAGCTGCTGAGTCAGGTGGCGACGCTGTGTCAGGTGCTGGGTATCTCGCGCGATCGGCTGAATCAGGCATTGGCGAGCCCTCCGTATTATCAAAGTGGCAATGTACTTAATCAAGGTAATGCGCCGATGGTGGTGCTACCTAGCTTACATGGCGCCTGCTATATAAATAGTGACGGGGGATCGATGTGTGCAATAGACGATCAACTATATGTCGACTTGTCTGAAATTGAACCGATTCCTTATGGCGGTCTTGTAAGAGATCCTGGCTGGTATTCTATAAGTGATCTTGAAAGTAGTAATATACATGCTCCCATCGCTCCGTGCGATATCTATTTATTACCACCGATTGACAAATATTCGATGCGCTTCATGCTAAAGGTGCCGCGAGAAGAGGCTGGTATTAAAGCGGGGGAGAGTGTAAGGATTATGCTCCATGCTATGGCTGGAAATGTCTTTTTCCATATTGACAGTGTATCGCAGTGGATAGATATTTCACTACCTGTGCAGTATGAACTTGGCACCGGAAAAATTCTATATCTAGGTGAGATCACTATTGAATTAAATCATCCTGCTATAGCGGTAACGAGCTTCACTTACCGCCACAATCGAACCAGCATGTCATCTGCAGCGCTGCTGCGACTCGGTAAAATATTACGCTTGATGGATTCAACTCAGGCATCACCGGCTGTTATCGATCGAGTCGCAGTTTTCACCCATTACCCAGACCCGCCAGAGCTGAGTGAGGAGACTCTGATCAACTTGGCTGAAGTCAAGAATATCATGGCCACCCGTGGACTGACTGAACAGGAGGCATTGGTATTAGTCGGTTGTGACATCGATGATGCCGCACAGGAGGGGCAAGTCTCGCAATTTGACCAACTGTTTAATACGCCGCCCTTAAATGGCATCTATTTTATTTGCGATGGCGGTGAGATCGACTGCGATCCAGAAAATGCCAGTTCGATGCAACAACGCGCGGTCTTGAAGCGCGCATTCGGTGTGAATGACCAGGAGCTCCTCGCGTTGGCGGTAATGGCTGGCAATCAGTCCTCTGTGAGAGGGGATCTGCCTGGCATCAGCTTGTTATATTTGTTCAGTTTGTTGGCCAGATGTAATGGTTGGAGTCCGCTCGAATTGCAGGTTGCTATAAGTGTGAATCCTGCATGCAGGACAGTCAGCCGCACTTCTTCATCTTTTCGCCAGTTTTTAAAAGACTTATTTGCGTTCGCAGACTGGCTGACTTCTCAAAAACTAACAGTCGCGCAAATGGACAGCATGACCACCCCCCGGTATTCAAATGAGATCACCCCGCAGATCGACAACTTTGTGCAATCGTTGTATCAGGCTGGTCAGAACAGCACGAAAGACAATCTCAAAGACCAGTTAGCACCGCCCATTGCCTCGACATTTGGCCTAAAGACTGACCAAGCACGCAGCTTGGAAGACTGGATCGAAAGCATCGCCATGGAGCAGGAGCTGGAATTGACCACAATTGAACAGTGGCATGCCGAGATTAAAAAGTATCAGAACCAGGACCCGTCCGCTAATCCGGCGGCGATTGGCTGCTTCTGCCAGGCGCTGGCGCAACTGTCCGTCATTGCACAGAACTGGCATTTCAGCGGGCAGGCGCTTGAGGTGGTCGCCAATTATCCGTCGGCGTTACACGCAGAATTAAGCGCCTTATCGCCGACGGTGGATAATCTGCGCTTATTATCCGGTTATCGCGCCTTGCTGGATGCCGCTGATGACCGTGGAGACGCGTTACTCGCACAGTTGAAGAGCGGATCACTTTCTATGGAGTCCTTATCCAGCATTCTGAATGTGCCGGTGGAAACACTATATCAGGCCGACATGGCTCGCTTTGCCATGCCGAACGTCAGCGGTACATTAAGCGTGACAGGACGGCTTGAAATGGGGGAGTGGCTCACGGCAGAGGGGCTGATCATTACTAATGAGTCTGCTTCGGGCACTTCAAGTTTTCTCTATCAGTGGTATCGCAGCTCAAGTAACAATACATCGGATGGGACGGTGATTCTCGAGGCGACCAGCGATACTTACCAGTTGACAGCGTCCGAGCATGGTCAGTACGTGTATGTAACCGCTCAGCCTGATCGAAATGGTACTGGCGTGGGGGAGGTGACGATGTCTTCGCTCTATGTAGTTGTTGGTTGGGCAATGATACAAACCAATGGTGCAAGTACATATACACATGCCGTGTGGGATACCAATAGGGTCGACGTATTCTTGCTTCCATCCGACCCAGCAACCAATGATAAAGTTGTGGTTGTAAATAATAGTAGTGATACCACCAAAATATCCATAACCTGGAAAAATGGCGATGGAATTCCAATTAAAAAGGGGGGGAGGGGGGAGTTTTCCTATTTGAATTGGGATGGTAGGTATTTGAAATGGGGGTGCAGCCAACATATTTCGAGTTTGTCAAATGATAATCCGTGCCATTTGCCGTCATTCAATGGTGGGTATGTTTATTTTGATATGTCAAATACCGGCACGAGGACATTAATTATGCCAGCTGCGACAGAGGGGTCTATATACAAATTTGGCTTGAGTCCGAAAACTTCTACGTCAGATAAAATTTATATTGAGACGAGTGATGGTGTTCCGCTATTTACAATGGTGCGTAGTTCTTCAGATGAGGTGCTTGCTAGTTTTAATGTTGTTAATGGGCAATGGAAGAAAATATTAGTCATTCAGTAGGATGCTTTGCGGTGACATTGTTATATTGATCAGGGGGCTGTAACAAGGTATTTGCAACCAGTGCTGCTATGCGCACTCATCGGCGCTCTGATTATTTATCGAGTTGATGGGGGATGATACGGCGCTGTCACGCACCTTACTTGTTGGGTAAACCATCGATATACCTGATGGTTTTGCATTGCGTCCGATTTTTTAACCTGCCTGGATATCAATTGGCATCTCTGAGGGGGTCTTATTTTCCCGGGGATGCCACGGCGAATAATATTTACCAAGGTTATGTTTATGACATTTAAAACTGAATCGAGCGGGTCTGTCCGCAACGCCGCTGCCACAGAAAATGGCCAGAATTCGCTTACCGTGGCAGACGCGATTAATCTCACCGGCTGGGTATCCGCCGCCGACCGCGCCAAGGTTTCGGTCTCGGACATGGACGCGTTGATGAAGCTGCAGCTCAGCGACAGTATGGGGGATTGGCAACGCGTGTCATCGGCTTTTGCCGTCGCCGCGGCGTCGCAAGATCAAGCCGCTTCCAATGAAAAAATCGAAGAACAAACCAGCGCTGCATTGAGCGACTGGTATCTGAAAAACTGCGTACCTGAAGGCGTGTCTGTGGTCACCCGCGATGAGCTGTACGAGTACCTGCTGATCGACAATCAGGTCTGCGCCAAGGTGATGACGTCCTCCATTGCTGAAGCCATTGCCAGTATCCAACTATACGTTGATCGCTGCCTGCACGGACTGGAGGAGGGGGTTGACCGGCAGAAAATCGCCAATTCTGAGTTTTTCCAGAATTGGGACAGTATCAATAAACGTTATGCGCAGTGGGCTGCGGAGCAGCAGCTTGACTTTTATCCCGAAAACTATGTCGATCCAGCCATGCGGGCCCACCAATCCAGCCTGCAACAGCAGTTGGCGCAGGATTTGAGCAATGGCCAAGGGTCGAGTGAAGACTCGGCGGAAACTGCCTTCCTGAATTATCTAACCGGTTTCGAAAACCTCGCCAATATGGATGTTTTGTCTGGCTATCATGACGGTCAAACTCTGGACGAGGGCTATACCTATTTTGTCGGCAATTCGCGGAGTAGCCCGCAAGACTATTATTGGCGTCGCCTCGATCAGCGGGAGCAGGATGGCAAGGGTGGTTACTTTGCTCACGCATGGAGCGAGTGGGAAAAATTAGCCGTGCCTGTTTCCGCGGCGTATCGAAATGAAATTCGGCTGGTATCTTGCCATGACAGGGTATATATCGTTTGGATCGAGATGGGCGAAGTGAATAATCCGGATTACGTTCCCGGCAGTTCGAACGATGGTGAAAATCAGCAATCGACTCCAGTTTGGAGCCTAAATTTTTCCTGGGAAAATATCAATGGTAGCTGGTTAGCGCCGGTGAAGGTTGATCTGGAAGCGCAGCCTGGTTTGACTAAGGAAAAACTGGACATATTACTCAAAAAAGATAGTTGCCGATTATATTTTACCTACCATTCCGGACGCGATCAGTTATTAGTGATTTTGTACGATATAAATGAGGCCTCCATAGATTCGACAATTCCGAACGATTCATGTAGTGCTCTATGGGTGTCTTTGGTGTTGGATATCGACCCCATAGAAGAAGAAACAGAGAAAGCCAGTGTGATAAGTGCCTTGATCTATGACCTTGTTGCGCCAAAAGAATTTTCTGGTACCTTCACTCATGCCATGAGGTCACATAGCAGCTACGAATTGGCTTTCAAGGAAGTTTTAACTCCAATAGCTCCCGTGGGTGGAGTTGAGATTAGCAGGCTTGAGTTCAATACTCATTACGACGCACAGTCGAATCGCTTCCGACTTAATGAAGTTGCTTCTGTAACAAACATGATTTACAAGTCTCCACTCAATGTTGGGTTTGACGAAAATATCCATCCTGCCTACCAGGGTGCGCCATATTGTGACGATCGATGGATTGATCTCGGTAACGAGACTTGCAGCAAAACGTTTTATTTCTATATCCTCAATAATGATTTTTCTCCCATCTCCAAATCCCAATACGATATAGTTATCTACGAAAAAGAAATGGGTCGCGAAGAGGAGCCTGTTTATTATTTCGCGGCCGACAAAGCAAACGGATTGATATATCTACGACGCACTGATGATGAAGGCGTTAAGATACAGCTGAGCACAGGGTTCGCTCCGAAACTGATAAAATGCATGGCCAGTGGCGTCGATCAGTTGTTGACGTTAACTACCCAGCAGATGTCTGCGAACGACGGGGTGGATTTCAATGGTGCCTACGGTCTGTATTATTGGGAGCTGTTTTACTATTCGCCACTGCTGCAGGCCGACCGCCTACTCAGCCAATGCCAGTTCGATGCCGCCGAGCGCTGGCAGAATTACATTTTCAATCCGCAAGGCTATACGGATAACGGTCAACACACATCTCGCACCTGGAATGTCCTGCCATTGCTCACGCCGGCGCCTTTGAATGATATTGAGCATATCGACCCGGATCTGATCTCGCAGAACGATCCCTTCCATTATCGCGTGCATGTTTTGATGCGGCGGCTGGATCTGTTGCTGGCCCGAGGGGATGGCCTGTACCACATGCTGGAACGCGACACGCTGGTGGAAGCCAAGCAGAACTACCTCACTGCCTTGAATGTGTTGGGGGCGGAGCCCGATATCGCGCTCGTTAGTACCTGGTCAAACCCCACGTTAGCGCAGGCAGCCGATCCCGCTCAAGACAAGTTCCAGCCATCACTCAATGACAAGCTCGCCGGCTATTGGCAGACCTTTCAAAACCGGCTGTTTAATCTGCGCCATAACCTGACATTGGAAGGCCAGCCCATGCACCTGGCACTGTATGCGCCGCCGGCCGATCCGATGGCGCTGTATCGGACCATCGGCAGCGCGGTGGGAGCCATGTCTGCAGGCACCACAGCAGCCCCTGCCACGCCTTTGTACCGTTACTCGCAAATGGCGGCATCCGCCAAAGAATTGGCGGCACAACTGAGCCAGTACGGTTCGCAATTGTTGGCCACGATGCAGCAGCAGGATGCTGAGGCGTTCAATGTGATGGCGCAACAGCAGGCCTTTGACTTGATGCAGTATTCAATCAACGTGCAGAATGAGCTGATCAACCAGGCCACATCACAACGGAATTGGCTGGATAAGAATGAGGCCACGATAATCGCGCGGCAACAGACCTATCAAAGCTGGATAAATGAAGGTGCCAATGGTGTTTCTGCAACCGAGGTAGCGGCGATCAGTCTTAGGTTTCTCGCAGGTGAGTCTCGAACCGCATCATCGACAATGATGACGGGGGGGTTTGCCGCAGACCTTGCGCCAAATATTTTTGGTCTTGCCGTCGGCGGAACGAAATATTCCGCTGCTTTTAAAATTATTGCCGGGGTAACAGAGGCCACTGCTGGCACGCTGGATACATCGGCAGCGGCAATGGAAACCTCGGAAAACTACCGCCGCCGCTATCAGCAATGGCAATTGATGCTGGATGAGGCAAATAACCAGCTTGAGGAGATCAAAGAGCAGCAAACCGCAGCAGATGCCGCTCAAAAAGCTGCTGAAAACCAACTAAAATATTTACAAGCGCAAAAAGACAATTTCAAAGCCCAGTTAGATTTTATCAGTAAGAAGTTTACCAATAAGGCATTGTACGATTGGCTTAAAGGTCAGCTGTCTAGTATTTACTCCCAAGTATACCAACTGGCATTTTCCCGCTGCAAAATGGCCGAGGCCTGTTTTAATTGGGAAACCAAATTGAATCAAGTTTTCGTTCAAAACTACGCCTGGAATAATGCTAACGAAGGCTTGCTGTGTGGCGAACGATTAATGTCTTATCTCCTGCAGATGGATGCCGCCTATCTGGACTGGGACGCGCGCGCGCTGGAAATCACCCGCACGGTGTCGCTGGCCAAGGAAATGAAGTCTTTGTTGGGTCCAGTCAGTTTTGCCGGCCATGTGGCCAGCATCCTGGATGGCGGCGACGCTTTGCCTTTAACTGACGGGCTGAGCATCAGCAAAGACGACGCGTCGCTGACGGCAACCATCAATCTGGCGGCACTCAAACTCTCCGACGATTATCCGGCCGGCCTGGGCCCCGCGCGCCGCATCAAACAGGTCAGTGTGTCGCTGCCCGCCCTGATCGGGCCTTATCAGGACGTACAGGCGGTGTTGTCCTACGATGGCGTTTCCAAGCTGCATACCAGTTGCAAGCAGATTGCGATCTCGCACGGTGTCGATGATGCCGGATTGTTCCAGTTGAACTTCCAGGACGCCAAATATCTGCCGTTCGAGGGCATCCCCATCGATGACCAGGGGAATCTGGAATTGAACTTCCCGAATGCGACCGGCAAACAAGCCGAGCTGGTGAGAAGCCTGAACGACATCATTCTGCACATCCGCTACACCATTCGCGAGTAATCGCGTCAGCACTATGATGCCCCCTTCGGATCCTAGAGCGCCGCTCTGGGACCAGAGGGGGAGTCGTCGCAAAAGTACAGGGTAATCAGCTATGGAAAATCAACAATCGGCGTCGTCGGCGCCGGGCGCGGTTGACATCGCGCCATTGAGTTTACCCACAGGTGGGGGCGCGATTGCCGGGATGGGGGTGACGCCCGGCGATGCGGGGGCGGAGGGTGTGGTGGGGTTCAGTATTCCGCTGCCGGTCTCGGCTGGTCGGCCGGGGGCGACGCTTGCGCCGCCTGCCGCTATCGGCTACAGCAGCGGCGCGGGTAATGGGGTGTTTGGTTTGGGCTGGCAGCTGCCGCTGATGAAGATTGTGCGGCGCACCCGCTGTGGCGTGCCGCTGTTTAACGACGCGGCTGACGATGAGGCCGACCAGTATATCGGCCCGGATGGTGA
>Ga0209343_10008891_pt1 | contig 11584 bp, 9 predicted proteins | sample RifCSPlowO2_02_FD_184026 | JGI IMG/M metagenome (GOLD analysis project Ga0209343, IMG submission 184026) | Groundwater microbial communities from Rifle, Colorado - Rifle CSP2_plank lowO2_0.2 (SPAdes) (version 2) | ecosystem: Environmental > Aquatic > Deep subsurface > Groundwater | place: Rifle... | reverse complement strand
CGCAATGGCTTGGCGAAAGCCAAACAGCTTGGCCGACACGGCGGACAGGTGAATGGGGTTGAGGTCGCCCGACACCAGGCCATAACGCCGACCGATATCGGCAGGTGCCGAGAAATCTGCCTGGTGGGACAGGGGCGTATCCGCCGTCAACGCACTGGCAAACGCGGTGCCCACGGGGGCTTTGACGCCGATGCGCAGCAGGGTCTGGGTGGCTTCCCACACCAGCTCACCGTCCCGCGAAATGGCCATTTCCAGATTGAAAATCTGGCCTTTTTCGTGGGCAATCAGCTTGCCAGTGCGCATCTCGACGCGCAAGGCGTCCCCGGCATTCAGACGCTGGTGCTGCTGGATGCGGTTGGCCAGGTGCACCGTGCCCATGGCAGGCCAGGGGCAGTTTTCCGAGGCAAAAAATTCCATGGCCAGCGGGAAAGTCAGCATTTGCGGGTACGTCAGCGGCACGCCATTGGCTTCCTTGAAACCGCACACGGCGGAATAGGCGGCGACTTCGGCCGCATCCAGCACCACGTTCGGGCGCACATAGCTGACCTTGGGCAAGGCCTTGATGGCGCCGGGGCGCTTGGTGCTGGAGTGCAGTGCGCCCATGTACATCTGGGCCGGGTGGGAGGGCTTGTCTATTTCAATGGTTTTCATGGAGGGCTCCGTAGGGCACGCAGACATCAGGCGCCGATCAGGCTTTGGCCGCAGACGCGCACCACATTGCCGGTCAGGCCGCTAGAGGCGGGGCTGGCAAACCAGCTGATCGCCTCGGCCACGTCCTGCGGCAGTCCGCCCTGGCTCATGGAGTTCATGCGGCGGCCCGCTTCGCGGATGGCGAAGGGCACGGCGGCGGTCATCTGGGTTTCGATAAAACCCGGTGCCACGGCGTTGATGGTGATGCCGCTCTTGGCAAAAATGGGGGCGGTGCTTTGCACCATGCCCGCCACGCCAGCCTTGGACAAGGCGTAGTTGGTCTGGCCCAGGTTGCCGGCAATGCCGGAGATGGACGACACACACACGATGCGCCCACCGGCCTTCAAGGCACCCGACTCCACCAGCGCGTCGTTGATGCGCTCCTGGGTGGACAGGTTGACGTTGACTACCATTTGCCAGAAATGCTCTTTCATGTTGGCAATGGTCTTGTCGCGGGTAATACCGGCGTTGTGCACCACCACGTCCCAGCCACCATCGGCCTGGGCGGCCTCCACCAGCTTTTGCGGCGCGTCCAGCGCACCAATGTCCAGGGCAATGGCAGTGCCGCCAATCTTGGCGGCCACTTCATCCAGCCCAGCCTGCGCTTGCGGCACGTCCAGGCAAATCACCTGGGCACCTTCGCGGGCCATGACTTCGGCAATGGAGGCACCAATGCCGCGCGAGGCGCCGGTGACCAGCACCTTTTTGCCAGCGAGCGGCTGGGTCCAGTCGTTTGGTGCGGCCTGGGTACCCACGGCCTGCCCGATGCGAATGACCTGGGCCGACACATAGGCACTGCGGGGCGACAGCAAAAAGCGCAGGGTCGATTCGATCTGGTCTTCCGCGCCTTCGGCCACGTACACCAGTTGCACCGCAATGGCTTTCTTGAGTTCTTTGGCCAGGGACCGGCTCAGGCCTTCCAGCGCGCGCTGGATGGTGGCTTGGCGCGGGCTCTGGCACAGCTCGGGCGGGCGGCCCAAAATCACCACGCGGCCGCAAGGCAACACCGAGCGGGCAGCATCGTGAAAAAAGGCGTACAGCGCATCGGACTGGGTGCTGTCGGTGAGGCCGGTGGCGTCAAACACCAGGGCCTTGACCTTTTCGCCCGGCTTGCCGTCCACGCCCCAGCGGCCCGTCATCAGGCCGGCCTTGTTGGCAATGGGCATCCATTGGGGCAACTGCGCGTGGGCCACAGTCTGTGCGCCCAGGGCTTTGAACACTGTTGCGAGCGACTCCAGCAACTGGGGCTCACCGCCACCGCCCAGCAAAACCGATCCCTTGACCACCGGCTGCCCGGCTTTGTAGCGCTCCAGAGGCAGGGGCTTGGGCAAACCCAGTGAGTCCGCGAGCTTGGCACCCAGGGGGGAGTTGGCAAAATTGAGGTAGGAGTCAGTCATGGTGTGTCTCTGAATGATGAATTTCGGTACGTGTCGGTACCAGCGGCCCGGATGATGCGTTTCTTGTTCGGTACCGTCAAGTACCAAATGGGTTATTCTTGGATATTAGGCGTTAGACCCTAACTCCCAATGCACACTACGGCCATGGACGCAAGCAACCCCAACATTGAAGCTACCGAGCACCGCCAACGGCTGTTTGACGGCATGGCGCGTGCCGTCGCCGCCAAGGGCTACGGCACCATCACCATCGCCGACATCGTGCGGGAAGCCTGCGTGTCCCGGCGCACCTTCTACGAACACTTTGACACCAAGGCCGATTGCCTGATCGCCCTGTACGAGTCCGCCAGCCGCTATGCCCTGAACGCGCTGCGCTCTTCGATCGACCCGGCGCGCACCTGGCAAGACCAGGTGGACGAAGCCATGGGCGCCTATCTGGGCTGCCTGGCGGGCAACCCCATCTTGATGCGCACCCTGTTCATCGAAATCCTGGGGCTGGGATCGGATGGCCTGGCGGCACGCAGGCGCGTGAACCTGGAAATCGCGGATTTCATGCTCAAAATCATCAATGCCGCAGAGGGCGCTGCCGTATTGACCTCGGACATGGCCATGGCGGTGGTGGGGGGCATCAATGAACTGGTGCTCCAGCTCATTGAACAAGGCCAGGCGCAGGACCTCAAAATGATTGCAAGCGCCGCCGGCGCCTTGTTGCGCGCCGTGGTGGGTGCCGCGTCAACCGACAGGCGCGCATGAGGCGGGTTCCCAACAATATTTTCTTTGGTCCGGTTTGATCCTTTTGAGCGACAAAACGCACACGCAATTCCCCGCCCCAGGCTGCGGATGCGCAGGCGGATGTAAGGGCTAAAGGCGCCTTGAGGGGGCGCTGGCTTACTTTGTCGCCATCACGCGATGGGTTGTTAACAAATCGGCTTGACTTGAAACAAGGCGTGTGCTGAGATGGACGCTGCTCTAGGCTGCCGCGCCAGAGAAACCAACCCTAGGGAGCTTCAGTTGAACCACCAACGCCGGAAGTTTGAACCGGCAATCTTCGCACCCGCCATCGCCCTGTTGAACCGCATGGGCTACAGCAAAAAATTCACACTGCTGTGGCTGGTGTCCTTGGTGGCGATTGCGGTGGTAATTTATGGCCTGTTCGTCAACCTGAACCGCGTAATTCAGCCATCGCTGCGCGAGCTCCAGGGGCTGGCCTTGATTGAGCCGCTGTCGCGCACCGTGCAGCAGGCGCAACTGCACCGCGGGCTGTCGGCCGCACTGCTCGGGGGCAACGCAGCGCTGCGCGAACGGCGCGTCGCCCAGGAAGCCCAGCTGGCGCAGGCATTGCGCGTGCTGGCCCAGTCTTTGCCCGCGGCCCTGGCATCGAGCGAAGCCTTGCACCACATCCAGGAAGACTGGGAGCGGCTGCGCACCCAGGGCCTTGCTTGGACGGCGCAGGAGAACTTCGCCGCGCATACCCGCCTGATCGAACAGATCCAGCTGTTTGAGATTTCGATCGCGGACGGCTATGCGCTGGTTCTTGACCCGGAAATTGCGACCTTCTACCTGATCGACACCACTGTCATGCGCATACCACACGCCCTTGAATACCTGGGCCAGCTGCGCGCCTACGGCACCGTGGTTCTGGCCCAAAAGTCGATGACCCCAAGCCAGACCGCCAAATTGAACGCGCTGCTGGCGCAGCTGGACAGCGCGCTCAAGGAACTTAAGGTCAACATCGAAAAAACCGGCAATCACCATCCGGCGGTGCGGGCGTCGCTGCTGGCATCCTATGAGGGCCTCGCCGACTCGGCACGGCAGGTTTCCGAACGGGTGGACTCGGACTTGCTGAGCGGCCATTTTGCGATGCCTTCGACGGTCTTTTTGGATATGGCCACTGCGGAGATCGACAAGGGCTATGCGCAGCTGCATGCCACCATGCTGCCAACCACCAAGACGCTGATCGAGCTGCGCATTGCCGAGGCCAAAAACGCCATGCTCTGGACGGTAGGCGGCGCCATGCTGCTGTTTCTGCTGGTGGTCTACCTCGCGGTCGGCAGCTACTACGCCATTGTCGGCAGCATTCGCGCGCTGGTCCATTCCGCGCACGCGCTGGCCCAGGGCGACCTGAGTCGGCGGGTCACACTGCGTACCCGTGACGAGCTGCGCCTGGTGGGCGACAGCGTCAACCGCATGGCCGACGGCTTCAGCGCCATGCTGGCCGAACGCACCCAGGCGCAGGAGGTGTTGGCGGAGAGTCAAAGCCGGCTGCGCGCCATTATCGAAACCGCGCTGGACGCCGTGGTGCAGATCAACGCCGCAGGCACCATCACCGGCTGGAACGCCCAGGCCGAAACGATTTTCGGCTGGAGCTGCGCCGAAGCGCTCGGCCGAGCGCTGCACGAAACCGTGATCCCGCCGCAATACCACGAGGCCCATGTCATGGGTATGCAGCGTTTTTTGCGCGGCGGCACAGGGCCGATCCTGAACGCGCGCACCGAGATCTCCGGGTTGCACCGCAGCGGGCGCGAGTTCCCCATCGAACTGACGGTCACCCCGATCACCACCGCCCAGGGCTATGAATTCAGCGCCTTCATCCGCGACATCACCCAGAAGAAGCAGTCCGAGGGCTTGATCTGGAAACAGGCCAACTTCGACGCCCTGACCAACCTGCCCAACCGCCACATGCTGTTTGACCGGCTGGGGCAGGAAATCAAACGCGCAGAGCGCGCCCACCTGCCCATCGCCTTGCTGTACTTGGACCTGGACCGCTTCAAGGAGGTCAACGACACACTGGGGCACAGCATGGGCGACCGGCTGCTACTGGAGGCCAGCCGGCGCATCAGCGCCTGCGTGCGCGACACCGATACCGTGGCCCGCATGGGGGGTGACGAGTTCATCCTCATCCTGACCGACCTCAGCGAAGTCAAAAAGATTGACTCGCTGGCCCAGACCATCCTGGACGCGCTGGCCAAGCCGTTCGCGCTGGAGCGGGAGAGCGCCTTTGTCACGGCCAGCATCGGCATCACGCTGTATCCGCACGATGCCACGGAAATGGAGGCCTTGATCCAGAGCGCCGACCAGGCCATGTATGCCGCCAAGAACACCGGGCGCAACCGGTATTGCTATTTCACCCAGGCCATGCAACAAGCGGCCCAAACCCGCCTGCGCATGACCAATGACTTGCGCGGCGCGCTGGCAGGCGCTCAGTTCCGGGTCTACTACCAGCCCATCGTGGACTTGGCCACGGACCGCATCACCAAGGCCGAGGCCCTGGTGCGCTGGCAGCACCCGACGCGTGGACTGGTCAGCCCCGCTGAATTTGTGCCGCTGGCCGAAGAAACCGGCCTGATCCTGGAGATCGGCGACTGGGTGTTCAGGCAAGCCGTGCACCAGGCCAGGCGCTGGCGGAACCTGTACGACCCCCAGTTTCAAATCAGCGTGAACATGTCACCGGTGCAGTTCCACAGCGGCAAAAGCCCGTGCCAGGACTGGCTGGCCCTGATGCGCGAACAGGAGGTGCCGGGGCAAGCCATGGTGATCGAAATCACCGAAGGCCTGTTGCTCAAAGAGGACGCCGGGGTGAAGGACACGCTCCAGCAGTTCCACGCGGCAGGGATCAAGATCGCGCTCGATGATTTCGGCACCGGCTATTCATCGCTGTCCTATCTGCAAAAGTTTGACATCGACTACCTGAAGATTGACCAGTCCTTCACCAGCAAACTCGAACCCGGCTCCAGCGCCCTGGCCCTGTGCGACACCATCATCATCATGGCGCACCGGCTGGGCATGCAAGTGATCGCCGAAGGAATGGAGACCCAGGCACAGCGCGCCCTGCTGGCCGCGAGTGGCTGCAATTACGGCCAAGGGTACCTGGTGTCCAGGCCGGTGCCTGCCGAGGCGTTTGAGGCCTTGTTGCAAACCGGCCCGACAGCGCAAGACGCGGGCGCGGCGGGGGCGCCTGGATGAAGTAGGCAAATACTTTCGGTATAACGAAACAAAGATCACCCAACTGGACTGGTGCACCATAGTTTCGGAAAGGCGAAACAATGGTTCGCAAACTTCCCCCCATCGATACCACTGCCCCCTAGAAAAGGAGTCAGCATCCATGCGCCTTCCCAGCCCTTTATGCCCTGCAAGCCGCATGGAATGTGCGTAAGCACTTTGGGCATTTTCGCCCGGCATTCAGTCCGCCCGCAGGGCTTGGGCACGTGCATTCTTGCGAACGCGATAGGTACTGATCTGGCCCAGCCCGGTGTTGATTCAGGAGTCGGAGAGAGACTTCAGACCGGCATTGAGTTTGATGGCGACGCAATAGGTCATGGTCCGGCTGGATTGCTAGTACGGGGGAATGCCTGGGGTGCATCTTTCGGGGCCTCATCTTTTTTAGTTGTGAGGTTGCCTGTTTGCGTTACGCGCCTTTTGCACCGCGCAAACGCCTGGGCTCGGCGGGTAGGTTCAGCGGGCGTTGTGCCAACACGGATTTCAGCCAGGTCAGGAACGCGCGCTGCTGGTCAGCCATGCGAGGCTCCTGGATGACCAGTGCATACCAAGCACCAGTCTCAATGCCACAGTCCCCAAATGGCGCCACCAGTTGCCCATCGCTGAGAAGACGTTGGACCAGTGGAAGCCTCCCCATGGCGATGCCGCAACCCGCTACGGCGGCGCTGATCACTTGGTCGTAATGACTGAAGCTGACTGCGCCGCGTGGCCTCAAACCCGCAAGGTCATTGGCCTGGAGCCAACGCATCCAGTCGATCTTGACGCGGCCCTCAACAACCGTTTCGTAGCGCAAAAGCACCTGATTTTCCAGGTCCGAAGCTTTGATCAGGGGGCGCACAGGCATGGTGAGCAAGGCCGGTGCACACACGGGCAGGACACGATCATGTGCCAAGCACACCGCGCCGCTGGGTGCCGCCCCGGGTGCGAAATGGCGAATTTGAACATGCGCGGCAATGCGTTCGAGCTCCGCTGGCTCGTTGCTTGACTGGATGCGCACGTTACGCACCTCGCTGTGGGCAAGAAATCCATGCAGCGAAGGCGCGATGACCATGGTGGCAAACGGGGTGGCTGCCGCCACCAGCAGCGATGGCGTGTGCGGGTCGTCAACCAGTGCGTCGATGGCGTCGTAGACCAGTGCGTTGGCCTGACCGACGGCAGAGAACAGCGTCTGTCCTGCGGAGGTCAACAGCAGTCCGCGATTGACACGCAGAAACAGGGTCTGACCAGTCTGTTCTTCCAGCAGTTTGACCTGGCGACTGACTGCGGATTGGGTCACGCAAAGCTCCTTCGCTGCAAGGGTGAAGCTCATGTGCCGCGCCGCCGCCTCAAATCCTTTGAGCAGGTCCAGGGATATGCGTGGCCGTTTGTTCATGTTCATGCTGGCACCTCATGCGTGCCATTCCTAAGTATCGTTTGTGCCCTTTCGAGGGCTACGAGAAACTGCACTTGTACCTGAATTGCAGGTCTTGTTTTCAAAGGAGTTGAAATAATGAGATTCGATAGCGGCACCATTCTCGCGCACCTTGACCATCGGGAGTTGCTGTGTGTGGAAGTTGGTCGCGGCCTGTCTTTGCAGTGCCTGGAGGCGTCGGTCTGGATTACCCAGCACGGCGGGTGTGAGGATCTCATCGTTGAGCCGGGCGGAAGCATTACCTTGGCCCGGCCAGGCCTTGCCGTGATTCAGGCGCTGAAAGCGGGACGGGTTCGCCTGCGTACGCTCGCTGATCCCGTCTGCCCCAGCTGTCAGGGGTTGGATGGGGCTGTGTGTGCGGCGTAGTTCAACCTTGCCTCGACACACAGACAAACCAACCCAGCATCACTGCTATCCGGTCAAAACCCCAACAAAATCAACTGGTTAGAACGGAAAATTGGGCACAAAAAAGTAAAAAAGGGGGGTAGATTCGAATTAAAACGCGAATTACGCAGCATCCATGCGCCTTCCCAGCCCTTTATGCCTTGCAAGCCGCATGGAATGTGCGGTCGGCATTTGAAGCTGCCAAAACAGTAACACCTCCACAACCATAGGCCGTACTCCCGGCTGGGTATTGCATTGGCTTCACATCCCGCACGGGCCGATCGGATACGCTACATCAAAGACGCTGCCAGCAGGCAGCAAACCCCAGAAGAAAAACACCTGACTCGCCATGTACGACGCCCCCCTTGACATTGACGGCATTGACATCCTCGTAGAGGGTTGTGGAGACCACACCGTGGTGTTGATTCACGGCTGGCCGGACTCGCACCGCCTGTGGGACAGCACCGTGGAGGCGCTCAAAGGGCAGTACCGCTGCGTGCGTTTTACGCTGCCGGGCTTTGACATGGGGAAACCGGCCAGCGCCCCATCACTGGCCCAAATGACCCATCTGATTCACACCATCGTGGACACCACCAGCCCGGATCAGCCTGTCACCCTGCTGCTGCACGACTGGGGTTGCACCTTTGGATACGAGTATGCGGCCCAGCACCCCCAGCGTGTCGCACGCTTGGTGGCCGTGGACATTGGCGACCACAATTCACCCGCCTTTTCGGCCAGCCTCACAGCCTCGGCCAAGCTCAAGATTCTGGTCTACCAACTGTGGCTGGCCATCGCCTGGAAGCTGGGGGGTGCCCTGGGCGACCGGATGACGCGCGCCATGGCCCGTGCCCTGCGCTGCCGCGTCGAGCCTTCGCGCATGGGCTGGCAGATGAACTACCCCTATGCCATGCAGTGGTTCGGCCTGAACGGCGGCCTGCGCCATGCCATGCAGGTCACACCACACTGCCCCACGCTTTACATCTACGCCGAGCGCAAACCCTTTATGTTCCATTCGCCCCAGTGGCTTGCGCAGTTGACCCAGCGCCCCGGAAGTGCCGTGCAGGCCTTCGGCACCGGCCACTGGGTGATGGTCGAGCAGCCCGCCGAATTCAATGCGTGCGTCACGGCCTGGCTGAATAGTCAAGCCCCCACCAGCACCTTCACCCCTGCCGCCCTGTAAGCCTCCACGGTCTCCACCGCCGTCTGTGGGGGCACAACCAGCGCGGCCAGTGCATGCAAGGGCGCGATCACAAAAGGCGAAGCGGCGCCCAGTTTTTCCTGCGATGCCAGCACCACCGTCTCTGCCGCGCAAGCGTGCAAGGCCCGCTTGACTGCCGCTTCTTCGTGGTCCCCCGTGCTCAGGCCAACCCCAGGGTGCACCCCGGTGACGCCCATGAAGTAGAGGTCGGCGCGCATGCGCGTGGCGGCCTCGATCACGGCGGCGCCCACATTCACCATGGAATGCCGGAACAGCGTGCCGCCCAGCATGATGATCTCCAGGTGCGGCTTTTGGGCCAATTCCACCGCCACTGTGGGGCTGTGCGTCACCACGGTGGCCCGCAAACCCGGGTCGAGGTGGGCGGCCACCTGCAAGGCCGTAGTGCCGCCGTCCAGAAAGATCAGTTGTCCGTGCTTGACCATGGCAGCCCCGGCGCGGCCCAGCGCCTGTTTGTCCGTGGGCGCAATCGTTTGCCGCACGTCCAGTGCCGCCATGGCGGCGGACACAGGCAGTGCGCCGCCATGCACACGCTGGAGCTTGCCCTCCTGGGCCAATTCGCGCAGATCCCGGCGAATGGTGTCCTCCGAGATCGCCAGCTCCTGGCTCAGGGCCTTGGCGACCACTTCGCCCTTCTCGTACAGGCGGTCCAAGATGAGTTTTTTTCTTTGTGTGGTCAACATGGGTGTCAATTTTCTTGATTGAAGAGGTCTTGCATGAATGCATGAAATTGCACTAAACTGCATGATATTGCACGAAATATACACTATATCTATGACCCTAACCGACCCCACTTCCAGCACCACCGCCCCACGGATCAAGATCGTGGACACCCAGATCCTGTCGGACAACTGGTATGTGCTGAAGAAAACCACGTTTGACTTTCTGCGCCGTGACGGCAGTTGGCAGCGCCAGAGCCGCGAGACCTACGACCGGGGCAACGGCGCGGTCTTGCTGCTGTTCAATGCACGCAAAAGCACCGTGGTGCTCACGCGGCAGTTCAGGTTTCCCACCTGGGTCAACGGCAATGCCGATGGCATGCTGATCGAAGCCTGCGCCGGGCTGCTGGACGGCGACGACCCGCAAACCTGCGTTCGCCGCGAGGCCGAGGAAGAAACGGGCTACCGCATTCGCGCACCCCGCAAGCTGTTTGAGGCCTATATGAGCCCGGGTTCGGTCACCGAAAAGCTGCATTTCTTTGCCGCCGAGTACGAAGCGTCGGACCAGATCGGCGCCGGCGGCGGCCATGCCCACGAAGGCGAGGACATCGAAGTGCTTGAACTGCCCCTGGCGACCGCCCTGGACATGCTCCACGCCGGTGAAATTCAGGACGCAAAAACCATCATGCTGCTGCAGCACGCGGCCCTGCTGGGCCTGGAAAAACTGGCGCGCAACCCTGGGAGCGAATCGGGTACAGGTGAACGGCGATATTATGGGAAACATGACCCCAAACCTGCTTGACAACGACCTCCAACAACAGCTTCTGCAAGCCGCCCGCGCCGCCCGCCTCCAAGCCTATGCCCCTTATTCCAAATACCTGGTGGGTGCGGCGGTACTGGATGACCAGGGCCGCATCCATGCGGGCTGCAACGTGGAAAACGCCGCCTACCCCGAAGGCGTGTGCGCCGAAGCCAGCGCCTTGAGCGCCATGGTGCTGGCCGGCAGCACCCACGCACGGGCCGTGCTGGTGGTGGGCACCGGGGGTGCCTGGGTCACGCCCTGCGGCGGATGCCGCCAGAAGCTGCGCGAGTTTTGCGCCCCCAATGCGCCCATACTCACTGCCAACGACACCGCCATGGGGCCCCGCTACACACTGGCCCAGTTGCTGCCCGAAAGTTTTGGACCCGACCACCTGAACACACCATGACCCACCCTTCTGTACTCCCTGCACTGCACACCATTGACCGACTGGCACCCAAGGCACACCCGCGTATTGCCGTGGTGCTGGGTTCCGGCTGGGGCGGATTGACCGCGCATGTGCAAGAGGCCACGCGCATTCCCTACGCCAACCTGGAGGGTTTCCCCCAAGCCACCGTGGCCGGGCACAGTGGCGAACTGTGGCTGGGCCGCATTGGGGCACACCCGGTGGCAGTGATGAGCGGGCGCAAGCACGGCTATGAAACCGGCGCTGTGGACGGCATGCAAATACCGCTGCGCGTGCTGCAGGCCCTGGGCTGCGAAGTGCTGGTGCAAACCAATGCCAGCGGCAGCCTGCGCACCGACATGCCACCGCAAAGCCTGATGGTGCTCAATGACCACCTCAACCTGCCCCAGCGCTCCCCCCTGGTGGGTGAAAGCGGCTCCGAGCGTTTTGTCAGCATGGTGGACGCCTACGACCCCGCCTTGCGCGCACAAGCCATGGCCCTGGCGGCACAGCATGGCGTCTCCTTGCATGAGGGGGTGTACGCCTGGGCCTTTGGCCCGCAGTTTGAAACCCCTGCCGAGATCCGCATGATGGCGCGCCTGGGCGCCGACGCCGTGGGCATGAGTACC
>Ga0209343_10008889_pt1 | contig 11585 bp, 12 predicted proteins | sample RifCSPlowO2_02_FD_184026 | JGI IMG/M metagenome (GOLD analysis project Ga0209343, IMG submission 184026) | Groundwater microbial communities from Rifle, Colorado - Rifle CSP2_plank lowO2_0.2 (SPAdes) (version 2) | ecosystem: Environmental > Aquatic > Deep subsurface > Groundwater | place... | reverse complement strand
GGCTTCCTCATACTGGAGTACCAGAAATCGTCAGCCCCCAAAGCCAGCCACTGCGCTAGTGGTAGTGAAATGAATATGGAAGGCTTACCGTGGTTATGCCCAAACACCAATAAACATCTGTATTTGTCTTTAAAAACTTCGCACATTCACCACCTCGCGTGGTAACCGGCAGGGGTGGTCACCGATTTCTGGTACCCCAGTATGAGGTGGCTGCCCCTGCCGGTTACCGCGCGAAGCGCATCACCGCAGTTCGATCTCGGCAACATGAGGTCACCGCGCGAAGCAAATCACCGCCGTTGGAATGCTGCAAAAAGAAGAAGACGCGTTAATTAAATCAACGCCCTCAAAACCCCCAGCGCTAAAGGCAAACTGAGCATGCCAAGCACGGTGGACACGGTCACCAAGGCCGCCACATAGGCGCCGTCGTAGCCCATGCGTGCCGCCAAAACATAACAGCTTGACGCCGTGGGCAGGGCCGAGAACATCAGCAAAATGGTGGCCTGCACCGGGTTGAGCTGAAACACCAGGCACACCGCCAAGGCCAACAGCGGCATCAGCAAATGGCGGATCAACAACACCGCCAGCCCCAACAATTTGGCATGGTTCAGGGCGCTCAGTTGCATACCGGCGCCGGCGGCCATCAAGCCGAGCGCCAGCGACGCGCCGCCAATGCGGGTCACGGTGGGTTCGGCCCAGCCCGGGATGGACAAACCGGCCAGGTTGGCCGCCAGGCCGCTGGCGGTGCCGATGATCAGCGGGTTGCGCACCAATTCGCCCAGAAAACCGCGTTTGGCGTGGCGCGCCATCGGCCACACCGCGCCGATATTCATCAGCGGCACACTGACGCCAATGACCAGCGCAATCGCCAGCAGGCCCGGGGGGCCGGCCAGCCGCTCGGCCAGCGCCAGGCCAATGAAAGAGTTGAACCGGAAGGCAATTTGTGCACTGGCGGCGTGCTGGCGTGCAGCCACATGACCTTTGAGTCCCGGCCAGTAGGGCACCGAGTAGGCCATGGCAATACCGCCCAGTCCCAGCGCCCAGCCAGCCCCCACCAGGTTGCTGGCCGCGCTGATGTCGAGCGGGCTTTTCAGGATGGAATGAAACAGCAGCACCGGAAAGAACAAAAAATACACCAGTTGCTCCACCTGCGTCCACACGGCACGGTTCAAAGGCGTAAAGCGGCAGATCAGGTAGCCGATCAAAATCAGCGAGAAATCAGGAAAGAGAAGTTGGGCGTAGTTCACACCCTGAGAATAGCAGGCCCGCCAGGTCAAAATCGTCGATCGCGACCGCAGGTGACAGCTCGGCATAAGATCAGCGGTCTTCTGTTTGCACCCCAAGCCATGCCCCAATCTCAGCCCGCTGTCAATCCGGATATTTCGATCGCCAAAAAAGCGCCTGACCCGGTGATCGACACCTTCATTGATGCCCTGTGGCTCGAAGAAGGCCTGTCCGGCAACACGCTCGCAGCTTACCGGCGTGACCTCATGCTGTTTGGCACCTGGCTGGCCGGGCAGGGCAGTCGTTTGCTGGATGGCACCGAGCTGCTGCTCAACAGCTACTTTGCGGATCAACATGGCAGCACCAAAGCCACCACCGCCAACCGCCGTTTGACGGTGTTCAAGCGCTTTTACCGCTGGGCCCTGCGTGAGCGTTTGTTGGGCGCCGACCCCACGTTGAAGCTGCAGGCCGCCAAGCAACCGTTGCGCATGCCCAAAACCTTGACCGAACCGCAGGTGGAGGCCTTGTTGAACGCGCCGGATACCTCCGAAGCCTTGGGCATGCGCGACCGCACCATGCTGGAACTGATGTACGCCAGCGGCCTGCGGGTCAGTGAATTGGTGGGCCTGAAGGTGCTCAATGTGAGTCTGAACGACAACGTGCTGCGGGTGTTGGGCAAGGGCAACAAGGAACGCCTGGTGCCGTTTGGCGAGGTGGCCAGTCTGTGGCTCAAGCGCTACCTGGCGCAGCCTCGGGGCGAACTGTTGGCGGGCCATGCCAGCGAGGCCCTGTTTGTAACCCAGCGCGGCAGCACGCCGGGCACCGCCATGAGCCGGGTCATGTTCTGGATGATCGTCAAGAAATACGCGCTGCTGGCAGGCATTACCGCACCGCTGTCACCGCACACGCTGCGCCATGCTTTTGCCACCCATTTGCTCAACCATGGCGCCGACCTGCGGGCGGTGCAACTGCTGCTCGGTCATGTGGACATTTCAACCACTACCATCTACACCCATGTGGCCAGGGAACGTCTGAAAACCCTGCATGCCCAGCACCATCCGCGCGGTTGAATGCGCGCTCTGACTCATGCGGTGGTGATATGGGTTGGCGCGCTCAAGGCCGAGAGTTCGGCTTCGGTAAAGCCGGCGGCACGGCGTGCCGTCAGGTTGAACGGGCCTTTGAGTTGCGGTGCCTGGTAGCGCTGTGCCAGCGCCGCATAGCTGCTGACCGGGTCGAGTTGGCGCGCATCGCAGAGGCAACGGTACCAGCGGTTGCCGATGGCCACATGACCGATTTCGTCGCGCAGGATGATGTCCAGAATTTTGGCGGCGGCCAGGTCGCCCACTGACACCAGCCGGTTACGCACCGCCGGCGTGGCGTCCAGGCCGCGCGCTTCCAGCGTGCGCGGCACCAGCGCCAGACGGGCCAGCACATCGTTCCTGGTGCGCTCGGCCATGTCCCACAAGCCGTCGTGGGCCGGAAAATCGCCATAGGCAAAGCCCATCTCATTCAAATGGCTGTTGAGCAAATCGAAATGCAGGGCTTCCTCTTGCGCCACCTGCCACCAATCCAGGTAAAACGCGGCGGGCATGCCGGGAAAGCGCCACACCATGTCGAGCGCCAGGTTGATGGCATTGGCTTCGATGTGGGTCAGGGCATGGATCAGCCCGGCGCGGCCTTCCAGTGTGCCCACGGCGCGGGTCTTGAGTTGCGCGGGCTGCACCAGCAGCGGGCGCTCGGGTCGTCCGGGCAGCCGGTCTGGCTCTGCGAAGGCATCGGTCGGGTCCAGCGTGTAACGGGCTGCATCGAGCCTGCGCACCTGCGCCGCTTTGTCCTGGGGCGCGTTGATTTGCAACAGGTGCAGGCAGGCCAGGCGCAAGTCGCCGCAAGGGGAAATGGTGTTGGGCGCAATCATGTGACGTTCGGTTTACCTACAATTCTAGGGATATGAATCTGAAAGAACGCAATGGCAATCTATGAGCTTGAGGGTGTGTCACCGCAAATTGCTGAATCTGCCTGGGTGGCTGACAGCGCCGAGGTGATGGGCGATGTGGTGCTGGGCGAGGAGGTCAGTATCTGGTTTGGCGTAGTGGCACGGGGTGACACCGCCAGCATTCGGGTGGGCCCGCGCACCAACATCCAGGACTTGAGCGTGCTGCACGCCGATGTCGGCATACCTCTGACGATTGGTTCGGGTGTGACCGTCGGGCATAAAGTCATGCTGCATGGCTGCACCATCGGTGATGACAGCCTGATCGGGATTGGTGCGGTGGTGCTCAATGGTGCCAAAATCGGCAAGGGCTGCCTGGTCGGTGCCGGTGCGCTGGTGACCGAAGGCAAGGAGTTTCCCGATGGTTCCATGGTCATCGGCAGCCCGGCCAGGGTGGTGCGCCAACTCACCCCGGAGCAGTTGCAGGGCTTGCGTTCAAGCGCGCAACATTATGTTGACAACGCCAGGCGCTTCAAGTCCGGTTTGCACAAAATTGCCTGATGTCTGAAATTCACAAATTTATCTTCGAGGGCCTGCCGGTGCGCGGTGCCGTGGTGCGCCTGACCGATGCCTGGCTTGAGATTCTGCGCCGCCGCGCCAGCAATACCACGCATGGTGCCTACCCGCCGCCGGTGCAGGCCCTGCTCGGCGAAATGACGGCGGCTGCCGTGCTGATGCAGTCCAATATCAAATTCAACGGCTCGCTGATCGTGCAGGTGTTTGGCGACGGTCCGGTCAAGCTGGCGGTGGTGGAGGTGCAAAGCGATTTTTCACTGCGCGCCACCGCCACGGTCAATGGCGCACTCCCTCCGGACGCAAGTCTGAGCCAGATGGTCAATGCCGGCAATGAGGGCCGCTGCGCGATCACGCTTGACCCCAAAGACCGTCAGCCTGGCCAGCAGCCTTACCAGGGTGTGGTGCCGCTGTTTGGCGACAAACGTGAAAAGCTGGAAAAGTTCAGTGATGTGTTGCAGCACTACATGCTGCAAAGTGAACAGTTGGACACCACGCTGGTGCTGGCCGCCGACGACAAGGTGGCCGCCGGCCTGTTGATTCAGCGCCTGCCGATGGCTGGCTCGGCTAATCTGGCCGGCACCGTCAGCCAGGCCGATGAAGACCAGATTGGCCTCAACGAACATTACAACCGCATCGCCCTGCTGGCAGCCAGCCTCAAGCGCGAAGAGTTGTTGACGCTGGATGTTGACACCATCCTGCACCGGCTGTTCTGGGAGGAGCAATTGCTGCGCTTTGAACCCTTGCAAGGCGAGTCCGGCCCCCGTTTTGCGTGTTCTTGCAGTCGTGAACGCGTCACCAAAATGATGCTGGGCCTGGGGCAGGCTGAGGCTGACAGCATTTTGCAGGAGCGTGATGTGATCGAAGTGGGCTGTGATTTTTGTGGTCTGCAGTACCGTTTTGACGCGGTCGATGCGGCCCAGATTTTCAAGGCACCTCATCTTCAGGTGCCGCCGTCAACGCTACAGTAAACGGGTCTGGCGGGCCTGCGCAGCAGAAGTCAACACGGGCACGGTGTTATACTCGTTTGGCTTTGCGGCTGGGCTTGTTCAATGAACGTCTGCTGCAGAGTTAATCCGCAAACCAGTTTCATCAAGGTGTTGCCAGTCCCCTGGCAAAACGAACTGGATTTCAGACCTAACCTTTGGAGTATTTTTATGGCAGTTACTATGCGCGAAATGCTGGAAGCCGGTGTCCACTTTGGTCACCAAACCCGCTTCTGGAACCCCAAGATGGCCCCCTTCATTTTTGGCCATCGCAACAAGATTCACATCATCAACCTGGAAAAATCGCTGCCGATGTTCCAGGAAGCCGCCAAGTTTGCACGTCAGATTTCGGCCAAGCGCGGTACCGTCCTGATGGTTGGCACCAAGCGCCAGGCGCGCGAAACCGTGGCCACTGAAGCGCAGCGCGCCGGTGTTCCCTACGTTGATTCGCGTTGGTTGGGTGGCATGTTGACCAACTTCAAGACGGTCAAGACCTCGATCAAGCGTCTGAAGGACATGAAGATCCAGCAGGAAGCCGGCCTTGACAGCATGAGCAAAAAAGAGCAGCTGATGTTTGCCCGTGAGCTCGAGAAACTGGAAAAAGACATTGGCGGTATCCAGGACATGACCACCTTGCCCGATGCCATTTTTGTGATTGACGTGGGTTACCACAAGATTGCCATCGCCGAAGCCCGCAAGCTGGGTATCCCGCTGATTGCCGTGGTGGATACCAACCATTCGCCAGAAGGCATCGACTACGTGATCCCCGGCAACGATGACTCTTCCAAGGCTGTGACGCTGTATGCCCGTGGCATTGCCGACGCTATTCTTGAGGGTCGTGCCAATGCGATGGACGATGTGGTCAAGGCAGTTGCTGAAGACAGCGCCGACGAGTTCGTTGAGGTCAATGAGGCTGCTGCCTGATTCTTTGGCGACCCCAATCCAAAGGGGGGCTTTGTTGCCCCCTTTTTTTAATTTCAATTGATAAACCGAACCGATTTCCGGAGAAAAAAATGGCTGTAATTACCGCAAGCATGGTGGCTGAACTGCGTGGCAAAACCGATGCCCCCATGATGGAGTGCAAGCGCGCCCTGACCGAGGCCGAGGGCGACATGGTCAAGGCCGAAGAGTTGCTGCGCGTCAAATTGGGCAGCAAGGCGGGCAAGGCTGCCGGCCGGATCACCGCCGAAGGTGTGGTGGTCTACAGTGTTGACGCCGGTGTCGGTGCCCTGCTTGAGGTGAACTGCGAAACCGACTTTGTCACCAAGAACGACAGTTTCCTGGCTCTGGCCAACGCGGCTGCCGCCCTGATCGCCAAGCACAACCCGGCCGATGTGGCCGCTTTGGGCGCCCTGGCTTACACGCAGGACGGTTTTGGGCCGACCCTGGAAGACGTGCGCAAGGGTCTGATTGGCAAGATTGGCGAGAACATGAGCTTCCGCCGTTTTCAGCGTTTTGCCAGCGGCAACAAGCTGGCTTCTTACCTGCACGGCACCCGCATTGGTGTGGTGGTTGAGTTTGAAGGTGACGATACTGCCGCCAAGGATGTGGCCATGCACATTGCCGCGATGAAGCCCGTGGCCTTGTCGAGCGCTGATGTGCCGGCTGAGTTGGTGGCGCGCGAGCGCTCGGTGGCAGCCGCCAAGGCGGCTGAAGATGCTGCTGTGGCCACTGCGGCCGGCAAGCCTGTGCAGTCCGCAGAAATTGTGGCCAAGCGGATTGAAGGCGGCGTGCAGAAATACCTCAAGGAAGTTTCTTTGCTGAACCAGACGTTTGTCAAGAACGACAAGCAGACGGTCGAGCAAATGCTCAAGGCGACGGCTACCACGGTCAAGTCATTCACGCTCTATGTGGTGGGTGAAGGTATTGAGAAAAAGGTGGACGATTTTGCTGCCGAGGTGGCGGCCCAGGTGGCTGCTGCGCAACAGGCTGCCTGACCGGACTCTTGCAGTTACATTGAATTCCCCTAGACCCCAGGAGTCACCCATGTCAGATGTCAAGCCGGCTTACAAGAGAATTTTGCTCAAATTGTCGGGTGAGGCACTGATGGGTGATGACCAGTTTGGCATCAACCGCGACACCATTGTGCGCATGGTCGATGAGATCGTGGGCGTGACGGCGCTGGGTGTCCAGGTCGCCGTGGTCATTGGCGGTGGCAATATTTTCCGGGGTGTGGCGGGTGGCTCGGTCGGCATGGACCGTGCCACGGCCGACTACATGGGCATGCTGGCGACCGTCATGAATTCACTGGCGCTGGGCGACACCATGAACAAGGCCGGCTTGACGGCGCGCGTGATGTCGGCCATTGCCATTGAGCAGGTGGTCGAGCCCTATGTGCGGCCCAAAGCCCTGCAATACCTTGAAGAAGGCAAGGTGGTGATTTTTGCGGCTGGCACCGGTAATCCGTTTTTCACCACCGACACCGCTGCCGCTTTGCGCGGTGCCGAGATTGGCGCCGAGATTGTGCTCAAGGCCACCAAGGTCGACGGCGTTTACAGCGCTGATCCCAACAAAGATGCCGCTGCCACGCGTTACAGCAAGATTTCTTTTGACGACGCCATTTCGCAAAACCTGGGCATCATGGATGCCACGGCTTTTGCCCTGTGCCGCGATCAGAAACTGCCGGTCAAGGTGTTCTCGATTTTCAAGCACGGCGCGCTCAAGCGCGTGGTGCTGGGCGAAGACGAGGGCACCCTGGTTTACGCCTGAACGTGTCGGTATTGACGGCCACAGCCAATCGTTTTTTGTTTTGAACCCTGAGTGAGGAAAGACCCATGTCAGTCGCCGAAATTAAAAATATTGCAGAAACCAAGATGGACCAATCCATCGAGGCTTTCAAACATAATTTGACCAAGATCCGTACCGGACGCGCCAACCCTGCCATTTTGGACACGGTTCATGTGGACTACTACGGTTCTCTCGTTCCTATCAGCCAGGTGGCCAATGTGTCGCTGCTGGATTCCCGCACCGTCAGTGTGCAGCCCTGGGAAAAGGGCATGGGTGCCAAGATTGAAAAAGCCATCCGCGACAGCGATCTCGGCCTGAACCCGTCGTCCATGGGCGACCTGATCCGGGTGCCGATGCCGCCGATGTCCGAGGAGCGCCGCAAAGAGTTGACCAAGCTGGTGCGCAACGAGGGCGAGGGCGCCAAAATTGCCGTGCGCAACCTGCGCCGCGATGCCAATGAGGGCGTGAAGAAACTGGTCAAGGACAAGCTGGCATCCGAAGATGAGCAAAAGCGCTGCGAGACCGACATTCAGAAAGTGACCGACAAACACATTGGCGTCATTGATCAACTGGTGGCTGCCAAAGAACACGACATCATGGCGGTTTGACCGGGCATGACGAACAAGTCAACGCCCACCCATGTGGCCATTGTCATGGATGGCAACGGTCGCTGGGCGTCAAAGCGGTTTTTACCCCGTATTGCGGGTCACAAGCAGGGGGTGGATGCCCTCAAGCGTTGCGCCCGGGCCTGTGAGGCGCGTGGCATCAAGGTACTCACGGTGTTTGCCTTTTCTTCTGAAAATTGGCAGCGTCCGCAAGAGGAAGTCTCCGGTCTGATGGACTTGTTCGCCCTGGCCCTGGGGCGGGAGGTGCCGCAGCTGAATGCCGATGGTGTGCAATTGCGCTTCATTGGTGAACGCCAGGGTTTGTCAGCCCGAGTGCTCAAGGGTATCGAGCAGGCTGAAGCGGCCACAGCCGCCAACCAGCAGCTGGTGTTGAATGTCTGTTTCAACTACGGTGGTCGTTGGGACATCGTGCAGGCGGCCGCTCGTGTGGCCGCCCAGGGCTTGGCGATGACAGAGCAGAACCTGGGCCCGATGATGGCACTGGCGCATGTACCGGACCCCGACCTGGTGATCCGCACCGGCGGCGAGCAACGCATCAGCAACTTTTTGCTGTGGCAATCGGCTTATTCCGAATTTTTCTTTTCTGACATACTGTGGCCGGACTTTGACGAGGCCGCACTCGACCTGGCAATTCAATCCTATGGTCAGCGTGACCGCCGCTTTGGCAAAATTCCGGACCAGAGTGACGCGTCAACCCTGCCAACTGGCTCCGACTGAGGATCTCTGTCATGCTCAAGCAACGTGTGATCACGGCTGTGCTGTTGCTGCTGGTGCTGTTGCCCGCGCTTTTTTCTAATGATCCGGCACCTTTCAGTTTTCTGGCGCTCCTCTTCATGGCCGCTGCTGCCTGGGAATGGGCGCGTTTAAACGCCTTTAACTTAGCTGCCAGCTACCTGGCGGGTGTGTTGACTGCTTTGGTTTGTGCAGTGTTATGGTGGGCCGGCTGGCTGGCGCAGAGTCTGCCGCAACTTTGGCTTTTTACTGGCGCTGCCTGGGTGCTGCTGGGCAGTTGGGTGTTGCGCGCGGGCGTGCCAGCCTGGGGGCGGCTGCATCGCGGCTTTCGTCTGGGGCTTGGCTTGCTGGCACTGGTGCTGACCTGGCTGGCGGTCGCGCAGGCCAGGCTGATTGGCACCAATTTCCTGCTCTCGGTGTTTGCGCTGGTGTGGGTTGCCGATATTGGCGCTTATTTTGCCGGGCGCACCTGGGGCGGGCGTCTGGTCACGCGCAAACTGGCGCCCTCCATCAGCCCCGGCAAGAGCTGGGAAGGGGTCGGGGGCGGTATGGTGGCGGTGTTGCTGCTGGCTTGGGCCTGGACCCGGTTTGATCAGTGGGCGCAACCCGCGGTGCCCAGTTTTTACAGCCAGCTGGCCGGGCGCGGTGTGGCGTTTGTCGTGATCGCCTGTTTGTTCATGGCGGCCATGAGTGTGGTGGGCGACCTGTTCGAGTCTTTGGTCAAGCGCAGCGCCGGCGTCAAGGACAGCAGCAGGCTGCTGCCCGGCCATGGCGGCGTGCTCGACCGCGTTGACGCCTTGCTGCCCAGCTTGCCGCTGGCCATGATGCTCTACACATTTTGAAAGTGACGATGTTGGATTCAACAGGTTTGGAAAAACAACGGGTCGCGATTTTGGGCTCGACCGGCTCGATCGGCGTCAGCACCCTTGAAGTGCTGTCACTGCATCCGGACCGTTTCGAAGTGTTTGCCTTGACCGCCTCAACCCAGGTTGACAAATTGCTGCAGCAATGTGTGCAGTTTCGGCCAAGTTTTGCGGTCATGGCCAGCTTGGCACATGGCCAGGAACTGGCGCGTCAATGCCGTGACCTGGGTTTGCCGACCCAGGTGTTGTGTGGTCCGGACGCGATCACCGACATGGCCCGGCATGAACAGGTGGACGTGGTGATGGCGGCCATTGTGGGCGCCGCCGGGCTGGCTTCATGCCTGGGTGCGGCGCAGGCCGGGAAACGTCTGTTGCTGGCCAACAAGGAAGCCCTGGTGGTTGGCGGCGACTATTTTTTGCATGCCGTGATGGCGGGTGGCGCCAAGCTGTTGCCGATTGACAGCGAGCATTCCGCTGTGTTTCAGTCCCTGCCCGAAGACGCCACAACCTGGGCCGCGCAGATTGACAAGATCATTTTGACGGCATCGGGCGGACCGTTCCGCCGGCGTGACCCGGCCAGCTTTGCCGACATCACGCCCGAGCAGGCCTGTGCCCACCCCAATTGGGTCATGGGGCGCAAAATTTCGGTGGACTCTGCCACCATGATGAACAAGGCGCTGGAGGTGATTGAGGCACGCTATCTGTTTGGTGTGGCCCCCGGGCAGATCGAGGTGGTGATCCATCCGCAAAGCGTGATCCATTCGATGGTCCAGTACCGCGACCACTCCGTGATGGCCCAGCTTGGCACGCCCGACATGAAGGTGCCGATTGCCTACGGCCTGTCCTGGCCACAACGCATGACCTCGGGTGCCAGTGCGCTGGATTTTCGGGCCATGACGGATTTGACGTTTGAGTCGCTCGATGTCAACGGCCATGGCCAGCGCTTTCCCGGCCTGGCCCTGGCCTGGGCGGTGCTGGCCGCGCCCCCGGGCAGCACGGCTGTGCTCAATGCGGCCAACGAAATCGCCGTGGCTGCTTTTCTGGCCGGCCAGATCCGCTTTGATCAGATGCATGCCGTCAATCTCGAAACACTCGCCAAGGTGCAACCCGCGCCGCCGGGTTCGCTCGAGGATTTGCTGGCACTCGATGCGCAAAGCCGTGAAGCCGCGGCGCGCGTGGTGGCCCGGCTGACGCTCTGATCGCATGTTGACTGTCATTTCTTTCCTCGTTGCCATTGCCTTGCTGATTGCCGTGCATGAGTACGGCCACTACCGGGTGGCCGTGGCCTGTGGCGTCAAGGTGTTGCGTTTCTCGATTGGCTTTGGCAAGCCTTTGCTGCGCTGGCAGTCCAAAAGCAGTGGCACGGAATTTGTGCTGGCCCTGTTTCCCCTGGGTGGTTTCGTCAGGATGCTTGATGAGCGCGAAGCCCCGGTGGCGCCTCTTGAGCGCCATCTTGCCTTCAATACCCAGAGCCTGTGGTGGCGCAGTGCGATTGTGGCGGCCGGTCCCGCGGCCAATTTGCTGTTGGCGGTGCTGTTGTACAGCGTGGTCAACTGGACCGGGGTGCAACTCCCGGCAGCCATCCTGGCGCCGCCGCCGGCTGAGTCCGTGGCCGCGCAAGCAGGGCTGGTCGGCGGTGAACGGGTGTTGCGCGCCGCCCTGGACGGCGAGGCGGAACTTGAGGTGCTGTCGTTCGACGACCTGCGCTGGCAATTGACCCGCGGCGCCCTGGAGGGGCAGGATGTCCGGCTTTGGGTGCAAGGCAATAGCGCCGCCACCGAGCGTGAATTTTTGCTCAGGCTCTCGGGGCTGGACAGCAACGAGGTAGACGCCCGGCTGTTTCAGAAAATCGGCGTGCTTGGCCCGATGACGCGCCCCGTGATTGGTGATGTCATGCCGGATTCGGCCGCGGCGCTGGCGGGGCTGT
>Ga0209343_10008885_pt1 | contig 11587 bp, 11 predicted proteins | sample RifCSPlowO2_02_FD_184026 | JGI IMG/M metagenome (GOLD analysis project Ga0209343, IMG submission 184026) | Groundwater microbial communities from Rifle, Colorado - Rifle CSP2_plank lowO2_0.2 (SPAdes) (version 2) | ecosystem: Environmental > Aquatic > Deep subsurface > Groundwater | place... | reverse complement strand
GGCCGAGAATTGCCCCTTGGTGAGACCGTAGACGCCGTTGTTCTCGACGATGTAGACCATGTCGACGCCGCGGCGCACGCTGTGCGCGAACTGGCCGAACCCGATGGATGCGGAGTCTCCGTCTCCGGACACGCCCAGGTAGATGAGGTCGCGGTTCGCCAGATTGGCCCCGGTGAGCACCGAAGGCATCCGCCCGTGCACGCTGTTGAAGCCGTGCGAGTTGCCAAGAAAATAGGTCGGGGTCTTGGAGGAGCAGCCGATTCCCGAGAGCTTGGCAACCCGGTGGGGCTCGATGTCGAGCTCGAAGCAGGCCTGCACAATGGCGGCGCTGATCGAATCGTGGCCGCATCCGGCGCACAGCGTGGAGATCGCGCCCTCGTAGTCGCGCCGTGTGTAGCCCAGCTTGTTGGCCGGCAACGACGGATGATGGAGCTTCGGCTTGGCGAGATAAGTCACGATACGACCTTCCTGAGCGGAGCGACGTTGAACATGCCGAGTTTCGCGGAAATTTCGCGCACGATGAAGCGGGCCGTGATCGGCGTGCCGTCGTAGTGCAGCACCGGCAACAGCTTGGCGGGCTCGGCCGCGCATTCGTTCACGAACATCATCCTCAGCTGCGCGTCGCGGTTCTGCTCCACGACGAACACCTGATCGTGCCCGGCGATGAACTCGCTCACCTCGTCGCTGAACGGGAAGGCACGCACGCGCAGGGCATCGACGAGCAGCCCCTGCTCGTCGAGCAAATCCAGCGCCTCGGACATGGACGGGCTGGTGGACCCGAAATAGATCACGCCGAACCGGGTGGCCTGCCTGGCCGGGCGCAATACGGGCTTCGGAACCAGTTCTTTCGCCGTCCCGAACTTGCGCAGCAGACGCTGCATGTTGTCGACGTAGACCGGGCCCTCCTCGCTGTAGCGCGCATAGCGGTCCTTGGTCGTGCCGCGCGTGAAGTACGCGCCGCGCGTCGGGTGCGCCCCCGGAAGGGTGCGGAACGGAATGCCGTCGCCGTCCACATCCAGGTAACGGCCGAATTCCGTGCCGGCCTCGAGCATCTCGCGGGTCATCACCTTGCCGCGATCCATGCGGCGGGAATCATCCCAGGCAAAGGGCTCGCACAACCTTTCGTTCATGCCGATGTCCAGATCGGTCATGACGAAGATCGGCGTCTGCAGCCGGTCGGCCAGGTCGAACGCCTGCGCACTCATCTCGAAGCACTCGCGCGGATCCTCCGGGAACAGCAGCGGGTGCCTCGTATCCCCATGCGAGGCATAGGCGGCCGACAGGATGTCCGACTGCTGGGAGCGCGTGGGCATCCCGGTGGAGGGCCCGCCGCGCTGCACGTTGATGATGACAGCCGGAACTTCCGCAAAATAGGCCAGCCCGATGAACTCGGTCATGAGCGAGATGCCCGGCCCGGAGGTTGCGGTGAAGGCCCGCGCGCCGTTCCACCCCGCACCGATGACGATGCCGATGGAGGCAAGCTCGTCCTCGGCCTGGACAATGGCATAGCGGTTCTTGCCGGTCTGCGGCTCCGTGCGCAGGCGCTTGCAGTGCCTCGTGAAAGCCTCCGCCACCGACGAGGATGGAGTGATCGGATACCAGGCGCAAACGGTCGCTCCGCCGTACACCGCGCCGAGCGCGGCCGCGCTGTTGCCGTCGATGAAGATGCGCTTGCCAACCCGGTCGGCACGCTGCACGCGTAGCCTGATCGGGCACTTCAGTTGCGCCAGCGCGTAATCGCGCCCCATCTGCAGCGCATGCACATTGGGCTTGAGCAGCGCCTCCTTGCCCTTGTACTGCTCGCCGATCAGTTGCGCGATCTCGTTCGGGTCGACGTCGAGAAGGGCCGAAAGGGCGCCCAGACAGATGATGTTCTTGAACAGCTGCCGCTGGCGCGTGTCGGTATAGCTCTCGTTGCAGATCTCGGTGAGCGGCATGCCGATCACCGTGACGTCGTCGCGAAACTTGGATTTGGGCAGGGGCTTGGTGGAATCGTAGAACAGATAGCCGCCGGGCTCGATCTCCTTCAGGTCCTCGTCCCAGGTCTGCGGGTTCATGGCCACCATCATGTCCACGCCGCCGCGCCGCCCGAGATACCCTTGCTCCGACACCCGCACTTCGTACCAAGTCGGCAGCCCCTGGATATTGGACGGAAAGATGTTGCGGGGGCTCACCGGCACGCCCATGCGCAGAATAGCCTTGGCGAACAGCATGTTCGCCGAGGCCGACCCCGAGCCGTTGACGTTGGCGAACTTGATTACGAAGTCGTTAGTTCTTTCGATCGGCTGCGGCATGCGGGCCCCGCGTCAGTCATTTCCAACAGGAATTTCTGCATGTCCCATGCGCCGGTGGGACAGCGCTCGGCGCAAAGGCTGCAGTGCAGGCAAACGTCCTCGTCCTTGACCATGATGCGGCCGGTCTTGAGCGCTCCGGAGACGTAGAGATCCTGGGTTGTATTCTTCGCCGGCGCGTTCAGGCGAGTGCGCAGTTCGCTCTCTTCCCCGTTGCGCGTGAAGGTGATGCAGTCCATCGGGCAGATGTCGACACAGGCGTCGCACTCGATGCACAGCGCTGACGTGAACACCGTCTGCACGTCGCAGTTGAGGCAGCGCTCGGCTTCGGCAAGGGCGAGCTTCGGGTCGTAGCCGTTCTCGACTTCGATCTTGATGTCCCTGAGGGCGACCTTGTTGTCCTTGATCGGAACGCGGTAGCGCCTGTCGAGCGAAACCTGGTTGTCGTAACTCCACTCGTGAATGCCCATCTTCTGCGACATCAGGTTCGACAACGGCGCGGGACGCTCGCGCACGTCCTCGCCGTTGCACAGCTTGTCGATGGAAATCGCCGCGTCGTGGCCGTGCGCCACCGCCCAGATGATGTTCTTCGGGCCGAATGCAGCATCGCCGCCGAAGAACACGTTCGGGACCGTCGACTGCAGCGTCACGGGATCGAGTTTGGGCAGGCCCGACTTGTCGAACTCGATGCCGGTGTCGCGCTCGATCCAGGGGAACGCGTTCTCCTGGCCAACGGCGACCAGTATGTCGTCGCACTCCATGTGCACATCGGGCTCGCCGGTGGGTATGAGGCTGCGCCGGCGGCGCTCGTCGTAGACCGCTTTGACCTTCTCGAACACCATGCCCGTAAGGCGCCCCTTCTCGTGGGTGACCGACTTCGGCACCATGTAGTTGAAGATGGGGATGCCCTCGTGCGCGGCATCTTCCTTCTCCCAGGGGGATGCCTTCATCTCCTCGAATCCCGATCGCACCACAACCTTGACTTCCTCGCCGCCCAGACGGCGCGCGGAACGGCAGCAGTCCATGGCGGTATTGCCGCCACCCAGGACGAGGACTCGCTTGCCGATGCTCGTGGTGTGCCCGAAGGAGACGCTCGCCAGCCAGTCGATGCCAAGGTGTATGTGGGCTGCGGCCTGCCTGCGCTCCGGAACGTCCAGATCGCGCCCGCGCGGCGCGCCGCAGCCGACGAAAACCGCGTCGTACGCATCATCTCCCTTTGCCGCCAGCAGCGCCTTCATGCTCTCCACGCGCTCGCCGAACCGCGTTTCGATGCCCAGGCCCAGGACGTAGCCCACTTCCTCCTCGAGCACCGATTCGGGCAGGCGGAATTTTGGAATCTGCGTGCGCATCATGCCGCCCGCGTGAGGGTCACCGTCATAGATCACGACGTGATAGCCAAGCGGCGCAAGATCGCGCGCGACCGTGAGCGAGGCAGGCCCCGCACCGATCAGCGCAACGCGCTTGCCGTTCTTGTGCTTCGGTATGGCCGGCAGCCGGTCACGAATGTCCTCCTTGTAATCGGCCGCGACGCGCTTCAGGCGACAGATGGCGACCGGCTCCTTCTCCACGCGAACGCGCCGGCAAGCGGGCTCACACGGACGATCGCAGGTTCGACCCAGAATGCCTGGAAAGACATTCGATTTCCAGTTGACCATGTAGGCGTCGCCGTAGCGGCCCGCGGCGATCATCCGGATATATTCGGGAACCGGCGTATGGGCCGGACAGGCCCACTGGCAATCGACGACCTTATGGAAGTAATCGGGCGAGAGAATGTCTGTAGGCTTCAATACCACTCCCCTTAAGGGCATCAGTTCCGGCACTTTACGCCTGCCCGCACGGCCGAGACCCGGGACGCGGGCAGACCGCCGTAGAAAGCAGGCGGATTCTACAGTCTGGTTCCCCCAGTGAAAAGCACTGTATGCGGATCGCGCCAGGGTCGGGCGAAATGGGCCGAAAGACCCCAGGATAGGAAGGACTATTAGTCGCTTATCACTCAAGCAGTATTGGCGAAGAATTCCGGTTTTCATATGTCTCCCGTTTTCGGGCAGTTGCAACTCCGCAACTGCCCGAAAAACGGGAAATTATGTACGGCAAAATAAGCAACGGCAGCTCTGGTTAAGTCGCCGACGCAATCAGAGCTTCCTCTGAATTGGGAGATTTACCAGGCGCATAGCCTTCTTATTGAGACCATCCCAACGTGATTGGGTTCCGGCTATACCGGCTTAGGACTACTTGATCCGGCGCAACGTCGGCTTTCCGCCGGGGGGTTTGGGCGGTTCGGGCACGTCGGCCGGTCCTGTCTCCGCTGCCTGATCTTTCATCTCTCCAGGCACGGCGTTCTTGTCGATCTCGAACGACATGCCATGACCGTTCTCGCGCGCATAGATCGCCGCAACCGCGGTCACCGGAATCAGCAGCTCGCGCGCAACGCCGGAAAACCGGGCGGTGCACTCGATGAAATCGTTTCCTATCAGTAGGTGCGAGGTGGCGAGCGGCCCGATATTCAGCACGATCTCCCCGTCGCGCGCGTACTCCATGGGCACGCGTGTCTGCGGGTCGACCACGACCGAGACATAGGGCGTGAAGCCGCTGTCCACGCACCACTCGTAGATCGCCCGAAGCAGGTAGGGCTTGGTGGAGATCGGCTCGGACATCAGCGCGGTACTGTCATGTTCAGGGAAACGAAGAATCTGCTTTTCGCGTTTCCAGTCATAGGTGCAGACCCTTCTTCGCCGCGAGATCCTTCGCTGCGCTCAGGATGATGCGCAAATGACGCTTCGCGTCACTTGCGCATCACCTTTTCCGAAGGCGTCAGTGCCTCGATGAACGCAGGACGGGAAAACAGGCGCTCGGCATACTTCATCAGAGGCGAAGCCGACTTCGGCAGCGAGATCCCGTAGTAGTCCAGGCGCCACAGCAGCGGCGAGATGGCCACGTCGAGCATCGAAAACTCGTCGCCGAGCATGTGCTTCTGCTTGGCGAACACCGGCACCATCTGGGTGAGGCGGTCGGACACATGCTGGCGCGCGCGGTCCTGCTGCTTCTGATTGCCGTGCTCCAGCACCTCGATCTGACTGAAAAGCTCCACCTCGAACTGGAACAGGAACAGCCGCGCGCGCGCGCGCATCACGGGATCGGCGGGCATCAGCTGCGGATGCGGGAAGCGCTCGTCGATGTACTCGTTGATGATGTTGGACTCGTACAGGATGAGATCCCGCTCGACCAGCACCGGCAGCCGGTTGTACGGATTCATCACCGCGATGTCCTCCGGCTTGTTGTACATGTCCACATCAATGATCTGAAAGTCCATGCCCTTCTCGTACAGCACGATGCGGCAGCGCTGCGAAAACGGACAGGTGGTTCCGGAATACAGGTTCATCATGGCGTATTACCTTTTGCCATCGGGGTTAGCCTTCAATATATCTGGACGCCGCGGCAGAAGAAGAAAGGCGCAGCCGATGCCACCGCCACACCCTTCCGGCAGCCGCAGGACTAGTGAACGTCCTTCCAGAATTCCTTGTAGAGCGCATAGCTGAGCGCAACCAGGATGGCGAGGAAGAAAAGCACCCAGATCCCGACCTGCTTGCGCAGCACCTGGTCGGGCTCGGCCATCCAGGTCATGAAATTGACCAGGTCGCGCACCACGGTGTCGTACTCGGCCTGTGAGAGCGTGCCGCGCCTGATAGTCTCGAACCTGACACTCTTGATCACGTTGCCGCGTGTGTCCTTGACCGCGCGGCCCGCGACGTCCTTGCTTACGTCTTCGATCAGCACGCGGTCGCCCTGGAGTTCCCAGAGCACGTGCGGCATGCCGACGCCCGCGAACACCGTGTTGTTCCAGCCGGTCGGGCTGTTGGGGTCGCGGTAGTAGCCGCGAAAATAGCTCCACAGCCAGTCAGCGCCGCGCGAGCGCGCTATCAGCGTCAGATCGGGCGCCGGCCCGAACCAGTCCGCAGCGTCCTTCTTGGTCATGGCGATGTTCATCATCTCGCCGACCTTCTCGGCGGTAAACAACAGGTTGTCCTTGATTTGCTGCTCAGTGAGCCCGATGTCCCTCAGGCGGTTGTAACGCAACAGTGACGCGCTGTGGCAGTTCAGGCAGTAGTTCACGAATGTCCGCGCGCCAGCCTGCAGGCTCGCCGCGTCGCGCACGTCGATCGGGGCCGCCTCGAGCCTGATTTCGGCCTCGGACGCCTGCACTGAAAACGGCGCGGCAAAACCCAACACGACACAGGAGAGCACCCCGAGGAGCCTCTTCATCATTTCGTCACCCGCTCGGGTTCAGGCTCGCACGTGTCGATCGTCGTGTACCAGGGCATGAGCAAGAAGAACAGGAAATAGAGGACGGTGCAGATCTGCGCCAGCAGCGTCCTGCCTTCGGTCACGGACTGCGTGCCGAGATAGCCGAGGATGAGGAAGCACACCACGAAAACCGCAAGAGCGGTCTTGTAGATCGGGCCCCGGTAGCGGATCGATTTCGCCGGGCTCCTGTCCAGCCAGGGAAGCAGGAAGAAGATCGTCGCCGACACGCCCATCGCGATGACCCCCCACACTTTCGCGTCGATCCAGAAGAAGTTGATCGTGATGGAGCGCAGGATCGAGTAGTAGGGCGTGAAGTACCATACCGGCGCAATATGCTGCGGCGTCCTCAGGGGATCGGCTGCGACGAAGTTGTTGTACTCGAGGAAATAGCCCCCGAACTCAGGCGCGAAGAACACGATCACCGCGAACACAAACATGAACACTGCCGCGCCGAAGATGTCCTTCACCGTGTAGTACGGATGGAAAGGAATGCCGTCCAGCGGAATGCCGGTCTTCGGATCCTTGTTCTTCTTGATCTCGATGCCGTCGGGGCTGTTGGAGCCGACCTCGTGCAGCGCCAGCAGGTGTGCGGCCACCAGACCGGCCAGCACGAACGGAATGGCGATGACGTGGAAGGCGAAAAAGCGGTTGAGCGTCGCGTCCGACACAACGTAGTCGCCGCGGATCCAGATCGCGAGATCCGGCCCAATTACCGGAATCGCGGCAAACAGGTTCACGATCACCTGGGCACCCCAGTACGACATCTGGCCCCATGGCAGCAGGTAGCCGAAAAATGCCTCGGCCATCAGGCATAGGAAGATGAACATGCCGAAGATCCACAATAGCTCCCTCGGCTTTCGGTACGAGCCGTAGAGCATCGCCCGGAACATGTGCAGATAGATGCACACGAAGAACAGCGAGGCGCCGGTCGAATGCATGTAGCGTATCAGCCAGCCCCAGGGAACATCACGCATGATGTATTCGACCGAGGCGAACGCCAGGTTCGCGTCCGGCTTGTAATGCATGGTGAGGAAAATGCCGGTCGCGACCTGGAGCACGAACGCCAGCAGCGCAAGGGAACCGAAGTAGTACCAGAAATTGAAGTTCTTCGGCGCGTAATACTCGGTCAGATGCTCCTTCAGGGTCGCCATGAGCGGGAAGCGCTCATCGACCCAGGTCAGGATGCCGTTGAACGGACCGGCGCCGGTGATGGGCTGTTTTTCGGTGGCGGCCATGGGTTACGCCTTCTTGTCTTCGCCGATGACGAGCTTGGTGTCCGACAGGAACGTGTACGGCGGCACCGCGAGATTGTCCGGCGCCGGTTTGTTCTTGTAGACACGTCCCGCAAGATCGAACAGCGAGCCATGGCAGGGACAATAGAAGCCGCCCTTCCATTCCGGATCGAACGCCTCGGGACCCGCCTTCAGGCGGTCGGTCGGGGAGCAACCAAGATGCGAGCAGATCCCGACCACGACCAGGTACTCGGGCTTGATCGACCGGAACTCGTTGCGCGCGTATGCGGGCGTCAGTTCAGAGGGCTTGCGCTCGCTCTTCGGGTCGGCAACCTTGTCGTCCGTTGCCTTGACCGCGTCGAGCATTTCCTTGGTCCGATGCACGATCCATACCGGCTGCCCGCGCCATTCGACCCGCATCATTTCGCCGGGGGCGAGGTAGCTGATGTCGGCCTCGACCGGCGCCCCCATCGCCTTGGCGCGCTCCGAGGGCAGCATCGACGCAACAAACGGCACTGCGCTCGCGACGCTCGCCACACCGCCGGCACAGGTGGTCGCGATGAGAATTCTGCGCCGGGCGCGGTTGACTTCCGGTTTTTCGCTCATTGGAAAGCTTCTGCTGGAGGGAATGGGCTCAAAAGCGGAGCATTATATCAAGAACACGCGTCGCGGGCCAAATTTTTTGGTCCAACTCCATGATTTTGCAAACTTTTATCAGGCGGAGCCCGGAATGTCGGGGTCGCGGTGCAGCAGGCAGCGAGACAATTCGTCAGCACGTCTGACGATGTTCCTTGAGTTCGACCGTTGTCGCCCCCATTCTAGCCTTTCAACCTATCGTCAACTTCCCAACCCATGCGCAAACTCTGGCTGACCTTCGCACAGACTGCGACCATCGCGCTCGCGGTGCTGTTCGTCCTGACCACGCTGAAGCCCGAGTGGCTGCCGCAGCGCGCGCAGGAGCCGCAGGTCGTCGAACTCACCCAATCCACCCCGGCTTCGCTTGCCGCAACCCGGGCCGGATCCTACAGCGACGCGGTTCGCAGGGCCGCGCCCGCCGTAGTGAGCATATTCACCAGCAAGGATGTCAAGGTCCCACAGCATCCGTTCTTCAACGATCCTTTGTTCCGGCGATTCTTCGGCGACGGCGGGGGCGAGCAATCGCAGCGCGCTTCGGGCCTGGGCTCCGGGGTTATCGTGAGCGCTCGCGGCTACATTCTGACGAACCACCATTTGGTGGAGGCAGCGGACGACATCGAAGTGGCGCTCGCGGACGGGAAGAAACTGCGCGCCAAGGTGATCGGCACCGATCAGGAGACCGATCTGGCCGTACTGCAGGTTGACGGAACGGATCTTCCGGCCATCACTTTCGGTCAAGTCGAGGACGCGAAGGTGGGCGACGTGGTGCTCGCAATCGGCAATCCGTTCGGCGTCGGACAAACCGTGACCATGGGCATCGTTTCGGCACTGGGCCGGAGCGGACTTCAGATCAACACGTACGAAAACTTCATTCAGACCGACGCGGCGATCAATCCGGGTAACTCCGGCGGCGCGCTCACCGATTCGGTCGGCAACCTGATCGGCATCAACACCGCGATTTACTCGCGTACCGGCGGATCGCTGGGCATCGGTTTCGCCATTCCCGTGTCAACGGCCAAGCAGGTGATGGAGCAGATCATCGCGACGGGCCGCGTGACCCGCGGCTGGATCGGCGTGGAAGCGCAAGAGATCAGTCCCGAACTTGCCGAGTCGTTCCGCCTGCCGTCCACCACCGGCGCGTTGATCGCCGGTGTGCTGAAGGGAAGTCCAGCCGACCGCGCAGGCGTAAAACCCGGCGATATCCTGATATCGATCGGCGCGAGGCCGGTGACCGACCCGACGGCGATGCTGAATATCGTCGCCGGGCTCGCCCCCGGCAAGGCGGCGGCAGTCAGACTTCGGCGGGATCAGAAGGAAATCGAGCTGCAGGTTGAAGTGGGCAGGCGTCCCCCGGCGCAGCGGCGGCGCTGATCCGGCGCCGGCCCTCCGCACGCACTTCACGGCTGCTTCGCCCCGCCGTCGGCCTTGCCCGGATCATCGCGCACCGTCTGTGCATCCGCGGACGCAGCGTCCTCCGACGGTTCCGCGGGACGCGAAATGAAGCGCGAGAGCACGATGCCAATCTCGTAGAGCACCCATAACGGCACGGCCAGCATCACCTGCGACAGCACGTCCGGGGGCGTGAATACTGCACCGACGACGAATGCGCCGACGATCACGTACGGCCGCGCCTGCTTGAGCTTTTCGACCGAGACCAGCCCGCTGCGAACCAGCACGATCACCACCACCGGTACCTCGAAGGTAACACCGAAGGCGATGAAACTGGTGAGCACGAAACTGAAATACTTGTCGATGTCGGTCATCCACGCCACGCCCTCCGGGGCGATCGAGGCCATGAACTTGAACACCATCGGAAACACCAGGAAATAGGCGAACGACATGCCGACCAGGAACAGCAGGAAGCTGGCGACGACCAGTGGCAGCACCAGACGCTTCTCGTGGGCATAGAGCCCCGGAGCGATGAAAGCCCAGGCCTCGTAGAGCACATAGGGCAGCACGGCCACGAAACCGACCAGCAGGGTTACCTTGAGCGGAACCAGGAAGGGGCCGATCACATCGGTCGCGATCATCTGCCCGCCCTTGGGAAGCGATACGAGCAGCGGTTGCGCGAGAAGGCCATAGATCTCGCGCGACCAGGGGAGCAGGCACAGGCACACGGCCAGGACGGCAACGATGACCCGCACCAGTCGCTGGCGCAGCTCGATCAGATGCGATATGAAAGTGTCCTGCGAACTCATCCGCGTCTAAGCCGCGGTCTTCCGCTCAGCTGCGGCCGGCAAGGCCGTTGCAGGAGCCGCCGGACCCGGCGCGCGGGGTTCGGCGCCCGCTTCGACGTGCGCACCCGCGACCACAGCTTCCGCGCTCGCATCCGCGGCCACAACATCAGGCGCGCCCGGGACCGCATCCGCTGCGGGTGCCGAGAGCTCCGTAGCCCCGGGTTCTCCCCGATTCACTTCAGCGGCGATTGAGTTGAGCGTTGCCTCGGCGCCCGTCACCTCCGCGCGCACGCTGGATTCGACAGACTGCGCCGCTTCCTCGAACTGGTTTTTGAAATTCTTCAGCTCGTCGAGCTCGATCTCGCGGCTGATGTCGGCCTTCACTTCGTTGACGTAACGCTGAAGCCGCCCGAACAGGTGCCCGAGCGTACGCGCCACCGCGGGCAGGCGCTCGGGGCCGATCACCACGAGCGCAACCACGGCGATCAGCATCAACTCGGAAAAACCGACGTCAAACATGGGGTTGAGGCGTGACAGGCCGCGTGCGGCGCTAGCGGAAGGGCGCCCCGCCTTCCGCCTCGCGCCTTCGGTCCTACGCCTTTTGCTTATCCTTGACTTCCGCGTCGATGGTGCGGCCGCTCAGTTCCCGTGCCGACTGCTGCGCCGGCGAACCTTCCGCCGTCTTGTCGGCGGAGGACTCCTTCACGCCTTCCTTGAAACCGCGCACTGCGCTGCCCAGGTCGGTGCCGATGTTGCGCAACTTCTTCGTGCCGAATATCAGCATCACAATGACCAGCACCACGATCCAATGCCAAATGCTCCAGGTTCCCATACCGGCCTCCTACTTGCGAACGATCATCCCCGGCAGCACCTCAGGCCCGCCGATGATATGAACGTGCACATGATACACCTCCTGCCGCCCGACCCGCCCGGTGTTGATGATCGTGCG
>Ga0209343_10008884_pt1 | contig 11588 bp, 14 predicted proteins | sample RifCSPlowO2_02_FD_184026 | JGI IMG/M metagenome (GOLD analysis project Ga0209343, IMG submission 184026) | Groundwater microbial communities from Rifle, Colorado - Rifle CSP2_plank lowO2_0.2 (SPAdes) (version 2) | ecosystem: Environmental > Aquatic > Deep subsurface > Groundwater | place... | reverse complement strand
GCTTGGCGGACCGGGACTTCGACATCATCATCGTGGGCGCGGGGCCGGCGGGCCTGACGGCCGGGCTCTACGCCTCGCGCTCGAAGCTGAACGTCGTCTGCTTCGAGAAGCTCGCCCCGGGCGGGGAGATCCTCAACACCGAGTTCGTGGAGGACTACCCCGGCTTCGAGCTCGTGGGGGGGCAGGAGCTGGCCGCCAAGTTCGCCGCCCACGCCCAGAAGTTCGGCCTGCGGATCGAGATGGAGGAGGTCGCCGAGGTCCGCAAGGATGGCGACGACTTCGTCGTCAAGACCGACGCCCGGGAGTACCGCTGCGGGGCGGTCATCTACACCCCGGGCGGCACCCCCCGCAAGCTCGGCATCCCGGGCGAGCAGAAGTACGCCGGCAAGGGGGTGAGCTACTGCGCCCTCTGCGACGGGGCGTTCTTCCAGGACGAGGTCATCACCGTCGTGGGCGGGGGCAACAGCGCCGTCGAGGAGGGGACGTTCCTCACCAAGTACGGCACCAAGGTCTACCTCATCCACCGGCGGGACCAGTTCCGGGCCCACGCCGTGGCGGTGGACAAGCTCAGGGAGAACCCCAAGGCCGAGCTCATCCTCGACACCGTGCCCGTGGAGGTGGTGGGGGACGAGAGAGAGATGAAGAAGCTCCGCGTCCGCAACGTCAAGACGGGCGAGACGCGCGAGATCGAGGCCCAGGGCCTCTTCGTCTTCATCGGCTTCGTCCCGAACACCCACCTCATCAAGGGCGACGTGAAGAAGGACGAGGGCGGCTTCATCCTCACGGACCAGAACATGGCGGCCAGCATCCCCGGCCTCTACGTCGCGGGGGACTGCCGGAGCCAGCTCATCCGCCAGATCACCAACGCGGTGGGGGACGCCACCACCGCCGCCGTCGCGGCCGAGAAGTACCTCGAGGCCCAGGCGGCGGGGAAAAAGCGCAAGCGAGAGGCCGCCAAGGCCTCCTGAGGCCCGGCCCCCGGGCGGGGCGGAGGGCGGGGGAGCGAGATGGAGATCTCCAGGGCGCTCAAGCGGTTCTTCCTGTGGGACATCGTCCTCGGGATGACGCTCACCTTCAAGCACATGTTCCGGAAGCCCGTTACCCTCCAGTACCCGACCGAGCGCTGGGAGGCGCCCGAGCGCTTCCGCGGCTTCCTGGGCCTCACGCGCGACTTCAAGACGGGCGAGGAGAACTGCATCGGCTGCCTGAACTGCGAGAAGGCCTGCCCGGTGGACTGCATCACCATCGTCACCGGGGGCAAGGGCCGCGAGATGTACGCCAAGGAGTTCTATATCGACTACATGCGCTGCATGTACTGCGGCCTGTGCACCGAGGCCTGCCCCACCACCCCCAAGTCCATCGTCCACACCCACCAGTACGAGACGCCGGGCTTCTTCCGCGACGACCTGGTCTACGAGAAGGAGCGCCTCTACGACGTCTGGGAGAAGGAAGTGAACTACCGCGGCCCCCGGCCCTGGGGCAAGCTCTTCGGCCTGCGCAACGCCGAGACGGCGCGGCGGCCCAAGGCCGCGCCCGCCGCCGCCGCGGAGTAGCCACCCCTCTCCCCGGGCGGCCCCTCCCTTGAGTCTCTTCATCTCCGGCTTCGACGAGATCCGGTCCGGCAAGGTCACGGACGTCTACTTCGAGCGCACGCGCAGCGTCCTCGACGCCAAGGGCGTCCGCAAGCGGGTGCGGGCGGAGTTCATGGCCAAGGGCCTCCCCTCGGGGTGGGGGGTGTTCGTCGGGCTGGAGGAGATCCTCTCCCTCCTCAAGGGCTTCCCGGTGGACGTGCGGGCGGTGCCGGAGGGGACGGTCTTCCGCCCCTTCCAGCCCGTCCTCGAGATCGCGGGGACCTACAACGACTTCGCCGTGCTGGAGACTCCGGTGCTCGGCCTGATGTGCCAGGCGAGCGGGGTGGCCACCAGGGCCGCCCGCTGCCGCATCGCCGCGGGCTGGCGCCAGCTCGTGAGCTTCGGCGCCCGGCGCATGCACCCCGCCGTCGCCCCCATGATCGAGCGCGCCGCCTACGTCGGCGGCTGCGACGGGGTGGCCCTGGTGAAGGGCGCCGAGATGCTGGGCCTCCCCCCCATCGGCACCATGCCCCACGCCCTCGTCATCCTGATGGGGGGCCTCGTCCCCGCCCTCAAGGCCTTCGACGAGGTGATCGGCCCCGAGGTCCCCCGCGTGGCCCTGGTGGACACCTTCGGGGACGAGAAGTTCGAGGCCCTCGCCGCCGCCAAGGCCCTGGCCGACCGCCTCTCCGCCGTCCGGCTCGACACCCCGGGCTCCCGGCGGGGGGACATGCTCCAGATCCTGAAGGAGGTGCGCTGGGAGCTCGACCGGGCCGGCCACCGGCACGTCAAGCTCTTCGTGAGCGGCGGGCTGGACGAGGGGAAGATCCTCGATCTCAACGAGGCGGTGGACGGGGGCTACGGCGTGGGCACCGCCATCAGCTCGGCCTCCACCATCGACTATTCGATGGACATCGTCGAGGTCGAGGGCGAGGCGGTAGCCAAGCGCGGCAAGCTCTCGGGCGGGAAGCACTTCCTGCGCTGCCGGGCCTGCGGCGCCGAGCGCGTCATCCCCCTGGACCGCCCCTACGGCGACTGCGAGGCCTGCGGCGGCGCCATGGGGCAGCTCCTGGCCCCCGTCCTCAGGGCGGGCGAGCTCCTCGCTCCCCCCGAGCCCCCCCGGCGGCTGCGCGAGCGCGTCCTCGCCCAGCTCCACCGCGTGGGCCTGGACGCCGCCGGATGAGCGCCGCCGGCCTCTTCGGCGGGGTGCGGGCGTTCATCGCCTCCCGGAGGCGCTTCCTCCTCCTCACCCACGTCGGCCCGGACGGGGACGGTCTCCTCGCCTGCATCGCCATGAGCCGCTACCTCCGCGCGCAGGGCAAGGAGGCCACCGTGGTGACCGAGGGCCCCTGCCCCGGCTTCACCGCCTCCTTCGACCCCGAGGGCCTCGTGCGCGGGCGGGCGGACCTCCTCGCCGTCCAGGACTGGCCCTCGCACTTCGACGGCGCCCTCGTCCTCGACACGGGCAAGCCCAGCCGCCTCGGGAGGCTGGAGGAGCCCTTTGCGGCGAGCGGGCTCCCCGTCGCGGTGGTCGACCACCACATCGCCGAGCCCGACAACTTCGACTGCCCCTCCGCCATCGACACGAAGGCCGCCGCCGTGGGGGAGATGATCCTGGACTACCTCGACGAGGAGGGCTACGCCTTCGGCGACCCCCTCGTCGTGCGCTGCCTCCACGCCGCCATTGTCTACGACACGGGCCAGTTCCGCTTCACCAACACCACCGCTAAGACCCTGCGCTGGGGGGCGCGGCTGATGGAGCTGGGCGCGAACCCGGGGGAGGCCTACTCCATCTTCTGGGAGTCGCACGGGGCGGGATCGGTCAAGCTCATGGGGATCCTGATGGGCCGGCTGAGGCTCGAGTGCGGAGGCCGGCTCGCCTGGTTCACCCTCACCCAGGAGGAGCTGGACCGCTATCGTGTGCGGCGCGACGAGACGGACGAGTACACCTCCATCCCCCGGGGCATCCAGTCGGTCGAGGTCGTGGCGTTTTTCTCGGAGATCGAGGGGGGCCGGGTGCGGGTGAGCCTGCGCTCGAAGGGCCGCGTCGAGGTGCACGGCGCCGCCCAGCAGTTCGGCGGGGGCGGCCACGCTTTCGCCTCGGGCGCGCGCAAGAGGGGCACCTTGGAGGAGGTTTCCCGCCAGGTGGTCGAGGCTCTCGCCGAGCAGATCCGCAAGACCCTCGGGCCGGACGGGAAGTAGGCGGCCGCCCCTGCGGATGCCGGCACGCGAAGATCCGCGGTTTTTTCCGTAGGGGCGAACCTCGTGTTCGCCCCAAGGCCCCCAGGTTGACTCAAGGGGCGAATACAAGATTCGCCCCTACGGCTTCCACTCCTTCCCCGTGAGCAGGCGCCAGGCGTTGCGGTAGGCGATGTCGTGCTGCGCCTCCCCGGGCAGCTCCCGCAGGATGAGGCGCAGGTTCGCCGCCCGCTCGCGCAGGAACTCGGGAAGGGGCTTGCGCCCCCCGCCGTAGTCCGTCGCCGCGACGAAGCGCGTGCGGAACTCCGTGAGGATGGCCTTGTACTCGGGCTTGAGGGAGTCGCCCTGCCCCCCGAGGAAGCCCTCCCGCCAGATCGCCGTGTCCAGGACGTTCTCGTTGCACGCGTAGCGGCGGCCAGGAAAGCCGGTCGAGATGTCGTAGTGGAGGTTGGGGTAGGCCCGCAGGAGACGACGGACGAGTTCCGGCCCGAACTTGGTCTGCTTCTCGGGGTGCCGGAGCTGGCCGAAGTGGGCGACGATGACCTTGGCCTTGGGGTAGGCGGCGAGCATCTCCTCCAGCGCCTGGAGGGGCGCGTCCTCGGGCTCGTGGTGGATCCCGAAGGGCACCCCCGTCTCCGCCGCGAGGCGGAAGAGGCGGCGGCCGTTCGGGCCGTTGATGGGGATGTTGACGTCGCGCCCGGTCCGGCCCGTGCGGCACTGGAAGGCCGACATGTAGTGGCGGAACTCGACCTCCCCGATGAGGGGGTAGTCCCCGCTCCGCACGTGCGCCTCCAGCTGGTCGATGAAGTCGGTGGGCGTCCCCCCCCTCTGGGAGGTCCAGTTCGGGTTGGTCCCCCCGTTGGTGGCGAGGATGAAGCGGCCCGGGTGGGCGTTCACCAGCCGGTGGACCGCGTAGCCCCAGCGGTAGCCCCGGGTTTTCCCGTCCCGGGGGGCCTGGTAGCCGTCGAAGGCGATGAGGGCCAGGCCCGCCTCGTCCATCACCCCGAGGGTCTCCTCGGTGTAGCGCTCGTCTCCGTTCGGGAAGCTCGACTCCATGTCGACGAGGGGGATGACCCCCTTGGCGAGGAGGGACTGAATACGCTCGCGCCACTTCGCCTCCAGCTCCTGGCGCGAGAAGCGGAGCCTGACCGGCTCCGCCGCCCGCGCGGCAGCCGGGAGGGCGAGGCAGAGGGCGAGCAGGAGCAGGGCGGCGGCGCGCTTCATAGAGGCGGCCTCAGATTCCCCTTTCCTGGAAGACGCTGAGCGAGGCCCGGTTGGCGCCCACGGCGTGGGGCGCCCCGGCGTAGTAGGCGCACACCATAATGATCTCCTGGAGCTCCCGCTTGGCCATTCCCAGGTTCAGGGCGGCGTGGGCGTGGTGCTCGAACTCGCGGGTCATCCCCCGGGCGCAGAGGATGGCGAGGATGACCGCCTCGCGCATCTTGGGGTCGATGCCCTGGCGCTCGTAGAGGCCGCCGTAGATCTCCTCGGTGACGAAGCGGGCGAAGTCCGGGCTCGCCTGCTCGAAGGCCTTGCGGCGCTCCTCGCCCTCCTCGCCGAAGGCCTTGGCGCGGTTGGCGAGGCCCTTCTGGTAGCGCGTCTCGTCCGGCATGGGCGTGCTCCTCTCCGGGCGCGGGATGGCGGGGTCCCCCGGATGGGACCACGTTCCCGCCCCGCCGGGCAAGGGGGGGAAGGGACGGATGAAAGACAGCCCCCATCTCCGTGATCCCGTAGGGGCGAACCTCGTGTTCGCCCCCGGGTTCCGGAAGATGCCATCGGGGCGAATACGAGATTCGCCCCCGGGTTCCGGAAGATGCCATCGGGACGAATACGAGATTCGCCCCTACAGATGAATGCGCGTCGCCCTCAGATCCCCCTCTCCTTGAAGACGTTGAGCGAGGCGTGGATGGCCGCCACGGCGTGGGGCCCGCCGGCGTAGTAGGCGCAGACCATGATGATCTCCTCGATGTCCTTCCGGGTCATCCCCACGTTCAGGGCGGCGTGGACGTGGTACTCGATCTCGCGGCTCATCCCCCGGGCGATGAGGATGGCCAGGATGACCGCCTCGCGCGTCTTGTCGTCGATGCCCTTGCGCTCGTAGAGGGCGCCGAAGACCTGCTCGGTGACGAAGGAGCGGGCGAAGTCCGGGCTCGCCTTCTCGAAGACCTTGCGGCGCTCCTCCCCCTCGGTGCCGAACACCCGGGCCCGGTTGGCGAGCCCCTTCTGGTAGAGCGTCTCATCCGCCATGCGGTTTCTCCTTTGGTCTTGGTGAACGGGATGCGCCGGGATGGGAGCACGTTCCCGCCCGGCCGGGCAAGCGCGCCGGGAGGATTGGCGGCGGGGGCCGGAGGGGCGGTATATTAGGCGAAACAGTCCTTGCCGGGACGCGCAGGCGCGCGGGGAGGCGGGCATGAAGCTCGAAGCCGTGAAGTTCGGGGTGGCGATGGGCGCCGTCTACGGGCTGGTGTTCTTCGTCTACGGCGCCGTCTCGGCCCTGACCGGGGCGGGGGCGGAGATGATGCGCCTCATCGGGGGCTTCTACCTCGGCATGGGGCCCTCGCTCTTGGGCGCGGTCATCGGCGCCCTCTGGGGCTTCGGGGTGGGCTTCGTCTTCTTCGGGGCCGCGGCCTGGATCTACAACGCGCTCCTGGGGGGGCGCTGAGGGTGGAGGAGATGGAGGTCTACGCCCGGGAAGAGGGTGGCGCCGAGGAGCTCCTGGCCTGCGCGGGCTGCGGCTCCTCCCGCCTTGAGCCGGCGCCGGGCAGCGGGGCCACGGGGGCGCCGTCGTGGGGTCTCATGACCCGTTTCTCGGCCCGGTGCGCGGGCTGCGGGCGGGAGACGCACCGCTCCTGGCCGGGGCGGGTGCGCTTCCGCTTCGTGCGGGAGGAGAGCGGCGCGGCGCGGGCTACTTAAGGGCCTTGGCGAGCTGCTCCGCCCGGGCGCGCATGGCGGCGGTCAGCCGCTCGCCGTGGGGCAGGAAGGCCATGGCCACGAAGACGTCGTCCGTGTTCTGGCCGTGCACCAGGTTGCGGTAAAGGGGCTGGGGGTAGCACGAGGGCGCGGCCGCGGTGGAGGCGAGCTGCCGGTTCTGGCGCATGTAGTGATAGGCGATGACGGCCCGCGGGGGCGCCCAGCGCTCGCGGGGCTGGCCGTCCGGCCCCTCGTCGCGCACCACCCCGCCGAAGCCCGCGGTGTGGCCGTCCCCGAAGAGGAAGGAGGCGGTTTGGGCCTGCTCGCAGTCGTGCAGCTCGGCCAGCTGGACGTAGGGCGTCTCCTGGGGGGGCCAGCCCTCCGGGAGCGGCAGCTCCGCCTGGCCGCAGGCGGGGCAGATGAACGTGGCCTGGGCCTGCGTCTGGATCTCGTCGGGCATGTCCGCTTCCCTGGATGCGCGCCGGGGACGGCCGGGGCGCCATCGTGCCAGAGGAGGCGGGGATGATCAATCGGGTCTACCGCCCCCGGAAATGGTTCCCCCCCCGGGGCTTCCTGGGCTGGCTCTCCTTCCTGGCCCTCGTGGCGCTCATCCTCGCGGCGCTCGGCGACGCGAGCCTGTGGTACTTCCGGATCAACGAGCGGTTCGGCTCCAAGGCCAGCTTCGTCTCTCACTTCTGGCCCTACTACTCCCTGGCCGGCTGCCTGGTGGGGCTGCTGGCCCGGGGCGTCTCCAGGATCCTGCGCTCGGTCCCCACCCTCTGGCTGCTGGCCTCGCTGGCCGTGCAGCACGCGGACATGCTCTTCCCCCGCGGCGCGCTGCCGCCCCCGGCCGGGCCGATCATCCGGGTGATGACCCTCAACCTGGGCCCCGACGAGGGGTTCCGCCCCGCCGCCTACTCCTACTTCCGGGAGCGGCGGGACATCGACGTCCTCTTCCTCCAGGAGGTGCACGGGGACGCCCGGGCGGGCGACCGGCCCCGGCTCACCGAGGCGATGCGGATCCGCTATCCCCACAGCGCCTGGCGGGAGGGCCCCCCCTCCACCGGGAAGCGCTTCGGGATGGGCATCCTCAGCCGCTTCCCGCTGCGGGAGGTGGAGATCATCCCCCTCCCGCCGGGGCCCGTGCCGAGCGGCGTCTGCGCCGAGGCGGACGCCCTGGTCGCCAAGGCCCAGGTGGGGGAGCGCACCGTGCGCCTCGCCAACGCCCACCTGTGCCCGCCCCGGGTGCCCTGGAAGGACGTATGGAGCCGCGACGTGGGGATCTCGTTCGGGAGCGTGCTGAACTGGCTGGCCACCCTGCGGCTCTACGAGTACGCCCGGCGCTCCCAGCTCATCTACCTGCGCCTGATCGCCGAGGGGGGGGTCGAGCCCTTCATCCTGGGCGGCACGCTCAACACCACCCCCCGGAGCCTGGACGTCCGCCGCCTCTCCCAGCGCCTGTGGAACGCCTTCGAGGAGAGCGGCTCGGGCTTCGGCTACACCTACTACGTGGCCGGCGTCTTCGGCGGCATGATCGACCACATCTACTATTCCGAGGGCCTGTTCGCCCGGAGCGCCGGCGTCCCCGACCTCGGCATCTCCGACCACCGCCCGGTGGAGGCCTTCCTCGAGGTCCTCCCCCCGGTGGAGAGGCAGCCCGCGCGCCCGCGGTTCTAGGGCGGGGAATTTCCCGCGCCGTTTCGATGCGGTCATGGGTGTGCCGATGCAGGGGCGTATGGCCATACGCCCCTGCAGGCGGATCGGCGCGCGGGTTGGCGTAGGGGCGTTCTGCTTTTGCAGGGGCGAGGCACCCGGCTCCGCCGGAGGCAGCTGCCTCGCCCCTATCGATGGTATTCGCGGGGCTGGGCGGGTTTTCAGCCGCCGGGTTGCGGCGCGGGCGGCGAAGCGGGCGCGGTTTTCTCCCGCTCCCGCCAGAGCTTGAGCAGGATGCGGGTCTTGAAGCGGGAGAAGCGCTTGTACTGGTGGAACATGTAGAGCCCCGCCCCCTCGGCGGCGAGGAGGGCCGCCCACCACCAGGGCAGCAGGCGGATGAGGGCGAAGAAGGCGAGGACGGCCGCCGCCGCGATCAGGTAGCTCCGCACCTGGCCCGCCCGCTCGTCCTTCTCGTACTTCTGGGCGATCCGGCCGAGGAACCGCTTCTCGTGCTCGGCCAGCTCCCCAGTTTGCGCCCCGCCGTGGGGATGCCCTCCGTGGGCCATGCCATGACCCTCCTCTAGAGCTCCTCCAGCCGCCAGATGCGCGGGGAGGCCAGCTCCACGCTGTTCCCGGCCGGGTCGCGGAAGTACAGCGAGCGCCCCCCGCCCGGCCACTCGATCTCCTTTTCGATCTCCACCCCCAGCCCGCGCAGGCGCGCCCGCCAGGCGTCCAGCTCCCCCGCGCGGACCGCGAAGGCGGCGTGGCCCGCGCCCTCCGCTCCGTGGGCCGGCACCCCGAGCCTGAGGTCGGGCTCCCGCGTCTTGGCCGGGTTGAAGACGAGGAAGACGGCGGACTCCCCGCAGCGGAAGAAGACGTGCCGGCCCGCCGCCCGCTGAAAGGCCTCGAGCCCCAACACGCCGGCGTAGAACCTCTCCGCCCCCTCCAGGTCCCCGGCGTAGAGGCAGGTTTCCAGGACGCCGCGCACCCTCACGGGTAGAGCCCCCGGAGGCGCTTGCCCTCGGCCACCCGGGAGACGCCCAGCATGAGGCTGGCGTGGCGCATCGAGACCCGCTTCTCCTCCGAGAGCGACTTCACGGCGTCGAAGGCGCGCGCCATGACCTTGCGCAGGCGCGCCTCCACTTCGTCGGCCTCCCAGAAGTAGTGCTCGGTGTCCTGCACCCACTCGAAGTAGGAGACGGTGACGCCGCCCGCGTTCGCGAGGATGTCCGGCAGCACCTCGATCCCCCGCCCGGCCAGGATGGCGTCCGCCCCGGGCGAGGTGGGGCCGTTCGCGCACTCGAGCACCACCTTGCAGGCGAGCCTTTCCGCGTTCCCCGCGTGGATGACGTTGCCGAGGGCGGCGGGCACGAGCACCTCGCAGGGCTGGGCGAGGAGCTCCTCCAGGGGGAGGGGCTCCCCGCCCGGGAAGCCGCTCACCGCGCCCCCGTTCTCCCGGGCGTGGGCGAGGAGGGCCGGGATGCCGAGCCCCCGCTCGTTGCGCACCGCCCCCGTCCGGTCGCCCACCGCCACTACCTTCGCGCCGAGCGCCGCAAGCGCCTCGGCCGCGACCGAGCCCACGTTGCCGAAGCCCTGGACCACGGCCCGCATGCCGGCGGGGTCCCGCCTCCAGACCTTGCAGGCCCGCTCGAAGATGTGGACGGCCCCCTTCCCCGTCGCCTCCCGCCGGAAGAGGGAGCCCCCGAGCAGGATGGGCTTGCTCGTCACCACCCCGTGCACCGTGTAGCCCCGGAGGATGGAGTAGGTGTCCATCATCCAGGCCATGACCTGCTCGTCCGTCCCCATGTCCGGGGCGGGGATGTCCATCTCCGGGCCGATGAAGGGGGCGATCTCGCTGGTGTAGCGGCGGGTCATGTTCTCGAGCTCGTTCCGCGAGAGCTCCCAGGGCCGCACCGTGACGCCCCCCTTGGCGCCCCCGTAGGGCAGGCCCATGAGGGCGCACTTCCAGCTCATCCACATGGCGAGGGCGGCCACCTCGCCGAGGGAGACGTCGTCGTGGTAGCGCACGCCGCCCTTGCAGGGGCCCAGGGTGAGGTTGTGCTGCACCCGGTAGCCCGTGAAGACCCGGGTCGTGCCGTCGTCCATCGCCGTGGGGACCGAGACGATGAGGGTGCGCTTCGGGTGGCGGAGGCGCTGGTGGAGGCCCGGGTCGAGATTCAGGAGCCGGGCCGTCTCGTCCAGCTGGGCGAGGGCGGCGCGGTAGAGGGGGGAGTCGTATTCCGCGGGCGCGGGGGCCTCGATCATGGCCTACCTCCCCTTCCACTTCGGGTCGCGCTTCTCGAGGAAGGCGCGGATGCCCTCGGCCTTGTCCTCGGTCTCGCAGAGCGCGGCCTGGGCGATCTTCTCCAGGGCGAGCCCCGCCTGGAGGCTCCCCTCCATCCCGCTGTGCACCATGGCCTTCATGAAGGGCGGAACGAGGGGGGCGTAGGAGGCCAGCTTCTCCGCCATCCGCCGCACCGTGGGCAGGAGGGCGCCGGGCGCCACCACCCGGGTGACGAGGCCGATCTGGAGCGCCTGCGCGGCGTCCAGGGTCTCCCCCATCAGGAGCATCTCCAGCGCCCAGCCCCGGCCGATGAGGCGCGGGAGGCGCTGGGTCGCCCCGCCCCCGGGGATGAGGCCGAGCTTCCCCTCGGGGGTGGCGAAGGTGGCCGCCGTGGAGGCCACCCGCAGGTCGCAGCCGAGGGCGACTTCGAGGCCCCCGCCCATGCAGATCCCGTTGATGGCGGCGATGGCGGGCTTGGGGGTGCGCTCCAGCCGCTCGGCCAGCCCCTGGACCAGGGGGACGAAGGAGGTCCAGAGGTTCCGGGCCTGGACCTCCTCCAGGTCCGAGCCCGAGGCGAAGGCCCGCTCCCCCGCCCCGGTGATGGCGATGGCGCGCACCGTTGCGTCCTCCCCGGCGCGCTGGACGGCTTGGCGCAGCTCGTCGAGGGTGGCGAGGGAGATGGCGTTCATGCGTTCCGGGCGGTTGATGGTGATGAGGGCCAGGGGGCCCTCGGCCGCGTACAATAGGTTCGCGTAGGTCATGCGGGGTCCTCGCGGGAGGGGGCCGGGCCAACAGGGAGATTCTATGCGCGAAGCCGCCCCCGCCACCAGTCCACCTGAGCCCGCCTTCGGCCGACGAAGGCTGGCCCCAGGCCCCTTCCGCCGCGGGGTGCGCTGCCTCCCCGGCGGGGGGAAGCACCGCTATCTCCTGGAGGTGGCGCTGTCGGAGAACGGCGGCTCCCGCCTCCTCGT
>Ga0209343_10008883_pt1 | contig 11589 bp, 12 predicted proteins | sample RifCSPlowO2_02_FD_184026 | JGI IMG/M metagenome (GOLD analysis project Ga0209343, IMG submission 184026) | Groundwater microbial communities from Rifle, Colorado - Rifle CSP2_plank lowO2_0.2 (SPAdes) (version 2) | ecosystem: Environmental > Aquatic > Deep subsurface > Groundwater | place... | reverse complement strand
ATAGGCCTTGTAAACCTTAAGTCGGATATGGCAAAGATACCTGATACGGATGCCGCCGAAGAGAAAATAAGGAAAGATAAGGGTATATCCGTTGTCGCCATGGTGCATCACGAGACATCGACCGGGGTTTTGAATCCGGTATATGAGATAGGCCGGCTATGTAAAAAATACAGTTTACTGTATTTTTTAGATTCGATAAGCGCGTTAGGCGGGGAAGAGCTGGATTTCAGAAGGGCTAATGTGGATCTCTGTGTCGGCACCGCGAACAAATGCATCGAGAGCATCCCGGGCGTTTCATTTGTGCTGGTCAGTAAGAGGGCATTGCTAAAGCTTAAAGAAGTCCGCCCCCGTTCGTTATATTTTGATATATCCTCAAATCTCGAGGGGCAGGAGACGGGCGAACCGCTATTTACACCCGCGGTCCAGACATTTTACGCGTTGGACTGCGCCCTCGACGAGCTTATAAGAGAAGGGGTACGGAGCCGCATCAAGCGGTATAAAAATCTGGTGGTTTTACTGAGGAGAGGTTTTGAGGGCGCCGGACTGAAATATCTTATCGAACCAGAATATCATTCGAACACTATAACCGCGCTCCGGCTGCCGGAAGGTATTACTTACGGCAGATTGCACGACGCCTTGAAAGCGAAGGGGTTTGTGATCTACGCGGGCCAATCAAAGCTCAAGAGGGTGATCTTCAGGATAGCCAATATGGGCCAGATAACCTCCGGTGACGCGCGCAGGCTTTTGGCGGCGCTCAGATCCGCGCTGAAGAGATGAAAGCGATAATCCTCGCCGCCGGGATCGGCAACCGCCTAAAGCCGGTGACAGACAAGATGCCGAAGTCCCTGATAAAGATCGGAGAAAAGACGATACTTGAACAAATGATAGATTCGCTTGTCAGTTTCGGCGTCAATGATATATGTTTTGTAGTCGGTCATATGAGACATATGATCACCGATCTTGCAGGCAAAAAATACAAGACAGCGAAGTTCAAGTATGTAGTTAATCCCGATTACGGGCTAGGCAGCGTAGTCTCATTATGGGCCGCGCGAGAGGAGTTTTCCGGAGATGATGCGCTGCTTATGGATGCAGACGTTATATTCGAGCGCGAGGTGCTAGCGAAGCTGGTGAATTCAAAGAACCCGAATTGTTTTTTAATAGATAAGGATTTCAACGATACCGGCGAAGAGATGAAGGTCGCCGCATTAAATAAGAGGGTCGTGCAAATAGCGCGTAAGATCTCCCGGGAACATAATGAGGCGGGGGAGGGAGTAGGTTTCTGCAGGATCTCTTCGGCGTATCACGGCGAGCTTTTAAAGGGGCTTGAAAAAAAGATCTGCCTGAACCGCGCATGCGACTACGAGATGGCCCTCGATGATTTCATAAGGCGAGTGCCCGCGGGGTTCGAGGATATAACCGGGTTGAAATGGACCGAGGTGGATTTCCCTGAAGACATAAAGAAAGCCGAATCGCTGGGATTATGATTCGAGAGGAGGCTGGGGGATGAGAGGCATAAATCGGATACTTACCGCGCCGTTTACCGCATTTTTTATCAGATCGGGACTGCACCCTAATTATATTACCCTGTTAGGAGGGGCGGTCGGGATCCTGGCGTTCTTTTCATTTTCGATAGGTACAAAAGCGGGTTTTATAGTCGGGGCTTTTCTTTTCGAGGCCTTCTATATCCTGGACAATTGCGACGGCGAGGTGGCGCGCGCGCGCGGCCTATCCTCGGAATTCGGAAGCTGGATGGATACGCTGGTCGATTGTTTCATCCATGTGCTGGCCTTTATCGGGATAGGAATAGGCGCGAGCCGGATCGCGGAGAACCCGCTAATGATCTTCGTCGGGATAGCGGCCGGGATGGGGACGTTTTTATCCACCTTTGTGGCCATGCTACAGAAGACGAGAAATTACGGGTTGGCCATCCATGGGATGCCAAAAGCGCCGGCCGGCGCCGAAAAGAAGATAACGGCCATAGACCGGCTGATCGACATCCTCTCAGTTGGGGATTTTTCGCTGGTGCTGCTGCTCTTCGCGATCTTCAATAAGATGGAGCTTCTCCTGTGGCTGGGCGCGATAGGGGCCAATCTCTTTTGCATCATACTTTTAGCCATAAATTTCAAATATTTGACAGGCCGGGAAGAATGAGCCTATTTAAAAAAATAATATTTACCGCCGCGGCCGCGCTTTTCGTCTGGATAATCGCGAGGACCGGGCCGATGCTTATTTGGCGCCAGATACAATCGCTTAATTGGCTGATATTGGTCGTCATATTCGCATACCTTATAGTTTATTATCTGGATACCATGGGTTGGCGCATGGCGTTCAGAAAAGAAGTGAAGCTGCCCAACCTTTGGAGATTTTTCCTGGCGCGTCAGGCCGGCGAAGCGATCAATTACACCACTCCATCTGCGTATATAGGCGGAGAGCCGGTAAAGGCCATGGTCCTGAAGAGACGTTACGGCGTGAATATCGTAGACGGGCTTTCGAGCGTGGTGATCGCGAAGACGACGCTCTTCCTGAGCAAGGTCGTGTTTTTGCTTATGGGCGTAGTGCTGGCCTTGAGATTCTTGAGGCTCTCGAGCCTCATCGCCACGGGGATACTCTGGACGTTTATAGGAGTCCTCGGGCTCTTTGTTGTATTTGTCCTCCTTCAGAGAAAAGGGCTCTTCATGCTGGGCCTCAAGATAGCGCGTAAACTTAAATTAAGCGAAATGTTCGAGGATAAACAAGCCCATCTCGAGGAGATAGACAGGACGATAGGGAATTTTTATCTTAACGACCGGCTGCGGCTTTTAGGCTCTTTCCTTTTCCATCTCTCGGGATGGATAGCGGGTTTGATCGAGGTCTATATAATATTATATTTTATGGGCGTGCGCGTCGATTGGGTCAGGGCATTCGTGATAGAGGTGTTCATGAAGACGGCTAATTCGGCTTTCTTCTTCGTCCCGGCGGCGATCGGCGTGCAGGAAGGCGCGGGTTATGCGGTGCTTGCCGCGCTGGGCATAGGCGGAGAGGTCGGCGTAGCGCTCAGTATAATAAAGAGGATACGCGAGTTATCCTGGGCGGGTTTCGGGTTGCTCGTATATTGGAGAACGCCTAAATAGGCAAAGAGAAGATGATACTGGTGACCGGGGCAAATGGTTTTGTCGGTTCGCACGTCGTGCGGTTATTGGTAAAGCGCGGTGAAGATGTCCGCTGCCTGGTGCGCAGGGATTCTAACCTGGTAAATCTGGAGGAGAAGGGATTAAAAAATGATGTCGAGCTCGCCTACGGCGATGTGCGCGATCCCGATTCAATCAGGAAGGCCGTTTCAGGCGTCAAGACCGTATACCACTTGGCCGCCTATGTCCATCTGTGGTATGTAAAACCCAAGGAAGTCTATGATATCAACTGGACAGGCTCGAAGAACCTCTTTCAGGCTTCTCTTGAGGAAGGGGTGGATAAGGTCATCTACACCAACACGGCCGCGATCTTAAAAGGAGGGACGAAAGAAAATCCTTCCAATGAGGAATCTGTTTTGAGTTTGGACAGTATGCCGGGGCACTATTCCCGTTCAAAGTGGCTGGCGTACGAAGAAGCGCTCAAATACGTCAAAGCGGGCCTGCCGATAGCCATCGTTAGTTTGACGACCCCGGTGGGAGAAGGCGACTGCAAGCTCACCCCTCCGGGAAAAATGATACTCGATTATCTGAACGGCAGGCTCCCGGGTTATATCGACACCGTCATAAATTACATCGATGTCGGGGATGCCGCGGCCGGGCACCTGCTTGCCGAGGAGAACGCGAGGATAGGGGAGCGTTATATTTTAGGCGCTTATAATTTGACTCTTGACGAGGTATTCGGGATGTTAAGTAAAATAACCGGTAAGCCGAAACCGGGCCTGAAATTTCCTGCGGCCGTCTTTTTACCGCTGGGTTTCGTGTCGCAGAAGATGTGCGAATGGGTCACGCATAAGGAGCCGCTTATCCCATGGGAAGGATTGAAGTTGGGTCGAAGACCCTTCGCGTTCGATTGCTCGAAGGCTGTCAGGGAACTCGGCCTGCCGCAGGGCGATATAGAAAACGCCTTCCGTAAATCGGTGGATTGGTTTTACGCCAAGGGTTATGTTAAAACCGGAGAAAGACGATGAGGATCTTGACACCAAAAAAGATAGGGTGCTGTTTCGGCGTCAACCGCGCCGTGAAACTCACGGAAGAAGCGCTTTCGAAAGGTGTGCCGGCCTACATAACCGGCGAGCTTGTCCATAACGACACTATTACCCGCAAACTCTCCGAAAGGGGTTTAAGGGAGGTAAAGAGTATCAACGACGTAAAGGGCGGCACGCTTATCATACGCGCGCACGGCATCTCTCCTGAAGAAAGGGCTAAAGTCGAAACGAAGAGGATAGAGATAGTCGACGCTACCTGCCCGATCGTAAGGCAGGCGCAGATCGCGGCAAAGAAGCTGGAAGAGGAGGGCTATCAGGTCCTGATAGTGGGGGACAAAGACCATGCCGAGATAAAGGGGATATTGGGCCATCTGAGCGATAAGGCGCTTGTGGTCGCGAACCATAAAGAGGTGGATCAGGCAAAATTGAAATACAAGGTCGGCCTTATCTTCCAGACCACCCATTCCGTCGAACTGTGCAGGGACGTCGTGGCCGAAGTGATGAGGGTCGCGCACGAGATAAAGATAATCAACACTATCTGCGCCGATATAAGAAAACGGCAGGAAGACGCGGTCAAGCTTGCCCAGGAAGTCGACCTCATGATAGTCGTCGGGAGCCATCACAGCTCGAACACCCTGAAGCTCAAGAAACTTTGCCATAAATACAATAAGAATACGATACAGATAGAGAATTCGAAGGACCTGAAACCGGCTGAATTGAAAGGCGTGAAATCTGTGGGCATAATCGGCGGCGCCTCGACCCCGGATATACTGATAGAGGAGGTAAAGAAGAAGCTCAGGAAGATAGGCAGAAAATGAAGAGGACCGCTGTAATTTTCGCGCTTTACTGGGAACTCAGGCCCCTCGCGCGCCGGCTGGGAATCAATTTTTTTAAGTCGCTCTCGCCGGTGGTATTGCTCGGAGACAGAAACATTCTCCTCGCAAGAAGCGGCGTGGGTGCCGAAAGAGCCGAGAGGTTAGCGGAAAATATAATAAAAAATTTCAGGCCCGAACTTGTGATCTCGGCCGGGTTCTGCGGCGCGCTTGTCAAAGACCTTAAAATAGGAGATGTGATCGTCTCGGACCTCAAAGACCGCAAGTTATTCTGCTCGCCGCAGCCGCTCTTCACGTGCGAGGAGAAGACGGCTGCCTTCCAGAGGGAAGGGGCCATTATCGTAGATATGGAATCCGATGCCGTGGCGTCGGCCGCGAAAAAGTATGACATCCCTTTTATCGCGGTAAAGGCGGTAAGTGATACGCTCCTCGACGAACTGCCGAGATCCTTCTTGCAGCTCCTGTCGCCGCCGAGGCTCCTGCGTTTCAAGAGGAACACCGGTCTCGCTTCAAACAACCTTGCGGAATTTCTGTTTGATTATATAAACCCGGATTTTGCTAATGCAAAATCCGGGATAAACAAAGGAGCAGCTTGATGAAGATAGTGCCTGCCGTGCTGACAGACAGACCCGATGAACTCAAAAGGATGATCGCCCAATCTGAAGGCTTCTGCGACCTCGTCCAGATAGACATAATGGATGGAAAATTCGTCCCTTCGAGGAGCATTTCAGCCGGGGACCTGGCGGAGATAAAGACAAGTTTAAAATTAGAGATCCACCTGATGGTGGATGAGCCGAGCAAATACCTCGAGCCTTTCAAAAAAGCCGGGGCGAAAAGGATAGTTTTCCACTACGAGTCGAAAGAAGACCCGGCCGATGTCATCCGGAAGATCCGCGCGCTCGGGATGGAGGCCGGGATCGCGATAAATCCGGAAACGCCCGTTTCAAAAGTAGAAAAATACTTTAAGGATATCGATATATTGCTCTTTCTTTCCGTAAACCCGGGTTTCTACGGCAGTAAATTCATCCCGGAGGTGTGCGACAAGGCGCGTGCGGTAAATGAAAAAAAGGATAGGCCGGTCATCGCGATGGACGGGGGGTTGAAGGCCGAGAATATCATGATGATAAAAGATGCCGGCGTCGACCTCGCCTGCGTCGGGAGCGGGCTCTTCGGCAAAGGCGACCCTAAGGAGAATTATAAGAAACTTGTCGAAAAAATAAAGTAACCTACCTAGACTTTTCCCTCGCCTGTACGCTTGAAAATTCCTACGGAATTTTCTACGCAGGCTTCGGGATAAATTTGCAGCATGCTCAAACGCCCGCAAATTTAAGCTCAGGTGATTTTTGTAGACATTTCGTCTTTCTGTGATATAATTTAATCAAGAAGGAGGGGTAAAAAAATGCGCATAGTAATTTCGCTCATGGTATTAGTTGTTCTTATGTTTTCAGTCTCAGCGCCGGTCTTTTCTGCCGACGCCGGCGGACTCATAAAGTCAGGTCTGGTCGGCGCAGCGACAGGCGCCGTAGCTTCCGGTGCGTCAGGCGGTAAAGCCGGTAAAGGCGCCCTCATAGGCGCCGGTACCGGTATAGCGGCGGGTGTTATTGCGGATGTTTTGATACCGGATGAGAAATCATCGGCCTCGGCAGCCCCGGCTGCGGCTTCTAGCGGAGACACGGGCGGTTTCGAGAGAGGCTACACCAAAGGCTACGAGGCGGGATATCAGGCCGGCTATCAGGCTGGAGTTAAGAAATAAAAATAGTCCTTTAGAAGTGAAAAGCCCTTTGATGGTTGAATCAGAGGGCTTTTTGTTTTATAATAGCCCTAATCCTAAAGGATAAGATATGACTACTAGAAGGGCAAAAGGCGAGACCGTCGGCTCCATAATGAAGAACGAGTTCCTGGCGGTCTCGGACGAACTTACGGTCGAAGAGACGATAAAGCATTTCCGCACCGCCTCGTTGGAGAAGGTCTCAAAGCCCTCCTATATATATGTGGTTGATCCGCGCGGCTATCTTGTAGGGGTGGTCCAGATGCGCGACCTTTTAAGCCATTCGCCGAACGTGCACGTCAGGGATATCATGCTCAAAAACGTCGTGAAGGTGCATGCCGAGATGGACCAGGAGGAGGCGGTAAGATACTTTATAAGGCACAGGTTCCTTGCGCTTCCCGTGGTGAATAACGAACAGAAATTGGTCGGTATAATAACCGCCGATGAGATGGTCGATATCGCCGAACTCGAGGCGGAAGACGATATAGCGAAGATAATCGGGACCGGCGTAGACGAGATAACGACGCACTCCATACGCCGTATAGTCCGGCTGAGATTGCCGTGGCTGGCGATAAGCATATTGAGCGGGCTCGCGTGCGCGTTCATCCTCGGATGGTTCGAGCGCGATATGAAGTCCGTGATCGCGTTAGCGCTTTTTATACCCATAGTCCTCGGGCTTTCCGAGAGCACCGGGATGCAGTCAGCGACCATAGTCGTAAGGAATATGGCTCTCGGAAGGGCGGCGTTAAAGGATGTAAGGTGGCTGCTGCAGAAGGAGATGGTCGTCGGGGTCATCGTCGGCCTCATATGCGGCATGCTCGTAGGCGGCGCGGCAACCCTATGGCAGGCAAACTCGAATCTCGGGGCGGCGCTGGCAATATCCATGTCGATATCGATAATCCTGTCAGGCGTCGTAGGTTCCTGTCTGCCGTTTTTGTTCCGTTTTGTAAGGATCGACCCGGCCTTATCCTCCGGGCCGATAGTCCTTGCCACATGCGATATCATAACACTTCTTATATATTTTAAGATTTCCGCTTTCTTTCTGTCAGGCTCGTAAATATCCGGGGGGAGATAAATGAAGAGATCATATACGGCTGAACACGCCGGGAAAGGCGTAAAGGACAGGTTGCCGTCCATCGAGGCGTTCCCCAGTTTTCATAAGGGCTATGAGATAAAAATAGAGATACCAGAGTACACTTCGGTCTGCCCAAAGACCGGCCTTCCGGATTTCGGGACGATCACGATAAGTTATATGCCCGACAAGTCATGCATAGAGCTGAAGTCGCTCAAATATTACATACTTGGATTCAGGAATATGGGTATCTTCTACGAGAATGCGGTGAACAGGATACTAAAGGATGTAGTCGCGGCATGCAAACCTAAACGGTGCATCGTGACCGGCGAATTCAACGTGCGCGGCGGGATGAAGACTACCGTGACCGCAAGATACGGGATAAAGTAATAATGAATAGAATACTCGTTTGGATAATAGCGGCCAGGCCCCAATTCTTTACGGCCACAATAGTCCCGATAGCGCTAGGCGCGGCGGTCGCCCGTTACGATACCGGATATTTCGATTGGGGACTCTTCTGGATGACGCTTATAGGCGGGATCTTCATCCATGCGGGCCTGGATTTTACCAACGATTATTACGATTTCAAGACCGGAAACGACGTAGCCAATAAGACTCCCACCCCGTTTAGCGGCGGCAGCAGGGTATTGCCCGAAGGAATATTGAAACCGCGGCAGGTCCAATTGGCGGGACTTATTTGCTTTGCGGCGGGTAGCGCGATCGGGCTTTATCTCAATTATATCTGCGGCGGATATATGATACTCCTGATCGGTGTCGTCGGCGTATTGATCGCGTATTTTTATAACGCCGACCCGCTCAAGATCGGGTATACGCGGCTGTCAGAGCTGTCGACAGGGTTCGGGTTCGGGCCGCTTATGGTCCTCGGCGCGTATTATGTCCAGGCGAGAAAACTTTCGTGGGAAGCATTTTTCGTTTCTATCCCAATCGCGATCCTGATCGCGCTCGTCCAATTCATAAACCAGTTCCCGGACTATGAGGCGGATAAGGCGGCGCATAAGAATAATACTGTTGTTATGGCCGGGAAAGCTAAGGCGGTAGGGTATTACCGGTTCTTTTTGATATCGGTATATGTTATCGTCCTGTCTGGTATGGCCCTCGGGATATTTCCGTTTGCCGCGGTAATTACATTCGTGACGCTGCCTGTGGCTATAAAAGCGATAAGGGTCGCCGGCGCCCATTTCGATAAGATAAAGGAGCTGCTGCCGGCGAACGCGCTTACGATCGTGATACATCTCTCTTTCGGTATCTTATTTGTTGCGGCGTATCTATGGGGGAAAAAATAAGAGATTATTTCGAAATACCGGATTGCGCATGGAAGAGGGGACTGGGCGATGTGCCTTCGAATGCCGCGAGTTCCTGTCCGGACAGGGGCGTGGCCCTCGGCGGGTTCGGCGCGGGTTCGTTCATGTACAGTATCTCGGGCTCGTTCGGACCGTGGGCTCTGAAATGCGGCGCCTATGACCGGTGGTGGTTGAACAAGTCGGCGTTCCATATCCGCGAGCGGATAGGCTCGAAGAGGGAGAAGACGCGCACCCTGTCTGCTTCCCCGGCCGTAGACACAAAGTGGGAGAAACTAAAAAAAGGAGAAGCCTGCTATTACGCGCTGCAGCCCAAAGGGTGGGTAACGTATGATTGTTTCGACCTCGATATCTCGCAGAAATTCTTCTCTCCGATAATACCAAATAACTATAAAGAGACGTCTTATCCCGTCGCTGTCTGGCAGTTCAAGTTTTCCAACCGCACGGGCAAAAGGGCCGAGGCCTCGGTCACGCTTACCTGGCAGCAGGCGCCGTTCTCCGGCATGATCCTGCGTAAGGGCTACAGGAACAGGATCGAGAGGGACGGGGATATCGCGGGCGTCGTCCTGAAGGCCGGCCATCCGCAAAATACCCCCGAGACGCAGAACTCGGAATGGTGCATCGCTTCCAGGGAAGCGGACGGCGTGAAACTCATATGCGACCCTGACTGGAAGAAAGACAATCCCCATTCGGTCGCCGCGATAACTGCGGGCATCTCTCTGGATCCCGGAGAGGAGAAGGTCGTGCCGCTGGTCATATCCTGGGATTTCCCGGTAGTTAAATTCGGGGACCCGTACGCCTCCGGGACCGAGTGGTGGCGTAAATATACGGAATATTTCGGGAGGGATTCGGACCAGTCATTTAATATCGCTAAAGAGGCCCTCGCAAATTACGCGGAATGGGAGAAGAAGATCGACGAATGGATGGAGCCGGTGATAAAAAGCGATAAGTATCCTAAATGGCTCAAGACCGCGGCCTTTAACGAATTATATTATACGCAGTTCGGCGGGACATTCTACGAATCGGGGCTTAAATCCGGGCGCGACCGCGAATATATGGGGCTGCACGGGGACGACCACAAATTTTTCGTGATGGAATCGATAGGATATCCGTTCTGCGAGACCTTTGATGTGCGCCATTACTGCGCGATCCTCACCTTGAAGTTCTGGCCGGAGATCGAGCGGGATATATTGAGATGCTTCGCCGACGGCATAATGTATTACGATGCCCTGCACCAGACGCCGCACGATTTCGGCGCTCCGGCGAAAGACCCGTTCTTCGAATTTGACGCCTACGGCACGAACAGACTTCACTGGAAGGACCTGCACGCCAAATTCATCCAGCAGGTAGCCAGGTACTACCATGTATATAAGGACAGGGAGTTCCTCGATTATTGCTGGCCGGCGATAAAGATGACCTATGAATACATGAAGTCCCAGGATACCGACGGCGACGGCCTGCCCAATAATAACGGTTCAGATAACACCTATGACGCGTGGGGCCTTTACGGGACGAGCCTTTTGTGCGGCGGGCTATGGGTGGGCGCCCTCGAGGCGATGGAAAGGCTCGCGCGCGCCGAGAAAGACCCCATAATAAATGAAGTCGCCGCCCTATGTGATAAGGCTAGGTCTAATCTGGATAAGCAATTGTGGTCGGAAGAGAAGCAGTACTACCGCATAGACACCGCCGGAAAACATTCTGATGCCATCATGGCCGACGGCCTGAACGGCCAAAGGTTCTGCGAGGCGATGGGGTTAGGTGACATCCTCCCGCGCGACAGGATGATCAAATACCTGAAGAGGGTCTACCGGATGTGCGTCGTTCCCCTAAAGGACTTCAACGGTGACGGAGTCGGGGATTGCGGCGCGATGAACAGCAAGAATGCCGACGGTACGGATATAGATATAAATATGGCCAAGGAGATCTGGCCCGGGTCTACGTATTTCCTCGCTGCGACGATGTACCACCTTGGCCTTAAGGAAGAAGCGTTAAAGGTAGCATACGGTTGTTATTATATCGTTTATGAGCATGAATCGAGCGCCTACTGGTTCAATACTCCCGAGGCATGGCACGACGGCGGGCACACCCCCAGACCTTCCAAGCCGGAACAATACCAGCGCGCACGCGCGGTATGGGAACTCCTTCTGGAAATAGACGATCCCTACAGCATTTCGAGGACGAAACATTTGAGATAGTTCGATTCGGGGAAGTTAAGCAATATCGGGTGGTCGGCCGGCTGGATACGCTTTTCTATGAGGCATGCCCGCCTGCGGGATTCGCATAATGCCTCGTATATTATATCCAGGAATTGCCCTTCCGAAAGGTTGTAGGAGCACGAGCAGGTCATCAGGTATCCGCCCCTTTTCAGCAGCTTCATCGCCCTGAAATTTATATCTATATAACCGCGGGCCGCGGCCTGAAGATCCTTCTTCGATTTCGCGAAC
>Ga0209343_10008882_pt1 | contig 11590 bp, 10 predicted proteins | sample RifCSPlowO2_02_FD_184026 | JGI IMG/M metagenome (GOLD analysis project Ga0209343, IMG submission 184026) | Groundwater microbial communities from Rifle, Colorado - Rifle CSP2_plank lowO2_0.2 (SPAdes) (version 2) | ecosystem: Environmental > Aquatic > Deep subsurface > Groundwater | place... | reverse complement strand
GATGAGCTCAGATAGGCACCACCTAAATCAAATGCTACAATAAATGTAATTTCCGGATCGGCCCTTTTACCGGTAGCCCTGCCATAAATATCGATTGTATTGGCTCCCATCTCCTTTATAAGCGCGTTATCAATAAAAACAGCATTGTTTTTAGAGGACTTTTTTCCATCATACTTTTTCATAAATGACTTAAACTCATCTTCGGCATCAGAAGGGTTTACTCCATAAAGTGTTACTACCAAAGCGTTGTGGCTTCCTTCACCAATAGCTTCATTTGATTCTTTAACTTTTATTTTTTGTGCTGAGGCGGTAACAGTTATCAGTACTGCAAACGCGAGAGTAAGTGTGTTTTTCATCTTTTTTATATTAATTACATAAGCAAGATACAACAATTTTCAGGAAATAAAATTAATATGGGACAGCTTTTTTATCAGAAGTTTTTAGGGAAGCGATAATATCCTGAGTTGGATTAATAATTGAGCCTTCCCCTTTCTACCTCACCCCTTCCCCTCTCCAATTGGAGAGGGGTGTTTTTAATTTTGAGAATGACGAGGTAAAGTAGAGAGGGCGGGCTTGGAGTTATCCTTTCAGATGATATGCTTTAGGGTTGGTAAAAGCCCGCAAGCCCGCGTGTGACAGTGTAGCTCCAAAGCCTGAATGTTTCCGGCCGCTCCAGGGCAGGGCTGCGCTTACACGGTCGCAGCAATTCCAATAACCGGTGCCTGAATTAATTTTTGATAATATATTTTCCGCTCTTTCTTTGGAAGCGGAATAAACGGCAGCAGTGAGGCCATAATCAGTATCCTGCATCAATTTAATTGCTTCGGCATCCTCTTTTACTTTCATAATACCAATCACGGGACCAAAACTTTCTTCGCGCATCACACTCATATCATGGGTTACATTTATCAATACGGTAGGTTCAAAGAAATACCCTGTTTCGCCAAAGCGTTTTCCACCCGTTGCAATTTTTGCTCCTTTTGCAACAGCGTCTTTTACCTGTGTTTCAATAAAATTCAATTGAGCTTCACGCGTGAGGGGCCCTATATAAACTCCATCTTCGGTTGGCAAGCCTGTTTTAAAACCTTTTACTTCTTTTACAAACGCATCAACATAGCGGTCATATACTTTTTCGTGGACATAAATCCGTTCCACCGCGCAGCAGCTTTGTCCGTTATTGTAAAATGCGCCATCAGCAGTTCCCGCGGCTATATTTTGTATGTCAACCACATCTTCCGCAACATACAGCGGATCTTTACCTCCTAATTCCAATTGACACGGAACCATTTTATGCGCAGTTTTTTCATAAATATATTTACCTGTTTTGTATGAACCGGTGAAAAAATATCCATTAAATGGCAGGTGTAACAAGGCCTCCCCCACTGCCGCGGCACCTATTGCCACCTGAAAAGCATTATCAGGAACACCGGCTTGTTTAAGGAGTTTTTCAATTTCCAGTCCGGTAAGGGATGAAAACTCCGAAGGTTTATACATCACCGTATTACCTGCCAGCAAGGCTGGTATAAATACATTAACACCCACTAAATAAGGATAGTTCCAGGCAGAAATATTGCAGACCACACCAAGAGGTTCGTAAACAATTTTCTCGGTAAGCCCTTTATCAATAGTTATAATTTCATCGGCTAAATACTTTTCAGCATTTTCGGTAAGCCATTTTATGCGGCTACAGGCTCCGTTTATTTCATTGCGCGACTGCTGCAAGGGTTTTCCAACTTCAGAAGTAAGAATAGCAGCATTTGGTTCCACACTTTCTTTCAATAATTCCGAAAAACGCTGTAAAATGTTTATGCGGGCATTTAACGGCTTCCGATTCCATAATTCCTGCCCTTCCCTGAGCAGTTTGATTTTATATTCAAGACTTTCTATACCATCTTCTTTCAGGTTGGTAATGATTTCTTCTGTTGCAGGATTGATAATATTCATTGTAAATCAGATATTTAGTGAAATGAACTTTGGAGTTTAGGCATTGTAACAAAATAAACTATACATTTTGACTTGTTCTTTTATCCTTTTTCAGCGTTATAAAATCTTTAAATAGCTAAGGCTATTCGCAGCCTACGCACGAACTCGCTCATCCCCGCACTGCGGGGCTGCCGTATGCCTTGAAAAAGAACAAAATTACTGCGTCAATTCTGTACACTTTATTTCGTTACAAAGCCTTAAGATTTATTTTTTACAGCATTTAAAAAATGTTTTCTGATGGAATGTGTGAACGGATTGTCCTTTTGTTGCTGAGCCAGCCTTTCGGGATGCCATTGCACACAAAGTAAAAATTGTTTTTTATTTTTGTCTTTCCATTCCGTCCCTTCAGCGATACCATCCGGAGAGAACGCGGTAACTATTAAATCATTCGCAATTCGGCCTAATGCCTGGTGATGAGCGCTATTGATACTGCCGCTTTCGGCTCCTGTAATTTCGTATAATAAGCTATCTTTTATAACCCGTATTTCATGAATTCCATCCGTATCTCCATGCCTGCGATGATCCAGCTTTCCGTATTCTTCAATATCCTGTATTAAATCGCCTCCTAAAGCAATATTTACAAGCTGCATCCCTCTGCAAACAGCAAGTAAAGGGATGTTTTTTTCACAGGCGTACTTAAAAACATCCAGCTCAAACTCATCACGGGTTCTGTTAAACTCATCGGGAGCAAGCGGGTAATCAATCCTATTGTTATTATAATAACCGGGATGAGTATCAAGCCCCCCGCTTAATATAATTCCATCACATTTTTTCAGATCAGCACTATTTTCAGGTGAAAGTTTTATAACAGTAATATCATTATCATCACCTTTTATCCAGAGCGGATAATTTGAAAAACGACTTTCGGTATCTGTAATGCCTATTGTAAGGGTCATGCGTCTTTTTTATTTTTTTTCCAAAATAATTTGTCTCAACTTATTTTCTTTGGGCGTTCCCCTTTCTACCTCACCCCCTTCCCCTCTCCAAATGGAGAGGGGTGTCCACCCTAACGCGGCATTAAAGAATGATGGAGAAACTTTCCACTTTTGGGAGCTTTAGCAGAAAAATACCAATCGCACTCAGGTTACAACTGTTTTTAAGCAATACCTCCTTCTTTCAGTCGCTCCGCGTTTTCAGCGAGCTGCAAACCGTCCAGTATTTCCTGAATATCCCCGTCCATAAACAATGTTAAATTATAAAGAGTTAAATTAATGCGGTGGTCAGTAATCCGGTTTTGGGAATAGTTATATGTACGGATTTTTTCGGAACGGTCGCCTGTTGAAACCATTGTTTTTCGCCTTTTAGAAACGCTGTCGAGGTGTTTTTGTAATTCTATCTCGTACAGTTTTGCTCTCAGCATTTTCATTGCCAGCTCACGGTTCCCAAGCTGTTTACGATCCTGCTGACAGGTAATAACTATCCCTGAAGGCTTATGCGTTAGCATTACTTTTGATTCCACCTTATTTACATTTTGTCCGCCTGCACCACCCGAACGGGCAAACTGAATTTCAAGGTCGGCCGGATTAATTACCACATCCACCTCATCGGCTTCGGGCATTACCATAACAGTTGCAGCGGAAGTATGCACACGGCCCTGGGTTTCGGTATTAGGCACCCGTTGTACCCTGTGTACGCCCCCTTCAAATTTTAATATCCCATAGGCGTTTTCACCGGTTACATTAAAAATAATTTCTTTAAAACCTCCCATGGTACCTTCATTAAAATCGACCACTTCGAGCTTCAGTCCCCTGTTTTCGCAATAGCGGGTGTACATCCGGTATAAATCGCCGGCAAAAATACTTGCCTCATCACCACCGGTACCGGCACGGATTTCCATCACCACATTTTTTGCATCCTCAGGATCTTTCGGTACCAGCATTTGGCGGATTTGATCTTCTATCAGTTCTTTTTTAGGCACCAGTTCATCTAAATCCATTTTAGCCATCTCCTTCATCTCTTCATCCTTTTCGTTAGCCAAAACACCTTTATTGTAATCAATATTTTCCACCACGTTTTTGTATTCGTGGTAGGCGGTTACAACTTCGCTTAAATCTTTATATTCTTTGTTGAATTTTTTAAATTCCTTCATGTTGCCAATTACCTTTGGGTCGGACAATTTTTGTTCAACTTCTACCCAACGTCTTTTTATGGCTGCTAATTTTTCTAACACTTTTTATATTTTTTACTGAATTTTTTCGCTACGAAGGTATAAAAAAGAAGTATTCGGGAGGAGATGTTGGCCCTGTTAAAAAACAAATCCTATCCAAACAACAGGTTAAACACTTCTTCAATTTTACCAACCATTGTTATTTTGATGTGATAGTTGTTAAGATCAAGGCCCTTTTTATTGTATTTAGAAATAAAAATATGTTCGAATCCCAGTTTCTCGGCCTCTGAAATCCGCTGATCGACACGGTTAACAGGCCTTATCTCTCCGCTTAATCCAACTTCACCGGCAAAACAGGTTTTGGGTGAAATAGGCATATCTTCATTACTTGAAAGCACAGCGCAAACCAATGCCAGGTCAATTCCGGGATCTTCCACCCTGATACCGCCCGCTATATTTAAAAAAACATCTTTAATTCCCAGGCGGAAGCCGCAGCGTTTTTCAAGGACGGCAAGCAGCATCGCAAGCCTTCGTAAATCAAAACCCGTGGAAGAACGCTGCGGTGTACCATATGCAGCGCTGCTCACAAGAGCTTGTGTTTCAATCAGCATGGGACGTAAACCTTCCATGGTTGCAGCAATTGCTACCCCGCTTACCAACTCTTCACGCGCGGTAATTAAGATCTCGGACGGATTTGTTACTTCCCTTAGTCCGCTGCCCTGCATTTCGTAAATACCCAATTCATTTGTGGATCCAAAACGGTTTTTTGTGGTGCGTAATAACCGGTACACATGATTTCTGTCACCTTCAAATTGCAGCACCGTATCCACCATGTGTTCCAAAACCTTTGGCCCAGCCAAACTTCCATCTTTGGTGATATGTCCGATCAAAAATACGGAGGTTCCGCTTTCTTTAGCATATCTCATTAATTCCGAAGTACATTCTCGGATTTGGGAAACACTGCCGGGTGAAGATTCAATGTGGGCAGAATGTAATGTTTGAATGGAATCTACAATTAACAGGTTTGGTTCAAGCACTTCTATTTGCTTAAAAATATTTTGTGTTGATGTTTCCGTTAAAATATAACAATCGGGGTTATTCATCCCGATACGTTCGGCCCGCATACGGATTTGCTGTTCGCTCTCTTCACCTGAAACATAAAGCACTTTCTGGTTTTTCATGTTAAGGGCAACCTGCAGCATCAATGTTGATTTACCAATTCCGGGTTCACCGCCAAATAAAACCAGGGAACCGGGTACCAGGCCGCCACCAAGTACACGGGAAAGCTCTTTATCATACACAGGGATGCGATGCTGCTCAGATAAACTGATCTCGGATACCAATTGCGGTTTTGAGGCACGCTGTGTGCTGGTGCTCAATATACCCGGTGTTTTTGCATCATCTCCTTTAGAAACAATTTCTTCTACATAGGTATTCCATTCATTGCAGGACGGGCACCGGCCAATCCATCTTGCAGATTGGGCTCCGCAGCCCTGACAGAAAAAGGTTGATTTTGTTTTTGCCATCAGTTAATTTGAAAATGTGATAATGTGATAATTTGGAAATTGCTGCATTGTAAAAAAATCATCCCCCGGCAACACACCTGCCAGCCGCCCCCCCTTCGCTTTCGCACAGGCCAAACACAAGGGGGACTAATTGCCTACTGTAAAATTGTTTAATTGCTGCATTGTAAAAGCTGCATTGTAAAAAAAACATCCCCAGGCAACACACATGCCACCGCCCCCCTTCGCTTTCGCACAGGCCAAACACAAGGGGGCCTAATTGCAAACTGCTAAATTGCAAAATTATTTATTGGTATTTGAATAAAAATAATCAATTGTTGTATTTACATTCGGGCGAATATAAGTGGTTCCTGAATTGAGCTCAAGTATAACTTTATCAAGCCGATTAAAAAATTTATTTATATTATTGGCAGGAACATCTTTAGGTTTTATTTTCAGTTCGTTAATTGAACGGTTAAGAAAATCTTCCCAGTGAGAAGTTATAATGTGCGTGGGTTTCAGATATCTTACCATACCCTCCGGATAGTTCTTCACTAAATTATAAGAAGCCACACAGAGCATCGCTATATCAACAGGATGTTGGTTTAAAACTGACTGAGCCGGTAAACCGTAAGGGCTGTTACTTCCTGATGAATTATGATATATTCTGAAATTAATACTGCCATCATCATTCAAAAAATCTATTAAATAACAAAGTGTTTGTCCGGAAGTATATTTTCTCCAGTATTTATGCCGGATATTTTTTTTCTCGTTTTTTCTCGGAACAAAATGAATATTAATCCCCAGTATCCGTAGATGTGCCGGATGTTCTCCAATTATAGGCAATACCCTTATTCCATTATTGATATAAATCCATTTTCCTTCCGCAGATACAGTGGAAGCGGAGTTTTCTACGGACCTGATCGTATTTGGTTCCGGAATTTCATCTCCACCCAAGTAGTATTGGGTGGTGGTGCTGCCAATGATTTTAACGGTATCCTCATTAAAATAGCGATTATGAAAAAGATATGGCACATCTCCATAATGATCGACATGTGCGTGGCTGATCAATAACGCTTTTATTAATCCGGAGTGGTCGAGAGAATCTTTAATAATATCAAAAAATACGGATCCCATTAAACTTTTTACTTCCGGCTCTATATTAGACTTGTTTGTTAAAGTGCCGAAAAGAAAAGTACTTGCTTTTTTATTGGAAAAATAAGGGTCTGTTACAACAACTTTATTTCCTTTGCGGATAAAAAAGCCGCTACAACCGATGTAGTGTATTGTTATGCTATCATTAGGATTTGCAGAAAGATTTAAAAGGGTATCGGTGTTTTGGATTGTTTGGGATTTTAAAGTGTTAAAATTTATTCCACCAAGCAGGAAGCAATAGAGAAAAACGAAGGCGTATAAATAGTTTTTCATTTATAAATTTTCATCCAAAGAGTTGTGGTAAAATAAATAGTCGCTCTTGATTCGGTGGCTTGTGTCTTGTGTCTTGTGCCTTGTATCTTGTGTCTTGTGTCTTGTATCTTGTATCTTGTGTCATAATTCTTGTGCCTTGTATCAAACACCTCACATCTCCTTTATTCTATTTTCAATATTAGTGGTAGAAAACCCTTCCAAAAATTCTATTGTTTTTACTTCGCCACCTTTGGCTTTCACAGTATCTGAGCCAACAATAAATTTTTTGCTTTTTGTATCCGTTTCATTGGCATCATAATCGGCACCTTTTACCAATACATCCGGATTCAACAATTGAATTAATTTTTGAGGGGTATTTTCATCAAATAAAATAACTGCATGCACAAAATATAACGAAGCCAATATCATAGCCCGCGACTGCTCATCCTGCAAAGGACGGGTATTCCCTTTATTTAAAAGACGTACAGAGGCATCACTGTTTAAGCCTACGATTAACTTTCCGCCTAAATCTGAGGCTTTAGCAAGATAATCGATATGTCCGCGGTGCAGAATATCAAAACAACCATTTGTAAAAACAATTTTTTCACCTTTAAAACGCCAAATTGCCAAGGTTCGGATTAAAGTGTCAGAAAGCTGAATTTTTGATTGTATAATTTCTAATGCGGTTAATTTATCTGGTTTTGGTATCATAATCGTAAGGGGTTAATAATAAAAACGAAGGCCCTGTGCTCTGCCTATGTAAAATTATTTTTAATTGCCGAAGGCTCAATTGTTACTTTGTCAAAAAAACATCCCCCTGCTGCGCACAATCCAGTGCTCCCCCCTTCTCTCCCGCACTGGCAAATGCCCAAGGGGGACTTTGTTCTAAAATTGCCTACTGCTAAATTGTTTAATTGCCTACATGATTTTTTTATTCATAATAGGGAGTAGTATTAATGAAATTACTCCTAATAGCAGGATAAGGGCAAACTGAGATGTCCAGATAAGCCAGGAAAAAGCAAAAGCAAAAGTAAATGTGGTTTTATATGCCGAAGTTAATGTTTCGGTTACTAATGCCTGGTAGGCGCCTGTTCCTCCGGGAACGAATGCGATTCCAAGGCTTCCGAACAACATAATTGCCAATGCCGCACCAAAAGCTAATTGGGATGTTTCTTCAAAACAGAAAAAACCAACATATAAAAGTCCTGTATATAGCAGCCAGATAAGTATTGTGTGGAAAATAAAAAGAAAAGGGCGCCTGATATTTTTCACAGATTTTAACCCTTCCCAGAAACCAAGGGCCATATCTTTCACTTTTTTTGAAAGCATGCCTTTGCTTCTTTTACGGAACACAAAAAATGAGATGGTAATACCTATCATAATCACCGCGAAAATGGTAAGGAAAATATTACTATCCATCATTGATGAAACTTTCGATGATAGAGGTATTATTATTTTATCATTTGTTAAACCCCATAATTCATCGAATTGAAAAAAAAGTGTCCCAACAAAAATCAGAATTAAACAAAGTACATCTATAGCACGCTCTGCAATCACTGTGCCGAACGCTTCCGTAAAAGGTATTTTCTCGTATTTAGTAAGCACTCCGCAACGGGATATTTCACCTAAGCGGGGCAATGCGAAATTGGCCAGGTAACCAACCATTAAAGCGAAAAAAGTGTTTGATAATTTCGGGTTAAAACCCAATGGCTGTATTAAAATCCGCCAACGCATGGCACGCACCAAATGACTTAAAAAACTTAAAAACATGGAAAGGGCAATCCAATAATAATTGGCTTGTGTAAATGCATCTGCAATGCTTGCTTTATCGTTTTCGGTGAGATTACGAACGGCCAGCCAGATCAATAAAACCCCTATACCTAAAAAGAAAAGAAATTTTAAAATACTAAGCGTTTTTTTTTTCAAAATCAGCGGAGTTTGTTAGTTTGGCTATCCGGGAAAATAACGCTTGGCTGATGTGTTTTTGCCAATTCGAAATCCATTAATGCATACGAAACAATAATTATTTCGTGTCCTTCTTTTACTTTTAATGAAGCGGGACCGTTTAAACAGATAACACCTGAATTACGCTCACCCTTAATCACATAGGTGGTAAAACGTTCGCCATTGTTGTAATTAAAAATGTCCACCTTTTCGTTTTCAACCAGGTTGACAGCATCCATCAGGTTTTCATCAATGGTTACACTGCCGATATAATCTAAGTCGGCTTGAGTTACCGTTACACGATGTATTTTCGATTTTAAAACTTCTATTTGCATACTGAATGTAAAACTAAAGAAATAAATTTAATTCGGGGATAGATTTTTTTGATAAAGAATTTTGATTTAAAATGCTTTATAAAGAAAACGTTCGGGGCATACAGCTTCATCTTATTTTTTCTGCCACAGATTTCGCAGATTTTCACAGATTAATTTTAAAAAATAAATCGCAGTAATGGCAGTCTTATGGGTGAGAGGAATATTCTTTAATTGTTGATTCCGCGTTAGGGATCCCTTCGACAAATGCTCAGGGTAAATTCCAAGCCCGGCTCTTTCTTTTTCAAAAAAGGGAAACGCCCAAATGAATAGCCTTGTAAAAATTATTTTTAATTTATTAATCGAACTCAAGTTTATTACTGTTTTTTATTTATAAAAAAACTGTCCTCTATTCCTTTATTTATCAGATAATTGCTAAGTTTAACAACTATTTTTCCTTTCTTTTTTTCTTCTTGTTTTTCATTGGCAACGGATTTTGGCTGATGAACATCCGCACCCATAATTTTAGGAATTTTGAATTTTTTAACATCTATGGTAAACACCATCGCATCAGGCAAACTATAAGCTGCTTGTGTACCATATTCATATTCCGTAATTATGGTCCCGCTCGATTTTGTTGTTATCTGCAGCTTTAACACCAGGTACCTGACAGGATCAACCCACAGCTTGCCTAAAATAAGGTCGGTGGTATCGTATAAAGGTATAACATTGATGATTTTGGTGGTTATGTTACCAACCTGTTCCGATCCCTGGATCATACTTGTGAACTGATTGGTATCCGACAGCATTTTACTTAACTGATCGAAACCCTGGAGAGGGATAAGTGCAATGCTTTTAGACTCAACTTTGAACTTATCTTTTTGTTTAAAATAAATTTTCGCATCCACCGGCAACATTTTTATAAAAGGCATATCTACTTTAATATGAGCATTTACCGAATAATCGTTCGCCTTTTGTATTTTCTGATATACTTTGTTCAGTAAAAAATTTGCAGTCTCCTGCTGGCTCCAAACAGGGGTATAACTTAAAAGGCAAATTAATACAGCAACGGATAGTTTAAACAAATTAGCTTTCACGACAAAATATCCTTCCTGTTAAATTTATACACCGCAATACCAAGTAATCCGATAATCTGCAGCACTAATGCTGCCGCAGAGCGAATAATTTGCTCTGCCGGCAAAGGATTTTCAAAAAAGCTGTTCCAGGTACCCATATGTGTGGTAAATAAAAATGGCCTGACTGTATCCAGCACCGAAACATCCAGTGCGCCAATAATTGTAAATAAAATAATAATTGCCATGGTTAATACGATGGGCCCTATTGAGTTTTCCGAAAAACAGGATAAGGTGATGGATAGTGTAGCAACCATTACCAGTGCCAGGTAGGCGATTCCAAAGGCGGAAAGGAATCGCCAAAAAACGTCCTGCTCCTGCATGATAACAAGTCCTTCGCTTTTTAATATCAGCAAATCGCCACTGCCAAATATAAATTTACTTACAAACAGGGCTAAAAAACCAATCCAAAGGAGGATAATTAACGTATAAATACATCCGGCAAGGTACTTTGAAAAAAAAACACCAGTCCGCGAAATTGGTTTGGTGAGCAGCAAACGTATGGTTCCCATTGCCGCTTCGCCCGAAATAAGATCACCGGTTACCAATGCGATTAACAGTGGAATATGAACAATTAACATTTGAAGAACAATGAAGGCAACAAGGTTACCATTCAGGATGTTTCCCTGAAAGGAAAGCGACTGGTCAAAAAGCTGGATGATGAAAGACAGATATGTCATTCCATCCAGGCGCATCGCAAACAGGATGATGCCGATAATTAAAGTAATAGCTCCCAAACCAATATAACTTCGTGGTTTCGCGATAATTTTAATCAATTCATTATAGGTGCTTTTCCAAAACATTAGTTGTTTATTAATTTTAAGAAATAATCTTCCAGCTTTCTTTTGGTTTCTATGGAAAACACGTTTATGTCATTATCACAAAACAACTTATTTATGGAAGGAATTTTATCATTGGCAATATGTATCAACAGGTTATTCTGATTAAGAGTGATTGCCTTTTTTTCTATACCGTATTCCATTAACAGGTGTTTCGCTTTATCAACCTTATCAACTGTAAATGAAACAATGAGCTCCTGTTCATTCAAAAGTTCGGTAACATTTCCCTGGACAAGCGTTTTTCCTTTATTAATTATCACTACCCTGTTAGCGATCAGTTCAATTTCGGAAAGCAGGTGTGACGACAGCAAAATTGTTTTATTATATTCGTTTTTGAGTTGTAAAATTAAATTACGGATATCTA
>Ga0209343_10008879_pt1 | contig 11592 bp, 11 predicted proteins | sample RifCSPlowO2_02_FD_184026 | JGI IMG/M metagenome (GOLD analysis project Ga0209343, IMG submission 184026) | Groundwater microbial communities from Rifle, Colorado - Rifle CSP2_plank lowO2_0.2 (SPAdes) (version 2) | ecosystem: Environmental > Aquatic > Deep subsurface > Groundwater | place... | reverse complement strand
GAGCCGAGGTCGAGACGCTGTGCCGGAAGTTCCCCCTGTATCCCGAGTAGCGGACCTCACGGCCCGCCCGGCGGGCGACGCCGCGGACTCCCTGCGTCAGCGCACGGAAGCCGCCTTCGCGCCCGACGGCGCGCTGGCCCGCGCCATGCCGGACTTCGAGCCGCGCGCCGGCCAGGTCGACATGGCTGCGGCCGTCGCGGGCGTCTTCGAGAACGGCGGGGTCCTGCTGGCCGAAGCCGGCACGGGCACGGGCAAGACGCTCGCGTATCTGGTTCCAGCCATCCTCAGCGGCGAGCGCGTGCTGGTCTCCACGGGCACGAAGAATCTTCAGGAGCAGATCTACTTCAAGGACATCCCCGCGCTCCGCAAGGCGCTCAGGATTCCCTTCACCGCGACCCTCATGAAGGGGCGCGCAAACTACCTGTGCCTGCATCGTCTCGGGCAACTGAACGACGGCGCCGGACCCGCGGCCCACGACGTTTTTCTGCCAATCATCCGCGAATGGTCCACGCGGACGGATACGGGTGATCGCGCCGAGCTCGAAGATCTCCCAGAGGACGTCGCGTTCTGGAATGAAGTCTCAGCGACGGCAGAGACGTGCCTGGGCACCGAGTGCTCCCGCTACGACGAGTGCTTCGTCACCCGCATGCGCCAGCGAGCTGCAGAATCCGACGTCGTGATCGTGAACCACCATCTCCTCTGCGCGGACGCGGCCGTCCGGCAGAACGCATACGGCGAGGTGATTCCCGCCTGCAGCCGTGCGATTCTGGACGAGGCGCATCAGATCGAGGACGTGGCCACGCAGTATTTCGGCTTCAGCTTCAGCAACTACCGCGTCGAGGATCTCGCGCGTGATGTCGAGCGGTTCGTCTCCCTGGGCGTCGTGATCGATCGGAAGGCCAAGGACGAGATCGCGAAGGCCACCGAGCGCCTGCGCGACCACGCGAAGGGGTTCTTTACCGAGCTGGCGTTTGCCCACCGCGGCGACGGCAGAGTGAGGAACGAAGAACGTGTGCGCACGACGCCCGAGTCCATCGGACAGACGCGCGATTCCGCCGGCCATCTCAGCGGCGCGCTCGACATCCTCGAATCCACGCTGGCGCTGCTCAATACGGTCCGGCTCTCTGTCCCGGGGGGCGGCGGGGGGGAACCGGACACGACGGGGCAGAACACCACCGATATCGACGGAGACGAGCCGGCGTTCGAGAGCAGGGGCGAAGACGCCGCGTCGCTCGCGCGCCGGGCCGGCGAGCTGCGCAGCGAGCTCCGCCTCCTGCTTCGCGGCGGCGACGACGACTACGTGTATTTCGTCGAGTTCAGGGGGCGCGGCATCTTCCTGCGGGCATCGCCGATCGACGTCTCGACGATCGTGCACGATCTGCTGCTCGATCGGATGCACACGACCGTGCTCACATCGGCCACGCTCACCGTGGACGGCGGGTTTGACTACATTCGCTCCCGCCTCGGCATCCGCGAAGCCGCGGAGGTACGCCTGCCCTCCGAGTTCGACTTCAGCCGACAGGCGATCCTCTACCTCCCGTCGCGCATGCCGGATCCGCGGACCGACAACTTCGCCTTGGCGGCCGGCCGCGAGGTGGTCGAAATTCTGAAGCGGACCCGCGGACGCGCCTTCGTTCTCTTCACCAGCTACGCGACGATGCGGGCGGTGCAGGCGATTGCGGAGATGGCGCTGGACTACCCCATTCTCGCGCAGGGCGCCGCGCCGCGCTCGCAGCTCCTGAATCAGTTCCGCGGGACGCCGCACTCGGTGCTGTTCGCGACGTCCAGCTTCTGGCAGGGCGTGGATGTGGTCGGCGAAGCGCTCAGCTGCGTTATCGTGGACAAACTGCCGTTCGCGTCGCCTGGCGACCCGATCACGGCGGCGCGCATCGACGCGGTCCGCACGCGCGGCGGCGACCCCTTCGGGGAGTACCAGGTGCCGCTCGCGATCCTGGCGCTACAGCAGGGTCTCGGCCGCCTCATCCGCCATCGGCGGGACCGCGGCGTGCTGGCCGTGCTCGACCCCCGGCTGCGGACGAAGGGCTACGGGCGGCGGTTCATCGCCTCCCTGCCGCCGGCTCCCGTCGTGCACGACCTCTCCCATATCGACGCGTTCTTTTCCCGGGAGAACGGGTTACACTAGTGGTGACGCGAACGTTGCTCTCATTCCTCGAGGAGGTTTCCATGATCCGCCGATTGAACACCCGGCTTGCGTGGCTGATCGCGAGCGCGGCCCTCTGCGCCCTCGCCGTCGCCCTGCCTGTCGCCGCCCAGTCCACCGGGATCATTCGAGGCGTCGTGAAAGACACGTCGGATAAGCCGGTCGAAGGCGCGAAAGTCAGCATCGACGCAGAGGCGTCCAACCGCCACTTCGACACCAAGTCGGACAAGCGGGGCGAGTTCATTCAGATCGGACTGCAGCCGGGCACATACAAGGTCGCGGCTGAAAAAGACAAGCTCGTCTCTCCCCCCGCGAGCATCAGAGTCGCCCTCAGAGCGGGTTCGCCGCTGACGCTGGTTCTCGGCGCCGCCTCGCCCGAAGCGAACGCCATGATTGCCGAAATGAAGAAAGTGTTCGGGGAAGGCGTGGAAGCCAGCCGTGCGGGCAATGACGACGAGGCGATCGCCAAGTTCAAGCAGGCGTCCGAGATTAACCCGAACTGCTTCGACTGCTTCTACAACATGGCCTTCTCGCAGTCGCAGAAGAAGGACTACGACTCGGCCGAAGCCTCTTACAAAAAAGCGATCGAGCTGAAAGCGGACTACAGCGAGGCCTACAGCGGGCTGGCGAATCTCTACAACGCCACGCGCAAGTTCGATCTGGCGGCCGAGGCCAGCGCCAAGGCGGTGGAGCTGAGCGGCCCCGGGGCCGCGGCGGGCGGCGGCAACGCCGACGCGATGTTCAACCAGGGCGTCATTCTTTGGAACGCTGGCAAGATTCCCGAGGCCAAGAAGCAGTTCGAAGCCGCGGTGGCCGCGAACCCGAACCACTCCGAATCGCACTATCAGCTCGGCATGGCCCTGCTGAACGAAGGCAACATGGCCGCCGCCGGCACCGAATTCGAAACGTATCTGAAGCTCGCGCCGACCGGCCCGAACGCGGCCACGGCAACAGGAATCCTGGGTTCACTGAAGAAATAGCGCCGGCGGATGTTCAATTCCGCTGATCTCCGCGCCCGGCTGACCGACATTCGCGCACGCATTGCGCGAGCGGCCGGCCGGGTCGGACGCGATCCGTCCTCCGTCCGGCTCGTCGCCGTCTCCAAGACCTTTCCCGTCGAGTATGTGCGCGCGGCCGCCGAGGCCGGACAGGTCGACTTCGGCGAAAACAAGGTGCAGGACGCGCTCGAGAAGATGGACCAGACGGCCGATCTGCCGCTGCGCTGGCATCTGGTCGGCCACCTCCAGTCCAACAAGATAAAGAGGGCGGGACGATTCGATGTCGTGCACTCGATCGACAAGGCCGAAAAGGTCACCCGGCTGGACGAGGCCGCCAGGACGGCCGGACGCCGAATCGATCTGCTCGTACAGGTGGATCTGGCGGGCGAGCGGACCAAGCACGGCGCACGGGAAGAGGAGCTGGCCGGCATCTTCGACGCCGCAGGCGCCGCCGCGGCCGTCCGGATGGTCGGCCTGATGCTGCTGCCCCCGGCGGTCGAACAGCCGGACGCGGCACGGGTCTATTTCCGGGAGCTTCGGACCATCCGGGACCGGCTGATCGCCGGCGGCGTCGACCCGGAGATGCTGACCGAGCTCTCGATGGGCATGAGCCGCGATTTCGAGGTCGCGATCGAGGAAGGGGGCACGCTCGTCCGGGTGGGCGCCGCCATTTTTGGAGACCGCAGCCAGACGGGGGTCTGACGGGGCTGCTGACCCCACTCGCACGCCCGTCCTGGATCCGAGGCAGCCATGTCGCCCGAGCGCGCTGATGCCGATAAGAGCGAGCGGGGAGAACGATCAGCCATGAATGTCAGCCCGCTCGACCTTCGCCAACAGCGCTTCCGCGCCGCCCTCCGCGGCTACGACAAGATCGAGGTCACCTCGTTTCTCGCCGCCGTCGCCGACGACTACGAGCAGGCGCTCCGCGAGGCCGACCAGCTCCGTCAGGAGTTGATGAAGCTGGAGGCGGCGCTCAACGAGCACCGCGGCCGCGAAAGCAACCTGAAAAGCACCCTGATGACGGCGCAGAAACTGGCCGACGACATCAAGGCCAACGCCGAACAGGAGGCCCGGCGCATCATCCGTGAGGCCGAGGGCCGCTCGGACCTGCTCCTCGAAAAGACCTCCGCGCGGCTCGAAGACATTCAACGCGAAATCGACGGCTTGAAGCTGAAGCGAAGAGACGTCGAAACCTCGGTCGAGGCCACGATCCAGACGCTGCGGAACGCCCTCGAATACGTGCGCGAGCAGGAAACCCGGGAGCGCGATGATAAGATCCTGCTTCACCGGCCTCGCCACGCCGAGCCGGCGGCCGACACTCGCGACGCGCACGAGACGCGCCGCGCACAAGGGCTTCCCTGATTCGTGAGACGGACGCGGGTGTCGAACTTGACCTCCGCGTGATTCCACGCGCCCGGAAAACGGACGTCGCGGGCACGCGCGGCGACTCGCTGCTCATCCGACTTGCGGCGCCGCCCGTTGATAGTGCGGCGAACGACGCACTCATCGCCTTCCTGGCCGCCAGGCTCGACGTGCCCCGGCGGGCCGTCGGCATCATCAGCGGCGAGCGCGGACGCCGGAAACGTGTCGTCATCGCTGGCGTCACGGCCGCGCGGGTCAAGGCGCTGCTGTAGCGCAGCCCTTTCAGGGCCTCGGCTGCCGGGCCTCGAAGTCCGGCTCTACAATGCCAGTGGGGCTCGCCTCGAACGCCGCGTCCGTCGACGCCGCCCACGCAACCGCTGGCCGACTGGCCGAGGCGGCCATCAAACTACCGCGGATTCGTTAGCCCGTCGAGCTTCGGCGGTCTGACGTAGAACGTGTCGACATGCCACGTGAAGGTCCACGGATACACGAATGTCGGAACGAGCTCGATCGGCTGTGTGTAGCTACCCTCGATGATGGTGTGATTGTTCTCGCGGCGCAGCGTGAAGTCGTCGGCCGTCAACGGAATATCGAACTGGTTCGCCAGCGACAGGACGCGAGCCTTCTGCTCTTCTTCGGGCCGCTCGAAATCGGCCAGCGAGGCGGCATGCACGGCGTCCTTGAACCTGACGTACGCCTGGTAGGGAACGAACACGTGCCAGGTGGCGTTGGCGATGACGGCCAGGAAAGCCAGCTTCAAGAGGCTATTGATCATGCCGCATTCCACAATCTATCGTTCGCCATCTGCGACTTCTCTAGCGGATCTGGTGCAGCATCCGATCCCACCGCGTCCTCGTGAAGAAGTGGACGAACACGGACCCCAGGCCCTTGATCGTTGCGCCGGCGCTCTCGTCCTGATAGTCCTCACGGTCGGCCTCGTACGACCAGTAGATCACGAGCGCCTTTCCCTTGATGTACTCGCGGCGGAGGAATCCCCAATAGCGGCTGTCCGCTGAGTTATCGCGGTTGTCGCCCATCATGAAGTACTCGCCGGCCGGCACCGTCACCGGGCCATACCGCTCACGCACGTCGAACGAGGTCACTTCGTGGAACTCGCCGCCGGAGGCCGGCGGCTGCAGGAAATGCACGTACGGCTCGTCCATGCCCTTCCCGTTGATGTAGACCTTCTTTCCCCGCACTTCCACGGTCTCTCCCGGCAGACCGATCACACGCTTGATGTAGTCGCGGTCTGGATCCTCGGGGTACTTGAAGACGAGAATGTCGCCGCGGGTGATCGTGCCGATCGGCAGGAGCCTGCGTTCGAGGCGCGATGCCGTCGGTCCCAGCACGAACTTGTTCACCAGCAGGTGATCGCCGATGAGCAGGTTGTTCTCCATGGATCCCGTCGGAATCTTGAAGGCCTGCACCACGAATGTGCGGATGAAGAGCGCGAGGATAACGGCGATGACAATCGACTCGAAGTACTCTCGCACCGTCGACTTCCGGAAGCCGCGCGGAGCGAGCGTCGCCGACCCCACCACTTTCTGCTCCGTGGTTCTTCCGTCCTGCTTCATTCCGTGTCCGTCCCCATCTTGAGCACCGCCAGAAAGGCTTCCTGTGGGATCTCGACCTTCCCCACCCGCTTCATGCGCTTCTTGCCTGCCTTCTGCTTCTCGAGGAGCTTGCGCTTCCGCGAAATGTCGCCGCCGTAGCACTTCGCCAGCACGTTCTTGCGCATCGCCTTCACCGACTCGCGCGCGATGATACGCCCACCGATCGCGGCCTGAATCGCGACCTCGAACATCTGGCGCGGGATCAGCTCACGCATCTTCGCCGCCAGCGCCCGTCCCCGGTCGTAGGCCGTGTCCCGGTGGACGATGATCGACAGCGCATCCACCGGATCGCCGTTCACCAGGATGTCGAGCTTCACGAGCGGTGACGGCCAGTAGCCGGTCACATGATAGTCGAGCGATGCGTAGCCTCTGGAGATCGTTTTCAGCTTGTCGTAGAAATCCAGGACCACCTCGTTGAACGGCAGTTCGTAGGTGATGAGCACGCGGTTCGACGCGAGATACTCCAGCGTCTTCTGGACGCCCCGCTTGTCCTGGCAGAGCTTCAGGATCCCGCCGACGTGCTCCGCCGGCGTCAGGATCATGGCCGTGATGACCGGCTCCTCTATCGTGGTGATGAGGCCCGCGTCGGGCAGCTTGGCGGGGCTGTCGATCTCCCGCACCACGCCGTCCGTCGTCGTCACCTGGTACAGCACGCCCGGCGCCGTCGTCACCAGGTCCATGTCGAACTCGCGTTCGAGACGCTCCTGGACGATCTCCATGTGCAGCAAGCCGAGAAACCCGCAGCGGAACCCGAACCCCAGCGCGACCGACGTCTCCGGCTCGTAGAAGAACGACGCGTCGTTGAGCCGCAGCTTCTCGAGCGCATCCCGCAGCTCGGGGTACTCGTGGCCCTCGACGGGGTAGAACCCCGCGAACACCATCGGCTTGAGCGGTGTGAATCCGGGAAACGGCTCAAGGGCGGGCCGGTTGGTCTCGGTGATCGTGTCGCCGATCTTCGCGTCGCTGATCTTCTTGATATTGGCAACGACGAACCCGACTTCGCCGACGCCGAGCTCGCCGATGTCAATCGCTTTCGGCGTGAAGATGCCGACCTGCAGCGACTCGTAGTCCTGCCCTTCGGCCATCAGGCGGAGCTTCATGCCGGGCCGCAGCACGCCGTCAATCACGCGAACGACGATCACGACGCCGCGGTACGGATCGTACCAGGAATCGAAAATCAGCGCCTTGAGCGGTGCGCTTGGATCGCCAACCGGCGGCGGCAGTCGATGGACGATGGCTTCGAGGATGTCAGGGACGCCGGTCCCCAGTTTTGCGCTGGCGAGCAGTGCGTGGTCGCCGTCGAGGCCGATGATGTCCGTGATCTGACGACGCGCCTCTTCCGGCTGGGCGCTGGGCAAATCGATCTTGTTGATCACCGGGATGATCTCGAGGTTGTTCTCGACGGCGAGGTAGGCGTTCGCCAGCGTCTGCGCCTCGACGCCCTGGGAGGCGTCCACGATCAGCAGCGCGCCCTCGCACGCCGCGAGCGACCGCGTCACTTCGTACGAGAAGTCCACGTGGCCCGGCGTGTCGATCAGATTCAGCACGTACATCGAGCCGTCGCGCGCGGTGTAGTGCAGACGCACCGGATGTGCCTTGATCGTGATCCCGCGCTCGCGCTCCAGGTCCATCGCATCGAGGACCTGCGCCTCCATCTCGCGCGCCTGCAGCGCGCCGGTGAGCTCGAGAAAACGGTCGGCGAGCGTCGACTTCCCGTGGTCGATGTGCGCGATGACCGAGAAATTGCGGATGCGTTGAGGGTTCACTAACGGATCACTTCAATTCTGATCGAGAGACGCAGCGATCGCCAAGCCCGATCCGTCGTCAGCACCGGCACGCCCCTCAGGCCCGCGAGCGCGAGGGCCGCGCGGTCCGCCAGGGACAGACGCAGGCTCCGCGTCTTTCGGATCAACCGTGCGTTCTCGCGCGCCTGCTCGTCGTCGAATGGCACCAGGTGCAATCGGCCGCCATCGCCTGCAGGCAGCGCGATCGCCGCGACCTCGTTCGGATCGCCGCCGACCACGACCAGCTTCGCCAGCACTTCCGCCCAGTTGACGGCGCTCACGAGCGCGCCCCTGGCGATCGCCTCCCCGACCCGATCCGCTCCCGGCTCGTCGTTGATGAAGGCCAGAAGGGCGGACGCGTCGAGCACCGCTCCGGCGCGCGCGTCGCTCACCCGCGCGCCTTCGCCCGGCGACGGGCGAGAAACTCCTGCGTCTCCCGCTCCTCTTTCGCTGCCTCCCGGCGGCGTTCGGCGATCAGCTCGTCGCTGAGGCTGCGCCCGGGCGCCAGGTGCTTGAACATGCCCCGGAGGCTTCGGGCGAACGCGGCACCGGTCTGAAGCCGGATCGTGCCGTCGGGATCCACGCGCAACGTGAGCCGGTCGCCTTCTTTGATCTGCAACCGCTCCCGGACCGCAGCGGGCAGCACCAGCCGGCCCCGATCGGCCATCGTCACCGCGTAGGCCGCGGATGGGGGCGCCTCGCACACGGTCGACGTCTCGCGCACGCGGCCCGGAGGCTCTGGCTTGATCGCGTAATGGGCCATAGACCGAATCGTACCATCGTCTGGATATTGTGGGCAATACTATTATTGATCCCACGTAGATAGCTCATTCCCACGCTGAGGATCGCGTTCCTGTTCGCACGGTGCGAATCGCCTGAGGCGCCTAGCGACTTTCGAGCGGGGTGTAGCGCTGCGGGTATTCGGGGCCGATGTACTCCGCACGCGGCCGGATCAGACGGTTGTTGGCGTACTGCTCGAGGACGTGCGCGGTCCAACCCGATACCCGGCTGACGGCGAAGATCGGCGTGAACAGATCGATGGCGATGCCCAGCGCGTGGTAGGTCGAGGCGGAGTAGAAATCGACGTTCGGGTCCAGCTTCTTCTCGGCCTTCACGAGCGCCTCGATGCGCTGTGACATCTCGAACCACACGGGTTGTCCCGCCCGCTGCCCGAGATCGCGCGACATCTGGCGCAGGTGCGTGGCGCGCGGATCCTCGGTGTGGTACACGCGGTGACCGAAGCCGGGAATCTTCTCCTTGCGCGCTAGCTTCGCCCGCACGACGTCTTCGGCTTTCTCGGGCGGCGCGCTCGGACCGATCTCGAGCAGCAGCCTCATGACGTCAGCGTTAGCCCCGCCGTGCAGCGGTCCCTTGAGTGCGCCAATCGCGCCGACGATTGTCGAGTGGATGTCGGTGAGCGTCGCCGCCGCCACGCGCGCCGCGAACGTCGAGGCGTTCAGTTCGTGGTCCGCGTGGAGGATCAGCGCAACGTCGAACGCCCGCGTCGCCAGACCGCTCGGCCGCTCGCCTGTGAGCATGTAGAGGAAGTTCGCCGCGTGCCCAAGAACGGGATCCGGCTGGATCGGCCCGCCACCCGCGCTCATCCGCCCCATCGCCGCCACGAGCGACGAGATCTGTGAAGTGAGGCGCACGGCTTTTCGGTAGTTCGCCTGGGGAGACGAATCCGCGGCGTCGGGATCGTAGTGCCCGAGCGCCGACGTCAGGGTGCGCAGCTCGTCCATCGCGTTGCCCGGCGGCAGTATCCGCATCAGACGAAGGACGGCTTCCGGCAGCGGCCGGGCAGCGACGAGCTGCGACTGGAGGTCGCCCAGTTCGGCGCGCGTCGGCAGCCGCCGGTGCCACAGGAGGTAACACACTTCCTCGAACGTGGCGTGGCGCGCGAGGTCGTGAATGTTGTAACCGCAGTACGCCAGCACGCCCCGGTCGCCATCGAGGTAGCAGATGGCGGACGACGTGGCGACGGTGTCTTCAAGCCCCGCTTTGGGCTTCGCGGCCGTAATCATCATTTTGAATCATACCCCGGTCGCCCGGCGGCCAGCGGTCGCGGCTGGCTTGTACATCAGGCCAATCACCACGCCGGCGACGACCCATTCCACGAAAACGGCCGCGGCCATCAACAGCCCGAGTTTGCGACCGATGTTGGTCATCGAATAACCCACGATGGCGGCGTAGCCCATCGTCACGAGGGCGATGAGGAGACCGAAGCGGAAACCTTCCTTCAGGCCGTTGCCACCCTCGTACCCCTTGGCATAAATGGCGGCCGCCCCGATCATCGCGATGAAGATGCCGCCAAACAGGGCGGGCATGTACGCCATCTGGGTGTCCATCGGGCGGTACACGTTCGGATACTGCCCGAACTCCGCCGTCAGCAGATTCCCATACACGACGACTCCGAAGACAGCGTCAACGACGGTCGCGACGACAGCAGCGAGCGCAATGCGGGCGAAGTTCATGATGCAGCCCTCCAAAAATGGCGGACGGTGAACACGGTGTTGCGACCCTTCTGCGGACCCATGTCCGTCAGTGAACGAGAGAAGAGATCTGCGGCGACGCCGGGATCGCGGGAGCCAGGCCCGGGAGTGACCCTTGCGGGCCCGCGTCCGCGTACCGGAGAAACAGTTGCCCCCACTCGGTCGTTTCGCACCAGCGTTCGAAGACGCGGCGATCGACGAGCGGCCAGCGATAGAAATCGTGATACACGTCGCTCGCGAGTATGAAGCCGTTGACGAGCGGCGTGTGGAAGAACAGCTTCTGAAAGCGCTTCAGGGGCCCGAACCAGATCAGGTCGCCGCCGCCCAGACGCACCAGGTTCTTGCCGACCTGGAACTTCCAGTTCTCCTTCGCCGCATCCATGTCGCCGACAATGTCGATGTCGCGCGGATCGCCGACGCCGAGTCCATCCTCGTGCGCGAGCCGGATGTACTCGATCGACATCGGGTCGAAGCCCATCATCTTCGCGGACACCGCGTCAATCGCCACCTGATCGGCGGACGCCAGCATCACGTTCTTCACGACCGGAAACATCGTCCTGGGGCCGGGGCCGTTGCCCGCCGTCGTCCCGTCCATGATCGCGAAGAGCCCGGAGTGGATTTCCTTCTGGATGGCCAGCAGGTCCACGAGCGTTTCGTGAATCCACGAATGCGTGTAGTGCCTCCGCGTGTTCAGCAGCCCGCCGAACGCGTTCTTCATCGCGCCGGTCGTCGTCGTGTAGATGTGGCACTTCGTCGTCGGCAGGTGGACGATGTTCTTGCCGAAGAAGAAGTCGGGGATCTGGATGCCTTCGGGGAAGATGCGCGGCAGCACGCGCATGCGGGCCTTCGGCTCGTACGTGATCCACTTCATGTCGCCGTCCTTGAAGTTGTAGAGGACGGGAATGTCGTATCGCTTGAAGATGGGGACGTAGTGGTTGAGATCCTCACCCTTGAACGCGTTGGTGACGACCGTCTTGTTCTGCACGCACACCTGATCGGTGAACCCGCGGCGCGCGAGCGCTTGGATGGTGCCTTCCAGCTGCCACGGTGTGGTGTTCGCCGCCGGGAACGGAAAGTGCCAGGAGATGTTGTCCTTGAGAATCGTCGTCTTGCCGGCCGCCAGCGCGGTGGACACACCGGCGAGCTCCATGAGCCGATCGATGTCCGGAAGGATGGTGGCGG
>Ga0209343_10008878_pt1 | contig 11593 bp, 9 predicted proteins | sample RifCSPlowO2_02_FD_184026 | JGI IMG/M metagenome (GOLD analysis project Ga0209343, IMG submission 184026) | Groundwater microbial communities from Rifle, Colorado - Rifle CSP2_plank lowO2_0.2 (SPAdes) (version 2) | ecosystem: Environmental > Aquatic > Deep subsurface > Groundwater | place: Rifle... | reverse complement strand
GCTTAACGCTGCAGCAGCGACGGCCTGGCGTCGGTATTGCGGGCTTGCCTCAATGGTTTGCGCCAGGCGTTGAGTCGCCTCGTTGACCTGTTCGGCGACGAACAAGGTGATATCCGTACCCGGCAGGCACGGCAGCCCTTCCTCGATCACGTGTAGACCAGGCTCCAGGGTCGAACGGGGAATGATCCCCACACCGATCCCTGCCCGTACGGCCGCCAGGACGCCAGCCCGGCTCTGACTGGTGAAGGCGATCCGGTACGGGATCTGCGCGTTGCCCAGGGCCTTGCGCGCCGAATCACGGTGATAGCAGCCCTCGGCAAAGACCGCCAGCGGCAGCGGTTCGCGCTGGTGCGTCGAATGTGCCTCGTTGCACACCCAGACCAGTTCGTCGCGAAACAAGCGCTGCCCGCCATCCGACAAGGCCGGCATCTCAACCAGGGCCAGGTCCAACTTGCCCTCGGCCACCAGCGACGCCAGGTATTCGGGCCGATGGTCACAGACCACCTCCAGATTGGCCTCTGGGTAGCTCAGCACGAAGGTCTCCAGCAGAGGGGCGAGGTTACGCGTGGCGTATTGGTCATGGGTACCAAGGCGCACCTGCCCGCCTACATCGGCGTGCCGGAAGGTGCCGAGGATGCGGTCATGCAGGTTGAGCAACTCCTGTGCGCAGGACTTCAGCTGCTCTCCGGCAGGGGTCAGCCTGACCCCGTACTGGCCGCGCTGTAGCAGTTCGGCCGCTACCAGCGCTTCCAGCCGCGTGAGCTGCATGCTGATGGTCGAGGGCGCGCGATGCAGGCGCTGGGCCGCGGTGGTCAGGTTTAGCGTGCTGGCAACCACGACAAAGGTGCGCAGCAAGACGATCGGCAGATCACGCATGGCAGAATTCAACTTTATTGAAGGTCACAATCAATATTTATCGTTTTTCTGAACGCTGGCAAGCCGATATGTTAGCCAGCACCCAGCTTGCCCATGTGGATTCCCGAGCACTGTCACGGAGCACGAATGATGCGAATGCCCACCACGTTCGGCATGAACCAGATCGTCAGCCATGGTTTCGGCATGTTCCTGTTTGCCGCCCTGATGCCGTTTATGCGCGAATCCATCGAGATCAGTGCCTGGCAGCTGGCGACCATCGGCGCCCTGACCCAATTGGCCTATCTCGGCGGCGCCATGCTCCTGGGCCTGCTCGGCCATCGCCTGGGCACCGGCCGCCTGGCCCTGATCACCGGCATCACCTCCAGCACCCTGCTGCTCACCATGTCGCAGCTGCGTGATCCCCTGCTGATCACGCTGGCCCTGACCTGCCTGGCCGCCAGCGCGGCGATCAGCTGGGGTTGCATCGTCGAGATCGTCAGCCGCTGCGCCCGCGCCGAGTCGCGCTCGACCTACCTGTCCTGCGCCTCCAGCGGCACAGCCTGGGGCTATGCGCTCAACGGCCTACTGATCCTTGTCGTGGTGCCGCTGCTTGGCTGGCAGGCCAGCTGGCAGGTTGCAGGGATGTTCGGCCTGCTGGTCGTGGCCCTGACCTGGCACATGCTGCGCGACCTCAAGCCGGCGCCCGTCAATCCGACCGCCAGCGCCGGCCCGGTGGACTCGGTGATCCCCACTTCCCGGCTGTTCGCCACCATCATCGGCGAGCGCACCGCCCTGTTCGCCTGCCTGATCTGCCTGCTCGTCGGCTTCACTACCATGCCGTTTTCCTACTGGCTCAACAGCTACCTGGATGAACTCAGCCTGCCGGCGGCTCTGGGCGGCTACACCTGGGCGACGGTCGGCGGCACGGGCATGGTGGCCGGTTTCCTCACCGGCAAGTTGGCCGACCGCAAGGGCCATGGCACCGCGCTGATGGTGATCTTCAGCGGCTTCACCCTGGGCTTGCTGGCATTCGTCGCGGACCCGGGCAAGTTCGCCTTGGTCGCCGGCTTCGGCTATGGCCTGATGTACTTCCCTATGTGGGGCATAGTCGCCGGCTGGCTCAACCAGCACTATTCATCGACCGCGACCATGCAGATCAGCGGCATCTGCATGGTGACCTTTGGCCTGGGCGGCACCCTGGGCAACCTGCTGGCCGGCTATATCCGCGAAACCACCGGCTCATTGCAAAGCGTTTTCTTGGTGCTGACAGGCGCCTCGCTGCTGCTGGTGGCCCTGGCCATCGTCATCCTGCGCGGCGACCGTCAGGCAGCGCTGGCTGCGAAGCCGGCAGTCGCCTAGTCCTGCCGAGTACGGCAAGCATGAGGCTTGCCGGACGCCCTAAGCGGCTGCGCCGCTGTGAAAGCGGAATTCCTTGTCGGGCGTGAGGATCGCCTCGCGCTCGACCTCGGCGAAGTACGCCACCCGCACATCGATTGGCTCACCGGCATAGTCCCGGGCCATCTTCAGATAGCCCTGGTAGTGTCGCGCCTCGGACTTCAGCAGCGAGCGGTAGAACTGCCCGAGCTCCTCATCCAGATGTGGTGCCAGGCGAAAGAATCGCTCGCAGGAACGCGCCTCGATAAAAGCGCCAACAATCAGGGTGTCCACCAGCTTGTGCGGCTCACTGGTGCGCATGTGCTTGTGCAGACGCTGGGCATACAGGGCAGCACTGACCGGACGATAGGCGATCCCACGCTTCTTCATCAGCGCTGCGACCTGCTCGAAATGACGCAGTTCCTCACGGGCCAAACGCGACAAGTTATATTGCAAATCGGCCTTTTCGATATAGCGAAAAAGCAGGGTCAAAGCCGTTGAGGCGGCTTTCTTCTCACAATTGGCGTGATCTATCAGCATCACGTCCTGATTCTGCAAGGCTTGGGCAATCCAGGCGTCAGGCGTTGGGCACAACAGGAAGGCTTCAATTTCAGGTAACAGTTGCATAAGCTCACGAGATCCAATGGCAGCCTCGTCTGAAGGGCTGGGCCGGCCATTATACGAATGAAGCGGCGCGCGACCAGCCGGTCAGTTGATACCGGTCAACAGCACTGTGCTGTTGCCGCATCTATGCTGTACCTATAGTTAGGTGTTACGAGTCACAACCCACTTCGGACGGAGACGAGCATGCAAGCCATTCGCAACATTTTAGTCGTCATGGAACCAGAGCGACCCGAAGGCTTGGCACTCAAGCGGGCCAAATTGATCGCTGGCGTGACCCAGTCGCACCTGCACTTGCTGGTCTGCGGCAAGAAGCATGACCACTCAGCCTATCTGCGTGACCTGTGCGCCACGCTCGACAAGGAGGGGTACAGCACTTCCAGCCAGCAGGCTTGGCATGAAAACCTGCACCAGACCATCATTACCGTGCAGCAGGCCGAAGGCTGTGGCTTGGTGATCAAGCAGCACTTTCCCGACAATCCGCTGAAGAAGGCCCTGCTCACCCCGGACGACTGGAAGCTGCTGCGCTATTGCCCGGCCCCGGTGCTGATGGTGAAAACCGACAAGCCCTGGGCTGGCGGCACCATCCTCGCGGCGGTCGATGTCGGTAACGCCGACGGTGAGCACCGCACCCTGCACGACAGCATCGTCAACCACGGCTATGACATTGCCGCCCTGGCCAAAGCCAACCTGCATGTGATCAGCGCCCACCCCGCGCCAATGCTGTCGGCCGCAGACCCGACCTTCCAGCTGAAAGAAACCATCGAGGCGCGCTACCGCAATGAGTGCAAGGCCTTCCAGGCTGAATACGACATCGCCGAGGAGCGTCTGCATATCGCCGAAGGCCCAGCAGACGTACTGATTCCACAAGTCGCCCATCAGTTGAATGCCGCAGTCACCGTAATCGGCACCGTGGCCCGCACCGGCCTGTCCGGGGCGCTGATCGGCAATACTGCCGAGGTGATCCTCGATGCGCTGGATTGCGACGTACTGGTGCTCAAGCCCGACGACATCATCGCCCACCTCGAGGAGCTGGTGGCACAGCACTGAGAAAGACTGAGCATTGCTCGCCTCACATGGACAAGGCCACCAACTCCGGTGGCCTTGTTCTATCTGCACTGCGCATCAATCGCGCGCCTGCAGACCTTCCAGGAGAAATTTCGGGGCGATATAGCGCTCGTAGTGCGCCTCGGAGAGCAGGAAAAATTCGCGATCGATGGCATCGCGCAGTTCGGGAAGGGTCCAGTCGCGAAACTCGGGCAGCAACACCATGCCGTAGGCTTCCAGCTGGTTGATTGCTCGTGCGCCGCGGGCAATCAGTTGGTAAGCCCAGCAATAAGGCGACTGCTGCGGCACGAAACGAATTTTCCGTTGCTCCAACTGACTGCGCAGGCGCGCACCATCGAAGACTTCCAGCTTGGCCGTCATCACCTGCACCAACAACACCTCGAGGCGCAGCCAGACTGCGTATTTCTCCTCGTCGTTATAGCTGTTCCAGTTGATCACTTCATGGTGAAAGCGCTTGCAGCCACGGCACACCAAGTCACCGTAGACAGTGGAGCAAAGGCCGACACACGGGGTTTTGATACGCTGGTTGGACATGGCTAGGCGGGATACATGCTGGCGGAAAGGCAGGCATGTTAGCCCTTTGTCTAAGTCAGTTCATCTCTGGCGACAGACCGGATGAAAACTACCGCGCACCTGGCTGCAGCATGGATAAAAGACCGGTTACTTACTTTAACCGCAGGGAAACCATGCTTTTCACCGACGTTCTCTACATCTACCCCTTTAGCAGACAAGCTATTTACCCAACCTGCTCGCCGCGGGGCTTTAGCTTAACTTTATCCAAGCTTTCCAGTAGAATCGGCCCGCCTTTTATAGGCGCCAATGTCCGTTGGAAGCTGTTTTCAAAGCGTCACGAGCACAGTAGATCCTGCAGGTACGATGTTGACGCAGGCCCTTGGAACACCCTTTCAAGTGCCTGTGCCAGCCCTCATCAAGCCGTCCTGCCGGCGTAAAACTTTGAAAACAGCTTCTGCAAGAAACCTCTGAAACCTCGGCTGAGGGGCCCATAAAGCCGCGAAGCGCCTGGTTCAGGGTTTTCTGGATCGCGTCCCGGACAACCCTTTGGGACCACTGATGAGGGTAATAACTGTGCTTGAAGCCTATCGCATACACGTAGCAGAGCGTGCCGCTCAGGGTATCGTGCCCCAGCCGCTGAACGCCGAACAAACCGCAGGCCTGATCGAGCTGCTGAAAAACCCGCCAGCAGGCGAAGAAGCTTTCCTGCTCGACCTGATCACCAACCGCGTACCGCCAGGCGTCGACGAAGCCGCCTACGTCAAGGCCGGTTTCCTCTCTGCCGTTGCCAAAGGCGAAGCCTCCTCCCCGCTGATCAGCAAGCAACACGCCGTTGAACTGCTCGGCACCATGCAGGGCGGCTACAACATCGCCACCCTGGTTGCGCTGCTCGATGACAGCGAACTGGCTGCCGTGACTGCCGAGCAACTGAAGCACACTCTGCTGATGTTCGACGCTTTCCACGACGTCGCGGAAAAAGCCAAGAACGGCAATGTCCACGCCAAAGGCGTGCTGCAGTCCTGGGCCGATGGCGAGTGGTTCAAGAACCGCCCGACCCTGGCCGACAAGATCAGCCTGCGCGTATTCAAGGTCACCGGCGAAACCAACACCGATGACCTGTCCCCGGCTCCCGATGCCTGGTCGCGCCCGGATATCCCGCTGCACGCCCTGGCCATGCTGAAAATGGCCCGCGACGGCATCGTCCCGGATCAGCAAGGCGCAATCGGCCCGATGAAACAGATCGAGCAGATGCGCAACGATGGCTTCCCGATCGCCTACGTCGGTGACGTGGTCGGCACCGGTTCCTCGCGCAAATCCGCCACCAACTCGGTGCTGTGGTTCTTCGGCGACGACATCCCCAATGTGCCGAACAAGCGCGCTGGCGGTTTCTGCTTCGGCAGCAAGATCGCGCCGATCTTCTACAACACCATGGAAGACGCCGGCGCCCTGCCGATCGAGTTCGACGTTTCCAAGCTGAACATGGGCGACGTGATCGACCTGTACCCGCATGCCGGCAAAGTCTGCAAGCATGACAGCGAAGAAGTGCTGGCCACCTTCGAGATGAAGACCCCGGTGCTGCTCGATGAAGTCCGTGCCGGCGGCCGTATCCCGCTGATCATCGGTCGCGGCCTGACCGACAAGGCCCGTGCCGAGCTGGGCCTGGGCCCAACCGATCTGTTCAAGCTGCCTGAGCCGCCTGCCGCTAGCACCAAGGGTTTCACCCTGGCGCAGAAGATGGTTGGCAAGGCATGCGGTCTGCCGCAAGGTCAAGGCGTGCGCCCTGGCACCTACTGCGAACCGAAGATGACCACCGTCGGCTCCCAGGACACCACCGGGCCGATGACCCGCGACGAGCTGAAAGACCTCGCCTGCCTGGGCTTCTCCGCCGACCTGGTGATGCAGTCGTTCTGCCACACCGCTGCGTATCCGAAGCCGATCGACGTCACCACCCACCACACCCTGCCGGATTTCATCCGCACCCGTGGCGGCGTGTCCCTGCGTCCGGGCGACGGCATCATCCACAGCTGGCTGAACCGCATGCTGCTGCCGGACACCGTCGGCACCGGCGGCGACTCGCACACCCGCTTCCCGATCGGCATCTCCTTCCCGGCCGGTTCTGGCCTGGTTGCCTTCGCCGCTGCCACCGGCGTGATGCCGCTGGACATGCCGGAGTCGGTACTGGTGCGCTTCAAGGGCAAACTGCAACCGGGCATCACCCTGCGTGACCTGGTGCATGCCATCCCTTACTACGCCATCCAGAAGGGCCTGCTGACCGTCGAGAAGAAGGGCAAGATCAACGCCTTCTCCGGCCGCATCCTCGAGATCGAAGGCCTCGACGAACTGACCGTCGAGCAGGCGTTCGAACTGTCCGACGCCTCTGCCGAGCGCTCCGCCGCCGGTTGCACTATCAAGCTGCCAGAAAAGGCCATCGCCGAATACCTGCGTTCGAACATCACCCTGCTGCGCTGGATGATCAGCGAAGGCTACGGCGATGCGCGCACCATGGAGCGTCGCGCCCAGGCGATGGAAGCCTGGTTGGCCGATCCGAAGCTGATGGAAGCCGACCAGGACGCCGAGTACGCCGAAATCATCGAAATCGACCTGGCCGACATCAACGAGCCGGTGCTCTGCGCACCGAACGACCCGGACGACGCCCGTCTGCTGTCCAGCGTTGCCGGTGAGAAGATCGACGAAGTGTTTATCGGTTCGTGCATGACCAACATCGGTCACTTCCGCGCGGCCGGCAAGCTGCTGGAAAAAGTCGAAGGCACCCTGCCGACTCGCCTGTGGCTGTCGCCGCCGACCAAGATGGACCAGCATCAGCTGACCGAAGAAGGCTACTACGGCATCTACGGCAAAGCCGGTGCGCGCATGGAAATGCCGGGCTGCTCGCTGTGCATGGGTAACCAGGCACGCGTCGAGGCGAACGCCACCGTGGTCTCGACCTCGACCCGCAACTTCCCCAACCGTCTGGGCGATGGTGCCAACGTCTACCTGGCTTCGGCCGAGTTGGCCGCGGTGGCTTCGATCCTCGGTCGCCTGCCGAGCGTCGAGGAGTACATGGTCTACGCGAAGGAAATCGACACCATGGCAGCGGACGTATACCGCTACCTGAGTTTCGACCAGATCGCCGAGTTCCGTGAAGCGGCAGCGAACGCCAACATCCCGGTCGTCCAAGCCTGAACGTAACCCCGCGTGAAGAAGAGCCCCGCCCCGTGCGGGGCTTTTTCTTTTCTGAAGCGCTTGCAGGCGAATGTCCAGCAGCTACCTTTTCAATAGGAATATCAGCGGACGCATTTACAGCATCAGGAGAAATTCATGAAAAACTGGCTAATCGCGGCTCTGTGCGCCTTCACCCTGGCAGGCTGCAGCAGCGAATACATCATCACCACCACCGATGGCCAGATGCTGACCAGCGACGGCAAGCCTCAGCTGGATAAAGACACCGGCATGATCGAGTTCACCGACAGCGAGGGCCGCAAGCAACAGATCCCGCAAAGCAACGTCAAACAGATGCTCGAACGCTAAACCAAGCCCAAACCACCTTTGGCACTATTGCCGCGTGCCAATGATGCTTTTCAGCGACGCGTGGCGTGTGCTGGCATATCACTTGCTTAATCCCTGTCAACCGAGCCCTTCCAACGGCGGAATCGGCTTGATAGACAATGGTGTCGCTCCAATCGCTGGGTCATGCAGTCATTGGAGCGGCACCTTTTTGTATTGATCTGGGAAAAGCGCCATGAGCGAGCATATAAACAGCCGTATCGATACACAGGCATGGGCTGCCGGTAGCGATACACCGGAAAAGCGTGTGCTGAACCTGGGCTTCATGGCCCTGACCGATGCCGCATCGGTGATTGTCGCCGCCACTCAGGGCTTCGCCGAGAAATATGGGTTAACCATCAACCTGCAACGCCAAGCATCTTGGGCTAGCCTGCGCGACAAACTGCTCAGCGGTGAACTCGATGCTGCGCACAGCCTCTATGGCCTGATCTATGGCGTACAACTCGGCCTTGGCGGCGCGCCGGCCACCGACATGGCGGTGTTGATGGGCCTGAACCAGAACGGCCAGAGCATCAACCTATCGCATGCCCTGCAATTCGCTGGCGTGACCACAAGCGACGCACTAAATCTGCGCGCGCACCAAAAAGGCGCAAGACTAACCTTCGCCCAGACCCTCCCCACCGGCACCCACGCCATGTGGCTTTATTACTGGCTGGCCAGTCAGGGCATTCACCCCCTTGAGGATGTCGACAGCGTGGTGGTGCCACCGCCACAAATGGTCGCTCACCTCAAAGCCCGGCGCATCGACGGTTTCTGCGCGGGCGAGCCTTGGTGCGCCCAGGCGGTCGATGAAAATCTCGGGTTTACCCTGGCCACGACCCAGTCGATCTGGCCGGATCACCCGGAAAAGGTGCTCGGCTGCACCCGCGCCTTTGTCGAGCAACACCCCAATACCGCCCGCGCCCTGGTGATGGCCGTATTGGAAGCCAGCCGTTTCATCGACGAAAATGAAGAAAACAAGCGCAGCACTGCGAAGTTTCTCAGCGGCAGCGACTATGTCGATGCACCACTGAGCGCCATCCAGCCGCGTTTTCTCGGTCAGTATCAGGATGGTCTTGGCCATGCCTGGCTGGACCCGCACCCGCTGCGCTTTCACGCTGACGGTGCAGTCAACATGCCCTACATCTCCGATGGCATGTGGTTCATGACCCAGTTCCGCCGCTGGGGCCTGCTGCGCGACGATCCCGATTACCAGGGTATCGCCCGCCAAGTGCAACAGCTTGACCTCTACCGCCAAGCGGCGGAGGCTTTGAATATCAGGGTACCGGCCGAACAGCGCAGCGCCACGCTGCTCGATGGCAAGACCTGGGATGGTTCAGATCCGGTGGGCTATGCCCGCAGCTTTACCCTCCACGCCTTGGCCGACAGCGACGCTGTCGCCCTGTAATTGCCCAGAGAGCCACACCCATGCTGCGCATCCTATTGATCAACGACACTCCGAAGAAGGTCGGTCGCCTGAAAGCCGCGCTGATCGAAGCCGGCTTCGAGGTGATAGACGAATCCGGGCTGACCATCGACCTGCCCGAACGCGTCGAGGCCATACGCCCCGACGTGATCCTGATCGACACCGAATCCCCCAGCCGCGACGTGATGGAGCAAGTGGTCCTGGTCAGCCGCGACCAACCGCGCCCGATCGTCATGTTCACCGACGAGCATGACCCTGGGGTAATGCGCCAGGCCATTCAGTCCGGGGTCAGTGCCTACATCGTCGAAGGCATCCACGCTCAACGCCTGCAACCAATACTCGACGTGGCCATGGCCCGTTTCGAGAGCGATCAGGCGCTACGCGCACAGCTACAGGCACGCGACGCACAGCTGGCCGAGCGCAAACGAATCGAACTGGCCAAAGGCCTGCTGATGAAAATGAAAAGCTGCAACGAGGAAGAGGCCTATACCCTGATGCGTCGCCAAGCCATGAGCCGGCAGCAGAAACTGTTACAGGTCGCCGAGCAGATCATCGCCATGCACGACATGCTGGGCAGTTGACCCCACTAGCGGCCATCGTCCAGTGGCCGCTCTCTGTATCAGCTTCGCCACCCTCTCCTCTAGCGTCCGACTGTACTGCTCGACGGACGACTGTACCTATCGCCTGACGATTGCGCGCGCAACTGTATGGCCCGATGCGCCTGAGTGTGTGACTGTTGCGTCACTGCTCGGCCGACTAGGGTGGAGGCATCCGCATAGCCATCCGCCGACAGTGAGAGCCCCATGTCCAGCCATGACGAAGAGCGCCAGCTCCTGACCGAAGCCGACCGGCGCGCGCTGCAGTACCTTGACAGTATCGCGACCCGCCCGGTGTTTCCGCCGCTCGCGGCCATCGCCGCTTTGCGCGCATTCGACGAGGCGCTGCCCGAACACGGCAGCCCTTCGAGCCAGGTGCTGCAGCGCCTGGATGACATTGGCTCGGCGGCGACCGTGGTCTCCAATGGGCCGCGCTATTTCGGCTTCGTCATCGGCGCCACGCTGCCGGCGGCCGCTGCAGCGGAACGCCTGGTGCTGGCCTGGGACCAGTGTGCTTCCTCATTCGACAACTCGCCGGTGGCCGATACCCTGGAGCGGATTGCCGGGCGCTGGATCATCGAGCTGCTCGGCTTGCCCTCGTCCAGTGCAGTAGGATTCGGCACCAGCAGCACCGCCTCGACCCTTGCCTGCCTGTCTGCCGCACGGCGTGCCTTGCTCGCGCGCAGGGGCTGGGATTTCGACGGCGACGGCCTGACCGGCGCACCGGAAGTACGCGTGGTGATTTCCGCAAGCTGCCATGTAACCGTGCAGAAAGCCCTGCGCATCCTCGGTTTCGGCATCAAGCGCCTGATAGTCGCGCCAACCGACGCACAAGGCCGGATCGACCCCACACAACTGCCGGAGCTGGACGAGCTGAGTATCCTCTGCCTGCAGGCCGGCGAGGTGAATACCGGCGAGTTCGATCCCTTCGCCGAACTGATCCCCAGAGCCAAGGCCGCCGGCGCCTGGGTGCATGTCGACGGCGCCTTCGGCCTGTGGGCACGCGCGTCCTCCTCAGCCGCACTCGCCGATGGCGTCGAGCTGGCCGATAGCTGGACCACCGATGGCCATAAATGGCTGAACACGCCCTACGACGGCGCCATGGCCATCTGCCGCGATGCCGATGCCCTGGCCAGCGCGATGAACTGCGATGCGGTGTACGCCAGTGCTTCCAAGGATGCGCAGAAGAACCTGACCCTGGAGTTCTCCCGCCGCGCGCGGGGCGTACCGATCTGGGCGGCGCTGTCCTCTCTCGGCCGCGCCGGCCTGCGCGAAATGATTGACCGGCATATCCGCCAGGCCAGCCATCTGGCGACCCAGTTGCGCGCGGCCGGTTACCAGGTGCTCAACCGTGTCGTGTTGAATCAGGTCCTGCTGCGCGCCGACAGCGACCGGCAGACGCTGGCGATCCGCGTCGCCGCACAGAGTTCGGGGCAGGTCTGGTTCGGCCCGACCGTCTGGCAGGGGCGCCCGGCGTTTCGTCTCAGCGTGTCATCCTGGCGTACCAGCGATGCCGATATCGAGACACTGATCGAGGTGTTGCGCGAACTCAAGCGCACCACACCAGCTTGAATCAACACGCCCGCCCGGTGCATCG
>Ga0209343_10008877_pt1 | contig 11595 bp, 7 predicted proteins | sample RifCSPlowO2_02_FD_184026 | JGI IMG/M metagenome (GOLD analysis project Ga0209343, IMG submission 184026) | Groundwater microbial communities from Rifle, Colorado - Rifle CSP2_plank lowO2_0.2 (SPAdes) (version 2) | ecosystem: Environmental > Aquatic > Deep subsurface > Groundwater | place: Rifle... | reverse complement strand
CAACGAGATCGGCTAGGGCAGCGGGCGGCTCTGAGAGTGCGGGTTCCAGAACGGGTAATGGCGGCAGGTGCACCGTTTGCCACCCGGTGGGCGGGGATTTCAGGAACCGCTCGACATAATCGAGCACCTCGGCTCCGCCCACGGCCGAAAAACGCGCCGCCATCCCACCAAACACGGCGGCCTCGAACTCGTAGTCTTCCGGCAGCGGGCACCAGCGCACGCGGCGTGCGTGCTGCAGATCCCAGCCATAAACGTCGTCGAACTGCGGCAAATGCTCGTACTCCCCCGCAAACAAACCCGCCGCCGCAATCCCGGACGCACCGATGCGCATCACGACCGGGTCGCCCACGCGCACATCCGTGACAAATCGTCGAATCGCACTTCCGTCGAACTCGTCGTCGCTGCGATCCGGCCGCCACGGGCCAGAATTTCCGGGACCGACAAGCGCAACGCCGTGCCGCAGCAGCACATCCGAGTAGCGCCGCTTCGTTGGCCCCGCGGAGACCTGCCAGACGGTCGCCATGCAGACTCATTCAATCCAAGCGGGTGGCGGCCAGACCGCCGGTGCCGCTCCGGCTGCACCCAACAACGCTCCAAACGCCCTCACCAGTTTCTGAAAACTCCGGCAGCGGCGATACACCCACTGCAAATCGAGATGCGCCGTCAAAGTCACTTGATCGACAGAAGGTGAATAGCTTGCGCCGGCCCGCATGCGCCGCTCCAACTCGCCCTTCGCGTCGCGCGGCTCCTCTGGTTTGGGGTGCGAGGCCGCGTCGGGCAAGAGACCACATCTTCCACGCAGTGCTTCCACGCTCGCCAGGAACCAGGCTTCGTATTCCCGGTTTGCCATGACGACCGCGCACGGTTTGCCGCCTGCGGCCTCGCGCGCCCATGCCTCCAATGTTGGCGCGAGTTCCGCCGGGCAGTCGTCGTCCGCATCGAACAAAATCAGAATGCCTGTACAGTCCTCGCGTACCAACGCCAGGCGCACGGCGCGTTGCAATGTATCCTTCTTCACGAGCTGGCTGCGGTGCTGGCGGATCGGGCGGCCGACCTGGACTTCCCACACCTGCGCCACATCGCGCAAGCGACGAAGCAGCAATGGCACGGCCGCTTCCTCGCCCTGTCCCTCAACGATGGGATGTATGGTCAAGCGAGCGTCTCGAACAAGCTGCCTTGCCTCAGCAGGGCCTGGTCGTCAAAGAGCGGCGCGGCCTCAAGAGCGTTCGAGCGCAGCAGTTCGCCTGCTCCCATCAGGTGCCCCTGCAATGCCTTGCGTGTTGAATCAGAAACTGGCGCAACGCGTGTCGCCCCCTCGTTCCACTCGACGATGCGCAGATGCCGATCTGCGATCCACTTCGCGTCGAGCAAGTCGGGGCTATGGGTGGTAATGACAACTTGCATGTGTTTCGACGCATGCCGAAGCAGATCCAGCACCGACTCCAGTGCGCCGGGATGGATGGTCGCTTCGGGCTCCTCCACCACAAGCAGCGACGGCGCCGGGCGCTGGAAAACCGCAGCCAGCAGTCCAATCGCTCGCAGCGTGCCATCGGACATGCTGAAGCCCTCGAATATCAGGCGCTTTTTCTCGCCCCATTGCTGCGTAAATACCAGAGACAGGCGATTGCCGTGCTTTTTAACCTCCACGCGCTTGGTGTTCGGGACGATGCTTTCCAGAATCTCCCATACGCGATGCAGATCGTCCTTGGACTGGCGCTGGATTTCCTGGAGCACACTCGTCACGTTGCTGCCGTCGCCTTTCAGCGTAGTGCCGCTGTCCGGTTCCTGCATCTCGCGCAGCTTGCCCGGCTCGATCGAGTAAACGCGCATTGCCGCGAGAGTGCGGAGCACTGGCACGAATTTTTCCTCGCCGCCCACCACCGGCAGGCCGAGCGATGCCGGGTCGAGCAAGGGCCTCAAGCCGCTCACATTCGACTCAAACTTGTCCCGGATCCGGTCAAACCAGAATCTCCCGCCCACGTGACACTGCTCGCGAACCACCTCGAAGCCGTGGTTTGGCAGCGCCCTGACTTCGAATGCGTAGTGGCCACTTATCGCCCTGCCGTTCAAGCGGCCAAAATCCACGCGCAAACCGAGGTTCGGCGGATAGCTCTTGCCGGATGAACGGTTGCGCACGCTGGAAATGCCGCCCGCCTTGTCGAATACCGCCTGCAGCGGCGAGATCATCGCCTCCGCCAGAAAGGTGAAGACGCTGACCAGATTACTCTTGCCGGAGCCGTTCCGGCCGACGAAGATCGTGGGGTTGTCGAAGTCGATCCGCTCCAACGGAATGCTACGAAACCGCTTGAGCCGGATCTGTTTGATCGTGGGTTCCATGGCCATCATCGCGGGACAGCCAATAGCATAGCATCGAGGAGGCGCTTTTCTTCGCTTTCGCGCGGGTAAAGAGCGGAGAGCGCATTCGCGAGTCGCAGGAAATCCGGACCGCGTTCCTGCTCGGCGTTGAGCAGCGCGCGCATCGCGTTCGTTTGGCCGCTTCGTTGCAGCAGCATCGCCGCGTGCACGCGGTCGAGCGTCGTCGCCTCCCGCCGAGCTAATGGCTCCCCTCTCCCCGCGGCACTACCATGCTCCCCTCTCCCCCCGGGAGAGGGGCCGGGGGTGAGGGATTTCTTCCTTCTGCCCTTCACCCTTGGCGCAACTGCCTCCTCTTCAGGAAACAGCACCAACTGCGGCGCAGCGACCGCGTTGCGCTCAAACGCGGCCGCCGCCGCGTTCGCGCCCTCCTCCCCAAAAAGTTGCTTCGCACGCTCGCTCACCGCCAGCAACCGAACGACGCCCTTCTCGGTCTCGATTATGCGGCCCTCCCACTCGGGCAGGTGTATGCCGAGCGGCTGGGCGAAGCGGCGGGCGACGTCGAAAATCAGGCTGTAGCCGCCGGCTTTTTTCTTCTTCGGGGTTTCATCCTCGTCCTCCTCTGCCTCCTCATCCTCGCCTTCTCCCTCTCCCCTCGCGGGAGAGCGCTGGGGTGACGAGGATGCACCGTTCGAGCTTTGCAGCGTCCAGAGGAACAGCGCTGTCAGGCGCGCATCCTCCTCCAGCGCCCCGGTCCCGCCGCCCAGGACCTGTTCCAACGCCGCGCGACCGACCACTTCCCATACCTTTTCCAGATACTCGGCGAGCTGCACCTCGCGGCCTTCAGCGGTCTCAACTTTCGCGTAGCGCGAGAAAATCTCCAGCGCCGGGCCGATGCAGGCGAACACCAAGTCCGCGCCGCGCACGTGCTCCTTCTGCAATCTCTGCATCCATTCGGTGACCCTCCTGGGAAGTTCGCGCAGGCATTCGCCCCAGTCGCCCACTTTTTCATCGGTACGCGGGCGACAGATCAGGTGGACGCTGGTTGCCAAGGCTGCTGAGTCACGCGCACGAAGCCGCGTTTGCATTTCCGTCGCGATTGGCCAAGATGCCGTAATCGTCCATCCGCCTGATACCATGCCTGAAAGAAGAGCTTCCCAACCTTCTGTGGTCTTATGCGCAAACACAACTCCTGCAATCCCATCCTCCCGTAATGAACGGCGGCCGCAGGAGAAGGCCTTCGCCATGACTTCTTCGAAGAACGCTCTGTCCTTCGGTCGATTACCGACAATTCTGCCATCGTCTTGAACAGCCTCGCGATCCTTAGGGCTAAGCGGGTTGGCTGGATCGAATGGGTCCCTCAGCAACGCATGCCCTGGAATGGCGCGTTTGAGCCCTACAAGGAAGAAGTCGGAAAGATCCGAGTAAGGGATCGCGTCGTAGTATGGTGGATCGGTGAACCAGACGGAAGCGGTCTCGTCCGGAAGAACTGGCTCTGTAGCATCTGCGATCGCTACCTGGCCGACCACACAGCCGGCGGGGAATGCAGCTATGGCGTCAGCAGCAAGCTCATATCCGCTTTCCCAGTTCCCAGGGGCGCGGACGATCGGTACAACTTCAGCAAAATCCCAAACGATAGGTAGCGCTTGCCGCCCAAACGTGTGCTGCATCTTCTCCGCGCTCGCATTCCAGCGAGTGCAGGACATGTCGCTCATTGCCACTCGGCTGTAGGCAGCTCCTAACACATCGCGTAAAGCCGCCGAGTGAACGGATGTAATGCAATCCGCGAGAAACGCTAAAGTCAGGTTCTGTCGCGCAGTGAACAAATCGCTGAACTTCATCATCCCGTATTTCTGCACCGAGAATGCTCGCCCAGCGCCTGAGCCGCCGCCAGCCGGCGTCGGTTCGTCCGGAACAGCGGATAATCCGTTGGCGAGCGGTTTCGCTACAACTTCCTCCAGTTTCTTCTGCGCCTTGCATACAGCCTTGTAGTCATGGTCCTTCGGCAGCCGGTACTGCCGCCCGATCTCGCCATGCTTCAATGTCACCACCGCGAGCAGTCGCGCGCCGCCCGAACGAGTGCCCTTTGCATCGAACCGGGTGTCCGCTCCGCCGTGCTGTGCCGCGAGCTGCGCACGCACGCGGTCGGGTGCGAGTACCGTATTTCGCTTACGCTCTTGGCAGCACAAGCACACGGCCTTTGCACGACTCACGGTACCCTTCGGGACGTCATCCTCCGACTTGGGCTCCACGATTTTGAACTCAACATGCGGGGTGCCGAGCCTTGGCCGCACCACCTTCGGCTCAAGCGCGCGGTATCGGCTTGCCTTCTTCGAGAGCCAGAACGAATGCATCAACGGAATCTCAGCGCCGCAGTCTGGCGACTCGCAGCGAACTGTGCGTGCCCACAGATATGCGATGGGCCGCGCGCCGTCTGAGTCGGGCGGATAGAATTCCGCAAGCCCCTTCTCCGCCTGCCTCTTGATCTCCGCACCAGCCTTGCGCAGTTCCTCGGCTAGCGCCGGTCCGTGGCGCGGAATGTCTTCCAGCAGGATCTTGAGGATCAGACACGCTACCGGATTGAGATCGCTCGCGAACGCGTCGCAGCCGACTCGAAGCGCTTCCAGCGGAATCGACCCCCCGCCCGCGAAGGGATCGACCACCAGGGGCGTCTCATCCGGGTGCGCTGCCTTCACGAGCCCGCGAGCGACACCCAGGTAGGTGACATTGGTGGCGAAATCCCAGTTGGCGAAGTCACCGATAAACTTGAGCAGTCCTTGGCGCAAAGTTTCATCGGTCTCACCTTTGCCGCAGCCGACTTGCGGCAGAAACTCTTTCGCCTTCTCCTTGAACTCCGCGGGGCAGTGCGGGTCGCAGGGGTCCGGCAGCAATAGCGCCAGCAGCACAGCACGCGACGACGCCAAGGGCCGCCGCGCCCACCACAGGTGAAGCATGCTGGGATGCCCAGGTGGGGTCGCCTTCTCCCGAACTGCGTGCTTCGACACCACCGCGATCGGGAAATCCACCTCAGCGAGGCGCTTACATTCCTTCGGGATCATTTGTCGTTATTCGCTCGACTCATTTATCCCGGCGTTCTATGGCCTCAAGCTTCGACGGCGGTAGCTTCGAGTACATTTCCTGAACTGTTCTCGGATGTGTGATCATCTGGTCAACGATCAAATTGACAAGATCGAATAACCGTTCGGCAGTTGCTCTGTCGTCACGCAAGTCGATTATGCCGGGGTGAACTGCCTCATTTCCAATAACCCTGACGACGTCAAGTGACTGCTGAACCAGAGGATTGAGACCTTTTTTTACCAAAGATGCAATGTCGTCATCGATGTTGCTCCCGCGCTCACCGAGATGAGCGCACAACTTTTGAATCGCCAATCGCAAAAGGGCTGCGGCTCCACGAGGCGAGGGGTCAACAATGCCTCGCGCCTCTTCCACGTCACGTTTGATCTCCGGGGGCAAATCGGGATTCGGAAGAGCGCCCAGCTTTTGCGCAGGAAAGATCATCCGGTCGTGTACCCAAACTGCGAGGGCCTTACAGTTAAAGCACCGGCTGATCCACATATTGTGAACCTCTGTGTTGAGATAAGCGGCACGTTCGTGGCGTTCAAAGAAGGCCTGCCCTTCGTTCATCCTTTCGAGGAACTCTCTCAATCGAGCCTTCATTTCAGGCTCGATCTCCTTTGATTGTGTCAAGTCTGCCAATGCATCAGGCGCAGGAATGAAGGGGGTTTTCTTGTCCCCAGAAAGCTGCTCTGCAAACAATTTTGCCCACGCTTGCGACGTGTAAGCACCACAATGAGGGCAATTGAATGCCGTTTCGTTTATTGAAGGCGGAACGATCTTCATAGGGTGTCACTCCGTTTGCGGCGGCCTCTTATCGAAGACACCACGATGAGCACCAGCAACTCGTCGATGGTCATGTCGATCCCCTGTACTCCGAGGCGGGTTCGGTCACGCGCATCGGTTCGGAGATCGCATTAACTTCAAGCCAGTAATGCTGCACCTTCATTACCTCATGCCAGGTGATGCGCGCCGGGTCCTTGACGGGATTTTCGAGCTTGGGTTGTGTGTCGCAGTGGGTCACCACGTAGAGCCAGTAGCAATCGCGCCGGTCTTCCGCTACCCGCCGTTCGTTCGGCGTCAACAGAATCCTGCCAGTCGCGGCGCCGATGCCCTTGATTTCGATCAATCGCAACTCGCCGGACTTGGGGTCAAGGCTCGTGATGTCGTAACCGAGATCCTTCTCGTGCACGTCCGTGACGACACAGCCTCTCGCGCGCTCGTGCTCCATCGCGACCCGCATCGCGGTCGCCTCGGTCTCGAAATTCGGGCGCAGCCGCCGCATCTCGGGAGATTCGCGCTCGGGATGCGGCAGTACCGCCACGCTGGTGATGCGCTCGACGTTCTGGAGCGTCACGGCGCGCTGGCGTTCGAGTTCCTGGCGGCGGCGATCCCGCCGCGCGTGCAGTTCCGCGTGCCGCGCTTCGGCCTGGGCGAGCCGGCCTTCGGCGCCCTGCGCGCCCTGATCGACTTCCTGGGCGGCACGCCCTATCTCCTCATCTGCCTTGTGCAGCAGCTCCGTCAGCGAGAGTTCCACATGCGCGGAAATGCGCTCCACCTCCTCGGCGCGCTCACGACGGGCGTCCGCGATGAAAGGTTCGAGCGCGTTCGCGTGCAGCCACGTCTCAACCTCGTCCGGATCCGCCACCGGAGGAACACGCTCCTCGTTCTTGGCTATTACCAGGTCGCCCAGCAACGACGGTTCGGCCAGCCGGCGCTCCCCCGTGGATAGCGTTTCGATGGCGAACAGCCGCTCATGTATCACCTGGCCCAAACCGTCCACCGCCCGGGCGCGGTAGAAGTCGATCCGTGCGGAGGAAGCATTCTTGACCGACCAGAACGACGCGCCGGCCGCAAACGCCTCACGTGCCCGGGACAGCGTGTGCCGCCGCAGGGCCTCGAACAGGGGATGTCCGGGCGTGACCCATTCCAGGCTGTGGGTTTCCGCGGCCTCGCGATCCGTCGAGCACCGCGGATAGCGGGCCGCGAGCTGCGGCAGGCGCCAGTCGGGGTCCTGCTCGTAGGCTTTGAGGGAAGTCGGCGTGCGGCCCGGCTCGAACGCATGTGCGGGCGAAGGCAACGCCTTCAACGCAAGGCCGGCATAGTCAGATGCATCCGCAATGAAACGGGCGATGGTCTCAGGCACCACGCGCCGTTCCTGCGCGAGGGCGCGGCGCTCGATCAACATTTCGAGATTGAGCTTCTTCGAGGCCAGCCCCTCGAGGGCGTTGCGGCAGATGGCGCGGAACTGCTCTTCGTCTACGTCCTCCAGCAGCCGGTCCTCAAGATCGGCATCGCCCAGCCGACCGGCGTAGTAGTCGCGCAGCACCTTTTCGATATGCGCCGCGGGCAACACCTCACCCACCACGTTGAACACGGCGTCGTCGTCGAGCGCGTCGCGGATTTCCTGAAGTTTTTCCAGCAGCCGCCGCAACACCCGGCCCTCGATGGTGTTGGTGGCCACGAAGTTGAAGATCAGACAGTCATGCACCTGGCCGTAGCGGTGGATGCGGCCCATGCGCTGTTCGAGACGGTTCGGGTTCCACGGGATGTCGTAGTTGAAGAGGATGTGGCAGCACTGCAGGTTGATGCCCTCGCCGGCCGCCTCGGTGGCAACCAGCACCTGGATCGCGCCGTCCTTGAACTGCTGCTCCGCATACAGGCGGGAACCGGACTCTTCGCGTGACCCGGATTTCATGCTGCCGTGGATGAAGCCGACCCGGAATCCCCATGCTTTGAGTCTCTCGACAAGATAGTCAAGAGTGTCCCGGAATTCAGTGAACAGCAGCAATCGCTGTTCAGGCCGCTCGAAGAAGCCCTCCCGATGCATGACATCTTTCAGCCGCGAAAGCTTCGCCTCGGCGTTCGTGTCTTCAACCTCCTTCGCCTGTTGCGCGAGCGCGTGCAGTTCACGGATTTCCTCGCGCACCTGTTCAGCGCTCCCGGCAAGGGTGATCGCTTCGAGGATTTTCTCGAGATGCTCGCGCTCAGCCTCCTCCATTTCCTCCAGTTCCTCCGGATCGGGGAGGTCGGGCGGAGCAGTCAGGGCCAGCTCTTTGGCGCGTTTCAGGCCGTCGTCGAGCCGCCGAGCGCGATTGTCCAGCGATTGCCGCATGGCTCGGGTGCTTGACGCGAGGCGCCGCTGGTAAAGCGCCATCAGGAAGCCGACCGCACGGGCGCGCGGATTGTCTCCCTCCAGGGCCGCCTGTGCGCTCTGCCGTTTCACGAACCGAGTCACGTCCCGGTAGAGTTCGAACTCCGCACCGTCGATCTGGAAATCCACCGTGCGCGGAATGCGCTTGGTGAAAATTTTCCTGGCCACCCAGGTGCCATCCGCCTGGCGCTCCGGAAAATAGACCATCGCCTCCTTCGTTCGCCGCAGGTAGAACGGCGCGGCGCGGCGCTTCATGGCCTCCTGAATCGAGCGGACGTCGGCATACGCGTCGCGATCGAGGAGTTGCAGGAACAGCGTGAAGTTTTCCGGGTTCCCCTTGTGCGGCGTCGCCGTGAGGAGCAGCAGATGGTCCGAGCCATCTCGCAACAACTCGCCCAGCGCGTAACGCGCGGTCTTGCGTGCGGGAGGCGTCCACGACATGCGGTGGGCCTCGTCCACGATCACGAGGTCCCAGTGCACTTGCCGCAGGCCGGGGAGTATCTCGTCGCGCTTGGCAAGGTCGAGTGAGGCAATGACCTGCTTCTGCTTCAGCCACTGATTGACGCCGAACTGGTCGCGGATATCGGCCCCCTTGAGGACGATAAATTCCTCGTCGAACTTCTCCTTCAATTCGCGCTGCCATTGGAAAGCGAGGTTCGCAGGGCCGACAATCAGGATGCGCTCCGCCAGACCCCGGAGCTTGAGTTCCCGGATGAGCAACCCGGACATGATGGTCTTGCCGGCCCCCGCGTCATCCGCCAGGAGAAAGCGCACGCGGGCCAGTTTCAACAGGTGGTCGTAGATCGCCGACAACTGGTGGGGCAAAGGATCGACGCGCGAAATCGAGAGCCCGAAGTAGGGATCGAACTCCCACGCGATGCCGAGGGCGTACGCCTGCAATCCGAGACGGAGCAGACTGGCGTCGGCGTCGTAGGAGTAGTCGCTGCCGACGATTTGCAGCGATTCGAGATCGGAGCGTGAAAGCGTGACGCTGCGGAACCGCTCCGAGCGCACTCCGACCAACCCGACCACCCACGCTTCAGACCCGGACTGCCGCACGGTTTCAACGCGCATGGGCTCGTTGAATAGGGAACCGGAAAGAATTTGGCCAGGTTTGATCACGCCAGAAGGACTTCGTGAGCGGTGGTACAAGAACGCCGGTCTGCTTGGCAGGCCACACCGAGTCGCACGTGAGGGTTTAGGCTGCTGAGATTCGCGACTGAGCGCCGCGGCTGAACGTGCAACGCGCTGGCCACCAATGTTGTTTCTTGTTCGCTGGACAACGGACGGCCCCTCCCTGTAGCCGGATTATGCCGCGAATCTGCTCCCGCTGGCCCGGCAGGAAAACCGGGAGAGTGTACGGGCATGCGTGGCTCACCATGTGAGGCGCCCGGCAGGCACTTTCCTGGACCGCTTTCGCCATGATGGTGCCGATCCGCCGTCGCTTTTCGTGATTTCGGTCGCATTGACGCGGGAGTTGGATCAGGCGGTATTACGCAGACGGGGCGCCGGGCCAGAGAAGACAGAAGCGCCTGCGCGAAAAAATACTCAGGTGCGGTGACCGCGTCAACCGCTCAGGAAAAACTGCCGCGGCGATGCGACTCGATGTCTGCATTGGTGCCGCGGCCCCAGGACTGCACCAGCAGGCAGAACCGCGCGTTCTTCGCCCGCGCCGAGAGCAGCGCCGTGTGCAGCATCAGCAGATCGCGGTGCAAACGAGTGCCGGGGACGGCATGCGCGATCAGATGCCCGACTGTCGGCAGCGCGAGCTCCGGCGGATGCCACGTGGGCGCGCTGCCGGTATCGAGATCGTCGGCGGACTCGAACTCGGAGAGCAGCGGCAGCCCCGCTTCGCGCGCCAGTGCGTCGAGGCGGGCCGACTCGCAGTAGAGCGCGAGGCCGTTCGGCCAGGGAATTTCAACATCGCCGAGACGCCGGTCGAAATACGCGTGCACCGAGGCGATGAGTTCCAGGCCCAGGTTCACGACGACGCTGACGAGCACCACTGCGAAGAACGCTGCCCCGATCGCAGCCGGCAGCGTGGCATCCCACCAGCCGAGGAGCGTCGGCCCCACAGTGCACGCGAGAACGGCGCCACCGAACAGCAGCAACCGCCCGCCGTGGCGCAGCGTGGACATGAACCTTGCGCGATGGCGCTTCGCGTACCGTCTGGCGACTTTGCCTGAGAACACCGTGTCGCGGTGCGTCGTGGATGGGGCACAGCGTTTCGGTTCAACCGCGCGCAGTGCGCGTCACCGCGTGTACTCCCCCCGACCTTTCGGGTACTGCATCTCCCACTCGCGCCCGTTGAACTGCCGGATGCTGAGGCTTTCCACCGTGCCCGGGTCGAGACAACGGGCGTTGACGCTGTAGCCATCGGGATGCGAGCGCGGCACGTAGAAGGATTTGACGCCGCAAACCGAGCAGAACAGGTGCTTCGCCGTGTGCGTGTTGAAGGTGTAGGTCTGCAGCGCGTCACTGCCGGAGAGCAGCTTGAAACGGTCGGCGGGAACGACGAGGTGCAGATAGCCCGCCTTGCCGCAGATGGAGCAATTGCATTCCGAGACCTCGAGCCTCGCTGGAGCGAGAACCTCGAATCTGACACGACCGCAGTGACAGCCACCGGTGTGCTTGATCATGCGTCCTCCTGTTGTTCAATCCAGAATCGCCATGGCCGCGCAGCCCAGTACGGCCCCGCGAAGTCCACGCCGACGCGCGGTCCCCGCCTGACGCACTTTGCCGGTATGCCCACGCCACGGTCCTCGAGCCACATCTGCTTCGAGTCCGTAGCGTCCGTGCCGTCGAGCCTCTTGTCTATCCTCAGAAAGCGGGAGACCTTCCCCGGTCCCACGACGGGTTTGCGCGCTCCGTCGGGGCCGGCCAGGATGCCGCGGACGAGGACGCCTTCCGGCTTGCCGCCGCCGGCGGTGCTGAAATTGAGGAGCCAGTGCATGCCGTAGACCAGGTACACGTAAACGGTGCCCCCCTCGCCGTAGAGGGGCTCGACCCTCGGCGTGCGTCGCCATCCGTGCGCGTGGCAAGCCCTGTCCTGC